>Ga0155344_145_pt2 | contig 2503 bp, 2 predicted proteins | sample RifCSPhighO2_02_FD_106312 | JGI IMG/M metagenome (GOLD analysis project Ga0155344, IMG submission 106312) | Alphaproteobacteria bacterium RIFCSPHIGHO2_02_FULL_40_34 | reverse complement strand
TGCGGTAAAATCAGAAAAAATATCTTGCAGAGGCCTGATTTTACTGAATCAAAAAAAATGGGAAGAGCGGGTTGCTCAAGTCAGGAAAAGGACGGTCCTAAAGATAAAATAACTATCATCACAACCAGAAGAGAAGATGAGTTTAATCAGATAAAAAAATTACTTTCAGGGGTGAGGCAGGAAATAAATTTTATTAATATTGCCAGCTCATCCTGACTTGAGCAAACCCCTCCCCCCATTTTCCCCGATCCTTTAGTTTCAAGGTTCCAACCCAGGTGTTTTTGTGAATTTGTCATACTAAGCTGGATTTTTTCTAAAAAATTGGTGGTTTTGGTATGCGGATTCGGACTACAAAAACATCGTCAGGAGCTACTGCTGTGCAAGTGGTGAGTTATGTGAAGAGGAAGATGGTGGTGTTGAATCACGTTGGAAGTGCTAGAAATGCAGCTGATTTGGGTAGTTTGAAGAAGATCGCGTCAGGATGGATTCATGGTAAGAACAATGCACAACTGTCATTCTTACCTGAGCTTGAAGCACAATTATCGTCAACTTCCTCAATCGTACAAATCGATAAATGCGAATATCTCGGCTTTCGTTACCAACTATTTTACGATTGTCTGTGGAGCTTGGTGGTAAGGTTCAAATTCCATCTGATTCCCCAGTCAAAAATTCTGAATGATCTTGTGATTACTCGTATTGCAACTCCGAGCTCCAAGCTGGAAGCATTCGAATTCATTGCTGATTACTTCGGAATTAAACACAGCAGAAGAGATTTTTATCGAACTTTATCTGAATTACCAAAGCTCAAGGATGAGGTTGAGGCAAGAGTAATTGCGGTAGCCAAAAAGCACTTCAGCTTCAACTTCTCATTGGTCTTCTACGACCTCACCACGCTCTATTTCGAGAGCTTTGAAACTGATGAACTTCGAAGAATTGGATTCAGTAAAGACAACAAGGCCAGCAATCCTCAGATCATGATTGGCCTACTGGTGAATGATTTAGGATTTCCGATTTCTTACCAAGTTTTTGCGGGAAATAAATTTGAGGGACACACTCTACTTCCTTCAATTACCTCAATTCGCAGGAAACATAAAATTAAGAAGATGACCGTAGTTGCTGATTCAGCAATGATTAGTGATGAGAATGTAAAATTTCTTAAAGCAGAAAAACTCGATTACATCGTAGCTGCAAGAACCGCCAATCTGAAAGTTCAAACCATTGAAGAGATTGCAAAGCAGCTGAATCAGCAAGATGAAGCAACGATTAGAATTCAATCAGAGAGCAAGGGAGATTTGATTTGCAGCTTCTCAAACAAGCGCTACAGCAAAGAGAAGCGGGAGATGGAGAAACAGATCGAGAAGGCTAAATCCATTTTAAAAACACCAAGCAAAGCTGAAATCATCAAACGAACTAAATTCCTCAAGGGCAGAAAACTCAGCTATGAACTGAACCAAGACCTAATCCACAAAACCACTCTGCTGCTCGGAATCAAAGGCTATTACACCAACTGCGATCAAACAGAACTCAGCAATGAAGAAGTCATCAAACACTACAAAAACCTTTGGCATGTAGAGAAATCTTTCCGCATCTCAAAATCCGATCTCAAGGCAAGACCAATCTTCCACAACAAACAACAAGCCATCGAAGCCCATATCCTCATCTGCTTCATGGCTCTAGCCCTTGCCAAATACATCGAAATCAAAACCAACAGATCAATCAGAGCTGTAACCAAGGAGCTTAAGAAGGTAACGGACGCAAGGATTTACGATGCGATCAACAAAAGAGAATTCGTGATGAGATCAAAAACAAACGAGATCGTGGCGGAGATTTTGCGGGTGGTTTAGGGTGTCATACTAAATTGCTCAAGTCAGGAAGAAATCGAAATATCGGCTGCGAAAATTCGAAATTAGTTAAAATCTTTTTTAACCAGCAACCCTTGTTTGATGACTTGAAACAATCGGATGCGCAGAGCGTATCTTGGTTGTCGTGCTTGGAAAATCCATGGCATTATTCAAAATTCTTGCTGCCTTAGCAGAATAAAAATCGGTAGTATTTTCTCCAATCATATGAGCAATTTGATCTATTTGACTCTTTGCCCTACTACGCCCGTCAGGACTACCGGCCAGTAGTTTAAGAAAATTCTCTTTTGTGCTTTCATCGCCCGCATTAAGCTTTTCGCCATGATGTATTTTATGCAACAGATGTAGCAATTTTTCTTTTCCTATATTTTGCAAACGCGGATTAAGCGCTACGGGTGCTTCTTTTGAATCTTTACTAGCATCTCTGCCATTGCCTATAGTTAATTTGCAGGAAAAAGCAAAAACTGATGGTGCTGGAGCGGATGCGGATGATGATTCTGGTGCTGCTGGAGCGGATGATGAAGCTGAAGCCAGAAGAGTTGCTGATGAAGCTTCAGCAGCTTTTTTGGCTTCAGCTTCATCAGAAGCTCTTTTGGCTTCAGCAGCTTTTTTGGCTTCAGCTTCATCAGAAGCTCTTTTGGCTT
>Ga0155344_145_pt1 | contig 2667 bp, 1 predicted proteins | sample RifCSPhighO2_02_FD_106312 | JGI IMG/M metagenome (GOLD analysis project Ga0155344, IMG submission 106312) | Alphaproteobacteria bacterium RIFCSPHIGHO2_02_FULL_40_34 | reverse complement strand
TTGGCTTCAGCTTCATCAGAAGCTCTTTTGGCTTCAGCAGCTTTTTTGGCTTCAGCTTCATCAGAAGCTCTTTTGGCTTCAGCAGCTTTTTTGGCTGCGTCTGCTGCTCGTTGGCTTGCGGCGGCTGTGATAGCAGATCGTTTCGGAGCCGCATGGAACCTTACGCCAAATATCCCAGTTCCTATTAATGACTTTAAACCACTATTAGATAAAGATTTTCTGGAAAGCTCATCACGATCTTCTTGAGCAAGGACATTATCACCTTTATCACCTTGTCCAAGTAACCTACTAACTACATTGCAACCAATTATAGCAAAATCCTCTCTGCATCTTGTTATTTTTATATCACCCGCTTTTTTCGCCCCTTGATATCTAGCCTTCAATCCCTCCAATCCTCCTTCAACCCCTTTAACATCCCCTGCTTTTATTTTTATGGCAGATCTTATTGCTTCAAACAATTCATCAACCTTTCCTTCTTTAAAACCACTTATCCCAGACATTTGTCCATGTAGTGCTTTAAGAGCTAAAAGTAACGGCTCTGCTTCTATTCTTTCATTACGAATGCTTTTACTTTTTCTACCTTTTTTTAAAGCCACAGCTGCTTCTTTTGCTGCTACTAGCATTCGCCATTCTGCTCCTTGCCTTCGCCTTTCTGCTAAAGCAACTCTAGCTGCTTGTTCTGATTGATCCGAAACTTGAGTTCTGGCATCTCTGCGCACAGCACTTTGTGCTCTACCAACAACAACCATTGAACTACTTTCACTACTTGTAGCAGGTGATGCCGCTGGGGAAGAAATTGATGGAAGCAATCTTGCACGACCAGGAGAAAATTGTGACGTAGAATGAGGAAACGGAGTAACAGTAACTCGTGTAGTATCCCCCGTACTTCCAATAGTATCCCCCGTACTTCCAAGAGTTCTGCGAGGGATAGCGACTCTAGCCAGGGATTGTTCTATGGCACGTTCAATTTTGTTTAAAACTTCTTCAGTTTCAGTCAATTTTCTATCTCCACATATAGCTCCATATATTGATACTGAAACAGCTTTCAAAGCTATTACAACAATCTGTAATTTCTTTAATTGCTCTGATTTTCCTGTTTCTCCAGTCACATCTTTCAAATACAACGCACATTGAGCTAATAAACTGGCCCTATTTTTAGTACCACCCATTATTTGATCAGATATTTGATCAGACAGAGCCTCCTGGAAAAAAGCCGTATTTACAAATGTAGTTACAAATGAATGTAATGAAGTGTAGTCACGCGACTCAGGTTTCAAAAGCGTCGTTAACCTTGATTGAAAATAAACAAACCTTTCCGCAACAATGCCAGTTACAGATGGTGGTCTTACTCTAGATGGTGGTCTTACTCCACCAACTCTACCCCTCATGCAAAATCAAAATATGTCTTTAAAACAAAAATAATTACTCCCTCGTTTATACCCATTCCACCTGAAGAAGTTTTACCCGCCTTGCAATTAAAAACTCACAAAACTAACTTGCAGCAGCTTTTTTGAAGGCATCACACGAAGGCATGTATGGATGCCACTTCTTAAAACCCAACCCCAATAACGCTTAAAAATAATCTTCGTCTTACTCTCAAACCAGTTGAGAAAGTCGGAGAAAGAAAAACACATTCTTACCATTTGTGGATGGGTGGCCTCTGGTGAAAAGGCACTTTAAGGCACTTTTAGTTTATGGATGGGTGGCCGAGCGGTTTAAGGCACCGGTCTTGAAAACCGACGTGGGTTAAAAGCCCACCGTGAGTTCGAATCTCACCCCATCCGCCATCCGCTTTCGCTTCGCTACAGCGCGATTAGGAGATAAACAACGGATTTGTAGCGAAGTGAAAGCTGATGACCGCGCTGTAGCACGAAGTGCGTAAGCGGGCTAGTCCCACAAATTCCAAACCCACCAACTCTGATCACCCTCAGAAAATGCATTACACTTACATCCTCCAGTCCCTATCCAATCCCGATCATTTCTATGTCGGTTATACTTCTGATCTCAAACGTCGCCTCACCGAGCACAATTCCGGTAAATCAATCCACACTAACAAATTTCTTCCTTGGAAAATTAAAAATTATATCGCCTTTGAAGAAGCGAACAAAGCTGCTGAATTTGAGAAATTTTTAAAATCAGGAAATGGTCGGCTTTTTGTGAAAAAGTATTTTTAAAAATGGAGAAAATTGGAGAATTTTTCTGCGGATGATATACCAAAACATAAATTTATACTCCCAACCAACTTCGTCTTTTTGGTAAAAATTAAAACTAAAAAAAGCAGCAGTATGTCTAAATACAGCAGCTTTTTTTAGTTTTAATTTTTCCTCAAAAATCCTTTGTTGGTTGGGAGTATAAATTTATGTTTTGGTATATTGTGCAAAGCCTTGATACTGCTAATCAAAATTCGGTGAACATGAAACGGAGATTTTGCTTATTTTTTGACAAAATTACTCACCGTATTTCCAGATACGCTTCGTAATTTTATCAAAAAAGCACTAAAAACATGCTAAAATCTGGGGTTAAAAAGATTCAGGACAGGCTCTTAGAAAAGAGACACCCATACCTTTCAGAGACTGTCGCAAATCCCCGTTTCTTACCATTTTCAAACTCGACGAGCCCTCACAAATCAAGGGTTCAGATTTTTCAGAAAGTTGATTTGCGACATGG
>Ga0155344_129_pt1 | contig 3725 bp, 6 predicted proteins | sample RifCSPhighO2_02_FD_106312 | JGI IMG/M metagenome (GOLD analysis project Ga0155344, IMG submission 106312) | Alphaproteobacteria bacterium RIFCSPHIGHO2_02_FULL_40_34 | reverse complement strand
CAGCTCCTTCAGCTTCAGTTCCAGGACCTTCAGCTTCAGTTCCAGGACCTTCAGCTTCAGCTCCTTCAGCTTCAGTTCCAGGACCTTCAGCTTCAGCTCCGGCACCTTCAGTCCCGACTCCAAGAGAAGTTTCAAAATTCTTCCTTGAAGTTAAGAGGGGTGATTATGATACTGTTGCTAGACTTATTTCGGAATACCCGTCTTTAGCTGATATAAAAGGAAAAACCGATGAAACTCCATTGATGGTTGCTGCGCAAAGAGGTCATTATAGAATTTGCAAGCTGTTGCTAACCAAGGAGGTCGATCCTAATGCTGAAACAAAATATGGCGAGACTGCGCTTGGTCTTGCTACTGATAATGAAATTCGCGGTTTATTATTACAGAGTGGGGCTACTACCCCGTTAACACCTCCATCTACATCTCCTTCTAAACCACGTGGCGCATCCTTGCTTAATATGTCTTCAGTAAAGAGATTTGGAATAACCATGTAATCAATCGCCGGTTCTTAGAACGATTGTTCTTAAAATCTTGTGTCCGAGAAAATTAGATCCTGAAACAAGTTCAGGATGACAATCCAGGAAAGATGGTTTCAAAACATGTCATCCTGAACTTGTTTCAGGATCTTGATCAGATTTTATATCTGATCTTGATCACCTTATCCGGATTTTTTTCGAACTCTGCGTCATGTTCAATTTCGCGATTTATTTCGAACTCCATTTTTAATTCTTTTTCCTCTTTGGCTTTAAGCCTGATTTCACGCATGCAGAGGCATTCATATTTGGTCAGATATTTTTCAGCATATTGTGGTTCAACAATGAGTTTTGGACGAATGCGTACCGGTGTTTTGCCGAGATTTTTGATGTTGTAGAGAATGGCAGTTTTTTTGTTTGGAAAGGTTGTGATTGCTGGTTCCTGTGCGCTGAATTCAATATTTTCGTAATAATTTGTGGTTTCGATTACGATATCAATTGGCGTCCAACCTTGGTGCTTCGGAATGTAATATGAAAAATAAAATGGCTGACATTTCTGTGTAAGTTGGCAAAACCAGTTAAAAGGCTGGATAGCAGCAACGATTATGAATGAGATGATAGCGAGGCGGATGGTGAGGCGAATTAAGGGATGCATAATTTACGATTTACGATTTACGATTTAAAAAGTGTCAAATCGTAAATCGTAAATCGCAAATCGTAAATGAAAGTTTATCTTCAAATCCCATTCCAAAAATTTTCTCAAAAATTTTCTCAATGGCCATGCGAACTTTTTGAGCGCTGTGTGAATGGATGGGAAATGAAATTAATTTATCCTTAAATGCTTGAAAAAGATTTTTACCAACTTTGTGAATCAGCTTTGTTAGGGCTTGCAGAGGCTATTGAATTAAAAGACACAAATTCGCAATTTGATGTCGAATATTCCGACGGAATTTTAAAAATTGTGATTGTTGCAACTAATAAAACCTACATCATCAATCGCAATTCCGGCAATCAAAAAATCTGGTATTCCTCGCCATTTTCGGGTGCGGATTATTTTTCTTTTGATGAAAAAAATAAAAATTGGCGAAGCGCAAAAGGTGAGGAACTTTCACCAAAATTATTTTCTGAACTAAAAACTTTTCTCAAATGACAAAAAAAATTCTTTTAATTGAAGGTGACGGTATTGGTCCAGAAGTGGTTTTGCAGGCGAAAAAAATTATTGAGTTTTTTTCCAAAAATACTGACAAAAAATTTGAAACTGAAAATGCCTTGCTTGGTGGATGTGCCTACGATGCTCTAGGCACGCCATTCCCTGATGAAACCTTAAATCTGGCAAAAAAATCCGATGCGATTTTGCTTGGCGCGGTTGGTGGGCCAAAATGGGAGGTTTTGGAATATAAACATCGTCCTGAACGGGGATTGCTGGGTATTCGTAAAGAGCTGGAACTTTTTGCAAATTTGCGTCCGGCTAAGGTTTTTGATGCCTTAACCGATAGCTCAACTCTCAAGCGTGAGATAATTCTTAATCTCGACATCATGATCGTTCGCGAACTTACTGGCGATCTTTATTTCGGTGAACCACGCGGTGTTAAAACTTTGCCCGATGGCTCAAAACAAGGCATCAACACCATGAGTTACAATTCAAAAGAAGTGGAAAGAATTGCCAAAATTGCTTTCGATTTAGCAAAAATTCGTGGCAAAAAACTTTGTTCAATTGACAAGGCCAATGTGATTGAAACCACGGAAATGTGGCGTGAAATTGTCACAGAAATCGGCAAAAAAAATTATCCCGAAATCGCGCTTTCCCACATGTATGTCGATAATGCTGCGATGCAGTTGGTGCGCAATCCAAGGCAATTTGATGTTGTTTTAACCGGCAATATGTTTGGCGATATTTTGTCTGATTTGGCTTCAATGCTTACCGGTTCACTGGGCATGCTTCCATCAGCTTCACTTGGTGAAAAATTTGCGCTTTATGAACCAATTCACGGATCAGCTCCAGACATTGCCGGAAAGAACATCGCCAATCCGATTGCCACAATTTTAAGTTTGGCGATGATGTTTCGTTATAGTTTCTCTTTTGCCAAAGAAGCTTCTTTGATTGAGAAGGCGGTTGAAAATGTGTTGAACAAAGGAGTAAGAACTGCAGATATCGCAAAAGCCAATGATTTAACTACTTCTTGTTCGCAAATGGGAGATGAGATTGTTGGTGAGTTAAAAAAACTGATGGCATGAAACCCTGTTGTTATACAAAATTCTGCGTCTGGACTTTTTCGTGCATCGTGCATCGTGCATCGTGCTTCGGTAATTTTAACCCACGAAGCACGAAGCACGAAGCACGAAGCACGAAAAAGATACAAAATTTTAAGAACAATCTGGAATACTTTCTTGTATTTCTTTTTCTTATTGCAAACAGCGCGTTTGCCCGCACTACCTCATTTGAAAATCGTTTTGTTTGTGAAAAAGATAAAGGCATATGGCGCACCTATGGCAATGGTTGCGTTGATAGTTGCTATGAAAAATTTGACAAATTTGCCATTTGCGCTCGCGCAATCACCTATGGTTGCGATTGCGGAAAAGGTAAATGCTGGGATGGTGAGCAATGTGTTGAGTTAATCGAATATAAAAAAGTCTACGACGTCATGCAGGAAAAAGATCAAAAAGCCCTAGCCGAAGCCAAAGAAAAACGCAAAGCAATCGCTTTGGAAAATCAGGAAAAAATATTAAGCAACCTGACAACTCAGGCTGAAGCACGCGCTGGTGCAGTAGGCGCTGAAGGAGTGCAGCCGCAAAGTAATTATTCCGCGCCTGATCAAAATAAAACCGATAATTCTATCTTACCGCTTTTGCCTTCGATGGAAAAGAAAGATGACTCAGTTGTAACTACTCAACCGCAAACAGCCCCAGCTCAAAACAACAATCCACAACCACTAATTCCGCCATTCTTTTTACAGCAGGAAAAAGCCAAACAGCAGGCAGAACAACAAAAAAAAGAAGAAACAAAAACCATAATCCCACCACAGACAGAACCAGGCTTGCCAGCATTACCAATGATTCCATTGCCACAATAACAATCACGAGATTATCGGTTGTTGTAAAAATGTTGTGTCTGAAATTAGATCCTGAAACAAGTTCAGGATGACAACCACCTCTCGTCATCCTGAACTTGTTTCAACCCCAATAACGCTTAAGGAATTATGGCTTAAGTCTACAAACTCTGAGTAAAACCAATAAACTCCACCACACTGTCACCCC
>Ga0155344_108_pt1 | contig 12220 bp, 9 predicted proteins | sample RifCSPhighO2_02_FD_106312 | JGI IMG/M metagenome (GOLD analysis project Ga0155344, IMG submission 106312) | Alphaproteobacteria bacterium RIFCSPHIGHO2_02_FULL_40_34 | reverse complement strand
TTTGATTTCAGATCTGATTATTACTTCTCGATTGTTTAGTTCGTCGTAGAGATGTGCGTCGGTTATTTCTTTTAGTTCGTTGATTACAAACTTGATTGATCTTTTGGTTTTAATTTCGATGTATTTGGCTAGCGCCAGAGCCATGAAGCAGATCAGTATGTGAGTCTCGATTGCTTGTTGTTTATTGTGGAATATCGGTCGGGTTTTGAGATCAGATTTTGAGATGCGGAAGGCTTGTTCAACATGCCAAAGATTCTTGTAATGGCTGATAATTTCCTGATCTGTGAGCTTGTCGCAGTTGCTGTAATAGCCTTTAATTCCAAGCAGAAGATTGGCTTTGTGAATCAGCTCTTGATTCAATTCGTAACCCAATTTCTTTCCTCTTAAAAACTTGGTGCGCTTGATGATTTCAGCTTTGCTGGGAGTTTTTAAAATGAGATTTGCTTTCTCAAGTTGCTTCTCCATCTCGCGCTTCTCTTTGCGGTAGCGCTTGTCTGAGAAGCTTAAAATTAAATCTCCTTTGCTTGTGGTAGGAATACGAATCGTCGCCTCATCTTTTTGATTCAGCTGTTTGGCTATTTCTTCGATGGTTGGAATGGGAAGATTGGCTGTTCTTGCTGCAACAATGTAATTGAGCTTTTCTGATTTTAAAAACTCGACGTTTTTATCAGAAATCATTGCTGAATCAGCCACAACAGTCATTTGCCCAATCTTGTGTTTTTTTCTAAGAGCTAGAATAGAAGGCATCAAAGTATGCCCCTCAAATTTGTTTCCAGCAAAGAGTTGGTAAGAAATCGGAAAGCCTAGATCGTTTACCAGAAGCCCAATCATGATTTGAGGATTGCTGGCTTTATTATCTTTGCTGAAGCCAATTCTTCTCAACTCATCAGTTTCAAAACTCTCGAAGTAGAGAGTGGTCAGATCATAAAAAACTAACGAGAAATTGAATCCAAAATGCTTCTTGGCAATGGCGATTACTTTGGACTCAATTTCATCTTTGAGCGTGATAAAAGTCGGTAAAGCGCGAGATAAAGTGCGATAGCTGTGACTCGCATTAAAATATCGTTTAAGGAATTTCAGAGATTCTAACTTTGAAGAAGGAGAAACGATGCGTGTCAGCACCAAATCAGTAAGTAATTTAATCTGACGATTCGGTAAGAGATGGAATTTGAATAGATTGGCCAAATTATCTAACGTCTCATACAGCAACTGATAGCGGAAACCGAGATTGCGGCATTTTGCCAATGGAATCAGAGAAGTTTTTACCACATCATTTTCATCGCAATATTTTGCCAATGGAAACAAAGAAAGCTGTTTGGCGTTTTGTTCAATCCAACGATAGGCACTCTCCTTTAAGCGCAGAATATCATCCAAATTTTTGCTGCTACCAATGTGAGAATCTACCACCGTCTTGCGATTGACATAACGCACTACCTGAATGGCAGTAGCTCCTGAAGAAGTTTTAACAGTTCTGATGCGATGCATAAAAATCTCTCAAAGAATTATTATCCTCGATAATTTTTACCCATTTTACACAAAATTCACCCCTTAGTGTGACAAACCACTAAAAATCATCTGCTAGACTATTGATTTTACTGCATCGGGGGAAAAAGATTTGAGGGTGGCCGAAGTCGGGAAAAAGATTTTAACTAATTTCGAATTTTCGCAGCCGATATTTCGATTTCTTCCTTCGCTTTCATGAAATCTTTTTGAAACTCATCTTTTTGTGTCATAGCGCCAATGATCAGTAGCGCCAATTGTTTTCCCGCCGAGGCATCGCTTGGATAATGCATGCCGACTAAAATGCGGTGTTGTGAGATTTTTTCGGCTATGCTGAAAAAATCCTGGCGTTTTTGTGGCAATAGCAAGGAGAGAATATGGGCGTAAATGTAGCTTCCGGTTGTGTGCCCGGCCGGATATGATCCGCCAAAGCTTGGCGAGATCAGCATATTAACTCTGCTGTCTGCCAGATATGGTCTGGTTTTGTTCCAATGTGATTTAATTTTATCTGTGGTTTGGTGCGAAGTTTCGGAAACACGATCGAGAAAATGATAAAGTTTGGGATAGGATTGGCGCGAAAATTTTTCATCAACCGCAAGCAGAATTGTTTCCGGCCGCAGCTGTTTTTCCGCGAGAGCTTCGTCAATTTCTGTAAGGTCAAAATTTTTCTGTAGTTTTATGATTTGATTTATTTCATTCTCATTGATCGTTGGTGGAGGATTAAGAAGGCTTGGCGCTATTGATTCCGCCGCAAAATATGGTTTGGCAAAAATTTGTGTGTTGGCAAAAAATGCTAAAAAGAAAATCAAAAATTTCATAAATGGCGAAAGAAAAAATAAACAAAAGAACCTTATCCCGCCTGATGGCAGTGCAAATTTTCTATCAGGAAAATTTTCTTACCGATGGAAAAAAATTGGAAGAGATAAAACAGGATATGATCGAAAATTATACAATTGATGACAAAGAAACAATTTCTTCTTACCGCAAAAAAATTGATGAAAAATTTTTGGATATTCTGCTTTTGGGCATGACACAAAACAGAAAAAATATTGACGAGATAATAACAAAATTTCTCCGCAGTGATTTTACTTTGGAAAAATTGGATGAGGTGATGTTGCAAATTTTGCGATTCGGAATTTTTGAACTGAAATTTCTGCCGGACATTCCGCCAAAAGTGGTGATCAACGAATATGTGGACATTGCCGCCAGTTTTTTCGATGAGAAAAAAATAACTTTTATCAACGCGGCGCTTGATGCCGTGGCTAAAAAGGAGATTGTTAAAACAACCCCAATAACGCTTAAGGAATTATGGCTTAAGTCTACAAACTCTAAGTAAAACCAATAAACTCCACCACACTGTCACCCCGCACTTGTTGCGGGGTCCATTTGGTCGCAACCAATAAAATCAAGTCTTTGACGAGATGGACCACGCAACAAGTGCGGGGTGACAGTGTGCAAGTGCGGGGTGACAGTGTGGTGAGATTTGTGATTTAGCTTAGAGTCTGTAAATTTGAATCTGGGTTTCTTAAACGTTATTGGGGTTAAAACATAAATTTTTTTAAAATGTCAAAAGATTCAAGAAGACCAATCATAAGGCATGATTTTGCTTTAAGCAGCAGCGACACCAGATTGCCGCATATTGAATTTGCTGAAACAATCGGTCGTAGAGATAATCAGCAGGATTACGGCTTTGTCGGCGTTATTACCGATGAAGAAGCGTTAAGTGATTTGACGGGATTTCTTACCGGCAACTTAAGCAAAATTGCCAAACATTATAAGAAATGCATGGCTGGCGGCTCCACTCTTTGCAGCGCAATTTGTAGAAAGATTGTCAATGAAAAAGGAGAAGAAGATGTGGAAATTATTGTGGCAAATTTAGGCGATTCACGCGCATCGTTATTGGTTAGACATGAAGATCTTACCTATAGATCATATCTTTTGAGCGAAGATCATAGTCTGGAATGCGACAGAATAAAAAATTTTATTATCAAAAGTGGCGGATCCATTTTTTATGATGGTTGTTGTTTTCGCGTTACCGGAGAGACTCCCCTGAATATGGGCGCCTCATTTGGAGATGGAAAAATTCCTTTTTTAAAGAGAGAAGCGGATATTTGGTGTTTTCGACTTTCTACTTTTTTGCAAAAAGGCGAGAATTTGTCTAATATTTCTGCTAATCTGATTGTTAGTTGTGACGGATTATTTGAGCAGCTGGATGAGGAAGGGCGTTATTTTTCTATTGGAATGAACGAGGAAGCCAGAGCCATAGTTGATGACGGTGGCAATGTTGTCAAAGCCTTATTCTATGAAACCAACAAAATTATTCCTGAGCATGATGGGATAGTTTTTCACATGTCATGGCTCAAAGAAAGATTTGATCTCGAGCAATCAATGGATGAAGGATTTGTTCTCGGCGAAAAATTTTATAACTTTGCCGAATTTCTGATGCATGTCGCATTTTTCGGCGGTTCAGGCGATAACATATCGCTGATTAATGTTCCTCTGGTTGCGAATAATGAAATAGCTGTAAGAGAAGGATCTCCAATCATGGCAACAATTTGCGATGGACATGGCAGAGGAGAAACATATGGTCCTATGAGTTTATGGGATGGATCTCTCGTTTCCGCCGCAATTGCGGCTAAATTATTTTATGCCGCAAAAATAGCGGAAATTCCCGGGCTGGAAATTGATCCGGAAGGTTTGTTTTCTGGCTTCATTTTTAAAGAAAAAGAACGCATGGCTTCAAAACCTAAAGTGGCAACATCAGGAAGAGGAGGCGGTGGTGGCTGCGGAGGAGGCGGTGGAGGAGGCAGCGGTGGCGATGGAGAAGAAGCGGTGGTAGCGGCAGATTTATCTGCGGTCTCTCCTAATGTCGAGACTCGCATAATAGACGCTGATCAAGTTTCAGCTTTGCAAGAACGCCGAGAAAGAGAAACGTAGTTTCTATGAAATATCTGTCCTATAAACACATACAAAATTGCGACAGGCTTTTCGTTGAAAATGTCGCCATTGCTGAAATTGCAAAATCGGTGGGCACGCCATTTTATTGCTATTCCAAAAAAACTTTAAGCGAAAATTTTTCCATCTTTGTTGATGCTTTTGCGAGCGCAGGAATTAACGATTACAAAATCTGCTATGCGATTAAAGCCAATTTCAACATCCATTTAGTTGGAATTTTAAAAGAACTCGGCGCTGGAATTGACGCGGTTTCGGCAGGTGAAATTTTTCGCGCTATCAAAGCAGGAATTGATCCAAAAAAAATTGTTTTTGCCGGAGTCGGAAAAACCCGCGAGGAAATCGAATATGCTTTGAAAAATGGTGTTGAAGAATTTTCTGTTGAATCGATTACCGAGATGTTTTTGCTCAATGAAGTGGCGATTATTCTTGGAAAAAGAGCAAAATTTTCGCTGCGCGTCAATCCAGATGTTGATGCCAAAACTCACGATAAAATTTCAACCGGCAGAAAAAGCGATAAATTCGGTGTTGATATTGAGCTTGCTCAAGAAATTTATGATAAAGCATCAAAGCTTCCCGGCCTTGAGATTTATGGTATTGCAATGCATATCGGTTCGCAAATAACTTCACTTGAACCCTTTAGGTTGGCCTTTGGAAAATTGCGCGAACTTTGTTTAAAATTGCGCTTGCTCGGCCATAAAATTTCTGCTTTGGATTTTGGCGGTGGTATCGGGATTTCATACAAAAACGAAAACACACTTTTGATTCAGGATTATGCAAAACTGATTGCCGATCTTACTGCGGATTTGAATGTAAAAATCACCATTGCCCCAGGAAGGGCAATAGTTGGCGCTGCTGGAATTCTGGTTAGTAAAATTCTTTTTCTCAAAGAAACCGCGGCAAAAAATTTTGCCATAATTGATGCGGCGATGAATGATTTGATGCGTCCCGGGCTTTATGGTTCTTACCACGAAATTTTTCCGGTGATTAAAAAAACTGGTCTGAAAATTATTTATGATTTGGTTGGTCCGGTTTGCGAAAGCACTGATATTCTAGCGCAAAATCGTGAGCTTGTTGATGCAAAAGCCGGAGATTTACTAATATTTGCAAGCGCCGGAGCCTATGGCTCATCAATGTCAAACGAATATAATTGCCGTCCTTTGATTCCGGAAATTCTGGTCGATGTCGATGAATTCACAGTAATTCGCCGCCGTCCGACTTTTGAAGAAATGTTGCGGTATGAATAAAAAAATCCCCATCGCCAAAGTTATTTCTGCCTTTGGCATTAAAGGCGAGGTCAAGCTTGCTGTTTATTCGAAAGAGCCACAAAAAATTGAAAAATATCAGCTTTTTTATGCGAGCGGTGATCTCCTGAAACTGAAATTCAGCAACAAAAATAAAACCGTAATTGGCAGCGCTAACGGTGATCCAATGATGATTGCAAAAATTGATGGCGTTGACGATAGAAACAAAGCTGAAGAGTTGCGCGGGATTGAAATTTTTACCGAGCGCGACAATTTTTCCAAAACGAAAAAAAATGAATTTTATTATGTTGATCTAGTTGGCCTCGATGTTCTCAACATGAATTCGCAAAAAATCGGCAAGGTAATCAACGTTTATGATTATGGTGCTGGTGGTGTCATTGAGGTTGAATTTTTGTTAGAAACCTTGCCAAAAGATTATCAACGCATCGAAAATTTTCCTTTTAAAAATGCAATTTTTCCGGAAGTAAATTTGGCAGAAAATTTTATCATGATTGATTTGCTAGAAGGGCTTCTTTTATGATTTCATACCACGATTCCTTATCGCTCCCACCTCCATATCCCGCTATGTAAAGCTCATCTTCAGCGCGTGTCATTGCCACATAAAGCAGGCGTAAATATTCATCTTTGGCCTGCTGAAATTTTTTCAGGCGGTGATTTTTTATAATCTCATTTTCATTTTCTTTTCTTGCGCACCATAGAGGCAGATTGTCAATCCAGTGAATTTTTTCTTTGCCTGCCGGCAGTCTGTTGAAGTCAAAGCAGCAATCCGGAAGTATGACGATTGGAGATTGCAAACCTTTTGCTGAATGAATAGTGCTGATTCTAACACGATTCTCTTCTGCGGCAGTTAAAGAAATTTCCGGATCGGTTTTTTCGACGAACTCAAGAAATTGTTGCAGATTAGGTGAGGTATTATGACAAAAATCGGCAATGATCAGAAGGAATTTATCCAGTATTTCCAAGCTCTCATGGCCAAAATAAGCAATAAAATTTTTTTGATGATTTTTTTCGTGCAACAGAAAATAAAAAAATTCCAGACAATTTAACTGTTGCGATTTTTCGATTATTTCTTCGAGAAGAAGATTTTTTTTCACTTCAAACAAGGAACATTTCTGCTCGTTTTTTTTCACGCATAACTCAAGCAATTCTTCTTCCGTAATGTTGAAAAACGGCGATTTTAAAAGGCAGGCGAGATTCAAATCATCTTGTGGCAATAACGCAAATTTTGCTGCGGAAAGCAAATCGCAAATCAGCAGACTTTCGCTAAATTTGATTTTGGCGATACTTTCAAACGGGATTTGATATTGATGAAAAGATTTTGCCAATTCCTGCGAAAACCCATCACTGCGCCTTCTGAGCAAAATCATGATATCGCCGTAATTTACCGATCTTTCCTTGGCAGAAATTACACGCTTATTTTCAATCCAGCCTTTGATTTTTTTTGCGATTATTTCGGCAAGAATTTCTTTTTCCTGTTTTTCTTCATTGCATGCGAAGTCAATTTTCCATTCGTAACTTTGCTTCTCTCTGATTTTTTCATTGGTGATTTGCGGCCATATTTCAACTATTCCAACACCGCTTCTGATCGCAATATGCTTTATGTTTGTGGCAATTTTGCTGATAGAATTTCTTCTTTGCGGATCGGCAAAAACTTTATCAACCGCATCAAGAATTGTGGCATTTGAACGAAATGATTTATGCAGTTCGATTTTTTTTAATTTGCCTTCAAGCTTGGAGGAAAAATAGGAGAAAATTTCTGCGCTAATATCAGGATCCGATCCTTGAAATGAGTAGATTGATTGCTTTTCATCGCCGACGATAAAAATGCTTCTTTCCTTGTTTGATGCGCCAAATCCGCTGAAAAAATCTTCGCTTAAAGCTTTGATAATATTCCATTGCTCATGGTTGGTGTCTTGCGCCTCATCAATTAAAATATGGTCAAACGCGCCATCCATTTTCATTTTGATCCAATCGGAAAAATCTGGATTGGCCAGGAGTTTATTGGTCTCAAAAATCAGATCGTCATAATCAAGAAGCGCTTTTTCTCTTTTCAGGTGTGAATAATTTTTGAGAATTGCATCGGCAAAATGCAAAAGCAGGGCGCTGTCATTGGCGATTTTGAGCGAATTTAATTTGTCTTCGCATTCAGTGATTATGCGGCATTGCTCGTCAATTAGTGGCAAAAGATGTTTAGTTTTGCTGTAAATTTTTCTTGGTTTGCCTTCATTGGTAAAAAAGGCCGATTTGTAGAGGGAAAAATTTTCTATCAGCGGATTTTCCAGAAATTTTTTGATCTTCGATGCGATTTCAATATTGCTGGCAAGGCCAGTTTCTTCCAGTTGTGAAGCAAGCTGATGATTGATTTGCTGTAAAAATTTCTGAAAAATTTCTTCTTCATTCTGGTTTTTGGAAAGCAGGAAGAGATCAAAAATATTTTCAACCATCTCTGCAATATCAGCAATTTTTTCTTTTTTGGAAAGAAGCTCCAAAACCAGCCCCTGCAGGCTTTCTTCGTTTATTTTGCCGCTGATTTTTCTGATTGAATCCCACAGATTTTCCTGTCGCAAAACTTCCTTTTGCGCCTGTTTGAGCAGTAATTTTTCCCGCGCTTCATCAAGCAGCTCGAAATTTGGTTTTATCTTGGCCTCAAATGGGAAAATTTTGATCAGAGTCTGACAAAAGGCATGAATGGTTTGAATGCTGATTTTGTTTTCATCGTCGAGAATTTTAACCAACAAGGTTCGTGCTTTTATGATCTCATCTGCGTTTGGCCATTTTTCATTCAGCTCAAAAAGTTTTTGCCGCAAATCGAAATCATCACACAACACCCAGCTAGCAAGAGCAGAGTTGATACGATTTTCCATTTCCGATGCGGCCGCTTTGGTAAAAGTAAGGCAAAGAATTTTATGTGGAGAAACATCCAACAGCAGCAGCTTTAAAACCCGATCGGTAAGAATTTTGGTTTTGCCAGAACCGGCAGAGGCGAAGACGAAACAGGAGTGCATTTATAATTTCATAAACAAAACCTCCTTTGAAAAAGGAGGTGGCGCGAAGCGCCGGAGGATTTATGGATACAAACTCAGAATTAGAAGTTTGCCTCCCACAAATCACCCGTCATCGCACTTCGTGCGATGCCACCCTCTTTTTCAAAGAGGGTTTTCCTAACCTCCTTTGAAAAAGGAGGTGGCGCGGAGCGCCGGAGGATTTGTGGAGACAAACTCATACCCCAAATCACCCGTCTCAATCGCTATCGCGATTGATCCACCCTCTTTTTCAAAGAGGGTTAAAAGTCGGATTATTTCCCCACCAATTCCTTCTCCCTGCTTTTTAAAAAACTGCGATATTTTGCGACATTGGAATTGTGTTCCTGGATTGTTGAGGAAAAGACATGATCGCCTTTGCCGCTGGCGACGAAGTAAAGATAATTGGTTTGAATCGGATTAAGGACGGCCTTGATTGAAGCTATTCCGGGATTGCAAATTGGTGCTGGCGACAGGCCATAGATGTGATAGGTGTTGAAGGGGGAATTATTCTGGATGTCACTAACGCGGATTATTCTTTCCAGTTTTTTATCGCCAAAAGTGAAGGAGTAGATAATGGTTGGATCGGATTGCAGCTTCATGCCTTTGTGCAGACGGTTGACAAAAACTGAAGCAACCTTGGTTCTCTCATCGGCGATACTGGTTTCTTTCTCAACGATTGAAGCAAGAATTATCGCCTGCTCTTTGGTTTTGACGGGAATTGATTGATCACGCGTTTCCCATAATTCATCGATGGTTTTTTTCATGGCATCTTGCATGCGTTTTACCATGCCGGCCTTGGTATCGTTGTATGAGTAAAAATATGTTTCAGGAAGCAATGATCCTTCTGGAATTTTTTCCGGCAATTGTCCGATGAGACCTGCTGAAGCGTCAATAATTGCAAGCGCAGAATGCGTTGATAATCCTTCGGCAATTGTTGCTTTGCGGAAGAAAATATTTCCGCGAATCATCCTGTGCAGGATTTTGTAGTAGGAGATATGTTTTTCGAAAAAATATTCACCATAGCGCACCTTGGGATCAACACCCTTGATGAGTTGTCCAATGTAGAGAAATGCTGCCGGGCTTTTGATGATTTTTTCGTGATGCAGCTTTTCCACCACTTCACGTAAAGTCATGCCTTTTTCGACGATGAATCTTTTATCTTCGCGATGATATGAGTTTGGCGCGTTGAAATACATGATGATGCCAATCATGAAGATGAGATAGCAAATCACCACAACTGAAAAACCTGCGCAGAAAGTAAGGATTCTCTGATACATCTCAGATACGTTTTAGAATGAGGCAAGCATTGGTTCCGCCAAAGCCGAATGAATTTGACATGGCTATGTCAATTTTTCGTTGTTTGGCCTGTTTGGCAACCAGATCAATGTCGCAATTTTCTGAGGGACTGTCGAGATTCAGCGTTGGCGGAGCAACATTATCCCGGATTGCCAAAATGGAAAAAATTGCCTCAACCGCGCCAGCGGCGCCAAGCAAATGGCCGATTGCCGATTTGGTTGAAGACATTGAGAGTTTATAGGCGTGATCGCCAAAAACTTTTTTTACCGATGCAACTTCAATTTCATCACCGAGAGGTGTTGAAGTGCCATGGGCGTTGATGTAGTCGATATTTTCAGGATTTAATCCAGCATGTTTCAAAGCGACTTTCATGGCATGGGTTGAGCCGCGTCCGCTGCTTTCAGGGGCGGTCATATGATAGGCATCTCCAGACATTCCATATCCGATAATTTCGGCATAAATTTTTGCTCCGCGTTTTTTGGCATGCTCATATTCCTCAAGTACCAGAATACCGGCGCCTTCGCCCATGACGAAACCATCGCGATCCTTGTCCCATGGACGTGATCCTGCTTGTGGATTGTCATTGAAATTGGTTGAGAGTGCGCGCAGAGCAGAAAATCCGCCAATTCCGGATTCACAAATGGCACATTCCGCGCCGCCGGCGATCATTATGTCGACATCAGAATATTCAATCATGCGCGCTGAATCACCAATAGCGTGAGAGCCGGTAGCGCAAGCTGTGACTATGGCATGATTTGGCCCCATGAAGCCATGCTTGATTGAAACCTGTCCAGCAGCAAGATTGATAAGACTTTGAGGGATAAAAAACGGACTGATTTTTTTGACACCTTTTTCTTTCATGTGCAGAACGGTTTTTTCGATGGCAGGCAATCCTCCGATTCCAGAACCAATCATCACGCCAGTGCGGTATTTTTGTTCTTCGCTTTCAGCTTTCCATCCTGAATCAGCAATAGCCTGATCAGCGGCAGCGACGGCAAAATGAATGAAGCGATCCATTTTTCTTTGCTCTTTTGGATCAATGTATTTGTCGGGATTGAACAAATGTTCGCCATCGCCATGCTTAACTTCGCCAGCAATTTTGCATGGACATTCGCTAGCATCAAAAAGAGTAATTTTGCCAATTCCGGATTCAGCATTAATGAGCTTATTCCATGTGCCTTCGGCATTTGCTGATAAAGGTGTAACCGCGCCAATGCCGGTGATCACCACTCGTCTTTTATTTGTCATGTTTTTGGAAAAAAATCCGGCGCGTTTTAAATTGGGAAAAATTATTTTAAAAGTAAGTTATGAGGGGCATAATTTCTTACCACTTACCACTTACCAATAACCCCCCAACCATCACCATCAACCGCCAGAAATTTCTACTTATGCGTAATTTGCTTTTGCCGATTTTATTGCCGTAATCGTAGGAAATGGCGATTTCGTCCATACGGCATTCAAGGCGCGCCAGTTTTATCAGTAGCTCGGCAGTGTAGGTAAATTCTGGTTCGGTAATGAAATTATTTTTTTCTTTTTCAAAAAGTTTCTGCAGTTTTTCAACTTTGTAAACACGATAACCACTGGTGTAGTCTTGCAATTTTTTGCCGGAAATTTTTTTTACCGCAAAAATATTTTGTAAAAGCAATGAAGTGAATTTGCTGATAAATTGCCGATGCAGCGGAAAATCTGCCATCACGCTGTTTCCACAAAAACGCGAGGCGACAAGAAAATCGAGATTATTTTTTTCAAAATGTTCAAGCATTTGCGGGATTTGCTCGGGGTTGTGAGTGTTGTCGGCATCAAGCGATATCACCAAATCATCAGCGGCAGAATTTTGAATTACCTCTGAAAAAAGTCTTTTATAGGCAAGCCCAAGCCCGCGTTGATTTTGTTGTGGCAAAATTCTGATTTTATGATGTTGCTGAAAATCCGCGATTATCGATGCAGAATTATCGCTACCGCCATCAAGACAGATAATGATTTCAAAATCGCGTTGCAAAAGTTCAACTTCGTGAATCAGGTTAACCAGCAGTTTCTTGAGGTTTTGTGCTTCGTTGAGGCAACAGAAAATTATTTTTATCATTTATGTTTTAGAGCCTGTCTTTAAATTCATTTAACTTTGCTTTTCCGCAAATTTTTGCTCATTTTTTTGAAGAATTTTTCGCAGTATGCTTGATACAGCTT
>Ga0155344_118_pt1 | contig 13007 bp, 8 predicted proteins | sample RifCSPhighO2_02_FD_106312 | JGI IMG/M metagenome (GOLD analysis project Ga0155344, IMG submission 106312) | Alphaproteobacteria bacterium RIFCSPHIGHO2_02_FULL_40_34 | reverse complement strand
CTCCTCAAAATTGTTAAACCGTAATTGGTTGAGGAGGTTTTCTAATTGTTTTTAATTAGGAGTATAGATTTTTAGTTTGGTATAATTCTTTTTGGAAAAGTTTAAGCCTTAATTCAGCGGATTTTAATTTCTTCTCCAACACTTTTATCTCGCCTGATCTCTTATCTTTTTTCGCTTTAAAAAGTCGCAATTGGTTGGTGGCGATTTCTTGTAATTTGTCATTATCGCTTGGCGATAATTTTCCAACCTCAGAAAAAAAATCAGTCAAATTCATGGTTTGTTTATTTTCTTTTTCAGCTTTGAGTCTTTCTTTTTGTAGCTGCATGGTCCACAGCCTTTCCTTCAAAATCTGCTGTTCGGTTTTTGCTTTTATATCGTGAAGATAAAGCAAAACATCTCCTTCATTTACCATCTGTCCTTCCTTAACCAGAATCTGATCAATTATTCCGCCCTCCAAATGTTGTATGGTTTTGCGGTTGAAATCGAGCACAATAACGCCGTCAGCAATTGAAGCAGATTTGATTGGCAAAAACGCAGCCCAGGCAAGAAAAAAAACTGCAAAAATGGTAAGGGCTTTGACTCCATAATTGATGGCATTTTCAGCAATTTTGGATTCGATTTTTTCTGGTATCATGCCTGTCATGCAGCAATTCCTAAAGTTGGTTGTGATGATTTTCCTAAAACTACGGCCGCGCTATCAAATGCTTTTACCTCGCCATCTTTTAACACCATTACCTTATCGCAAATTGAAATGACCGAGGTGCGATGAGTGATGACGATGGTAGTGATTTTGTTTTCTTTGGCACGAAGAATGGTGCTGTTGAGAGCGGATTCACCTTCAGCATCAAGATTGGAGTTTGGCTCATCGAGAACTACAAATTTAACATCACCAAAATATGCTCTGGCCAGAGCAATTCTTTGTTTTTGTCCTGCGGATAAATTGCTGGCATCCTTTTCAATTGGAGTTTCGTAGCCTTGAGACAGCGATAAAATAATTTCGTGAACATCGCAGAATTTTGCTGCTTTGATGATTTCCTCATCTTTGGCATTTTTATCCATGCGGGCGATGTTGTGTTTTACCAGGCCTTTGAACAGCTCAACATCTTGTGGCAAATAGCCGATATGTTTGCCGATTTTTTCTAAATCCTGATCGAAAAGATTGGCGCCATCAATTTTTACGATTCCTGAATTTGGTTTTAGAACTCCAACCAAAAGTCTGGCGAGAGTGGTTTTGCCGCTTCCTGTAGGACCAATGATACCAATGACTTCGCCAGGATTAATTTTGAATGAAACACCTTTGATTAGAAGACGATCCGACTTTTCTAATTTATAGACCAGCTTATCGACAATGATTTCACCTTTTGGTTTTGGCAGTTCGATTTTTCCTTTCTCTTCAACATAGTTTTTTAGCGATTCGTTCAAGCGCAGATAAGCGGCTTTGGTGGTTTTTAGCGACTTCCACAAGCCAATCGCATTATCGAAAGGAGCCAATGCTTTTCCAGCCAGAATAGAAACAGCGATAATTCCGCCGGAAGACATTTTGTTATACATCACCAAAATTGCACTTGCGGCCATGGTGATGGTTTGCAGCGCCATTCTCAGAGTTTTGGAAATTGAAGAAATTCGGTTGCTGATAGTTGCCAGATCAGCCGAAGCTTTACGAAGTTCATCATTGCCACTTTGCCAGTTACCGCGGACATTTCCCTTCATTCCCATGGCGTTAATCACTTCTGAATTCGAGGAAATAATCTCGAAATCTCGCATCACTTCCGCCTGCATCTGATTGGTTTTGTCGATCAGCTCTTTGGTGGATTTTTCGTTGATGTAGGCCATTTTCAGCATTATCAGCCCGCCAACAAGAGTGATCAGGCCGTTGATCCAGTGGATGAAAAAAATTATGATCAGATAAACAACGGCAAATGGAGCATCAAAAAGCGTTGCCAGATTTGGACCGGAAATAAAACTTTTTAACGTCTGCAGGTCGCGCATATTTTGGCTGCTGATGTTTTTATTTGAGCCTTGCGCTTCGATGCTGCTGTTAAACAAAACCGGCGAGAGTTTTTCATCAAGCCAGTTAGAGATGTGTAAAAATATCGTTGATCTGACTTGCGTTAAAATCCCCAGAAAAGCGAGAAAAGCTAAAACGATGATGGTGAGATAAAGCAAAGTTTCAAAGCTGTTGCTGGATAAAACCCGATCCAATACCTGCATCGAATAAATCGAGGAAGCGAGTGTAAAAATGCTGATGAAAAAACTGAAAAGCAGGCAGAACCAGAAGGCTTGTTTGCAAGATGCTAACGCTAGTCGTAAGTCAAAAGTCGTAAGTCGTAAGTTAGTGGTGGCGTTTTGCATATTATTTTTTTGGGTTTAGAGATTTAATTAGTCCGCGGATAATTTTTGAAATTTCGTTACTATTTTTGACAATGTTTTGGTATTGTTCTGTTGAAATATAACTGAGCCTCATCGCTAAATGTAACATCGATTTTACTTCACCACATGAGCTAATCGCCATGTAAAGAAATCGTGAAAATCCGCATCACTGCTACGATCAAATCCTTCAGCTATGTTGTTGGATATCGCAACCACAGCCCGGCAAATTTGATCTTTAAACCCATAATCTTTCAATAATCGAAAAGTAGAATAGATTTCTACAGCCAAATCCTGAGCCTTCTGCCAAGCAATAATATCTTCAAATTTTTCTATTTTCATAATTACAATTTTTACTTACGACTTACAACTTTTGACTTACGACTTACGACTTACGACTTACGACTTACGACTTTTGACTTACGACTGCGAAATCTCAGATTTCGCCTAAAAAATATTTGATCTTGTAGTGAGTAATCACCAAATCCATTTGAGAGTTGATATAATTTATTTTTCTATCATTAGCCTCAATCTTAACGCGGATTGTTTCGATCGGGTCCTCAACTTTTGATTCTGATCTTTTGTTAAAAATCTGAGCGCGGTTCCTCGCTAGTTCAAAAAGCTTTCTATTGGTTTTATTCATCTCAGAAAAGAAGCGGTATTCCTCAAGTGCCTGATTTACCCCTTTGATTACGCCATCTTTAGTGATTTCATATTCCTCCATCGCCGCCTCTTTATCATACCTTGCCTTGCTAACATTGGCGTATTCCACGCCTTTCTGAAAAATCGGCACAGAAACATTCAAGAAAACTGATTGTGAGTTGAGGTCTTGGTTGTTTAAGTAAACTACCTTGTCCTGCTTGCTTGCTGACGCAACTACTGAAATTTTTGGAAGGAAGTTAGACTTTTCGGCATTGTAAGCAGCTTTGGAAGCAAGATAGCTGTAATGGTAAGATTTTATGTTGTGGTTGTTTGTAAGGGCTGATTCTAAAACCTTATCCTTACCAAATTCTTCTTCGGCAATTTCTGGTTTTGTAAGATTTTCATGCAGCTCACCAATTACATTTTGATAATCGAACTTGGCTTTGTTTAAGCGGTTTAAAGCGTCAAAATATTTTTCTTCCGTGAGGGAGGTTTCGTAGGTGAATTTGATGATATCAGCTTTGTCGATGATGCGAACATCCTTTCTGCGCTTGACCAGATCAAAGAATTTTTTTCCAAGATGTTTATTTTCTTCCTGCAGTTTGATCAGCTCGAGGTAGCGAAAAAGATTACAGTAACTTTGCACTGCGGCAAAAGAAATCTCTTGAACCTTATCTGATGTTTTGGCGCTACCGGATTTTATTTTGTAATTGGCTTCGCGATATTTGGAAACCGAATGCATCCCATCAAAAATCGGCTGTTCAAGTTTTATTTCCTCGGTCCTCTGCTTGGTTGAACGATCATAAGTTTGCCCCTGATAAAAACTGTTTCTTTGTCCATAGGAAGCATTGGCGCTAACATTTGGCAAAAATTCAGCAATTGCTCTGGTTTTTTCGGTTTTTACAGAATTAAGCCTGATCTGCTCTAGCTTGATATTGCGGTTATTGGCCTGTGCGGTGGCAATTGCATCACTCAGGCTAACTGCGTTAGAGGGGATTCCGAATGCTTCAATTTCGGTGAAAATGTGATCTTTGGTTTTGCTGTTTTTATCTTCTGAATCAGTAAAAATATCTTCGGCCATATTGAATCTAAAACCGGCAGACAAGCCAGCTCCAACCGCACTTTCTGAGAAGCTTTTGTAAGGAGAGGAACCTGCAGGAACGGTTGATGATCCACCGCCAATGGCTGCAAAGGAGTGGACGGCATATAGAAGATTGGAGATAGTAATAAGAGGTAAGATAATGAGTTTATTTTTCATGATTTTCAGGAGTTGTGGGGTTGTTGGAAAACTACGTAAAATTTTTTTTAACATTTTTTCCATAGAAAGTTTTTACCGATTCTATTTTTTTCTTCTGCTTTACTTTTATTGACTTGCCGACTTTATGAGGAAACACATTATGACTCATGTCTCTAACTATTTTTTTAGCATGACCGAAAGGAGCAATAAATTCTGTAAAAACCAGACAATCTCCACAATTCCAATCTTCAATTTTTAAAGAATATTTTCCTTGCAAATACAAGCTTTCCCTTTCCTGACTCAAAAAAGCCCAACAAACAAATCCTACCGGATAATTGTTGCGGTCGCGATATATCCTGAATTGGTTCAAATCAATTGGTGGTAAAATGCAACTATAAATATCCGCTATAAAATATGAACAATGCAACCTCGATTGCATTAAGAGCATAGTAACTTCGCCAAGCAATTTGAATTTTTTTTGAGGTGAAATTTTGTTTAAAATTCCATTTCTGCCGGAGACTTCAGAAGCTGTATTCATAACTAAGAACCTGTTTAGAATCTTTTTTAACCCCATATTTTACCCTGTTTTTGCTTATTTTTTGACAAAATTACTCACCGTATTTCCAGATACGCTTCGTAATTTTGTCAAAAAATAAGCAAAAACAGGGTAAAATATGGGGTTAAAAAAGATTCTAAACAGGTTCTAAAATATAAAATCACTACTACCAAACTGAATCTCCCCTGCCAACTTCACTGCAAAGTTTGAATTGGGATCATCGATGATAGTATCGCCATCTTTGAAATAAAATTCGAGACCATTGGCAGAAGTAGCGCTGTCTTGTCCTTGCGTTATCGAATCAAAATCGAGATTGGATAAATTGATTTTATCTTCGTTCCTGATGAAATCCAAAATAATATCTGTTTCGCTTAAATTAGTCCATCCTGATAGCATAAAATTGTTGGAATATAACGTTTCTGGCGATGCATGACATTTTGTGATCATGATTAGAAATGCACTGCAAGACCGAGGGTCACTGCTGAAACATCAACTTCCACGCTTCTATATTCAGAATTTTTTGGCGTGAAGTCGAAATTGTAGAACATGGAATTTAATCTGACTCCAATGTTTTTTGTGATGTCATAGCCAAGGCCGATGCCAAAGAATGGAGCTGAAGCATTGACTGATTGTTTGGTATTGCCGGTTTCCTGATAATCAATTGATGATGATACATAGCCACCGGAACCATAAATTCTGATGCCTTTGATTTCGTAGCCAAGGTTTAGCCTACCGCCAAAATTTTGTTTAATTTCTCCGGAGAAAAATTGATTTCCGAATGCTTCAATTTCGGTGAAAATGTGATCTTTGGTTTTGCTGTTTTTATCTTCTGAATCAGTAAAAATATCTTCGGCCATATTGAATCTAAAACCAACAGACAAGCCAGCTCCAACCGCACTTTCTGAGAAGCTTTTATTTGGTACCGCTCCGCTTGCAACGGTTGAGCTACCACCATCCAGTGCTGCAAATGACTGGTTTGCAAAAAGCAATGTGGAAACAGATAAAGAAATTATTGTTAAAAATCTAAGCTTCATGAATTTAATTTTTTTTGGTTAATAGTGATAAACACTCGGTTAAACTAGCGGAGTTCTTGGCTGACATTTTACCATCAGCAATCTCAACTTGTTCCAAGTTATTCTGGCGCTTAGCTTCACAAGCTATCTTACATACTTCAGCCTTGTTGTTGCAAATTTCTTCTTGAATAGAAGCGGAAAATGCAGAGGCGCTCCATGCAAAACAAAAAACAGATGTAAAAAATATCTTCAAAAATTTCATATTTCTTATTTTATTGGTTAGAAGGCAAAATCATTGTGATCTAAGTGAATCTCTCCTGCTAATTTTACCGCAAAGTTAGAATTTGGATCATCAATTATGGTGTTACCACCTTCAAAGTAATATTCGATTCCGTGAGCAGAAGAATTGCTACCTTGACCCTCAGTTACAGAATCAAATCCAAGGCTTGAGAGATTTATTTTATCATCGAAGCGAATGAAGTCCAGTACGATATCGGTTTCGCTGTCTGTTGAATCGGTAAGGTCAGTAAAGATAAATTGATCATTGCCAGCACCGCCAATCATAACGTCAGCTCCCGCTCCGCCAGTTAAAGAATCGTTTCCATCATAACCTTTGATAATATCATTTCCATCGCCACCAAGCATAGCATCATTTCCTCTTCCGCCAACTATATGATCATTCCCGCCCGCACCATTGATAGTGTCATTCCCATCATTACTCCAAAGATAATCATTTCCTTCAGAGCCATTAATGGTAACGCTGCCGTAAGTAAATATGTTGGACGAAAGATCAATTATATCATTGCCGCCAAGGGCGTTAATAATTTCAATACCAAATAATCTGCTGCCACTGATGGTTGGGTTATCAGAAATCAAATCATCCAGGAAAATACTATCATCACCCTCGGTCAGATAAAGCGTGTCTAAATCCCCCTTTCCACCATCAAAAGCATCGTAACTTCTTATTTTTCCTGCCACATCTATTGAATCTCCCGTATAAGAATTTATGGCAACATAGCCAGCACCCCAAACATTATCAGTGACGTACATGATGTCGTCATCTCCTTCGCCTGCAAAAATTAAATCTGTTTTGCCAATATTGGCAAAAACTGTGTCATTTCCGCTGGTTGATTCAATGATATTAATTCTGTCATCATTTCTAACTTTGAGAGATTCTTTAACCACTAAAGTAAATAATGTTTTGATTTCAAACTCACCATCACTTGCCACCAAAATCAGATTAATTGCCCCAACGTCATTGTTGGTGGCGTTAATTCTAATAGTGTTTTTACTATTGCTGATCCAATCCAAAACATCGCTGCCATCTTCCATTTCAAGCCTTACCTCTAAATTATCACTATCAACATCGGCAAATATTTTAGAAATATCAATCTCTTCCAGCTGATCAGCCCGAACCATTTGATCACTCAGGCTATTTTTAATGGTTGGTGCGTCGTTAACATTGGCAACATTAAGATTGACTGCTGAGATATTGGAAATCGTGCCGTTAGAGTCTTTAATGGCGTAGGTAAATTGATCAGCTCCAAAATAGTTTTTGTTGGATCTGTATATTATCTGATTATTTGCATTTAAAAAAACTGTGCCATGAAGGACGCTGCCAAGTAAGATATTTTCTCTTTTTAGAGTTTCATCCTCAATGTCCGCATCATTGCTTAAAATATCGATAACATTATCAGAATCTTCCAGAACATTTATTTGATCATCAACGGCAACGGGGCTGTCATTAACGCTGGCAATATTTATTACCAATTCTTTAGTAATTTCGCTTTGACCATCAGTAACTGTATATTCAATGGTTTCGGTACCGTGGTAATTGGCATTTGGGGTATAAATTATTGAACCATTATCAATAACAACTGAGCCACTTTGGGCGCCATCAACATTAGTTATAGCCAGATAATCGCCATCCAAATCTGTGATGTTATTTAAGATATCAAATACAATTTGATGATCCTCATAAGAATTAAATATTCCTTCAATATTGATTTGCGGAACATCATCAACATTATTGATCGCAAGATTAATTTGTTTAGAAGTCAATCCGCCATTGCCATCGCTAATCACATAGTTAAAACTATCTGATCCAAAATAATTTGGATATGGTGTGTAGGTGATTTTGCCGTTTTCTATTGTAGCAATTCCGTGTGCCGGAGAGCTAACGCCAGTTATTGCTAAAGCATCGCCATCAACATCGCTGGCAAATTGTAACACATCAATTATCGCAACATTATCTTCATCCAGACTTTGAGAAGCCAAAGTGGCAATTGGCAAATCATTAACCGATTCTATGGCGATGTTAAAGTTTTTAACTATTTGAGTTTTGCCATCGCTGACTGTGTATTCAATGGTTTCGCTACCAAAATAATTGGCGTTTGGAATGTAAGTTAATTTATTATCAACGATGAGAATCTGACCATTATCAGCGCCGCTAACATTGGTTATGGTTAAAGTATCTTCATCATCAATATCGTAAGAATTTTTTAAAACATCGATGATCAAAATGTTGTCTTCCTTGATTATTTTATCTTCAACATTTTGAACAATAGGGGCATCATTGCCCGCTAATATCTTGATGGTTAACTCTTTGGTAATGACGCCACCATTGCTATCTTTTATGGTATAAATCAAAGAATCATTTCCGTTATATTGACTATCTGGCTTATAAATAATCTTGCCGCCAATAATATCGGCAATGCCGTTTGCTGGTTGACTAATAGCGATTATATTAAACTCATCACCATCAACATCGCTGACATTTGCCAAAACATCAATCAATATGGTGGCGTCTTCATTGACTGTAACATTGCTTAAATTAGCAACTGGCAAATCATTTACAAAATTAATCAGCAAATTGATAGTGTTGGTTTTGATGATATTGCCGCCAGAATCTTTAATGCGATAACTTAACTCTCTAACGCCATTAAAATTTGCTTCAGAATTATAAGTAATCAGACCAGTAGAAGAATCATAGCTGGCTTTAGCATCGTCAAACACCACATTTGCTATTCTACTTCCTTCAATTTGATCTAAAGATATGACTAAGGCTTGATCTTCAGTGCCAATAAAGGATTGGTTCTGCAGGTTAATCGCTGAATCAACGCCATTTTTAAAAGATATTCCTTCAACTCTTGAGCCGCTGCCATTGCCAATAAGCTGATCTTGAATTGCCAATGAATCATTCAGATTATTTTTAATTTTAATGATCAAATCTCTGCCATTATCACTTCTGGAAAATATCAGATTTTGTTTTTTAATAGAACTTTCAAAAGCGATAAAATCGCCATGATTATTAATGCCGTCAATGATGGTGTCGTTGCCATCACCAAGGTTGTAAATATAGGTATCGCTGCCACCGCCACCAAATAAAATATCATCTCCCGCCCCACCTTCAATAATGTTATTGCCAGCATCGCCGGTTAAGGTGTCGGCATAATTTGAGCCAATAATATTTTCAAAATTAGAAATAACATCACCCTGGGCATCGCCGCCAGATACGGTGTTACTGGCAATATTAACCACAACAGCAGAAGATGAATTAAGGTAAGAAATAGTGTCACCATTAACTTCAGAGCCTTCGCCACCATTTATAACATCAGCTCCCAAACCACCTTCAAGAACATCATCACCAACCTCACCAGAAATATTGTCATTACCAACTCCGCCTTCTATTTTATCATTTCCTACACCACCAACCAAAACATCATTGCCATCGCCACCATTGATAAAATCATTGCCATTGCCGCCATAAATTTCATCGTTGCCAGAATCGCCAAATAAGCGATCATTGCCCGAAGACATCCAGATTTTGTCATTGCCAGTTCCGCCATAGACAACGGAATCACCATAAGAATATTTTTGGGTAGAAAAGTTGATAACATCATTTCCAGCTCCGGCGTGAATTACAGAAATATCTTGAACTCTTGCTGTTGCTGAAGCGCCAGCCGCATCACTTCCAGAAGCTGAAGTTGGATCATCAAGAGCCAAAACATCATTACCCTCGGTCATTATAATTGTATTAACACCAGAGCCACCGATGAATTTGTCAAAGGTGCGGTTGTAGCCTGTGATGTCGATGAGTTGGGAAGTGTAGAAGTTCTTTGTAGCAAAATAATCCGATATTGTGAGCTGATAGTTTACTTGCGTTATGTCATTATCACAATATCCGTAAAAACCATCTTTCTGCCGATATAATGAGGTAGCAAAAATTTCAGGATGATCATATATCCATGCCCATTGCTGACCAATTTTTTTTGGATCATATGTATTTTTCCCAGAAACAACAATGTCGTCATTAATGTTTATATTGTTATTGGCTTGATATGTTTCGGTTGGAAGAAATTTAAACGAGACAATCTCATCACCTCCAAATTTTCCACTGTTGCGATACTCAAACCGTATCAAAAATTCATGATATATTTCAAAACCTGTATTGTTATATTTCGAATCCCCCTCATACCTCAAAATATCATCCCCGCCTTCACCGTAGAGTTCATCACTTCCTTTGCCGCCCCAAAGCTCATCATTTCCATCGCCACCATAAATTTTATCATCACCGGCATCGCCAAACAAAATATCTTCACCATTGGTTCCAAAAAGAATGTCGTTATTTTCTCCGCCGCTTAATCCGATCTGGAAGTTTAAGGAAGTGATGTCAGAAGTTGCGATATTTTCGATGATAATTTGCTGGCCATTATTAAGGGCAATTTCAACATTGCTGCCGTTTTGAGTCATTCCCGCCTGAATATCAGCAAAGGTAATTGGGTTTTGGTAATTTACTTTGAGGATGATTTTATCTTCGGTTTTGTTCCAGTTTTTTAGGCGATCGATGCTACTGCTTGCGCTGTTTTCTTTGGTGAGAATGATGATGTCAGAATCAGCACCGCCATCAAGAATGTCCGAGCCTTCGCCATCAACCAAAATATCATTTCCGGCCCCACCATAAATTAAATCATCGCCAGCACCACCCTCCAAAACATCACCACCCAGACCACCATAAATTTCATCATTTCCGGTATCACCATAAATTCTATCACTTCCCGATTCGCCATAAAGCTTGTCATTATCAGCGCCGCCTTCAATCCAATCATCGGAATCACCGCCTTTGATTTGGTCGTTTCCGGCATCGCCTTTTAAAATGTCAGCACCGCTTCCACCGTAAATATAATCAACTCCTGCACCACCGGAAATCTGATCAATTCCGGTGTCTCCAAAGATCGTGTCATTACCATCTTCACCATTAATCACATCATCTCCCGCTCCGCCGGAAATGTAATCGTCTCCAGCGCCCGCATTGATTAGATCAAATCCTTCTTGGCCGTAAATTGTGTCATTGCCACTTCCTGAGGTAATTGCATCATTGCCACCATTACCGTAGATCAGGTTATTACCATCTCCGGCATTAATCATATCTCCTTCATCATTGCCTTCGATTTTGTCATTTCCAGACCCGGCATTAATTACGTCATATCCAGCACCGGCAATTATGATGTTATTTCCTTCATTATCGGTGATTCTGTCATCACCGCCATTGCCTTCGAGATAATCATCTCCTGAGCTGCCACTAACAGTATCATTTCCTTCATTGGCATAAATTGTGTCATTGTCAGAACCGCCATCAAGATTGTCATTTCCGCTACCGCCATAAATTAAATCTTCACCAGCCTGACCATAAACATTATCAGCTCCGGCACCGCCGTGAAGAATATCATTTCCTTCACCACCATAAAGATTGTCATTGCCATCGCCACCATGCAGCTGATCATCCCCCTTTCCCCCATAAACATTTTCAGACCACCAATGTCCCACAATCCTGTCATTACCCTGAGTGCCTCCAAGGTTGCCTTCGTAGTGTTTATACCAAACTGTGTAATGACCACCAAACTTGCTGCGCTTTTCTTTTTTACTACGCCATTCAACTTGGTTGTATTTTTCGTAATCGATATCTTCCTGCTCACCGGAACTGTTGTAGTTGCTGGCATTGTAAGTTGAGGCAGGATTGGTTTGTTCGCCCTGAACCTGCATGATGTCATTATAACCAAGAGCCAGCTCTTCCTGAATAGAAGTGTCGATGTTGGCGTAAGTTGATGTCGTGTAAGAGATGCTGTTATCGCCGTTAATGGTGATGTTGGTCAGATCGATTGATTTTCCATCAGCAAACTCGATCTTTTTTAACTTCTCTCCACCAGTGAACTGGTCAGTAACGGTGATTTGATCAGATAGTAAGGTTCCAAGATCATTCTTGAACTGGATGAGAAGATTATTGCCGGATTTGGTTAGAACTGCTTTGTTGGTTACGTTGTCGCTGAGCTTGGAGTTGATGTCAGAAAGTTTTAGAGTATCGCTTCCGGATGTATCAGTATCGGTGATGGTATCTTGACCATCTCCGAGTCTGAAGATGATGGTGTCATTTCCTTCACCGGCGGTGATGGTGTCGTTACCGGTTCCGCCAAGGATTACATCATCTCCTGCACCACCGTCTAATGTGTCATTGCCGTCAGCGCCGATTACATAGTCATTGCCGAGTTCGCCGGAAAGAGTGTCATTTCCATCGGCGCCAAAGATGATGTCATTGCCGAGGCCGCCAAAGGCGAGGTCGTTTCCTTCGCCGGTGTTGATTATGTCATTTCCTTCATCGCCATAGATGATGTCTACACCTTGCTGTCCGAGGATTTCATCATTACCATCGCCGCCGCGAATATTGTCGTTTCCATCATTTCCTTCGAGGTAATCAGCTCCGGCTCCGCCATCGATGATGTCGCTTCCTGTTCCGGCAAGGATGATATCGTCACCATCTTCACCGAGGATTGAATCATCTCCTTCATTACCTTCGATTCTATCGTTACCAGTTCCACCTAAGATGGTGTCGTTGCCTATGTTGCCTTGAATGGTATCATTACCAGCTTCAGCCATGATTTGGTCATTGCCTGTTCCGCCATGGATGAAGTCATTGCCATCTTCTAAACTTCCTTCCCCGCTGATGCTGGCTCCGGTTCCACCGATGATGATGTCGTTGCCATTGCCACCAAAGAGATTGTCGTTTCCTTCGGATCCGTAGAGTTGGTCGTCTGCATTACCTCCGAAGATTTCATCATCACCTTGTCCACCAATCAGAAGGTCAATATCACCTCTTCCTTCGATATGGTCATTTCCTTCATAGCCAGCTATGGTGTTG
>Ga0155344_130_pt1 | contig 22926 bp, 26 predicted proteins | sample RifCSPhighO2_02_FD_106312 | JGI IMG/M metagenome (GOLD analysis project Ga0155344, IMG submission 106312) | Alphaproteobacteria bacterium RIFCSPHIGHO2_02_FULL_40_34 | reverse complement strand
TAACTCTGAGTTTGTCTCCATAAATCCTCCGTCTGATTGCTTCGCAATCAGCCACCTCCTTTTTCAAAGGAGGTTTTTGAAATCCTACGGCGCTTCGCGCCACCTCCTTTTTCAAAGTAGGTTAACTAAAGAACAATTTATGGATCAGCAAAGCAAAGAACGTCTGCAAAAATATGTCGAACTTGTGAAAGATCGCGCCTTGCGTCTCATTGGCTATCCTATTGCGCAGGATTTTGATTATTCCGAGCTTTATCCGCTTTTGGCTTATCCGCTCAACAATCTCGGCGATCCGCTGGTTGAATCGCTTTACGATTTAAATTCGCGTTCGCTTGAGCGCGAAGTGATTTCGTTTTTTTGCGAAATTTTCAAAGCGCCGAAAGACAATAGCTGGGGCTATGTGACCAATGGCGGTTCGGAGGGAAATCTTTACGGGCTTTATGTGGCGCGCGAGGTTTATCCGCAAGGCATGGTCTATTATTCCGAAGCTACGCATTATTCGGTGCAAAAAAATATCAGCTTGCTCAACATGCCAAGCATCATGATTCGTGCTCAGGATAATGGCGAGATTGATTATGAAGATTTGAAGGAAGTCGTTCACACGCATCGTGATCGGTCAGCGATTATGGTTGCAAATATTGGCACGACGATGACTGAAGCCAAAGATGATATTGCCAAAATTAAACAAGCGCTAAAAGCCTCGGCCATCCGCAATTACTACGTCCATTGCGATGCTGCGCTTTCCGGTATTTATCTTGCTTTACTTGAGAAAGGTCAGGGCTTTGATTTTTCGCACGGCGCTGATTCGATTGCAATTTCCGGCCATAAATTCATCGGTTCGCCAATTCCATGCGGCGTGGTTTTGGTGAAGAAAAATTACAAAGATCGCATCGGAAAAGTCATTCCCTATATTGGCACGGTAGATACAACCATAACCGGTTCACGCAATGGTCATGCACCTTTGTTTTTATGGTATGCCATTAAAAAGCTTGGCAAGGATGGTTTGAAAAAACGCGCAATTGCCAGCATGGAGCTTGCAGAATATGTCACTTTCAAACTCAAGGAAATCGGGCTTGCCGCCTGGCGCAATGAAAATTCGATCACTGTTGTTTTCCCGAAACCATCAGATGAAATTTGTGTGAAATGGCAATTAGCCAATGAAGGAAATAGCGCTCACATCATCTGTATGCCAGGGATTACGAAAGAAAAGATTGATGAGTTTTTGGTCGATCTAAGAAACTGTTTATGATCTTCTCTTTCCTGTCATCCTGAACTTGTTTCAGGATCTATTTTTATAAACAGTGCAAAATAAATTTTATCTCACCGAAAAACTTCCGCCCTACATTTTTTCTGCTATTTACCAGCTCAAATCTGATGCTGCTTTGCGCGGCATGAAGATTCTGGATTTTGGTATGGGAAATCCCGATTCTGCGCCGCCACAACATGTGATGGAAAAGCTTTCTTCCTTGGCGCGCGATCCAAAACTTTTTGGCTATTCTGTTGTTGGTGGAATCGAAATTCTAAAAAAATCTCTGTGTGATTATTATCAAAGACGTTTCCTGGTTGAACTTGATTATAAGTCGGAAACCATTGTTACGATTGGCGCGAAAGAGGGCATTGCTTCTCTGGCAACCGCGATTTCCGATGATAAAAATTACATCTGCACCCCTTCGCCATTTTATCCGATTCACAATTTTGCCTTTGTAATTTCGAAGGGAAAAACCAATCACATCAATGCAATTTCGGCGATGGATTTTTTGGTAAAATTTAAAAAACATGTGGAGTCAAAAAGCCACAAGCCACAAGCGGTTATCGTCTCATATCCATGCAATCCAACAACCGAAATTGCCGATCTGGATTTTTATCGCGAGTTAGTTGATTTCTGTAAAAAACACCAAATTTACATCATCTCCGATTTGGCTTATTGCGAGCTTTATTTCAGCGAAAAAGACAAACCGCATTCAATCCTTGAAGTGCCTGGTGCCAAAGATATCGCTATTGAATTTACTTCCATTTCCAAAAGCTATTCCATGGCCGGATGTCGTGTTGGTTTTGCAGCGGGAAATAAAATTCTCATCAATGCACTTTACAAAATTAAATCCTATCTCGACTACGGCTCATTCAATCCATTGCAGATAGTTGCTGCCGATGCTTTGTCAGAAAAAAGCGATGAATATCTCAAAAATTTGCGTGCACTTTACAAAAATCGCGGTGAGTTTTTAGTGAATTTATTTGAAACCGAACTGGGATGGAAAGTTGAAAAACCAAAAGCCAGCATGTTTCTTTGGGCAAAATTGCCGCAAAAATTTTCTGCATTTTCTTCATTTGATTTCTGTAAAAAAATGATTGAAGAAATCAGTGTAGCAGCAACTCCTGGCAGCGCTTTTGGCAAGAATGGCGAAGGTTTTGTCAGATTTTCCCTGATTCACGATGAGGAAAATATGCGCAGAGCGCTTGAGCAAATGAAAAAAATATTTTGATGGGTTTTTTCCTCGAAAATAACGCTGATAAAAAGCAAAAAATTCTACGCATCGCATTTTATTTGCAGCTGGTTGGTATATTCTCATATTCGGTTGCAGCGCGGCTTCTTTTTTATTTTGAACGTCCGCTTAGTGTTATGTTTGCCATGATATTTCTGGCAATAACATTGGAGCTTTCAATTCAACATTTTCGCGGTGTTAAGCCATATTTTCCGGTAAGCGCGATATTGGCGGCATTAAGTTCTTCACTTATAATTGATGCGACTTCCGCCACGCCATATTTCATGGCAACCATATTGGCGATTTTGTCGAAGTTTTTTATTCGAGTTGACGGCAGACATTTGTACAACCCGTCAAATTTTGGCATAGTGGTGATGTTGATTTTATATGAGGGAAATCTGAATCTGTCCGGTATGGTTTTTGCAGGAAGTGTTGCGGCGGTGGTTATATTTTTTATTGCTGGATTTATTATCAGCTTGATGGCCGGGCAGTTTTTTACCGTATTATTTTGGTTTCTAAATTTTTGCTTTTTTGCGTTGGTTAGAAGCGATTTTTCTTTTGCGGACTTTTTGTCCAATATTCAGATTTTAACTTCAGCATCAATGTTGTTATTTTCTTTTAATATGATTACCGATCCTAGAACCGCGCCGACTTCAATTTCCAGACAATTTATCTACACATTTTTTATGGCGGCAATTGATATGATCTTTCGTCTGTTTTTTATTCCTTACGGTAATTTTTATGGGTTGTTTATTGTATTGTCGTTAATGCCAATTTTTAGAGCCTGTTTTCAAACCCAGCGCGTTTCGATTTTGCCCAAATTTTGTGCGACTTTTTGGCAAAATTTTGCCGCTGTATCTGGCATACAGCAAAAAATTTTGCCAAAAAACGAGCCAAAATTTGGGCAAAAGCGAAATGTGGTGGGTTTGAAAACAGGCTCTAGAAGCGGAAATGAAAAGTAATTATCTTGGAATTTTGGTGTTGTTGGTGGTTTTCGGGGCTGGTTTATCCAAACGTTATTTTTTTGATAATGAGAAGGTTGAGGATTACGGCATAATTTTTTCTGATGCGTCGGATTCGATATCGCCGTCATTTATTCATCAGAACAATAAAAACTATTACAAAGACCAAAAAGTTGTTTCGTTTTTTGTTTCGTTGTTTTTTGTTCCGGGTATTGCTGTGGCAGATTTTAACCATGATGGATTTCAGGATTTTGTTGTGGTGAGTTCTACTGCCGGAAGTTTGCCGCAATTTTATCTCAATGATCGCGGACGTGGTTTTAAGTTGGACGAATCATTGCTTGAGAAGGATTTGATACCGCATGATGATCCATTCGACAGCAATGTTGCTCCGTATCTTTTTGATTTCGATGCGGATGGTAATCAAGATTTGCTGATTGTTTCAATCAAATGTTCCAAATTTTTTTGGAATGATGGGCAAAAATTTATTTATCAAGAAAATCATCCTTTAAGTAAGGATTGTACAGGTTCAATATCTGCATTGCCTCATGATTTTAATAGAGATGGTAAGCTCGATATTATGCTGCTTCGATATTGGAACGACAAATGGCAAAAAACTCTTGAAATGTCTAGTCTCGATATGCTTGGTGATAAAAATGAGGTCAGTAGACAGATAATGAAAATAATGAAAATTTTTAATGGCAAGGGCTCTGTTGAAGAGAAAAATGGCAATTTCAATACGATTTATGCCAATGATTTAACCAGAATTGAGTTGTCTGAGCCGAAGGCAAGATGGAGCTTTGATGCCATGATTACCGATCTTGATAATGACGATGTGGATGAGCTGGTTGTAGCCAATGATTTTGGTGATGATAGAATTTATAATTTCAACAATTTCCAGATAACAAATGTTTCAGAGAAATTTTTTTATCCTGATAGAAGAAATGGCATGAGCGTTGCAACCAACTATCTTCCAGGTGATCCTTATCCTTTCCTTTATATCTCAAATATCTGGATCAAGGATTATCAGGAAAAAGGAAATTTTTACTGGCATTACAACAAAAAACAAAAATTGCTTATCGATGAGGCGGAGAAATATAGCATCGATAATTGTAATTGGGCGTGGTCTGCTGCCATTGCTGATTTTAACATTGATGGATTTAATGATATCTACGTTGCCAATGGCTATATCACATCTGAACGTGATAAAAAAAATGGAAATAACAGCAATGCTGAAGGTGATTTTAAAATGATGACAATGGCTTCATTGCCAAATGAAGAGGCTATAGGGAAAAAAGTTTCCCCATATTTTGATTCACAAACTAGCGGAATTTTTGACGTAAAAAATTTTCCCAGTTCTTCCGGCAATCAAAAGGATTGCTTCAAAATTTATTCTCCGGAACAAAAAAAGTTTGTTGATGCTGCGCGCGATAAATCTCTTGATGTAGCTTGGGATGGCCGTGCTGCGGCGATGATTGATTTTGATAATGATGGCGATCTTGATTTGTTGGTGACGGCGCAAAATGACCAATTGCGCTTGTTGAAGAATAATACTCAGGAGAAGCAGAAGAAAAATAACTGGATTGGCTTCAATATAACAAATCATCAATTTGTCCGCAAAATCACTGTGAAGCAGGGCTGGAATAAATATTACAAAGATTGGAATGCCGGCCGTAGTGGTTTTCTTACCACCTCCGATCCGCGTATTTATTTTACCATGCAAAATGATAGCGATATTGAAGTTGAATTCAAATTTTCCGATGGTCGCATTGTCGAAAGAAAATTTTCGCCAGGCAGGTATTATGATTTGGGTGTAATCTGATGATTCATTTCAAAATTCTGACAATTTTTCCTGAACTTTTCCCCGGGCCTTTATCGGTTTCTGTTATCGGCGATGCTTTGAAAAATAAACTATGGTCGTTTGAGGCAATCAACATTCGCGATTATGCCAAAGATAAACACAAATCTGTTGATGACACACCATATGGCGGCGGAGCAGGGATGGTGATGAAAGCAGATGTAATTGCCAGCGCCATTGAATCACATTTAGAGACTGTCGCAAATCCCCGTTTCTTACCATTTTCAAACTCGACGAGCCCTCACAAATCAAGGGTTCAGATTTTTCAGAAAGTTGATTTGCGACATGGCCATTTATTTCAAAATTCAAAACCAAGCATGAAGATTATTTACCTCTCGCCGCGCGGAAAAGTTTTCAATCAAAAAATGGCGCAGGAACTGGCGCAAGAAAAGGAAATTATGGTTTTGTGCGGGCGTTATGAAGGTGTTGACCAGCGTGTTTTGGATGAGTTTGCGATCGAAGAAATTTCCATCGGCGATTATGTGTTATCCGGCGGAGAAATTGCAGCTTATGTTTTTATTGATGCGATTTTACGAAATATTTCCGGCATTTTGGGTGATGATGAATCTTTGAAGGAAGAATCTTTTAGTTTTGGCAATATTCTTGAATATCCGCATTATACCAAACCATCAGAGTGGCGGGGATGCAAAATTCCAGAAATTCTTCTTTCTGGCCATCATAAAAAAATTGCGGAATGGAGGAAAATGAAAGCAATGGAGCTGACAAAAAAAATTCGTCCGGATCTTTTAGAAAAGAAACCGGACGAACCCAAATAACTGGTTTTGTCTAACGTTTCTTTGCGGCAGAAATTGTAACGGCGCGGCGGTTTTTAGCCCATGCTTCTTCATTGTGCCCCATGTCAACTGGTTTGGTTTTGCCATAGCTGACGGTTTTGATTCTTGATGATTTTACGCCATTTTCGATGAGATATTTTTTCACTGCTTCAGCTCTTTTTTTGCCAAGAATTCTGTTGTAAGCATTGGTTCCTCTTTCGTCGCAATGGCCTTCAATTTTGATTTGCAACAATTCATCGGTTTTTACCACCGGCAAAACTTTTTTATTGAGGATTTTTTGTGCATCATTTTTTAGAACGGCTTGATCAAAATCGAAATATACAGTTTCGACATTTTCCTGCCTCATTTCTTCTTTTTTAACTTCTTCTTTTATTGCTTTTTCTGATTTTTTTACAGCGCTGCAAGATGAAACAAACAAAGCAACCAATACTATAGCCAAAACTTTTTTCGACATTTTTACCTCTTTAAATTATTGAAAAGAAAACTGCAGATTTGCGCGCTTTTTCTCACCTAATTGTTTTAATTACAATCGATATTTATCTGAAGCGATGGTGTTTCTTTTCGATTTGTTCAATCACCTGTTTTTCCTCTTCTTCAAGCATGAATTTTGATTCATAGACCACTAATGCAAACATCATAATGATGCCGATGATAAAAGTCAGAGAGGCAAAAAATGAGATTAGAGCCTGTCTTCAAACTCATCACAGCTCGCTTTTCCACAAATTTTGGCTCGTTTTCCGGCAAAATTTTTTGCAGTATGCCAGATACAGCAGCAAAATTTTGCCGGAAAGTCGCTCAAAATTTCTGAAAAATCGAGCTGTGATGAGTTTGAAGACAGGCTCTAGTCTCAAATGTCTTTTTTGTGTTTCGGTTTTGTCGCTTTTTTCAACCACATGTCGTAAATATTCAGCATTTTTGGGGAAGAAAATCAGGGTAACAATTATGCAGGTGGCGAATGAAACGCATGCAATCATCCACATAATAAAGGATGAAATTCCCTTTAAATCATCAGTGTCAAAAAAACCCATCAGGATACCGATTACTAAAGATGAAAGCGCCAGAAGTTGACGGTTTTTCTCAACATTTGATTCAAGCATCGCCTCGACGTGGGCGGCATAGAATTCTACTTCTTTTGATTTATCGAGCCCGAGCTCGTCTTTAGTATGTTGTTGAGTCATATTGTTTTTGTTAATCAAGTTTTTTAAAAAAAAATCTCTTGCAAGAAAACTTTTGATAAAAATATTGCACAGCCGCCGGGAGTGTATCAGAATATAATAGCTCTTTACGAGTGAATATGAATACACGCGCTTGGGTTTGCGCGGTGGTGGCTCCCGGTATTTAGTTTAGTTAATCCCCGAAAATTGTTTAGATTTTCGGGGATTTTTTTTGATCAAATTCAAATTCTTAAATGATGAAAAAGTTAATTTTTTCTCTTGTGGTAGCGTGTGTTTTTCTACCAACTAAAAGCTGGGCAATAAAGATTGATCAAATCGCTGGTGCGGTTGAGGCTGTAGCGCAGTCTAGCGATAAATCAGATGGTAAGGCTGGCAAAAAATCAGCGATTTCTTTTCTTGGAGTTGAAGACGAAATCAACAAAGTGACCAGCAAGCTTGAAGAAAAGGTGAATAAGATCACTGATAAAATTGAAAATCGTGTCGAGAAATATGAAAAAAAGCTCGATGCTTATGAGCAGAAAATCGATAAGGTGGAAAAAGCTCTGGATCGCGTAATTACAACCATCAATAGCCTTGATGCATCTCAAATTCAAAAATATATCGCTGTAGCGAAATACGTGGCAATCGCAGTGATTTTATTGTTGGGATCATTTGTTATATTGTTAATTTTGGTTTTTGTTCAGCTCATTAGAGTTAGAGCTATGCTTGCCAAAGCAAAGATATGAAACTGGTTGTTCTAAAAATATCTATTTGAATTTGAATGCAGGTTCTAAAGCAAGCCCGAGATAACTGGTGGTATAAAACACGCTCGGGTGCCGTCATCTCGAGCCAGCTTTAGATTAGTCTCAATTTTTTCATTTCTTTTGCGATCCTTTCTTTGGCGGATTTTGAAGGTGAAACTAGCGGGAGGCGAATTTCATCCAGGCACAATCCCATCAGGCTTGCGGCATATTTTATCGGAATTGGATTGGTTTCGCAAAACATGGCGTTGTGAAGTGCAGTTAGCTTATCTTGAAGTTTAAGTGCGGTTTTGTAATCACCTTTGGCTGTTGTCTTTTGTAGGTCGGAAACCATTTTTGGCACAATATTGGCCGAAACTGAAATCACGCCATTGCCGCCCATGGCATTAAAACCAACAACCGTCGCATCTTCGCCGGAAAGATAGGAAAATTTTTTCTTGATCAGGAGACGAAGTGAAGCCACGCGCGCTAAATCGCCGGTGGCATCTTTGATGCCGACGATATTTTTCAATTCCGCAATGCGTGCCAGATTTTCATCGGAGATGTTGATAACAGAGCGTCCAGGAATGTTGTAAATGACCAGCGGAATGCCACATTTATCGAGCTCTTTGAAATGCTGAAAAACCCCTTCAGGAGTTGGTTTGTTGTAGTAAGGCGCAACGATTAAACATGAGTCAGCGCCAACTTTTCTAGCATGTTTTGTCATCATCACCGCTTCTTCTGTGGAGTTTGAGCCGGTGCCGGCCATGATTTTTACACGTCCCTTTGCCGTTTTAACGCAAAATTCGATAACAAAATTATGTTCTTCATGCGAAAGGGTTGGAGATTCACCAGTTGTGCCGCAGGGAACAATTCCATCGATGCCGTTCTTAATTTGAAATTCAATCAGTTTTGCCAAAGATTTTTTATCAATCTGATTGTTTGCAAATGGTGTAATCAGCGCTGTGTAAGTTTCCGTCGTCATATAATCTAATCGGTTGATTTTGTTCGAACCAAAAATAATTTGAGCGTAATTTTCTTAAATTCAATCAAACAAATGAACTGTCGGGAACTTGCAACAGAAGTGGTGAAAAACATTGCCAGCCCTGAATTTGTATCATCGCAATATTTTCCCATTTTGCTTTTTATGACGGTTGTAATCGGTCTGTCATGTATGATTATGGCGATCCCATTTTTACTCAGAAAATTGCGCCACGATTCTGAAAAAAATTCGCCTTATGAATGCGGTTTTGAAGGTGAAGGCAAAGTGCGCAGCGAGTTTGATGTTCAGTTTTATCTGGTGGCAATTTTGTTCATAATTTTTGACCTTGAAGTGGCATTTCTCTTTCCGTGGGCGGTTTCGCTTGGCAAAATTGGCGTGATTGGGTTTTGGTCAATGATGGTGTTTTTAGCTTTGCTCACCGTCGGTTTTATTTATGAATGGAAACGGGGAGCATTGGAATGGAAATAAAAAGTCCATTAAATCAAGATATTTTGCTTTCGCAGGTAAGTGATGAAATCAGCAATCGTGGTTTTGTCACTGCCAAGCTCGATGAGCTGGTTAATTGGGCGCGCACCGGCTCGCTATGGCCGATGACTTTTGGTCTGGCCTGCTGCGCTGTTGAAATGATGCAAACCGCGGCAAGCCGCTATGATCTTGATCGTTTCGGCGTGATTTTTCGCCCGTCTCCTCGTCAGTCCGATGTGATGATTGTGGCTGGAACTTTGACCAACAAAATGGCTCCGGCTTTGCGCAAAGTTTATGACCAAATGGCTGAGCCGCGTTATGTCATCTCAATGGGAAGCTGTGCCAATGGTGGTGGCTATTACCACTATTCCTATTCCGTGGTGCGTGGTTGTGATCGCATTGTTCCGGTTGATGTTTATGTTCCCGGATGCCCACCAACCGCAGAAGCTCTGCTCTACGGCGTTTTGCTATTGCAAAGAAAAATCAGAAGAACCGGGAAATTTGAAAGGTAATCAATGTCGTTATTTCAAAAAAATTATTCCATAGCCAATGTGTTTGATAAGCGTGCAGATGCGGTTGTTGCGCTGGATGATAGTTTGAGGTTTACAAAAACTCTGCCGGATAATTTTTTTCGTCTCATCATCAGTTCACCACCATACAACATTGGCAAGGTGTATGAAAAACAGGTGTCGATCGAAGATTATCTTAAACAAATTGATCCGCTGTTAAAAGAGCTGGTTCGTGTTTTAGCGCGTGATGGAAGTTTCTGTTGGCAAGTTGGTAATTATGTAAATGACGGAGAAATTTATCCTCTGGATATGTTTTTTTATCATCAGTTCAAGAGTCTCGGCTTGCAATTACGAAACCGAATCGTTTGGCATTTTGATCATGGCCTACATGCCTCTCATCGCTTTTCTGGGCGTTATGAAACCTTACTTTGGTTCACAAAAACCAATGACTACATTTTCAATCTTGATCCAGTTCGAGTGCCTTCAAAATATCCTGGTAAGACTCACTTCAAAGGAGAAAAAAAAGGTTTACCAAGTGGCAATCCCCTTGGGAAAAATCCATCTGATTTTTGGACATTGTTACAAAAAGAATGGGATTGCAGCACTTGGGAATTTCCAAACGTAAAAGCAAATCACCCGGAAAAAATGAATCATCCTTGTCAATTTCCAATTGAGCTTGTTGAGAGATGCGTGCTTTCAATGACAGATGAAGGTGATTGGGTTTATGATCCATTCATGGGATCCGGATCGGCTACCGTTGCTGCTTTGAAGCATAATCGTAAAGCTATCGGCGTTGATTATTTGCCAGAATATGTTGAGTTAACAAAAAAAAGGATTGGTCTTCTTGGGTCGGGAGAGTTACGGATTCGTCCAATTGGAAAGCCAATTCATCAGCCCACGGGTCAAGAAAAAATTTCTCAACGTCCACCATTATGGCAAGAACCAATTGCACAGTTGATATGATTATTGCGGGCAGATTTTCCTTTGCAGATGGAGAAAAAATCATTAATACTCATTACAAAAAACTTTTACATGAAGTTGAGCGGGCAATTGAAAATGTTGATGCAAATGCATGCAAAACAAAACGTAGTCGAGAAAAAACAATGAAAGGAAAACAGCTTTTTAGTCCTCGAGCATTAAACAAATTATTCAAAACAGAATTTTTGCCAAGTGGATGGAAGAATCGCAAAGTTTTATGCGAATATTCTCGAGAATTCTACGATCCAAATTATTCGTCAGGATGTGTAGTAAAAGGCGCCTTTCGCGATATGGATTTTATAAAAGATGATCTTGGAGTCGAGGTGCAATTTGGAAAATATGCCTTCATGGTTTACAATGTTTGTGCAAAAATGACGATCTTTCGTAATCTTGGCCACATCAAGGTCGGCATCGAAATTGTTCCTGTTAAAAGTTTGGCGGAGCAGATGTCAACTGGCGTTTCTTACTTTGAACAATTCGTTTGGGATTTGCAAAAACGCGGTGTTTCAAACATCGATGTTCCTGTGCTTATCATTGGAATTGATGTCTAAATCAAAATTAAAATGATTCAAAATCTTCAGGTGCAAGCCACTTACATCAAAGAAAATTTCGCTGGTGCGAATGTCGTCGAACCAATCAATCACGGCAATCTCATCATTTACGTTATGCCGGAAAAAATCGTCGAATTTCTAACTTTTTTGCGTGATGACGGAAAACTTTCTTACAAAACTTTGCTTGATCTTTTTGGCGCTGACCTTCTTGGCCTTAGAGAGCCTCGCTTTGAAGTGATTTACAACCTTTTGAGCTACAAACTGAACAATCGCATCACCATAAAAGTTGCACTTGAAGATAGACAAAAAGTTCCAACCGCAATTCCAGTTTTTTCTTCTGCCGGCTGGTTTGAGCGCGAAGTTTTTGACATGTATGGCATTGAATTTGAAAACCATCCCGATCTGCGCCGAATCCTTACCGATTATGAATTTGAAGGCCATCCTTTGCGCAAGGATTTTCCGCTTACCGGCTATAGGGAAGTTCGTTACGATGCAGAGAAACAAAAAGTTGTTTACGAGCCAGTTAAACTGATGCAAGAATTCCGCAACTTTGATTTTGAGATGCCGTGGGAAGGGGTCATATACCCATTCAAGCTGAAGATACCAAACTTCTGACTTCGAATTTTTGGTAAAAATTCACTCGGAGAATGACGCTGTATCACTTGATACAGCTTACATTCTCCGTCGTGATTTTTCCTCAAAACTTCTTCGTCATAAGTTTGGTATCTTCAACTTGAATGGGTATAAATCGTAAATTGTAAATGTTTATGAGAGAAATTTTTTCTAAAATTAAAGCTTCTTTTAAAAGAGCAACAAAGGGCGAAGAAGCTTTGAATATTATGATTTGGTGGTGGGGCATTCTTGCTTATGCCGTGTCATATTTCATCATTGAGAGCCTGATAATGGCCATTAATTTTCGTTTTATTGACATACTGATTTCAGCCGTGATGGCTTTGTATTTCGGTTGGCATTTTTATGCCCTGAAAAAATGCGCTCCCAAGAAACCAAAATTAACTTCCGAAGAAAAAAAGAAACTATGCGGACAACAACGCCACGAAATGGGCAAAAAGTTTTTGCGCAAATTGTTCTTGCAAGAGCCAATCAGCAAATGGGATCCAGTTTTTGTCATGCTGGTTGTTGATGTGTTTTGCATGGCACATTTTCTTGGTTATATTGTCAGCAAGTGAGCATTGTTTTCCAAAAATTTTCCTGCCAGATAAAGTGAGCCTGAGATTAAAACCAGAGGGCGTTCATCAGATTTTATTTTTTTAAAAGCTTCATCAAAATTTGATGCTGTTTGTGATTTTATTCCAATTTTTTCTGCGATTTTTACAATTTCAAAATCCTTAAGCGATCTTGGTTCATCTGGTATTGTAAGCGCAATTAACTCATCAATTTCATCTTTTATTTTTGTAAGAAAACCAACGCAGTTTTTGTCTTTGAGCATGGAGAAGATGAGTATCACTTTTTTTTGTTTTTTAGATCCTGAAACAAGTTCAGGATGACAAATATGGCCATGTCGCAAATCAACTTTCTGAAAAATCTGAACCCTTGATTTACAAGGGCTCGTCGAGTTTAAAAATGGTAAGAAATGGGGATTTGCGACAGTCCCAATATGAATGTCATCCTGAACTTGTTTCAGGATCTGTTTTTTTAGAAATTCTGCAACTGTTTCAGCGCCTTGCAGATTATGACTGCCATCAAGATAAAGATCAAAATCATCATGCGGAATTTTTTGTAGTCGCGCCGGCCATTTTGCCTTTTTCAAGCCATTTTTAATTTGCTCCTCGCTTACAGAAAATTTTTTCTGCGCCTTTACAACGGCAATGGCTAATGCTGCATTTTCTTTTTGAAAATTTCCGATTAGTGGTAAGTGGTAAGTGGTAAGTGGTAAGTTTGGTTTTGTTAGGATGGCTCTTTTTTTAAATGCTTGATCCTCAATTACTTGCAGCGCTTCTTCCACCTGTTTTCCAATCACCACCGGACAATTTTTCTTGATGATTCCGGCTTTTTCGTAAGCGATTTTTGCCAAAGTATTTCCTAAAAATTCTTCATGGTCGAAAGAAATTGGCGTGATCACTGAACATAAAACTTCCGGCAAAACATTGGTGGCATCAAGTCTGCCGCCCATGCCGGTTTCCAGCAGAAGTAAATCAGCGGGCACGCGGCTAAAGGCAAGGAAGGTTGCCACTGTTGTTCCCTCAAAAAAAGTGACCTGGATTTGCGGAAAAATTTCTGCCGCTTTTTTACATTCGGTCAAAATTTCGTTGAGAAAATCATCAGAAATTTCTTTTCCGGCGAGCAGGATTCTTTCGTTAAAATTGACAAGATGCGGTGAGGTGTAGGTGTGAATTTTTAAACCGGATTCCTCAAAAATTGCACGCAAGAAAGCCAGTGTCGAACCCTTGCCGTTAGTGCCGGCAATGTGAATTGCGGGAGGAAGTTTTAAGTGCGGATTGCCAAGCCTTTCTAACAATTGCAAAACACGCGATAGGCCAAGCTCGATGTTATGAATTTTAGCATCAGGCCAAAAAGGAATCTTCATCGTCTATTCTTGAGGAACACCTGATAGACGCGGTGGAAGTGATAGTTAAATTCAGCGCCAAGGATGAAAACCAAACTGATGAGATAAAAAAACATCATTGAAATTATGATGCCGGCGAGTGATCCATAAACGAAATTTACCTGATGGAAATTGTTAAGATAAAATGAAAACAAATGTTGCAATGCAATCCATAGAAACACTGCCAATATTGAGCCGGGAATGGTTTGAGTAATTTTTTGTTTGGCATTGGGAAGGGCGTAGTACAGCAAAGAAACGGCGCAAGTCAGAATGGAAAATATGGCGGCTTGTCGCAGGTAAAAGAAATCATAGTCAATTTTTACGAAGTTTGCGGCGAATTGTTTCAGGATCGTTGGGGCAATCACAAAAACCATTATAGCGGTAACAATGGCAAAAGTGATGACGAAAAATTCGACAATGCTAAACATGCGCCGCCAGATGTAAGATGGAGGAAAATTGATGCGATAGGCGCGATTCAGAATGGTGCGACAACCTTCAACCGAAGAAGAGGCGGTCCAAATTACACCGATAATGGCGATTGTAAGTAAACTTTGTTCCGGACCTGAAACTATCTCATTGATACGCGGCGCTAAAGCTTCAACCATTCCTTGCGGTATTGAAGCAAGAGCGGTTTGAACTATTTGCACTCCCGCTTCTGATTGTCCAAATAAACCAATAATTGCGATTAAAAAAATCAAAAAAGGAAACAGGGAAAGCAGCATCAGAAACGCCAGATATCCCGCATGCTCAATTCCGTCCTGCCTAACTGTGTCGATAATTGCGATTCTAAAAATTTTCAGCGGAATAAGAAAATATTTGCGCAGGCGATAGTTGAAATGCGAACGTTTTTTTAATGGCATTTTTTACAGAAGAATAATCCTTCAATCATAAATTTCTCGCGTGAGAAAATTTTTTGCGACTCAAGACGTTTGGTTTCAATATTGCCAATAATGTTTGTGCAACCAAAGTTTGCCGCTTGCCATTCGACCCAGCGAATCAGCATTTTGCCAACGCCGATGCCACGTTTTTTGCGGTCAATCATAAAATCCTCAATCTCCAGTGTTTTGCCGTAATGAAGTTTGCGAATAATGCGAATGCCAATAACTCCAATGCAACGGCCATTTTCAACTTCCTTATCCTCAAAAACCGCAGCCATTTTATAGCCGCGCTGCATCATGTTTAAAACATCTTCGACATAATTTTCCTCTCTCAACTCGTCATAAATCTGTTTCAGTATCGTGTAAGTTTGTTGAATTTCCTCGCGAGTTTGAACTTCTTTTATTTGCATTTTCTTGTCCGAATTTATGATTGTTCTTAAAATTTTGTGTCCAGAATAACTGTAGATCCTGAAACAAGTTCAGGATGACAATCCGGGGAAGATGGTTTCAAAACATGTCATCCTGAACTTGTTTCAGGATCTGTTTTTAGAGACACAATATTTTTGATAACAACCGAATTTATAGTTTGGTATAGGCTCTAAATTTTAACCTCAATTAAACATGACAAAACAAAAAATCAAAAAAGTTGTTCTGGCTTATTCCGGCGGTCTTGACACTTCCGTAATTTTAAAATGGTTGCAGGAAAATTATGGCTGTGAAGTTGTCACTTTTACCGCTGATTTAGGGCAGGGTGAAGAGCTTGAGGCGGCGCGCAAGAAGGCAAAAATGCTTGGCGTAAAAGAAATTTTTATTGAAGATCTGCGTGAAGAATTTGTGCGTGATTATGTTTTTCCGATGTTTCGCGCTAATGCTTTGTATGAAGGTGTTTACCTGCTTGGCACCTCAATTGCACGTCCATTAATTGCAAAAAGGCAAATCGAAATTGCTAAAAAAGTTGGTGCTGATGCCGTCGCTCATGGTGCCACCGGAAAGGGCAATGATCAGGTGCGTTTTGAGCTTTCTTATTACGCCAATAAACCCGACATCAAAATCATCGCACCCTGGCGTGAATGGGATTTAAATTCGCGCAGCAAACTCATCGATTATGCAGAGAAAAATCAAATTCCGGTAGCCAAAGACAAACGCGGCGAAGCGCCATATTCGGTTGATGCAAATTTGCTGCACACTTCTTCGGAAGGAAAAATTTTGGAAGATCCAAGTCAGCCGGCGCCTGAATATGTCTATCAGCGCACTGTTTCGCCTGAAGATGCGCCAAACAAATCAACCATCATCGAAATTGAATTTAAAAAAGGCGATGCTGTTGCAATTGACGGCAGAAAAATGTCGCCGGCAACAATTCTTGCGAAGTTGAATGAACTTGGCGGAGCCAATGGAATTGGCCGTCTCGATCTGGTTGAAAACAGATTTGTCGGCATGAAATCGCGTGGTGTTTATGAAACTCCGGGCGGCACAATTTTGCTAAATGCGCATCGCGCCATAGAATCAATCACTTTAGATCGCGAGGCCACTCATCTCAAAGATGAGTTAATGCCGCGCTATGCCAGTCTGATTTACAATGGCTTTTGGTTTTCGCCGGAGCGCGAAATGTTGCAGGCCCTAATCAACAAATCGCAGGAAAATGTTGAAGGCAAAGTGCGCTTGAAACTCTATAAGGGAAATGTCCAAATTATGGGTCGTGAATCCAGGAAAAGCCTATATTCCGAAGCCCATGTCACTTTCGAAGAAGATTCCGTCTACAACCAAAAAGACGCAGCAGGATTCATAAAACTAAACGCACTTCGTTTGAGGATTGGTGCCCGTGCAAAAAATAAAAAATAACTCCCAAATTATTATCTACAAAACAGCAGATGGTCAGGTAAAACTTGATGTGCGATTTGATGAGGAGACTGTTTGGCTGACGCAAAAACTGATTGCCGAGCTTTTTGATGTTGAGGTGAATACGGTGAATTATCATCTTAAAGAAGTGTTTAGAAGTGGTGAATTAATTGAGTTGGCAACTATTCAAAAAATTCGAATAGTTCAAAAAGAAGGTAAAAGAAGCATTTCTCGTGAAGTCGAGTTTTATAACCTTGATGCCATAATTTCCGTTGGATATCGGGTTAATTCAGTGTGTGCCACGCAGTTTAGAATTTGGGCTACACAAAAGCTGCGCGAATATATCGTTAAGGGTTTTGTGCTTGATGATGAGCGTCTAAAAAATCCTGATTTGCCTTTTGATTATTTTGAAGAATTAACGCGTCGGATTCAAGATATCCGCACTTCCGAAAAAAGATTTTATCGTAAGGTCACCGATATTTATGCCTTGAGTGTTGATTATGATCCAACTGATGAGATGAGTATTAATTTCTTCAGAACTGTGCAGAATAAAATTCATTTTGGAGTTCATGGCAAAACTGCTGCAGAAATTATTGCCGCAAGGGTCAACAGCACAAAACCAAATATGGGATTAACCAATTGGCGTGGAAATATTATTCGCAAAGATGATGTATTAATAGCAAAAAATTATCTCAACGAAGAAGAACTTTTAGCTTTGAACAATCTGGTTGAACAATATTTGATTTTTGCCGAAGGCCAGGCTGTACGCAGAATTCCGATGCATATGAAAGATTGGATTAAAAAACTGGATGGGTTCTTGGATTTAAATGACCGCAATATTTTAAAAAATGCTGGAAAAATTTCGCACGAAATAGCTAAAGAGATTGCTGCAAGGGAATATGAAAAATTTAACCGCAATCGCATAAATCAGAATGATGAATTTGAAAAAGCAATTTCCATGATCGAAAAAAAGCGGATAAAAAATGTCAAAAAAAGTTAAAATCGCAATTCTGATTTCCGGGCGTGGAAGCAATATGCAAGCGCTTATTGAGGCTTGTGAAGATTCGGATTTTCCGGCGGAAATTGTTTTGGTTTTGTCGAATAAAAAGGATGCAGCTGGTTTAGATTTTGCGCGTAAAAAAAATATTCCAACGGTTTTTATCGATCATAAAAATTTTTCTTCACGAGAAGAATTCGATAAAAAAATGAATGCGGAAATTGAAAAATTTGACGCGGAGCTAGTGTGTCTCGCAGGTTTTATGCGTTTGCTTTCTTTCTGGTTTGTGAAAAGCTGGTTTGATCGTCTCATCAATATTCATCCATCGCTTCTTCCCGAATTTAAAGGTGCAGATGCAGTTTCTGATGCTATCAAAGCCGGCGCCAAAATTTCCGGTTGTACTGTGCATTTTGTCCGCGAAGAAATGGATTCAGGTCCGATAATTTTGCAAGCGCAAGTGCCGGTTTTAGCGGGAGACACGAAGGAAACTCTTGCAGCCAGAATTTTAAAAGAAGAGCATCGAATTTATCCGCAGGCTATAAGGCTCTTATGCCTAAATCGTAAATCATAAATCGTAAATGACCAAAATTCTTCCCCTAATAATTGCTCCCGATCCTTTGCTTAAACAGATTTCCAAACCTGTCGAAAAAATAGATGAATCTCTGCGTCAGCTCATGAAAGATATGGTTTCAACCATGTATTCTAAACGCGGAGTTGGTTTGGCAGCGGTTCAGGTTGGGGTTTTAAAAAGAGTTTTAGTGATTGATGTTGGTTATGAAATTGAGGATCATGACCATCATCATGATCATGAAAATTGTGGTGGAATTCATGTGAAAAACACCAATCCGCGCTATTTTGTTAATCCTGAAATCATCGAGTTTTCCAAAGAGTGTTCCTCTTACAACGAAGGCTGTTTGTCCTTTCCTAGTATGCGTTCAGAAGTGATTCGTCCATCAAAAGTAAAAGTGAAATATCTCGATTTTCAAGGGCATAAGAAAATTGAAGAAATGGATGGCCTGATTGCTACCTGCATCCAACACGAAATTGATCATCTCAACGGCATCACTTTTGTTGACCACATCTCCAAAATAAGACGCGAGATGATTCTGAATAAAATGAAAAAATTGAAACACTGATGTATCACTACCGCTACAAAGCAATCAACGAAATCGGCAAATATGTGTCCGGCAAAATGTCAGCGGAAAATCCGGCAGATCTGGCAACTTTATTGCGCGCAAGTCAACTTGAGCTGGTTTCGTTTAAAGAGGAAAAACAGGCTTCTGGTAGTTTTTTAGATAAGGTTAATCCCAGAGATCTGATCATGATTTTTGTTCATCTTGAGCAATTGGAAAAGGCCGGTGTTTCCATCATTGATTCCATTCACGATCTTGCTGAAACCGCTGATTCGCAGAAGGTTAGAAATCTGATGCACGAGATTCACGAATCCATTAAAAATGGCAGTCTTTTTTCCGAAAGCTTGGCCAAGCGTCCCGATATTTTTAGTCCCACTTATATCGGCCTTATTGCTATGGGTGAAAAAACCGGAAATCTTGCTGCCGCTTTTGCCAGTATTATCGAGGATATCAAATGGAATACCGACATCAAACGCAAAACCAAAAAAGCCACCACCGGACCGATGTTTGGGCTTTTGATGATGTTTGTGGTGATGGGTATAATGACCACTGTAGTTGTTCCGAAAGTGACAGCATTTCTTAAAACGCAGGAAATTGATTTACCTGCCGTAACCGTTGCCCTGATTGGTTTTTCCGATTTCATGCAAAACAACTGGTATTTTGTGGTTTTTTCAATTCCCGGATTTTGGATGTTTATAAAAATTCTGTCGCAATCAGATGAAATAGCGGTTCGTGTTGATGATTTAAAACTCAAAGTTCCGGTGATTGGATCAATCATCAACAAAATTGATGCTGCAAAATTCTGTCAGTTTTTTTCCATGACTTTCAAAAGTGGTCTTGGAGTTTTAGAGTGTCTCGATGCTTCAAGCGGTGTGATTAAAAACAAAGCAATAAAGCGCAGCATTATCGTGGTTAAGCAGCAGGTTTCCGATGGTCAGTCTTTGGCAAAGTCAATTTCTATGACCGGATATTTCCCTAATCTGGTGGTGCGTATGTTCAAAGTTGGTGAGGAAAGCGGCAACATGGAAAGCGCGCTGCAAAACATCAAATTTTTTTACGATCGTGAAATAAATGACTCGATTGACAAGTTGGTTAGCATGATTCAGCCAACGATCACTTTGGTTATGGGCGGTATGATAGCCTGGATCACTATCGCGGTATTTGGCCCGATTTACGGCACTTTCTCGAAGTTGAACTGATGTTGCGAAGCAAGATTTACCTCATCCTTGGAATTGGCACAGAAATCGGAAAAACTTTTTTGGTAGAAAACTTGCTACGTCATCCTGATCTTGTTTCGGGATCCATTCTGCCACTTGCCATCAAACCAATTGCCAGCGGATTTTGCGATGATGATAAAAACTCCGACACTGCGCGAATTGCCAAAATTTTAGGCGAAAAAGATTTTGATAAAATTACTCCCTGGCGCTTTAAAAAGCCGGTTTCGCCGCATTTTGCCGGCAAGATAGATTTTTCTGCGGTTAAAAATTTTTGTCGTAAAAACATCGCTTTGGCTAAAAAACAGAATCGTTTTTTATTTATCGAAGCAGCCGGTGGTGTGATGACGCCAATTACGGATAAAAAAACTTTTCTTGATCTGGCTTGTGATCTGAAAATTCCGGTTTTACTGGTTAGCGCAAATTATCTTGGATCAATTTCCCACACTCTTTGCGCAATTATGGCTTTGAAGGCAAAAAAAATTTTTTTGGAAAAAATAATCATTAATGAAAATTTTCCTTCGCAAATTAAGACTTCGCAATTAGTCAGAACCTGTCCAAAATCTCGCTGCGAGGAGCACAGCGAATCAGCCATAGATGGCCATCGCAGTAGAGATTTTGGACAGGTTCTCAGAACCATTGAGCGTTTCAGCAATATTCAGACCATTTCAATCAAACATTTCCTGCAATGACCAACATTTTAAGCTTCAATGATAGCAAGAAAAAAAAGGAAGGCGAGGTAACGCCCATTGATCATATCGCTTTGCAGAAAGAAAAAAGCCGTCAGGAATGGTCGCGCAAGGCTGAAATATTGTGCGAAGCTTTGCCGTATATGCGAAAATTTGCTGGCGAAACTTTCGTGATAAAATTTGGTGGATCAGCGATGGGTGGTGATACCAATCTCAAAAATTTTGCCAAAAATGTGGTTTTGTTAAAGCAGGTTGGAATCAATCCTATCGTGGTTCACGGCGGCGGTCCACAAATTGGTCAAATGCTTGCCAAGCTCAATATCAAATCGAATTTTGTTGATGGCTTGCGTGTTACAGATGCTGATACGGTAGAAGTTGTGGAGATGGTTTTGGCTGGATCGATAAACAAAATGATCGTTAAGGAAATCAACAATGCCGGTGGTTGTGCCATTGGAATTTGCGGCAAGGATGGAAATCTGATTCGTGCTAAAAAAGTTGCCAAAACCAAAAAAGATCCCGATTCCAATATCGAAAAAATTCTCAATCTTGGCTTCGTTGGCGAGCCATATCGCGTCGATCCAGAACTACTCACCGTTTTTGAAGATTCTGACATCATCCCAGTCATTGCGCCGATTGGCATTGGTGATGGCGGTGAAACTTACAACATCAACGCCGATACCGCTGCTGGCGCAATTGCATCTGCATTGCAGGCTTCAAAGTTGATAATTCTTTCTGATGTTGATGGCGTGATGTTACCAAATGGTGAGTTGGTTAGTCATCTCAATATCGCAACTGCAAGGCAGATGATATATGATGGCGTAATCACCGGTGGCATGATTCCAAAAATTGAAACCTGCATCAATGCTCTCGAAAGCAATGTCAGCTATGCTCACATCCTCAATGGCGCAATTGATAACATTATGCTTATGGAAATTTTCACTGAATCTGGTGCGGGAACGATGATTTTATGAGAACCTATCCCATATCTCTACCTGCAGCGGCCGTAAATAGCGAATTCCCTGCGCTTCCGCTGCTCACTATGTCGAATACACTGCGCTGCGGCGCTCGTGAATCCGCTATTTCCGACTTGCCGCAGCGAGATATGGGACAGGTTCTGAAAGGAATTATTCTTGCCGGCGGAAATGGCACCAGACTTGCACCTTTAACCAACACTATCAGCAAGCAATTATTGCCGGTTTATGACAAGCCGATGATTTGTTATCCCTTGGCAACCCTGATGAATCTTGGTATTAGAGAAATTCTAATTATTTCAACCAGGCAGGATATTCCAAATATCAAAAAATTTTTAGGCGATGGCAAAGATTATGGAATCGTGATTTCCTACGCCATTCAGGAGGAGCCGAGAGGCATTGCGGAAAGTTTTTTAATCGGGGAAAAATTTATCGGCACAAGCAATGTTTGCCTGATTTTGGGTGATAATATTTTTTACGGAGCGGAGATAAGTCAGGAAAATCTGCAGCAAAAAATTTCCGATCTTGAGACAAAAAAACTCGGCGCTTTTATTTTTGCCTATCACGTTTCCGATCCTGAAAGATATGGCGTCATCGAATTCAACGACAATGAAGAAAGAATTATTTCAATCGAGGAAAAACCAAAAAATCCCAAATCAAATTGGGCGGTCACTGGTCTCTATATTTACAATTCGGACGTGATTGAAATCACCAAAAAAATCAAACCATCAGCGCGTGGCGAACTTGAAATTACCGATGTCAACAATGCCTATTTCAAAGAGTGCAGGTTAGGAGTGATAAATTTAAAACGCGGATTTGCCTGGCTTGATGCCGGCACGCCCGATTCTCTTTTGGAAGCCTCACAATTCATTCACACTATTGAAAAGCGACAAGGCCTGAAAATTGCCTGCATTGAGGAAATGGCCTTGCGCAAGGGTTTTATAGACAAAGCAAAATTTATTTCCTTGATCGAAAAATTTAAAAAAGGTTCGCCGTATCGCGCTTATCTGGAGCGGATAATAGACACTGTTAGCTAATTATTTTTTCCGTGCTTTTCCGCTAATTTTTGCTCATTTTTTTGAAGAATTTTTCGCAGTATGTCTAATACAGCTTCAAAATTCTTCAAAAAAGTCGCTAAAAATTAGCAAAAAATCCCA
>Ga0155344_134_pt1 | contig 24070 bp, 24 predicted proteins | sample RifCSPhighO2_02_FD_106312 | JGI IMG/M metagenome (GOLD analysis project Ga0155344, IMG submission 106312) | Alphaproteobacteria bacterium RIFCSPHIGHO2_02_FULL_40_34 | reverse complement strand
AGAAATAACCGACGCACATCTCTACGACGAACTAAACAATCGAGAAGTAATAATCAGATCTGAAATCAAAAAAGATGTTCAGGAGTTTTTAGATAAGATTTTGTCGCACTAGGTGGCCGAAGTTGGGAAAAGAGACTTAAAATCTTTTAAATTCTGTCTCACATTCTGCACCGATTGTTTGATTTCCTTTTTTATTTTTGGATCAATGTCTGAGACTTTCAGACCTTTGAAATCAAACAATTTTGCCTCTGATGAAATTGCAACTCCGGTTTTTATTTTCACTTCAGGATTGATGAAATCATCAATAGCAAATTCCGGTGTTTCTTTGGCAATTATTGCGAGATCTTCCTCTTTTCGATCATCCTGAATTTTTCTGCCCAAAAGTTTTTTTAATCCGGCGATGGTGTATCCTTCTTCGTAAAGAAATTTTTTGATGCGACGAAGAATTTTGAGCTGTTTGTTGTAGTAATAACGCCTGTCGCCAGCGCCGATTTCCGGCTTTATTTGCGGAAAATTTTCTTCCCAAAAACGGATAACATGAGTTTTTATTTTTAAATCTTTTGCCACTTCGCCAATTGATCTTTTGCGATCAATACCGAGATCTTCAGCAATCTTTTCGACTTCTTTAGCAATATTGTTTGGCATTTTGAAAACAGACTCTGATCACAACTCCACAAATCGCGGTTAGGGGCACGGCGACTATTACTCCGACAATCCCAAATAAAGCGCCGAAAGCAAAGAGTCCGAAAATCAGCCAGAATGGATGTAATCCGATTTTATCGCCAACCAGCTTGGGAGTAAGAAAATTTGACTCGATAATTTGTCCGAAAACAAAAACCAGAGATGTCAGCAAAATGTGATAGAAATCCAATCCCCATTGAAACAGGGAAATTAACAATGCCAGAAGTACGCCGATAAACATTCCAACGTAGGAAATAAAGGAAAAAAGTCCGGTCAGAAATCCAATCAGAAATCCGAAATTAAGGCCGACAAAACTCAATAACACCGCATAGATCAGACCTAAAATCATGCAGACATTAAACTGGCCGTGAAGATAGCCGGACAAAACCTGATCAATTTTAACAAAAATTTTAATTGTTTGATTAGCAATGTTTTTTGGCAGATGAACGCGCGCTTCGCTTAACATCTTGTCCCAATCTTTCAGCAGATAAAAAACCAGAAATGGCATGATGAAAATCAGCGACAAAATGTTGATCATCGCGATTGTCGAATTGAGTAGGCCACTTACGATATTTTTCCCCAAATTGCTCACGGCGACATTATCGCCATTTTGAATCAGATGCACTAAATCGCCGTCAATTTCAAAACCAAATTCATTAAGATCGGAAACAATTTTTGGATAAAATTCTTTGGTAATTACGCGGAAATATTCCGGCATAGCTTCGAGCAATGAAACAAACTGCGTGTAAAGTATCGGCAACAAAAACATGCAGACACAGACAAAAAGCGCGAAAAATAAAATCATGATTAAAGAAGTGGCGCGCAACCTTGAAACATCGCATTTCCTAACCATGCGTTCGACCAAAGGATTGAGCAAATAGGCAATAATCAGGGAAATAACAAAGGGAGTGAGGATTGATTTAATGAGATAGATCAGCAGACAAAATGCGATGAGAATTACAGAAGAGAAAATAATTTTATCGCGTGTGATCATATATCAGTTTGCGTTCAAAGTATAAAAATTTTCTCCCTTTTTGTTGAGAGAAATTCCGATCCTGTCAAAAGCTTCAATGATGTCGGTTCTGGCATCAATGTAATTCACCGTAACCAAAGCAAAATCGCGGGAAAGTGATTCGATGTTGAATTGATTCACTAAATTGCTGTTTTCAATTTTGTTCTTGATCATCAGCCAGTTTCCAAGACTGCCGATATAAATGCCGAACCGCGCCAGATTTGAATTCAGAGCCTTATTCTCAACATTTTGCGAGTTGGAAAGGTAATCGATTGTTTTTGCCGCAACTTTGGTGAGTAAATCATCATAGCTCAAACCATCGGCATTGATGAAACTGAGTTTGATTTGTTTTTTCTGCAATTTGCGCGTGTAAATCACATCAATCTTAACTTTGTTTTCACCTTCATCATAATTGAGAAACAAAGTGTAAGCGGCATCGGCTTTGTAACGCGATAATATCGGCTCAAGACCAATATAATCAACCAGCGCAACATTGTCGCGGTTTAGAACCGCGATATTACTTACATCAGCATCTGGAATGATGAATCTGGTTTTTGATCTTTTGCTTAAATCTATGGCAATTGCCTTGCGCCAATCGTTATTTTCTTCCCACAAAATGGCGCGGCGTTTCAGCATTTTTACCGGAATTAAAAGATGGGTTTCATCGGTAATTTCTTTCACCGAAATATTCTCAGATTTTTTTTGCAACAAAATGTGATCAATAAAATCCTTGGCAAACATGATGTTGAAAGTGGCGGAATAATTGTTGCCAGCAATTTTCTCATTTTCAATTTGCTCGGAACGCACCATGTCGGAAATTTCGTCATCAGCAATGTTATCAGCGATGTTAACATTCATTTCCATACGGGTGAGTAAAATCAGAAAAGCATCACGTCTTGCTGTTGCAACAGCAGTATTTCTTGCAGCAGTTGGAGTTTTGCCAACAACATTAACAACAACCCCTTCAACAAGATAAAGATTGGGCTCGGCGGCAAAGGCAAAATTTAGAAAGAACAGAAAAATTAAGAAAAATCTTAACACGGTAAAAATTTAGGATTTAGGATTGGTTAACTAATTGTTTAATTTCCTAAATGAAAATGTTTTTAAATTACAAACAAGCCGGCGTTGACATTGATGCCGGAAACGAATTGGTCAATCGCATCAAGCCCTTTGCCAAGGCAACAAAAAGACTTGGAGCCGATTCAGATTTGGGTGGTTTTGGCGCGCTTTTCGATCTCAAAAAATGCAATTTCAAAGATCCGGTTCTGGTTTCCTCAACTGATGGCGTTGGCACCAAACTCAAAGTGGCAATTGAAATTGGCAAACATGACACAATCGGAATCGATCTGGTTGCCATGTCGGTAAATGACCTTGCGGTTCAAGGCGCCGAACCGCTTTTCTTTCTCGATTATTTCGCCTGTTCCAAACTTGATGTTGAAGTGGCAAGCATGGTAATCAAAGGCATCGCCGATGGTTGCAAACAAGCAGGCTGTGCTTTGATTGGCGGTGAAACTGCCGAAATGCCGGGAATCTATGCCGAGGGTGATTATGATTTGGCCGGCTTCGCCGTTGGCGCGGTTGAGCGCGATCAAATTTTGCCGCGCGAAACCAAAATTGGAGATATTTTGCTTGGTCTGGCTTCATCCGGTTTACATTCCAATGGCTATTCGCTTGCGCGCCACATTCTGCAAAAAAATTCCATCAAACTTTCTGATTTTGGAAACGAGCTGATTGTGCCTACAAAAATCTATGTCAAATCCTGTCTTGCCGCAATTAAAACCGGCAAAGTCAAAGCGCTGGCACACATCACCGGCGGCGGCCTTACTGAAAATTTACCGCGCGTTTTAAGCAAAAATGTCAAACCAAAAATTGACTACAAATCTTGGATGCGCCCGGAAATTTTCAACAAACTGCAAAAACTCGGCAACGTCGCCGATGACGAAATGCATCGCACCTTTAATTGCGGCATCGGCATGGTTTCAGTGATTGAAAAAAATCACGCTGATGAGGTAAAAAAGATTCTCGAACAACATGGTGAAAAGGTTTTTATAATCGGAGAATTAACTTAACCTCCTTTGAAAAAGGAGGTGGCTGATTGCGAAGCAATCAGACGGAGGATTTGGGGGAGATAAACTTTGAATTGGAGTTTGTCTCTTTCAAATCACCCGTCATCGCACTTACGTGCGATGCCACCCTCTTTTTCAAAGAGGGTTTTCTTAAACCTCCTTTGAAAAAGGAGGTGGCTGATTGCGAAGCAATCAGACGGAGGATTTGTGGAGACAAACTCATAATTAGAGTTTGTCTCTTTCAAATCACCCGTCATCGCACTTACGTGCGATGCCACCCTCTTTTTCAAAGAGGGTTTAACATGATTGACCGCAAAATTTCTGTCCATCTGCAAGATTTTCCCGACGTTTCTTTTTTATCGGATGAAAAGGAATTAGTCGCCGATATGGATCTTATTCGGTCCATATGTTCTGTGGCTTTATCTCTGCGCGATCACAAAAATTTGCGCGTGAGATTGCCACTAAAATCGCTGACAATTATCGGAAAAAATTCAGCGCGTATTTTACCATTTAAAGAAATCATTGCCGATGAGGTGAATGTAAAAAATGTTGCAATCAAAGAAGAATTTTCTGATTTGGCTGAGCTGAAATTGCAGATAAATTTCAAAAAAATTGGCGCGAAAATGGGCGCGAAAATTAAGGAAATCACCGCCGCATCAAAATCAGGCGAGTGGAAAAAAATTTCTGAAAAAGAAATCGAAATTGCCAATGTAAAATTGATTGATGATGAATTTGAAATTAAGCTGACATGCAAAAATCACGATGAAAAAAAATTCGCCATCGCAGCCCTTCCAACCAATGATTATCTGGTTTCTCTCGATGTTGAAGTAACAAAAGAACTGGAAGATGAAGGCATAGCAAGAGACATTGTGCGCGCAATTCAACAAAACAGAAAAGATGCCAATCTCAACATTTCCGATCACATAAAATTGCAACTCTCCTCAACCAATCCGCATATTTGCGAAGTAGCAAAAAATTTCGCAAATTATATCAGGGAACAAGTTTTAGCTGATGATTTGCAATGCATTGATGAAAAAATTTCTGCCAGATTTTCTTTCGAAAATAACACAGAATATGGTTTGTTCACCATTGGATTCTAGAGCCTGTCTTAAAACCCACCGCGCCTCGCTTTTCCATAAATTTTGGCTCGTTTTTTGGCAAAATTTTTTGCAGTATGCCAGATACAGCGGCAAAATTTTGCCAAAAAGTCGCTCAAAATTTATGGAAAATCGAGACACGTTGGGTTTTAAGACAGGCTCTAATTAAATTTCTATGAAACGCGCATTTTCTCTTATTGAGCTTTCAATCGTAATTTTAATCATCGGCTTTTGGTTGCCGGTATCACTCAATCGTTATTGGGGTCTATAATTCACTGCGCGAAAGTTTTTTGGCTTGATCATCGGCAATCAAAGCATCGATAAATTCATCCAATTCGCCATTCATAACATCATCGATGCGATAGAAGGTTAAGTTGATGCGATGGTCGGTTATGCGGCTTTGCGGGAAGTTGTAAGTGCGGATTCTTTCCGAACGATCGCCGCTTCCAACCTGTTCTTTTCTTGCGGCGGCGCGCTCTTTTTCTGCTTTTTCGCGTTTGGCTTCATAGAGACGGGAACGCAGAACTTTCATGGCTTTTTCACGATTTTTAATTTGCGATTTTTCATCCTGCATCGAAACCACAACACCGGTTGGAAGATGCGTGATCCTAACCGCTGAATCGGTTGTGTTCACTGATTGCCCACCCGGACCAGACGAACGAAACACATCAATGCGCAAATCTTTTTCATCAATTTTGATGTCGATATCTTCAGCTTCCGGAAGAACCGCAACCGTTGCCGCTGAAGTGTGCACACGACCCTGATTTTCAGTTTCAGGAACGCGTTGCACGCGATGGACTCCCGATTCAAATTTCAACCGCGCAAAAACTCCACGCCCGGAAATCGAGGCTGAAGCGTCTTTATAGCCACCCAAACCAGTGTCAGAAATTGAGAGAATTTCAAATTTCCAGCGTCTTTTTTCGGCATATTTTTGATACATGGCAAAGAGTTTGTAAGCGAAGAGCGCCGCCTCTTCTCCGCCCGTTCCGGCACGCACTTCCAAGATGGCATTTTTTTCATCAGCCTCATCACGCGGCAACAGTGAAAGTTTGATTTGCTGTTCAAGATCGGGAATTTTTTTTGAGAGATCGAAACGTTCATTTTCCATCATTTCGCGCATATCTTTGTCAGAAGTTGCGGGAAGTATTTCATCAATATCGGCAAGTTCCTTGTGAGTTTTTTTATACTCTTCAATCAGCGCTACAACTGGCGCCATGTCAGAATGTTCTTTTGAGATTCTGGCAAAATTTTGCCCTAACGCGGCAGGATCAAGCAGTTTTTTTTCCAGCTCATGAAACTTGGAAACAATGCCATCGAGCTTTTGCGTGAAGGACATAAAAATGTTTTGAAAAATGCTTTAAAAGCATGAAATTGAAGGTCGCGCAAATTATCGAGAGCAAATCAAAAAACAATGAGTTCAAAAAATTTTTACATCACTTCGCCGATTTATTACGTCAATGATGTGCCTCATATCGGTCATGCTTACACTTCAATTGCATGTGATGCGGTGGCGCGGTTTAAGCGGCTTGAAGATCACAATGTTTTTTTTCTAACCGGAACTGATGAGCATGGACAAAAGGTTGAAAAATCAGCTTTGGCGCGAGGAAAAAATCCGCGGGAATTTTGCAATGAAGTTTCACAAAAATTCCGCGAGCTGGCAGTGTTATTGAATCTATCCAATGATGATTTTATCAGAACCACTGAAGAACGTCACAAAAAATGCGCGCAAAAATTTTGGGAAATTCTGGAAAAAAATGGCTGGATTTACAAAGACATTTACGAGGGCTGGTATGCCGTGCGCGACGAGGCTTTTTATGCAAAAGATGAGTTGATAAATGGTAAAGCTCCAAGCGGCGCTGAAGTGGCGTGGCATAAGGAGGAAAGTTATTTTTTCAAACTTTCCGCCTTTCAGGAAAAATTGCTGACACTCTACGAAGCAGCGCCAGACTTCATTCGCCCACAATCACGCTTCAATGAGGTGGTTTCTTTCGTCAAAAGCGGCCTCAAAGACCTATCAATTTCACGCACTTCTTTTTCGTGGGGAATCCCCGTTCCAGAAACCACGAAGCACGAAGCACGAGGCACGAAGCACGTAATGTATGTCTGGCTTGACGCCCTCACCAACTATCTTTCGGCGCTAGGATTTCCTGATGAAAAAAATCAATTGTATCAAAATTTTTGGGTCAATGCCGCTGATTCACCAATCCACATGGTCGGCAAAGACATAGTGCGCTTCCATGCTGTTTATTGGCCGGCCTTTCTCATGGCGGCTAATCTCAATATTCCACATTCAATTTATGCCCATGGCTGGTGGACAAATGAGGGGCAAAAAATTTCCAAATCAGTTGGAAATGTGATTGATCCGCACAAAGAGTTGGAGTGGCTGGAATCTTTTGGTTGTAGTCGTGACACTGCCATCGATTATTTCCGCTATTTTCTCTTGCGTGAAGTTCCCTTTGGAAATGACGGCGATTATTCGCGCATAAATTTTATCAACCGCATAAATTCCGAATTGGCTAACAATATCGGAAATCTTGCCCAACGCAGCCTGACGATGATCTGGAAAAATTGCGGTGGCAAAATTTTAACAGAAAATTCTTACCAAAAAAACTTTTTTGAAGAATATTTTTCTGCAATGAAAAATTTTTCCTTTGACCGCGCAATCGGTTCAATCATTGAGTTTGCAACTCTTACCAACAAAAATTTCAACGATGCCGCGCCGTGGAATTTGAAAAAGGAAGGCAAAATCGATGCAATGAATGAAGCGCTTTACATCGCCGCAGAATCAACGCGCATAACTGCCATTCTGCTTTTGTCTTTCGCTCCTTCATCGGCAAATAGAATTCTTGATCTTCTTAACATTCAGGATTCACAAAGAAATTTTGCCGCCTTAAGCAATGCATTAAAAGCGGGTCATAGGATCAATGAACCGAAGGCAATATTTCCAAGGCTAGAGCCTGTCTTTAAATTCATTTAACTTTGCTTTTCCGCAAATTTTTGCTCATTTTTTTGAAGAATTTTTTGCAGTATGCTTGATACAGCTTCAAAATTCTTCAAAAAAGTCGCTAAAAATTTACAAAAAATCAAAGTTAAATGAATTTAAAGACAGGCTCTAGAAAACAAATGAAATCCTTCTTCTCCCATCTCCTCAAAATCAAACAAAACGAACCTCAGAGTTTGATCAGATAAATAACAATATTGTTGCTATTTATCTTAACTAATAGCAATACTACCGCTAATTACCGATTCTTAAAATGAAAAAATGACCTACAACAGAGAGCTAAATCTAACCGGAATTCTTGCGAAAAAATCAATTTTCCTCTTTGGTCCAAGAACAGTTGGAAAAACTTATCTGATCAGGCAACAGTTGGGAAAAGAAGCTTTGTTAATAAATCTTCTTAATTCTGAAATGTATCTGCGGTTAAGCTCAAATCCTTCGCTTATTCGCGGAATTATTTCTGACTCAAAGAAAAAACTGATTGTTATTGATGAAATACAACGCATTCCGGAGCTTCTTAATGAAGTTCATGATCTGATCGAAACACAAAAGTTGCGTTTTTTGCTTACCGGCAGCAGCGCCAGAAAATTGCGTGGACGCGGTATAAATCTTCTAGCCGGCAGGGCATGGCAGGCTAATTTATTTCCGTTAACAAGCTCTGAAATTAAAAAGTTCAACCTTTCGCGCTATCTGCAATTTGGCGGATTGCCGGCGGTTTACGGCAGCAAATATCCGGAAGAAGAGCTTGACGCCTATGTCAACACCTATCTCAAAGAAGAAATTCAGGCCGAATCTCTAATAAGAAAAATTCCTGCTTTCACCCGTTTTCTGCAAGTTGCCGCTCTAACCAGCGGTCAGATGATAAATTTTTCTAACATTGCTTCAGATGCTGCGGCGCCTCTTTCCACGGTGCGGGAATATTATCAGATTTTACAGGATACTCTTGTTGGCTTCATGTTGCCGGCTTGGACAAAATCCAAAAAACGCAAGGCAATCACTACGGCAAAATTTTATTTTTTTGATATCGGAGTTCGCAACGCCATTGCCGGCATCAAAAAAATTGATCCGCTGTCTGAAATCTATGGACAAGCGTTTGAACATTTTTTGATTTTGGAAACCAGGGCTTATTTGAGCTATCGTCGTGTTAAAAAAGAAATCTCTTACTGGCGCTCAAAAAATGGTCATGAAGTTGATCTGATTATCGGCAATGAGATAGCAATTGAAATCAAATCAACAAAATCAGTAGCCGACAGACATTTGAAAAACCTAAATTATCTAGCTGAAGAAAAAATCACCAAACGTCATATTCTTGTCAGTCAGGATAATCTAAACCGTAAAAGCGGCAAAATTGAAATCATGCATTGGCAAAAATTTTTGGAAATCTTATGGCAAAATAAATTGCAATGAAAGTAAGAGTCGCAACAATCGCAGATGCAAAAGCGATAGAAGAAATTTGCGCTGAAAATCTTGTGCAAAACAGACAGGATCTAGCCGAGAAAGAGGGATTTTTGGTTACAAAAGTAACAGAAAGCGATGCACAAAAAATGATTGGTGATTTGCATCACCTTTGTCTGGCTGCAGAAAGTGAAGGGGAAATCGTTGGATATTTGACTGCATGCAGACTTGATAAGAGCGGAGCCGATACTTTATCGCAAGTTTCAATCCTTGAAATTTCCAAAAAACTCCCGCAGGAAAAAATAATTTTTTATAAACATATCGCCAAAAAAGTCGGCTATAACGGTGTCGGCTCGGCTCTTCTTGAAACCCTGATCAAAACAGCAAAAGAAAAAAACTTTAAAACGATAATCTGCCGCATCATTCACCAGCCAATAAAAAATCTGGCTTCGATTGCGTTTCATCAGAAATTTGGCTTTCGACTTGAAGGCGAGCGTGAAAGAAGCGATGGTTATGTCGCTGGTCTTTATGTGAAAAACTTATGAAAAAAATTTATGAAAATCCCAGTCGCGCTTAAAAAATGACGGCTAAAGCCATGCATTTACCGCTAACTCTCCGAATTGTCACCACTCTCCGAATTGTCACCCCGTCGAATGACGGGGTCTATACCCAATCCAGCTGAAGAAGCCGATTTATGACGAAGCATTTTTGAGGAAAAATTGCGACGGAGAATGAAAGCCGTATCAAGTGATACGGCGTCATTCTCCGAGCAAATTTTTACCAAAAAGGCGAAGTCAGAGATCGGCTTCTTCAGCTGGATTGGGTATAGACCCCGTCATTCGACGGGGTGACAATTTTGGGTGATTCGTTATTTAGACTAGAGTCTGTAGTATAAATGGTTATTTCTTAAGCGTGACTGGGGTTATGAAAAAACTTATGAAAAAAACTTATGAAAAAGATTTATGAAAATAATTTCCTGGAACATTAACTCACTGCGCCTGCGTTTGCCATTATTAAAAAAATTCATCGCACAGGCAAATCCAGACATTGTATGCTTGCAGGAAATCAAGGTCTCCGATGTAGAATTCCCATTGCTTGAAGTTAAGTCACTCGGCTTTGATTTCGTCGAATTTTTTGGTGAAAAATCTTACAATGGCGTGGCGATTTTTTCGAAATTTCCGCTGATAAAAACTGAAAAAATTGATGTGCTTTTTTATGGTCATAAGCGCCACATTTCAGCTACGCTTGCAACCAAACTCGGCGAGGTTGATCTGCATAATTTTTACGTGCCGGCAGGAGGCGATATTCCTGATCCAGGGATCAATGACAAATTCGATCACAAACTAAAATTCATTGATTGGATGAGTGAATTTTTTGCGCCGCAAAAAAACAAAAAAATCATCATGGTTGGCGATATGAACATTGCGCCGCTTGAACATGATGTGTGGTCGCACAGGCAATTGCTTGATGTGGTTTCGCATACACCAATTGAAGTTGAAAAAATGATGCGTCTGCAAAATACGCTAAACTGGATTGATACTCATCGCTTTTTTGTGCCGGAAAATGAAAAACTTTACAGCTGGTGGAGTTATCGCGCTCTTGATCCGTTCAAGTCAAATCGTGGTCGCAGGCTTGATCATATCTGGACAACACCGAACCTGGAATCCCGCATCAAAACGGCAAAAATTTACAAAGATTTTCGTATCGAAAATCAGCCATCGGATCATGTGCCAATTGAAACTGTTTTTGATTTGCTGTGAAAAAAATTGTTATAAATTCAAAAAATGAAATGGCCAATTTAGCAAGAGAAATTGCGGCTTCATCTCATGCAAGCGATGTTATTGGTTTGAAGGGAACTTTAGGCGCGGGAAAAAGTTTTTTTGCCAAAAATTTCATTAATTTTTTACAGGAAAAACCAACGGAAATTTTAAGCCCGACTTTCAATCTGGTTTATTCTTACAACACAAGAAAAGGTGAGGTTTTTCATTTTGATCTGTATCGCTTAAAAAACGCTGGAGAACTTGAAAATATTGGTTTCTTTGATGCTTTAAAAAATGGAATCTGTTTAATTGAATGGCCAGAAATCGCTAAAAATTTCTTAAAAAAAAATTATACGGAAATTGAAATAAAAACTATTGCGGGCAAAGAGGAGGCAAGAGAGATTCGTATCACTCACTCATAACCACTATGCAAAAATTTGAATTTGAAGTTATTGCCACAGAAGCAGGGATGAGACTCGACAAGTTTTTAATGGCAAAGATTCCGGACATCACCCGCAACAGAATTCAAGCTCTGATAAAACAACACACGGTGTTTGATGAACAGAGAATACCTTTTCCTAGCGGCGCGGCAAGAACCAAAACCGGACAAAAAATTTCTGTCATCATTCCAGATCCAAAACCATGCGGGCTTAAACCGAAAAAAATCAATTTTGAAATTGTGTTTGAGGATGATGATTTGCTGGTGATCAACAAACCGGCAAATCTTACGGTACATCCAGGTGCGGGCAATCATTGCGACACTTTGGTTAACGCACTTTTATTCACTCATCAAGGACGTCTTTCGGAAATCAGTGGTGAATTGCGTCCTGGCATTGTGCATCGCCTCGACCGTGATACCACCGGATTGATGCTGGTTGCCAAGAATGATCTTGCCCATCGAAATCTGGTAGAACAATTGCAAAAACGGGAAGTCAAAAGAAATTATCTTGCTTTCATCTATGGCGCGATGGATCCGCTCAAAGGGCGAATTGAGGGCAATATAGCACGTTCAAATCGTGATCGTACCAAAATGACGGTGTCACAAAATCGCGGACGTTGCGCAATCACAAATTATGAAACCAAAGAAATATTTTTAGGTGGTTTTATCAGCCTTGTTGAATGCAGGCTTGCAACTGGAAGAACTCATCAAATCCGCCTGCATCTCGAGTGGAAAAAACATTCACTGATTGGCGATAAAACCTACAATTCCTGCAAAAAAACTGCGCCACAAAATCTCGATGAAGAAACAAAAACATTCATTGAAAATTTTCCGCGTCAAGCACTCCACTCTTACAAAATAGGCTTTTTACATCCAAGAACGGGAAAAGAAATGTCGTTTGAAATTCCACTGCCAGAGGATTTAAAAAAGTTGCAAGACCTACTCGTTCAGAATAAAGTTGACAGACACTTATGACTCTAGAACAAAAAATTAAAAAATTTTCACAAAGAAAAACGCTGCTTTCTAAATCAGAAATTAATCAAAGAAAAAAAGAATTAGAAAATTTCAGAGCTATTAGCGTTTTTGAAGGTTTTACAACTTCAAAACTGGATAAAAAAATTTTTGACCTTCTGATTTACCAAAAAATTTCCCCTTCGGATTATTTATCACTTTGTTTGGAGCTATCACATGAAAAACACTGACGATTCTTACTTCAGCAGCAAAGATGAGCTGGTTTACAAAAAAAGCGGGATTCTAAAAAACATTCCTAAAATAACTGATTTTGAAGAGCTGCAAAAATTTGAAGATAAAGCCACAACCCTCAGATTATTTGAAGCCCAAAACTTTATCAAACAAAACAGAATTGATTTTAAACTATGGAAAAACATTCATCGGATCTTATTTCAGGATGTCTACAAATGGGCTGGCCAAGTCAGAAAGGTTCAGATGTCAAAAGGATCAACCATATTTTCGCATCCACAATTTATTGAAAAAGAAGCACAAAAAATTTTTTGTAAATTATCAGATGAAAATTTTTTGCTGAATTTGAATCACGACAATTTTTGTTATCATTTAGCGCATTACCATACTGAACTAAACGCACTCCATCCCTTTCGTGAAGGTAATGGCAGAACCTTAAAATTGCTGCTAAATGAATTAGCGCGAAGAAATGGTTTTTATATATCATGGGAAACGAATGTTGATGTTGATGTTTATCTAGACGCAACAATCAAGGCTCATAATGGCCCCGTCGCAAATCAACTTTCTGAAAAATCTGAACCCTTGATTTATAAGGACTCGTCGAGTTTAAAAATGATAAGAAATGGGGATTTGCGACAGAACCATAATGACGAAGTAAAATCGCTACAAAAATTTTTTGCTACAATAGTCAAAAATGCCTGAAAAAATCATTGTAATCTCTGGCCCTACCGCTTCGGGAAAATCCGCTTTGGCTTTGAAAATGGCTGATTTTTATGACATCGCAATCATCAATGCCGATGCTTTGCAAATTTATGAAGGCCTGCCGATTTTATCATCGCAACCGACAGAAGAAGAGCGAAAAAAAGTGCCGCATTTTTTATATTCGGTTTTGAAAACGCATGAAACTTCTTCGGTTGGATTATGGCTTGCGCTGGTAAAACCGCTAATTGAAAAAATCTGGCAGGAGAAAAAAACGCCGGTGATTGTTGGCGGAAGCGGCATGTATATCTCAAAGCTAATCGAAGGCATTGCGGAAATTCCGCAAATTTTCGCAACAGTAAAAAAACAGGCTCAAGAGCTTTATGAAAAAATCGGGCATCAGGAATTCCAAAAAAAATTCGGTGAAGGAAAAATCATCGACAAGCAGCGTCTGATAAGAGCTTGTGAAGTTTCATTGCAAACAGAAAAACCGATTTCTTTCTGGCAAAAACAGCAACAAAAAATTTTCCCAGAGGCAAAATTCATTCACATTAATCTCAATCCAGACCGCAAAAAACTTTATGAAAACTGCAATTGGCGTTTTGAAAAAATGATTGAAGACGGAGCGCTAGATGAGGTTCGAAAGCTTTCAGATCAGAGCATTACTGACGACAAGCCAATCAGCAAAACTTTAGGATTTTATGAAATTCGCGATTTTCTTGCCGGCAAAATTGATCGCAAAAAAATGATTGCAATTGCCACACAAAAAACACGAAATTACGCCAAAAGGCAATTGACCTGGTTTCGCAACCAATTGCCAAACAAACATGTGTTTGTAAATCCGGATGCGGTTTTAAGTTTTTTGCAAAATGAAATTCAGCGATGAAGGCATCATAATCGGCATCAAAAAATATGGCGAAAATTCCGCGATAGTTAAAGTTTTCTCGCATAATCACGGCATTTATCGCGGCTTTGTCAAATCAGTAAAATCAGCAAAAACACGAGCAATTTATCAGATCGGAAATTTGATATCTTTTGAATTTCGCTGCCGCATCGAGGAAAATCTTGGCAGTTTTTTTGCGGTTGATTTGATTAAATCATACTGCTCAAAAATTATATTTGACCAATTGAAACTTAATTGCACAAGCTCGCTATTTTCAACGATTGATGAGCTGTTTTTGGAACGCGAGAATCATGCGGATCTCTTTGAAGAAATTCAGATTTTCTTACAAAAAATCGTAGAAGAAAATTGTGAAACAAAAAATTTTCTTGCCCACTATATCAGGCTGGAACTACAGATTTTAAAAACTCTTGGCTATGGCATTGATCTATCATCATGCGTAGTTACCAATACCAAGGTTGATTTGGCTTTTGTCTCACCAAAATCAGCGCGGGCAGTATCTTTTGCAGCGGGAAAAAATTATCAGAAACAATTGTTAAAATTGCCGAATTTTTTGATCGAAGATGAGGTGCAGTTTGACGAAAAACATCTGCTCGAAGGTCTGGAATTAAGCGGGTTTTTTATGCAAAAATTTCTGTTTGAAGAAGGGCAAAAGCCAAATTTTTATCGCAGCAATATTATAAAATTTTGCGCAGGCGATTCATATAGATCGTAGCGCCAACAGCATCGGTTTTGCCGATTTTATAGCGCCCGCCGCGAGCCACGGGATAAGAAAAATCCCCGCAAAAAACATCAAAAGAAAGTTCGTGATGATAGGAAGATTTGTGATCGCCGAACAAATCGAAACGCACTTCAATTTCAGGAAAATTTTTCTTCATAAAGCCGGAAATTCTTTGCGCTTTTTGCACTTGCGGAAAAGAAATTTTTTGCGCCATCTCTGACAAATTGCTGTTTGAAAGCGCAATTTGAATAATCGCTTCCGCCTGTTCTTTTGCGAGTTTTCTGATTAGTGAAATGTTTTTTTGCATTATCGCATCGCGCAACTCAAAACTGTTTTTTATTCCCTTTTCATGTAAAAATTTTTCCAAGAAATCAGGCAGAGAAAATTCAATCAGCAAATTCTTCAACTGCAGTTTTTTTAGCGCTGCAAATAGAATTTCAACTATTTCAAAGTTAGATTTTTCCTCATCGCAACCGATGATTTCTGCTCCCACTTGAGTTTGCTGGCGATCAGCATAAAGCTCATCATTTTTGGCGCAAAGCACATCGCCAACATAACATAATTTCATCGGCAATATTTCCTCATGCAAACGCGTGGTCAAAAGGCGCGAAATCTGCAGGGTAATATCGTTTCTAAAAACAAGATTTTTCCCCGAAATCACATCAGTTGCGCGAAAAGAATTGGCAATTTTCGTATTGGAAAAATTTTCCTCAAACTCAACCAAAGGCAATCTGATCAGGCGATAGCCGGCGCGAAGGAAAGTGGTAAGAGCATCGTTAATGTTGCGATGATTTTTTTCCGCCTCATCAAAAAGCAGATCGTAAAAACCGACCGGTAAAAGTTTTTTTGTCATCTTGAAGCTCCTCCTCCACTTACTCCCCCTATTTTTTTATCTTTTCTCTGATGTTTGGTTAAGTCTTTTAATGTTTCTTCTGTCATTTCTCTCTTTCGTCGCTCGAATATATCTTCTTCTATTTTTATGCTGAACGGTTGTGATCCAATAATTTCCACAGGTGTACCTCGTGCCATTGCGGATTTCTTTGCGTTGCGCTCTCTTTCTATATAATCATGCCATGTTCCCGCAAGAGCTACAACATTATCTTCTTTTGGAATTCTTGCCTGCGTTGGATAAATTTTGGCATCTGACAAAATACATGCCATTTGATGTTGAAACTCCTTCACGGACATTGATTCATCAAGAAACTCGGCACAATGTCTTACGACCTCCGATGTTCTACGATTGCGAAGAATAGAAACAACATAATGCTCAAGACCATGTCCTAAAGGGTTGGAAGCAAATCTGTCCTGCAAAACCATACCATTGGCAACAGTTCCGCGACCCATTGTAATAAGCACTTTATGAAAACCATCGGCGTAGGGTATCATGGCATCAACTCTTTCTTCTCCCCTCTCGCCATGAAGATCGGGATTTAAATATATATCGCGAAAAAATCTCACCGGACTCCTTATTGCCATGTCTTCCAAGCCAACAAAATTTAATACAGGCGCTGTTGATCTTAATCCGGAAAGCGAAGGAGAACCAATATTAACACGCAAAAATTTATTCATATAATTCGACACATCTGGAATACCCCTTTCCACCAGAAATTGTTTAAAAAATTTAAGATAAAAAGAAGCCTCACGAGAAGCGATGCTATGACTAGCCATAATTATTCTTGGACAGGCCTCTGGTGGAAGAAGTCTGTCTTTATCAAAAAAATTCGTTCTGATTACCTGTTCAAAAAACACCCGTGACGCTTCTGAATCTACGGCAGTTGGATTAACATAACCCATGGTCCCGCGCAGATATCTTGTAGTTATATCTTCCCCCTCGCATGGGTGAGAAAAAACTCCATATTTTTCACTTTCAATATCGGGAAATAATTTTCTCATACTTTCATAAACCTGCCTCAAGCTCTTTTTATCGCTACCGTTTCCAAGACCCGTGCCACAAACAATCCTAACTTTTTTTGCATCATCTACACTTGCTTCTTCCACTTCTCCATCCTCACCAACAACAACCAATTTTCCGGCTAATAAATTTCTTTGTCCTGATCTAAATTTATCAGGATTTTCTCTTACTTGCTGATTAGCAACAACCCATGCTGCTTCGTCAAATATACTCGCTTTTTCTATTAGCTCACAATGCGACGAATCAAGCCTGCGTCCTGCAACATACCTCATCCACGACATTAATTGACCAGCGGTCTCTAATTTCAATTGCGATACTTGTGATAATTTACGCGCGGAAAGTATGGAGATACCTCCTCTAACCGCTGTTGACAAGGGATGAGACATATTAATTTAGATTAAAAATTTTTCCAAAGCCAACATATCCTGCCATGCCACTTTTTTCTTAAATGGTTGACGCAGCAGATATGAAGGATGGAAGATGGTAAAAGTTTTAATCGGATTTGGCAAAAATTGCGGTGAAAAATCCATAAATTGACCGCGAATTTTGCTAACCGGATCATTGATACCAAGCACTGCGCTCATTGCTGTTGCTCCAACCAAAACCAAAACTTTTGGATTAACCAATTGAATATGACGCTCAACAAAAGGCCGGCAAATCGCCAATTCTTCATCACTTGGACGACGATTGCCGGGAGGACGCCAAAAAATTACATTTGTGATGTAAAAACTCTCCCGTGTCAGACCAATTGCACGAAACATTTCATCAAGCAATTTTCCCGAATCACCGCAAAAAGGAATGCCCTGCAAATCTTCATTATTACCTGGCGCTTCACCAACCACCATCACTTCTGCATCAGAATTACCATCACAAAAAACTGTATTGGTTGCCATTTTTTTTAGATTACAACCATCAAAATTTTCTACCGCCTGGCGTAATTCAAAGAGATTTTTTGCATCGAAAGCAAGCTGTTTTGCCTGGGATGTGATTTCATCAAGCGATAAAAATTGTGAATTATTCATCTGTGATTTTTTTGCTAAACTGGATATGGCTTCTGATGTTGAAAATACCGGTCGAATAAAAACTTCCTTTTTTTGCCGCAAATAGTTTTGCGGCCGTTTGATTTGTGGCTTTTCGGAAATGATTTCGTTCAAACCATTCTCGGCATAAAATTGCAATATTTCTTTCATTTGGCGATCTGTTTTATGAATTTTTGAAAATCATCCGCTTTTTCAAAATTTTTATAAACCGAAGCAAAACGCACAAAGGCTACTTTATCCAACCTTTCCAAAGCCATCATCACCATCTCGCCAATTTTTGCAGAAGCAATTTCGGTTTCATTCTCTGTTTCAAGTTGACGCACAATGTTGTTAACCAGTTTTTCCACCTGCAACTCTGAAACCGGCCTTTTGCGCACCGCCATTTCGATTGATTTTTTCAGCTTTTCCTGATCAAAAATTTTTTTCTCGCCATTTTTTTTGATGACCAAAATCTCACGCAATTGCACACGTTCATAGGTGGTAAAACGCGAGTCGCAAGTTGCGCAATAACGCCGACGTTTGATCGCCTCGCCATCATCGGAGATGCGACTGTCTTTAACCTGTGTTTCAATATTTCCACAAAACGGACAACGCATAATTATTTTTTTTCTGTTAGGGCGGCTTTGATGAAACCATCCAACTCACCATCCAAAACTGCCTGGATATTACCGGTTTCAAAATCGGTACGTAAATCTTTTACCAATTGATAAGGATGCAAGACGTAAGAGCGAATTTGATGACCCCAGCTATTATCGGTTTTAGCGGCTTCACTTACCGCTTGCGCATCTTTTTTCTTTTGCATTTCCAGCTCGTAAAGTCGTGATTTCAGCATCTTCATGCATTCGGCGCGATTGCGAAGTTGCGAGCGATCACTTTGGCATTGCACAACGATATTGGTTGGCAAATGCGTCATTCTTACGGCGGAATCGGTTTTGTTGACATGCTGTCCGCCAGCGCCGGAAGCGCGGAAAGTGTCAACACGCAAATCTTTTTCCAAAACCTCAATTTCAATTTCGTCGTCAATTTCGGGATAGACCCAAACCGAAGTAAAGCTGGTTTGCCTTTTGTCGTTGGCATTAAAAGGCGAGATGCGCACCAATCTGTGCACGCCAGATTCTTTGCGCAGCCAACCAAAAGCATATTTGCCGGAAATTTTTAAAGTCGCCGAGCGAATTCCGGCCTCTTCGCCATCAAGCATGCTGACAATTTCCACTTTGAATTTGTGACGATTGGCAAAGCGTTCATACATGCGCAGCAACATCAAACCAAAATCGCAAGAGTCGGTTCCGCCGGCGCCGGCATTGATGTCGAGAAAGCAGTTATTGGCGTCATTTTCGCCGGAAAAAAGACATTCAATTTCAAAAGCGTCTGACTTTTTTTTCAACTCGAGGAGATTTTTTTCAATATCTGATAAAAGCTGTGCATCGGCTTCAGACTTGGCCAAATCAAAATATTCGCGATTATCTTTCAGTCCATTTTCAATTGCTAAAAATTGATTTAATTTTTCATCAAGCAACGATTTTTCCTTAAGAATTTTTTGCGCTTCCAGCTTGTTATTCCACAATTCCGGATCTTCGGATTTTTTATTCAATTCATCGAAACGCACCCTCAATTTCTCCGGGTCAAAGACACCTCGAAACAAGATTTAGAGAAACTTCAACAGCAGTAATTAAATTTTCGATTTCGGCAGACATGACATTTATGATTTACGATTTAAGAAGATTGTTCTTAAAATTTTGTGTCCAAAAAATGACAATCTGGGGAGGATGGTTCCAAAACATGTCATCCTGAACTTGTTTCAGGATCTATTTTAGAGACACAACATTTTTGACAACAACCGTTTAAACTGTAAATCGTAAATCTTAAATCTTTTATGACTTCCCATACAAAAAAATTTGATCTTTGCATAATCGGCGCCGGTCCCGGCGGTTATGTTGCAGCAATTCGCGCAGCACAACTTGGGCTTAAAGTTGGCATTGTTGAGGCCAATCATCTTGGCGGAATCTGTTTGAATTGGGGCTGTATTCCAACCAAGGCGCTACTGAAATCATCAGAAGTAAATCATCTTTTACATAATTTGGATTCATTTGGATTTTCTGCGGAAAAAATAAAATTTGATTTTACAAAAATTATTGAGCGCTCGCGCATCGTGTCAAAACGCCTGTCCACTGGCATTTCTGGTTTAATGAAGAAAAATAAAATCGAAGTAATTGATGGCTTTGGCAAGTTTTTGGATTCAAAAAAAATTTCAATTTCAAAAGATGGAAAAGAATTTACGCAAATTGAAGCAACTTACTTTATCATCGCCACTGGCGCTAGAGCGCGTGTGATTCCTGGTATGGAACCAAATGCCGAAAATATCTGGACATATCGCGAAGCCATGACAGCAAAGGCTTTGCCGCAATCTTTGCTGGTTGTTGGTTCCGGCGCAATTGGATCGGAATTTGCTTCCTTCTACAGAAATATGGGATCGGAAGTAACACTGATCGAAATGGCCGAAAATATTTTGCCAGTTGAAGATGAAGAAATTTCCAAATTGGCGCGCAAATCTTTTGAGAAACAAGGCATTAAAATTCACGCTTCTGCTTTGCTAAAATCTTTAAAAAAAGATAAAGATGAAATGGTCGCAACAATTGAAATTGGCGGAAAAATTGAAGAATTGAAAGCAGAGAAAGTCATTATGGCTGTGGGCATCGTGGCTAATGTTGAAAATATCGGACTCGAAAAAACCAAAGTTAAAACCGATAAAGGCAGAATCGTTGCCAATGGATATTTGGAAACTGCCGAGGCAAATATTTTTGCTATCGGTGACGTTGTAGGCGCGCCTTGGCTAGCTCATAAAGCCTCGCATGAAGGCGTTATCGCGGCGGAAAAAATCGCGTCAAAACTTGGCAAATATGACGCCAAAAAAATCCATCCAATCAAAGTCGAAAACATTCCGGGTTGCACATATTCAATGCCGCAAATTGCTTCCGTCGGCCTAACCGAGAAAAAAGCCATTGCCGCCGGCAAGAAAATAAAAGTCGGCCGCTTCCCATACGCCGCCAATGGCAAAGCCATCGCAGCAGGTGAAAGCGAAGGTTTAATCAAAGTAATCTTTGATGAAAAAACCGGCGAACTTCTGGGCGCCCATTTAATTGGCGCTGAAGTAACTGAAATGATCCAAGGCTACGTAATCGCCAAACAAGCCGAACTTACCGAAGAAGATTTAATGCATACGATTTTCGCTCATCCAACCATGTCTGAAATGATGCATGAGGCAGCACTAGATGCTTACGGGAAGGTGATTCATTTCTAAGAACCTGTCCTAAGTCTTTTTTAACCCCAGATTTTGTCATGTTTTGAGCGCTTTTTTGCCAAAATTTTGATAAATATATGGACATATTTTGAAAAATTTTGGCAAAAAATAAGCCAAAACAGGGCAAAATATGGGGTTAAAAAAGACTTAGGACAGGTTCTAACGCCAATTCCGGATAAGGCATCAAGCCAATCTCGATTAGTTCCCTCTCCCACAATGGGAGATGGGAGTAGATCGAGAAAAATTTAGGCAGGTTCTTATCGGAATTGGCGTTTAGAGTTTTTTACAGAAAAGTTGTTGGGATTTGAGATTGGAAAATGTTGAGGCTTATCTTGAATTGGCGTTCTAATACAGATTCTAACGAGAATAACTGCTTATTTTTCACGTGAAACCATTTGACAGAAGAAAAGTCATTTTTAAGTTGCGGTATGTTTTTATTTCAAACTATACCCATTCAAGTTGAAGATGCCGAGTTGTGACGAAGAATTTTTGGGGAAAAATTGCGAACTCAGAGATCAGCTCTTTCAACTCGAATGAGTATAAAACTATACAAAACCATGACAAATCATCATCACAAAAACCAACATCTTCACTCAAAGAGAGCTAAGGTTTTCTCAATCGTAAATCAAAAAGGCGGAGTTGGAAAAACCACAACAGCAATAAATCTTGCTACTGCTTTTGCCGCAATAAAAAGAAAAGTTTTATTGGTTGATATCGATCCCCAAGGCAATGCCAGTACTGGTTTTGGTATAGCACAATCACAAAGACAAAAAACGATTTACGAAGTTTTAATCAGCGAATGCCACATTAAAGATGCCATAATTCCAACCAGAATTCCTAATCTCAAAATTATTACCTCAACTGTCGATTTATCCGCTTGTGAAATTGAAATATCCGATGTGGAAAAAAGGGAATATTTGCTACGGCGCGCCTTCAAGGAAATTATACATGATTTCGACTTTATTTTGATTGATTGCCCACCATCTCTTGGCATGTTGACAATCAATGCTTTGACCGCTTCTGATTCAATTTTAATTCCGATGCAATGCGAGTTTTTTTCGCTTGAGGGCTTGAGTCATCTGCTTACAACTCTCGATCTGGTTAAAGAAAACCTCAATCATCATCTTAAAATTAGTGGCATAATTTTAACCATGCATGATCGCAGAAATAAGTTGACTGAGCAGGTTGAAATTGATGTGCGGGATTTTTTAAAAGATAAGGTTTTTAAGCATTCAATTCCGAGAAATGTCAAGCTATCAGAGGCACCATCTCATGGTCTTCCAGGCATAGTTTATGATTCAAAATGCCATGGTTCAGCAGCTTATATCAAATTGGCAAAAGAAATTTTGTACAAAGAAAGTCTAAAATAAATTTTCACATGAATAATGGCCCCGTCGCAAATCAACTTTCTGAAAAATCTGAACCCTTGATTTACAAGGGCTCGTCGAGTTTAAAAATGGTAAGAAATGGGGATTTGCTACAGTCCAATAATGAGGTTAAAATGAAAGAAGCAGTTCAACAAAAAAAACTTGGTCGTGGCTTATCTGCCTTGCTTGGTGAAAGCAAATCGCAAAATCCATTGCCGGTTAATCAGAATCAAAAATTGGTTGAATCGATTAAAACGGACAAAATTGTCGCCGGTATTTATCAGCCGCGTAAAAATTTTAATGAAACCGAGCTTGAAGAATTAGCTGATTCAATCAAAGAGAATGGTCTGATTCAACCGATAATCCTGCGTAAAGTTGGCGACGAAGATCAGTTTGAAATAATTGCTGGCGAAAGAAGATTCCGCGCTGCACAGATTGCCGGACTAACTGAAATTCCATCCATCGTTACAAAAATTAATAATCACGAAGCTTTAGAACTGGCTTTAATCGAAAATATTCAAAGAACTGATTTGTCTCTGATTGAAGAGGCTAGTGGTTATAAACAGCTGATTGAGGAATTTGCTTATACTCAGGATCAAATCGCCAAAAGAATTGGCAAAAGTCGCAGCCATATCACTAATCTTTTACGCCTCCTGACTTTACCGCAAACGGTACAAAATTTGCTCGATCAAAATGCTATTTCTATGGGTCATGCACGCGCTATTATCAATTCAAATAACCCTGAAAGATTGGCAAAAAGAATTATTTCCGAATCGCTAAATGTGCGCCAGGTTGAAGATTTGGTTCGTGATGAAAGAATCGAAAAAGCCAGAAATATTCCAGTTTTTGTTCGTACCGAATCGAAGATTAAATTTGTAAATAGCCAACATCTGACCGCTCTTGAAAATAGGCTTTCGGAATTGACTGGGATGGAAGTTAAAATCTTTTTTAACTCTTTTAAAAACAGCGGAAAAATTTCGATTAAATTTAGCGATTTTGAAAAGATTCAGCAGATGATCGGAAAGTTAGAAGTTTCACGTGAAAACTGATTATGGGACTGTCGCAAATCCCCATTTCTTACCATTTTTAAACTCGACGAGCCCTTGTAAATCAAGGGTTCAGATTTTTCAGAAAGTTGATTTGCGACGGGGCCATTGAGTTTTTTACCTTCAACACAACATCTTCACCTTCCTTGAAACGCAAAGTGGTGCCAGGAATTGAGCCATTTATTGTAATCGCTTCAACTGCTTTGCCGGTAATAGAAACATCCTGTTTTTTGATTTCCAAATCATAGGTTTTGGCAAAAGCTGAGGAAGAAAAAATCAGAGATAAAATTATGAGAACCTGTTCAGGATCTTTTTTAACCCCATATTTTACCCTGTTTTCCTGACTTGAGCAATTTAGTATGACACCCTAAACCACCCGCAAAATCTCCCAACTTGTCCTACCTAGTGCGGTAAAATCATCTCCAAAATATTCCTAAC
>Ga0155344_116_pt1 | contig 27295 bp, 25 predicted proteins | sample RifCSPhighO2_02_FD_106312 | JGI IMG/M metagenome (GOLD analysis project Ga0155344, IMG submission 106312) | Alphaproteobacteria bacterium RIFCSPHIGHO2_02_FULL_40_34 | reverse complement strand
ATACAGCTTCAAAATTCTTCAAAAAAGTCGCTAAAAATTAGCAAAAAATCCCAAAAAAAATAATTAGATAACAGTGTCTAAATGATAGTTTACCGAATTTTTTCCATCTTACTTTTTCCTTTTCTTGAGCTTTATCTGATCTTTCGCGTTGTCAAAAAAAAGGAAGATAAAAACCGCCTGAAAGAGCGTTTCGGACATACAACACAAAATCGTCCCGATGGCCAATTGATTTGGCTTCATGCTGTTAGTGTCGGTGAAGCTAATTCAGCGTTAATTTTGGTGGATGAAATTCTAAAATTTACTCCGAAAACCACTATTTTGTTTACTACTACAACCCTTACTTCTGCAAAAATTATTGCCGAAAAACTGCCGCAATTTAATGGCAGGGTGATTCACCAGTTTTTACCGATTGATTCCTATTTTTGTGTGCAGAATTTTTTTGATTTCTGGCAGATGCGCGCAGCAATTTTTGTTGAATCGGAAATCTGGCCAAACCTTATTTTTGAAGCACGAAAGAGAGGTATTTCAACATTTCTGGTTAATGCCAGAATGTCAGATAAATCCGCGTTAAAGTGGCGTATTGCCAAATTTTTTGGCTTGAAGATTTTTGATTATTTCGCCGCGATTTTTGCTCAAAGTGAAGATGATAAAAAGCGTTTAAAAAAACTTACTAATCAGGAAATTTTGCTTTACGGCAATTTAAAATCCCAGGCACAAAATTTGGACATCAATGCTCAAAAATTATCGCAGCTAAAAACACAAATTGGTAAAAGAAAAATCTTCACTGCAGCCAGTACTCACAATGGTGAAGAGGAAGTTATTTTGCGAGTTCATCAGGAGTTAAAAAAAGAATTTTCTGATCTTCTAACCATCATAATTCCGCGCCATCCCAATCGCGTTGAAGAAATAAAATTGTTGATTGGAGACAAAAATTATGCTCAACGCAGCAAAAATCATAACATTGAGACCTCTACAGAAATCTATCTTGCCGATAGTTTGGGTGAGCTCGGAATTTTTTATAGCCTGACAGATTTTGCTTTCATCGGTGGTTCACTGGTTGAAGTTGGCGGACATAATCCTTTCGAAGCAATTAAGCTTGGATGCGCTGTAATCAGTGGTTCGCATCTGTTTAATTTTAAGGAAATTTATCAAAATCTTTCAGAACAAAAAGCCTGCGTGATTGTTAATTCCGCTGAAGAGTTGGTTAAAAAAACCAGGATTTTTTTGACAGAAAAAGAATCAGCTAAAGCCATGACCCAAAAGGCTCTGGAAGTGATTAAAAATTCACAGAATATTGCTGGAAAAATTGTTAAAAAAATGGATCAGATTTGGGTTTGACCACAATTTTTCCCTGCGCTGTTTTTTGATGGAAATCGCCGTAAAACTTATATTCTCCTGGTTTCAGGGCGTTAACCGGAATGGTAATTTTTTTCCCCGCGCCAACCAGTTTTTCCTTCCTTAAATCATCGCTTTCAAATTCTTCGAGAGTTTCATCGAGATTTTCAATCACCAGAATAAATTTTTGTTCGGCCGCAACAGTGATTTCTGTAGGCTGAAACTTATGGTCTTTAATCTTGATCAGATATTTCATTTCTTCGGCAAAGGAAGTCGAAGTAATTAAAAAGAAAATAATCAGAAATTTTTTCATGAGTTTTTTGATTGAATTACAAGATATTTTTTTTCGATATTTTTATGGAAATTTTCCGGCAGAGAAGCCCAATCGTGAATATCAATGATGAGCGGAATATTGCTTTCACTTAACGCCTCTCTTAACTCAAAAATTTTTTCATTTCTTTTATTTGGATCTTTTGGATTACGCGTCACTAAATCTAAATCGCTTGCCTCATGCGCAGTGCCATCAATGCGGCTGCCATAAGCCCAAACTTCTTCATCTGGCAAATAGAGCGCAAGCAAGTGTAGCAATTCATCAAGATGTTTTTTCTTTAGACCAATCATGTTTTTTCAACAAATTATCATGCAAACTTATTAGAACCTGTCCTGAATCTTTTTTAACCCCAGATTTTAGCATGTTTTTAGCGCTTTTTTGACAAAATTACGAAGCGTATCTGGAAATACGGTGAGTAATTTTGTCAAAAAATAAGCAAAAACAGGGTAAAATATGGGGTTAAAAAAGATTTAGGACAGGTTCTTATATCTTTCTGAAATGTTTTTATCAGCTTTAGTGTGTTGTCAGCGAATTCTTCACCATAATCATGTGCTGTAGAATTGCGGTTATCGCGATATTTCAGAAAACGTTCCAGTTCTTCCATTGTTAGTAAATCATGTTTTGCTGCATGGCGAAAAACATCTTTATAGGTCAGCTGATCGACTGTTTTTGGTGATCCGTGATAAAGTTTCAAAATTTTTCTCAACAATTTCCCCGCTATTTCTAAAGTGAGTTCAAAACTTTTAACTACAGCATTGCGTGCTACTTCATAATCGACACTGTCCTTTGCGGCTTCCAGAGTTTGCAGCGAGCGTTCAAGAGTTAGATTGCAGCGTTGCAAATAGTCAAAATCCAGTTTCATTTCATCTCCACGATTTTTTGTTTGCAGATTTTTTTTGTGAGTTCCAAAAGCCTTTTTACATCCTTGGAAAGAATTTCGAGATCCTCTTTTGCCATGTAAAAATCAGCATCATATCTGCCGCCGATATAGGCATATTCCAGAAGTTTCAGGCGCGCCTTTTGTTCTTCGGTTTTTTGAGAAAAAAGTTTTTTTAGATCGGGGTTAAGATGGTTTATTTCAACGGCAAGAAGTGCAAGAAAATGTTCGTGAGGAAGATAATTAGTGAAAACAAGATGGATGGTTTTGTAGGCGTGTTCAGCTGTCTGGTGAAGATCAAAGGCCGCTCTGGTAAAGTTCTTGTCCTTCATCATTATTTTGAATGTTTTCCAAAAACTTTCTGCCTTTTCAAACCAATGCTCGAAATAATCTTTTATGATTCTTTGTTCTTCCTGCGGCTTTAACTTCCCTTTCTCCACCAATTCAAACCTCTTCGAATCATAAATCATGATCCCTTCTTTCTTAATATCGGAAAAAAAATATTGCCCTTCCGCAAGCTTGATATTGAGCATTTCAATATCATGAGCTTCAACTCTAACCGGCGCGCTTAACTTTAGTTTTTGACATTTGGAGGAAATTTTATGCCACGAAGATTTATCTTTTTTTTCCGTGATGATCAAAATGTCATAATCGGAAATTCTTCTAAAACCTGGTTTGTCCGCTATTACATCTCTGGCCTCACGCCAATTTCCTCTCGCATAAGAACCAAATAAAATGATCATCTCAACATCAGCAATATCGCGAATTGTTGCGATGATTTTTTTTAGTTCGCTTTGTTTGTTTTTTGGGAGGTGGGAGAGGGAGGATTTAGTCAAGATTTCTTAAAAAATTTAGCCAAGTCGCGGACATGGCTGATTAGCTGTAAATTTAATTCCGGCAAAGATTTTTTTAGTGCGGCGAAGTTTTTGTTTTTTTCATTGGCTTTTGGAATCAGGCAGTTCCTGAATCCGAGCTTGGCGGCTTCTTTTAATCTTCCTTCAAGATTGCTTATCATTCTTATCTCTCCGCTTAAGCCGATTTCACCGATTGCAATTGTTGAGGAGGGTAGCGCAATATCGCGCGCGGCGGAAATTAGTGCGCAGGCGACTGCAAGATCAGCAGAAGTTTCTTCAATTTTTAAACCGCCGACTACATTGAGATAAACTTCTTTATCAAAAAGATTGAGGCCGAAGCGGTTGTTTAAAACAGCAATAATCATGGCAAGGCGATTAATATCCCAACCAACAACGGCGCGTCTTGGAGTTGGCATGAAAGATGGTGAAACTAACGATTGAATTTCAACCAGAATTGGACGCGTGCCTTCAATTCCGGCGAAAACGCAGGCGCCGGAAGTTTCATTTTCGTAGGAAGTTAAAAATAATTCGCTGGGATTTGAAACCTCGGAAAGTCCGACTTCATTCATCTCAAACACACCGATTTCACTGGCGGCACCGAAGCGGTTTTTTTGTGCGCGCAGGATTCTAAAATGCAGATCTTTCTCGCCTTCAAAATAAAGCACGGTGTCGACCATATGCTCTAAAACCTTGGGGCCGGCGATTTGGCCATCTTTTGTTACATGCGAAACAATAAGCAGAGTGATGTTATTTTTCTTGGCAAAAATTGTGAGTTCGCCCGCTGCGGCGCGCACCTGTGAAACCGTGCCAGGTGCGGATGAAAGCTCATCCAAAAACATTGTTTGAATTGAGTCGATGATCACAATTGTTGGAATTTTTTCTGCCTTAATTGAGTTAACAATTTCCGCAACATTGGTGGTGGCGGCAATTTCGATTGAATCTTGCAAAACCCCCATTCTTTTGGCGCGAAGACGAACTTGGTCAACCGATTCTTCGCCGGAAATGTAAATAATTTTTACTTTTTGTTTGGCCAAACTTTCCGCCGTTTGCAAAAGTAAAGTTGATTTTCCGATTCCGGGATCGCCACCAATTAACACTACCGAACCTTGAACCAGACCGCCTCCAAGCACGCGATCCAATTCACCGATATTGGTTTTGATGCGCGAAAATTCCTGCGCTTCGCCGCTTAATTTTACCAATTCAATTTTTTTTGCCGCAGAGTTTTTACCGGATTCTTTGCCAGCTCTTTTTTCTTCTGAAATGCGCGTAAAATGCGAACTGCCGCCTTCTTCAAATTCTTCAACTAGACTGTTCCATGCTCCGCAATCCGGACATTTTCCAGCCCATTTAAAATGAATTGCGCCGCAGGATTGGCATGAATAAGCTATTTTTTTATTTGCCATAAACTTCTTATGAATCCTGCATTATCAAGGCTTAAAAATTTTTTAAAAGATCAAAAAATTGATTTCCTTTTATTGCCAAATTCTGACGAATTTTTTTCAGAAATTTTGCCAGAAAGTGAAAAGCGAATTCAATCTTTGACAGGTTTTGCCGGTTCAAATGCTATTGTGATTTTCGGGCAGAAAAAATCATATTTCTTCACTGACGGGCGCTATATTTTGCAGGCAAATCAGCAACTCGATCTAGCTGAATTTGAGATTTTTAACATTGCCACCACGCCGCTTTTTTCCTGGCTTGAAGACAATATCGGCAAACAAAATAAATTAGCGCTTGATGCAAAATTAAGCTCGGTTGAGTTCGTTAAAAAATTGTCTTGCGATCTGGTATTTTTTGATTGCAAAGAGCAGATCCTGAAACAAGTTCAGGATGACATTTTTGCGTGTCCAGCGCCCAATATCCCGTATCGTCATCCTGAACTTGTTTCAGGATTTATCTTCCAACTTCCCGAAAATCTTTCCGGTCTCAACTCTTTTTCAAAGCGTAAACTGGTTTTGCAAGCAATAGAAGGCGATGCGATGATGATTACCAAGCCAGAAAATCTTTGCTGGTTGTTAAACATCCGCGCCAGCGATGTCGAATTTACGCCGCTGCTTTTGGCCTATGGAATTCTTTTTAAAAATGGTGAAATGGATTTATTCGTCGATGAAAAGCGCGCCAAAAATCTTGATTTGGAAAAAGTAAATTTCGTGCAGCCCGATTGTCTTGATTTGCGAATTTCGGTTTTACGTAAAGAACTTAAAAAAATTCAGCTTAATGAGAGCGCTACAAACTATTGGCTTTACAGCCTTTTAGAAAAAAGCGGATTTGAGATAATTTCCAAAAAAGATCCGTGTGAAATTTTGAAAGCGCAAAAAAATTCTGCTGAAATTGAAGGTGCGATTAAAGCCCACGAAGCTGATGGTTTGGCGCTGACAAAGTTTTTATTCTGGCTTACAAATGCTGGCGAAATTGATGAGATAAAAGCAGCAGAAACATTGCTCGAATTCCGCAAAGAAAATCCTGATTTTTTATATCCAAGTTTTTCTACTATCGCCGGTTTTGCCAGCAATGGAGCGGTTATTCACTATCATGCCACTACCAAAACCAATAAGAAAATTTCTGGCAATTCTTTGCTTCTGCTTGATTCCGGCGGGCAATATTTTGGTAAAGATTTTTGCGGCACAACTGATGTAACGCGCACAATTGCCATTGGAAAACCGACAGCCGAAATGATTGAAAATTTTACCCGTGTTTTGAAAGGCCATATTGCTCTTGCGTTGGCCAGGTTTCCAATTGGCACAAGCGGAGCGCAGCTCGATGTTTTAGCGCGACAATATTTGTGGCAGGTTGGTCTTGATTACGACCATGGAACTGGTCATGGCGTTGGTTCTTTTCTTTTGGTTCATGAATGCCCGCAAAATGTAAGTCGTCGTGGCCATCAACCTTTATTGCCAGGAATGATTATTTCCAACGAACCAGGATTTTACAAAGAAAATGAATATGGCATTCGTATCGAAAATCTGATGTTGGTTGAGAAGGAAAGTGATAAATTTTTGTGTTTTAAGACCCTTACTCTTGTGCCGATTGATCCACGATTGGTTGATTTTAAAATGCTGACACAGGATGAAAAAAAATGGCTATGTGATTATCATCGTCAGATTTTTGATGTGTTAGAATCCGGTTTGAATTCTGATGAAAAATCTTGGCTAGACAATCTGTGTTCTAATTTTTTTGTGTAAAAAATGTGGTGTTTTTGAGGCGAAGTTGTCCGGGAGCGATACCAAAAAAATCCTGTTTGTTGAAATTTCTTTCAGCAAAAAAATCAAAAATTTTGCGGTAATTTTTTCTTTCAGAATCGTCAAGAATGATTGTTCCGCCTGGTTTTAGAGCGTGAATGGAATTTGTAGCGCATTCAAATCTTTTGAGAGAATCGATGATGATGAAGTCAAATTTTTGTTGGCAGTTTTTGGCAAAATTTTCATAAGCAGAATTTGTCAGACCGTTTTGCATCAAGTTCAGTTCAGTATTTTTTTCCTGTAATTTTTCTTTGATAATTTCGAACCATCTTTTTTCTGTTTCCAAACTGACAATTTTTTTCACTCTTTTGGCAAAAAACAAAGTTGAAGCGCCGCAGCCAAATTCAAAAACTTCATGATTTTTGGTAAGATTTTTTTGCAGAAATTCAATCGCCGGATAGGTCATCCACGGCAATGCTTCGCCATTTTCATCTTGCGAGAAACCTTCGATAAAAGATTTTATCCAGCCTGATTTATTTTTTTGGAATTGCTCTTTTATCATCAAGGTACCACATCACAGTTTCGCGTAGTCTCTCGGAAAATTTTTTACTTGGTTTAAAACCGAATTCACGCGAAACCTTGTTATTGCTGATAGCGTAGCGTTTGTCGTGGCCGAGGCGGTCGGTTATGAAAGTGATTTGTTTTTTGTAAGATTTGCCGTCCTGGCGTGGTTTTATTTCGTCAAGAATTTCACAAATTTCATGCGCTAATTCGATATTTTCTTTTTCGCACTTGCCGCCAAAACAATAAGTTTCTCCAAGTCTTCCTTGCGTTAGAGCGGCATAGATTCCATCGACATGATCTTTTACAAAAATCCAGTCGCGAATATTTTTTCCATTGCCGTAAAGCGGAATATTTTTACCTGCAATTGCTGAAGAAATAATGGTAGGAATAAATTTTTCGCGATGCTGATGTGCACCGAAATTATTGGAGCAATTTGTGGTGATTGTTGGCAAGCCGTAGGTTTCATGCCAGGCACGTACTAAATGATCGGAAGCGGCTTTGGATGCGGAATAGGGTGAGTTTGGTTTGTAAGGATTTTCTTCGTTAAATTTTGGATCTGTTGCTGCAAGCGAGCCGTAAACTTCATCGGTTGAAACATGTAAAAAACGAAATTGTGATTTTTTTTCGTTGCTTGAATTTTGAAAATGCGTGAGAGCGCAATTCAGGAGGTTGTAGGTTCCGATGATGTTAGTTTGAATAAAATTTTCCGGCGCTTTGATGGAATTATCGACGTGGGATTCAGCGGCAAAATTCACTATAAAATCAATTTTTTCTTGATGCAGAATTTTTGAAACCAGACTGAAATCGGCAATATCACCTTCAATTAGTTTATGCTTTACCGCAGCAATATTATCAGGGTTTGCCGCGTATGTTAACTTGTCTAAAACAACAGCATTATGTCCGAGATCTGCAACTTTGATAACAAAATGACTGCCGATAAATCCAGCGCCGCCGGTGATGAGAAAGTTTGTCATTTACCAAAAACGATGGTGCATCTTTTGCTATAGAAGAAATAGTTTTTGGTTGATTTATCCACAGCGTAAACATCGGTGATTCCCGCTTCTTTGATGGCGGCAACGACTGATTGATCGCCGGAAAGTTTTATTGCGGTGTCACCGATGTAGGGCAGAGTGAATCCACCAAAAATATTTTTGCTGCAAGCTTCACCTTTTTTGATTTCTGTCATTTGTGAAATTTGTATTTTTTGCTGTTCGTTAAGATCAGTTGAGTAGTTGGTGCAACTTGCAAGAAGTAGGATCAAAGTCGCAAAGAATTTTTTCATGTTATGGATTAAATTTTGCTCCATTTGCGTCAATATAGCACGCAACTGTTGAGCGGTTGAATTTATCAAGTTTGATTTGGGCATTTTTATTATTAACAAACCTGAAAAATCCAGTAGTATCTTTGCCGCCAGAAAGTGAGCTGCCATTGATGCTATAAACTGACATGATCCATTTGCGGTCGAGATTAAACTGCATGTTGCTAGCCTCTCTTAAATCAAGGCGATATGGCGTTTTGATCTGATTGGCAATTATGGAAACTTTTTGTCCGGAAGAAAATTTCATATTGCCGGAAAGTCTTTTCGCATGGCTGACATCAAGCACGATTTCGCTTGCCGCCAAATCATCTCGCAAAATTTCCTGCCGCTCAAAGTCCTTGTCAAATAAGGGTGGAGCGATGGTGATTTTTTCGGAATTGAAATTTATCAAAGCGAAGAATGTTTGGGAGTATTTTGAAGTTTTAAGAAAAGCATCAAGCCACGATTGTGAAAGATTGGTGATTTTAATATTTCCAAGCGAGACATGTTCATAATAACGCAAATCAACCGGAATAAATCTGGCATTTTTTTCAGCGTTTTTTACCGCTTCGACAATTTTGGAAAATACGCTTGGGTGATTGAGGGCGGAATAGGTGGTAAGATCAATTTTTTTTCTGCGTGCGATTTCTTTTCTGGCAAGCTTGCCGAACAGGTCTTGTCTTGCATTTAATTCCGAGCTTGATTTTTCGCAATCAACAGAGTTTTTTAAAAACTGGTTATGGATGGCAACGCATGATTGCCCGGCCAGTAGAATCAAAATTAAAAAAACAAAGCGCATGAGATTCATGAATTACAAAATCTTTTTTGAGAAAGTTGATTTGCGATGGGGCTTTTTCATCATCGCGATGATTTTTGCAACTTGGCAAAATGCCCAAGCTTTTTTTATGCGGGCTTTTTTTGCGAAAGAACCAAGAAGCAATATTCATATCGTTGGCTCTTCGACAATTTCACCTTTCATGGCCACGATTTCAGAAGAATTTGCCCGGGTTCGTAGTGAAAAAAATATCGAAATTCCGCTTGTCGAATCAACTGGAACTCATGCCGGTTTTCAAAGTTTTTGCGCTGGTGTTGGATATGAATATCCAGATTTTGTTAGCGCTTCGCAAGCAATCAGGGAAAATGAAAAAGCATCTTGCGCAAAAAACAAAGTCACGCCGATTGAAATTAAAATTGGCTATGACGGTATCGTGATTGCCAATGCCAAAGGTGGCACAAAATTTAACCTTACCAAAGAACAAATTTTTTTAGCGCTGGCAGAAAAGGTGTATGATTTGAAATCGCAAAAAATTGTAAAAAATCCCTATTACTTCTGGAATGAAATCGACGAAAAACTGCCGCAAGAAAAAATCCTGATTTACGGCCCGCCAACAACTTCAGGCACGCGTGATGTGTTTGTCGATTTGGTGATGGAAGATGTTTGCATGAATAATGTTGGATTTATTGCCGCTTTTGAAAATCGCGCTTTGCGTAAAAAACAATGTCATTCCGTCAGAAATGACGGAGCTTTTATCGAATCGGGAGAGAATGATAATACAATGATTGCAAGCCTGAAAAAGAATCAGCGGGCTCTCGGAATCGTTGGTTTCAATTTTATTGTGGCAAATAAAGGTCAAATCAGGGCGATAAAAATTGATGGAATCATGCCAAGCCCGAAAACAATTGCTTCCAAGCAATATCAGCTTTCACGCCCGCTTTTTGTTTATTTCAAAAAAGAGCATCTGGATCTGATTTCTGAAATGCGTGATTTTATCAAAGAAATCATCAGCCCGGAAACTATCGGACACAAAGGTTATCTGACACACAGCGGTCTCATCGCTTTGAGTGATGATGAACTTGCGGAAGTGAGAAAAAGAATTTTGTTGCAATTGTGAGAATTGTTTTTTGCTTATTGCTGGTTTCTTTTATAACTTCATGCGTGACCAAAGCGCTGTGGAGAGGCACTGGATATGACGAGGAAATCAAACAGTTTTTTGTTGGATCGGATGGCAGATATATCGTTTTTGTCGCCAGGGATTATCACTATGTTTTCACCGATAATTCCAAATTATTGCAGCAGATTTTGTCGTTAAAACAGAGCGGAGTTTTGTCATTAAACACAAAGGAAACTTATCTCAATCTTAAATCAAACAATGATGTTAAAGGTCATCTCGTTCTTGAAGGAGAGTTCGATTTACTGCCGCGTGAAGACATGATAAAATTGCAAAGCATGGGATTTAACCCCGATCGTGAATATCGCATTGTTATTAAAATTCCTCTTATTGGCAGAAGATATGCCGCGCGCTACCTGGGGCAAGGTTCAATTCCAAATGAAAACATTTACAAAATCAGAATTTATTACAGTGATCCAAGCTTGATCAAGGGTGTTGGCAAAGCTGCAGTCACACCAGTTGCCGTAACACTCGATGCTGTGATTTTAATTGGAAAAGTTGTGATACTGCCATTTAAGCTCTTTCCGGTTTACTAGAGCCTGTATTCAAATTCATTCGTTTCCGATTTTTTAGGAAATTTTTAGCGATTTTTGCATAAAATTTTTCATAATATCGGGAATATTTTGAAAAATTTTATGCAAAAAAGAGCAAAAATTTACAAAAAAGCGGGGGCGAATGAATTTGAATACAGGCTCTAGAGCCTGTATTCGGTAGTTCTAAACCACGATGCACAAAGCGCGATATACGAAATAAAGACACAAGACTTTAGACAGGTTCTTATGGAAAAAGTCTAATTAGGAATTGAGGGGGGGGGTGGTGGTCTGAAGGGAGGGGCGCACTATAATTGGACATTTTTTTACCTAAATAATTTGATATATCCTTCAAACACGAAGTTACGATTGCGTTTTTGGCCCGTTGTTTCCTTCAAAATCCCTAGCTTCACAAAATCATCAATCAAACGCAGAGCAGTTGAGATGTTGATTTTAAAAAGCTTCACCACATCAGAACTATCAACCATCGGGTTTGAATAAAGATGCTGTAACAACTCTCTCGCCATTTCTTGTTTCTTACCAAGTTTGGCAATTTTTGTTTCTGCTTCACTTCTTAATTTTATGATATTTTTGAAAGTCTGAATTGAATTTTCTGAAGTTGCGCGCATGCCTTCTAAAAAGAATTTTAGCCACTGCACTAAATCATTGTGAGTTCGAACACGCGTTAAATTGTCATAATAAAGTGAGCGGTGTTTTTCAAAAAAGTCAGACAAATAAAGCGTTGGTTTTGTCAGCAAATCGTTGCTCACCAAATAAAGTGTAATCAACAAGCGCCCAATTCGGCCGTTGCCGTCAAGAAACGGGTGGATGGTTTCAAATTGATAATGAGCAATGCCAATTTTGATTAGCTGTGGAATTGCTAAATTTTCATTGTGTAAAAACTTTTCTAAGTCAGCCATTAAATCATCCACTGAATCCTGATGCGGTGGAATAAAAACTGCATCGCGCAAACTTGCGCCACCAATCCAGTTTTGGCTTTTACGAAATTCACCGGGAGTTTTGCGATTTCCTCGAACGTCTTGCATCAAGGTTCTATGCGCTTGTTTTAGCAGGCGATTACTCAGAGGAAGTTTATCCAAAGATTTTATCGATTGATTCATTGCTTCGACATAATTGTGCACTTCAAGCCAATCATCTTTTTTTTCCGCTTCGACATATTCTTCCTTTTGCACCGCATCATCAATGTTGGTCTGTGTTCCTTCAATTCTGCTGCTCTTCGTTCCTTCTTTTAAAATGTGCATCTTGATGAAGAAATCGACATCAGGAATTAACTGCGAAAAAGCATTTAATTCGCCGAGCTTAATATCTGCCTGACTTAACAAAAGTTGAAGTTCTGCATTATCAATAAGCCACTCGGTATTAACCTTCGATGGTTCAAAGCTTTTATATTGATAGCGCTGAACCAAATTGCCTGATTTGAAATTAGTAATGCTCATAAATTGTTTAAAAAATTATTTTAGGCAATTATGAATATCTTTACTTGCATTTCAAGTGGTTTTATGCAATTATTATGACTTATAAAACAGGTTCTAGTTCGAATAATCTGCTCTTAAATTGGAAAACCGTCTGGAGCCTCGTGGCTCTAAGCCTGAAAAAGAAATGGCTCCCCGGGAAGGATTCGAACCTCCGACCAATTGGTTAACAGCCAGAAAGTCCTACCTTTTACTAATCTTTAGTTAGATAGAGCTTGACATATCAAGGGTTTATGTCCAATTCATGTTTTACAATCTTTTATTGGTTCCGATGCAATTTTACCTAAAATGCGGCAATGGTGCGGCAATAAGAAAATTGAATTTGGAAGAATGTGAGAGCTTAAATAGAACCTGTCCTAAATCTTTTTTAACCCCATATTTTACCCTGCTTTTGCTTATTTTTTGACAAAATTACTCACCGTATTTCCAGATACGCTTCGTAATTTTGTCAAAAAATAAGCAAAAACATGCTAAAATCTGGGGTTAAAAAAGATTCAGGACAGGTTCTTACGCGTGTAGCCATGTCAATGCATCAATCTTTACCTAGATTTATAAACCTTGACTGTCAGAAAAACAGCCATTATCTCCTGACAAATCCATCAAGAATTTTGGCCAAATTTAAACGTCAAAACACATAGTGATTACCGATAAAATTCTAAGAAAAATAAAAGCTAAAAAAAGAGGCTGGGTGTTTTGTGCTAAAGATTTTCATGATCTCGGCTCAAGAAATGCTGTAGATAAAGCTTTGTCGCGCATGGCTGATGATAAAAATTCTGATGATGACAATAAAATCACTCGAGTCACTCGTGGTGTTTATTATTACCCAATTGTGCAAGATGGCGTAGGCATTATCCCGCCCGATCTGAATACAGTTGCTGATGCCATTGCGCGCAATGCCGGCATTTCAATCTATCCTTCCGGCGCTTTATCTGCCAACATGCTTGGTCTCTCCAATCAAGTTCCTTCGCAAAACATTTATTGGACGCATGGCAAATCGATGACCAAGCATCTTGGGAAAAACTCTATCCATTTCAAGCATGTCAGAATTAATCCAATACCAAACACCCCAACCGTCGTGGTAATGGTTTTAAATGCTCTGAGCTACATCGGAAAAAATAAAGTCGATGATTCTGTAATCAAAAAATGCTCCAAATATCTGAGCGATCCTGACAGAAAATCTTTGCAAAAAATGTCTTCCAGAGTGTCGGGATGGGTTTCTGATTTTATTCCTAAAATCGTGGCGGCGTAATGGAAAAATTCATCAAACTATCCAACCAAGAACGAAAAAATGTAATTCAGAAAGCGGCGTTTGATCTTGGATTGAGATTTGATGTGGTTGAAAAGGACATCTGGGTTTGCTTCGTTCTAGAGCCTGTCTTCAAACTCATCACAGCTCGCTTTTCCACAAATTTTGGCTCGTTTTCCGGCAAAATTTTTTGCAGTATGCCAGATACAGCGGCAAAATTTTGCTGAAAAGTCGCTCAAAATTTCTGAAAAATCGAGCTGTGATGAGTTTGAAGACAGGCTCTAACCACTCTGGCAAAAGATGGTGGGATGCGAGAAACAATTACGTATCGGAAGAGAATCAAGAAATTTCCGATGATGCTTTAAAGCAAATAACCACCAGAGCCAGAGCATATTTGGAAAGTGAAAATAAGGGTAAAAAATTCTGCGAAAGAAGAGTTTCAATTTGCTGAAAATCATCAAGTTAGGGGCCGTTTTAAAGTAAAAAAAGAAGACATTTTTCTAGAGCCTGTCTTAAAACCCAACGTGTCTCGATTTTCCATAAATTTTGAGCGACTTTTTGGCAAAATTTTGCCGCTGTATTCAACATACTGCAAAAAATTTTGCCAAAAAACGAGCCAAAATTTATGGAAAAGCGAGGCGCGGTGGGTTTTAAGACAGGCTCTAATAAAAACCGACATCGAATTTGGCTTCATCGTAAATGAAGGAGATCATCGAGTCTACGCCATCTGGCTCGAATAATATTTTTACTCAAACCATCCCCTCAATTTTAACATACCACCCCCTCCAAACCCTTGCCATCACTGAATCCAAAAAATAAGGTAATTCCTGCCACGTGGCAGGAATTCAAAAATAACAGCAATTGAAAAAATAAAAAATCTCTTCTCCCCATGAGTAAAAATAAAAAAAACACCAAAATAACTTCAGCAAAAAAGCTTAAACCAACCAAGTCTTTGGAAAAAATTTCTCAGACGAAAGTTGCTCTAAATAACTACGCCAACCTTCTTTCAAGCATTCAAAAACACATTGCCCAAACTCAAAATAACATCATCGAAACTGTTACCAGGCAAAAAGTAGTGATGGCTTGGCAAATCGGAAAAATAATTGAAGAGCATTTGTCTAAAAATAATAAATCCGGTTACGGCGAAGAATTATTCAAACAACTCGAGCATGACATTGGAATTACGGAAACAGTTTTGTACAAAATGCGTAGCTTTTACAAAACTTATCCAAAGCTTCCAAAAGACAGTAGTAGCCTGAACTGGAGCCATTACCGAATTCTCAGCGGAATAAAAAAATCCGATGAAAGAAAATATCTCGAAGATTTAACCAAGCAAAATAGTTGGGATGTTGACACTCTTCAACAAGAGGCAAAAAAGTCGAAAAATGCTGAGGTTTTAAACGAGAAAGAAAGCGGTAACAAAAAAACCGCTGCAACAAAAACATCAAAAAAAATTACCAATAAAAAACTCTACCCACTCCGAGGCCAATTATTTTCTTACCCACTCACAACAATCGCCGGATCAACAAAATCCTTCTTCGATTTGGGTTTTAATATTTTTAGAGAAGTAGAGGAATCGCTGCCTCAAGCTGTAAAAAAAGAAAATCCAATTGTTGACGTAACTAAAAATTTGTCGCGCTCCGCGTCAACGGGAAAGAATAAAAGTTACTCAGCAAAAAAATCAAACTTACATCCACGCAAGCTCTACGCCTACAAAGCCTACCTGGAAAGAGTCGTCGATGGCGACACCATCCGCGTGATTCTTGATTTAGGATTCAAAACTTTTCACGAAGAAATTCTGCGATTAAAAGGAATTGACGCGCCTGAGAAAAGCACTGACGCAGGAAAAAAAAGTGCCAGAGTTTTGACTAACATCCTAAAAAATATTCCATTTCTCATCCTTAAAACCATCAAGATCGACATCTACGGAAGATACGTTGCCGATGTTTTTTTTGATGAAAAAAAATCAGAAGTTGATCCACAAAAGGTTGCTGATGATGGGGTTTATTTGAATCAAATGCTGTTGGATAAAGGATCGGCTGGGATGTTGGAAGAGTAATTAACCCCAATAACGCTTAAGGAATTATGGCTTAAGTCTACAAACTCTGAGTAAAACCAATAAACTCCACCACACTGTCACCCCGCACTTGTTGCGGGGTCCATTTGGTCGCAACCAATAAAATCAAGTCTTTGACGAGATGGACCCCGCAACAAGTGCGGGGTGACAGTGTGGTGAGATTTGTGATTTAGCTTAGAGTCTGTAAATTTGAATCTGGGTTTCTTAAACGTTATTGGGGTTAAAAAAGATTTTTACATCGATCTGCTTTTTTATCACATCAAGCTTCGGTGCTACGTGGTAATCGAATTAAAATCTGGAGAGTTCAAAGCTGAGCATGCCGGCAAAATGAATCTCTACCTTTCTGCGATTGATGATTCATTAAAATCGCCGGGGGACAATCCTTCAATCGGATTAATTCTCTGTCGTGAAAAAAATAAAATTCTCGCTGAATATGCTTTGCGCGATGTCAATAAACCAATAGGACTTTCTGAATATCGTCTAACAAAAATTCTTCCAAAAAATATCAAAACATTTGAAAGGGGCTACGAATGCGGCAATAGTGCGGCAATGAAATCTAATGTAAAATTCTAGAAATCTTACTGAGCTTAGAAAGAAATGGCTCCCCGGGAAGGATTCGAACCTCCGACCAATTGGTTAACAGCCAACTGCTCTACCGCTGAGCTACCGGGGAATGTGTTAGAGCCTGTCTTCAAACTCATCACAGCTCGCTTTTCCACAAATTTTGGCTCGTTTTCCGGCAAAATTTTTTGCAGTATGCCAGATACAGCGGCAAAATTTTGCCGGAAAGTCGCTCAAAATTTCTGAAAAATCGAGCTGTGATGAGTTTGAAGACAGGCTCTAGAAACTGTTTATGAAGGAAGGGGCGCGCAAATTATGGGCGGGGTTTGAAAAATCAAGAAAGTTGAAGTGGCATAAAAAAGGGCGGGATGGCTCCGCCCTTTTGAGTTTGAAAGTTTGAAAATTAGCCTCTTCTGTCGCCAAAGAATCTAAGCAACATCAGGAAGAGGTTGATGAAATCCATGTAGAGATTCAAAGCGCCAAGCACGGCCATTTTGCTGACCATTTCGCTATTGCCGGCGAAATGATAGTAGGTTTGTTTGATGCGTTGAGTGTCGTAGGCGGTGAGACCTATAAAAAGAAAAACGCCAATGATTGAAATAGCGAATTCCATGGCTGAACTTCTGAGAAAGAGATTGACCAGTGAAGCGATGATGATGCCAATTAAGCCCATGATCAAAAATGAACCCATGCCGGTTAAATCTTTTTTGGTTGTGTAGCCATAAAAACTCATGGCGCCAAAAACTGAAGCGGTGATGAAGAAGACGCGTGCTACTGAAGTTCCGGTATAAACCACAAAAATTGTGGCAAGTGACAAACCCATTAGGCCGGAGTAAATCCATAGATAATTTTGTGCTTTCTGCGCTGAAATTGAGTTAAGTTTTACGCTGAAAAAAATCACGAAACCAAGTGGAGCAAGCATTACCACCCATGCCAGAGGAGTGCCGAAAAATAGCTGCATTAAAGCCGGAGAGCTTGCAACCAGAAAAGCCACAACGCCTGAAATTCCAAGCGCGATTGCCATAAAATTGTAAACCTTCACCATATAATCGCGCAGGGCGGAATCATATGTTGTTGCCCTACTTGCTGTTGAAGCGAAGGAAGTTCTGTTGAAATCTGACATATTACCTCATTTGAATTGTTTAAATTTGCGGATTCGTGATTTAAATTTGTAAAGATTATTTTCAAGTAAATGAAAATGAAAAAGAAAATTATTGCAATTATTGGCCTGATGGGAGTTGGTAAAACCACCATCGGCGTTAAACTGGCAGAAAAACTCGGTTATTATTTTATTGATTGCGATTGCGAAATTGAAGATCGCGAACGTAAACCAATCACCGCAATCTTTGCCGAAAATGGCGAAAAATATTTCCGTCAAATTGAAGCTGATGTCATTAAGGAAATTGTTATGCGCGATGAGAGCATCGTTTTTTCTCTCGGTGGCGGCGCTTTTATTAATGAAGAAACGCAAAAGATTCTGAAAGAGCGGGCAATCGTCATTTGGCTTTATGCCTCGGTTGATGAAATTTTACATCGTATCGGCAATAAAACCACGCGTCCGCTTTTGAACCAAAGTTTGAACCAAAGTTTGAACCAAAAAAATAAAAGAGAAGTGCTGGAAGAATTGGCGCAAAAGCGTTATCCGATTTATGCCAAAGCCGATTTTAAATTTGACACCACCAATTGTAATCATGAAGCTTTGGTCAAAAAAATAATTCACAAAATCAATGCCAAATAAGGTTTCGCTCTCTTTGGGAGAGAGAAGTTATGATATCGTAATTGAAAAAAATGCGCTTGATTTTTTGCCACAATTTTTAGCAGAAAAAAAATACAGTAAAATTTTTGTTATCACTGACGAAAATGTTGCAAACCTCCATTTATCAAGGCTTTGCGGTGTTTTGCATAATGCTGAAAAAATCATTCTTCCCTGTGGCGAAAAAACAAAATCCTTCGCATTGCTTGAAAAAACCTGTGAAGAAATTTTAAGCAAAGGAATTGATCGCAGATCACTGATTGTCGCTTTCGGTGGTGGAGTAGTTGGGGATTTTGCCGGATTTGCCGCTTCGATTTTATTGCGCGGAATTGATTTTATTCAGATTCCAACCACTTTGCTTGCCATGGTGGACAGCTCGGTTGGCGGCAAAACCGCAATAAATTCGCATGTGGGAAAAAATCTCGTTGGCAGTTTTTATCAGCCGAAACTGGTTTTGTGCGATATAGAATTTTTAAAAACATTACCATTGCGCGAATTGAGATCTGGCTATGCCGAAGTGGTGAAATATGGTTTTATTCGTGATGAAAAGTTTTTTGAATTTTTAGAGAAAAATCACCAAAAAATTTTTTCGTTTGATGAAGAAATTCTGCAAACAATCATCACGAATTCATGCAGATTCAAAGCAGAAATTGTTGGTCGTGATGAGCGCGAATCAAGTGAAAGAGCTTTGCTAAATTTTGGTCACACTTTCGGTCATATTTTTGAAACCGAATGTGGATATTCCGATGAAATTCTGCATGGTGAAGCAGTTGCTTTGGGGATGGTAATGGCAGCAAAAATGTCGCAAAATTTTGGTATGATTTTACGCGATGATTTTGTGCGCATTGTTTCACATCTTGAAAATTGCGGCTTTATCACTGATCCAAAAAATTTGCGTAAAAACTGGAATAAAGAAAATTTGACTTGCCATCTTTTTAAAGACAAAAAAGTTGAAGACCAAAAATTAACCTTCATCTTGCTTGAAAGAATTGGCAAGGCAGTGGTTAGAAAGGGTGTTGAGTTAAAAGAATTTAAAAAGGTTTTGCGGGAGTTTGTTGACATACCCCGCGATCAGCGCTGCTAAAGCAACGCTGATGCGCCTTTTTGCTAAAATCGTGCGTTAAGCACGATTTTTTAACGCAAAAAGCCCGCGTGATGGAATGGTAGACATAACGGACTTAAAATCCGTGGGGAGTTTAATCCCTTGCCGGTTCAAGTCCGGCCGCGGGTACCAAGTGATAAGTTGGAAATGACCAAAAAAATTACACAAATACTGTTTCTGATTTTTTTGGCCTTGTTCGTTGTTTCCTGTGAAGAAGGTTGTGTTGATCCCGATGAATTTGATGTGCAAACCACACTTATAGAATCAAAGCCGGTTGCTGATGGAATCTATGGAACTTATGATCCACTTGGCGGCGGTCAGCGCGTCGATTGGCATGATACTGGTTTCAAATCAAACGGTGACAGATTTTTGATGTATATCAGTGGCAAATGGGCGCCGCTTATGGGTGATACCATGAATGCTTCAACTTTAGCCGCATTGCCACGCTGTAATTTTTGTGCTAAAAAACACGGACAAGCCAATATGAATTGCATGTGTTATGATGGCCAAAGTCCAGCGCCGGAAAATGGTCCGGGTGGAAATCCAATCAGCACCGATTGTTCTACTGCCGCTAATCAAAACGATCCGGCAAAATGCACTTGCACCACTTTGCAGGGGTCGGTGTTGGGTTATGGTGCTTACCATTTTCCACTCAATATCCTCAACAAAGATGAAACTGTCAAAAGTTCTGATCGTCAGACTAACTGCAAATTTGATCGCGGCATGGGCGCTTATATTGCCCTGTGGGGATCGCGTGGCACTAATGTTCCTCTGCGAGCCTATCATCTGTTTTCGCAAGAGGAAATTTGTAGTGTAAAACGTAACAGCGATGGACAATGTGTCGATGATAGTGGCAATGATATCACACGTTATGAGATCATAAGTCCAAACAGCCGTATTTTCATGAAAGATGATAAAAACGACAATAATGGCACTGATACCAACACCGCCGATGATGAATATCACACTCCCAATGAAGTGATTAAACACATAATGTGGGATCAGTATTATTCCGATAATTATGGCCAATATAATCTCCACATTATACGCGGCGTTGGAAACAGATATGAGCCCGGATTAATCGAATATCTGGTTGGCATTGTCGAAGATGTTTTGATTGGGCCGGTAGGTGATGACGGCAAAAGAAGCGGTGGCATTCTGGAATTCATGTATAAGGCAATCGTCAAGGATTCCGGCTTTGTCATGGCGGTTCATGTGTCGCTGATATTATACATAGCGCTTTTCGGCGCGGCGCATCTTTTCGGTGTTGTTGAGATGAACAAAAAAGAAGTTCTGAACCGCATTTTAAAAATCGGCCTGATAGTTTTTTTTACCAGTGGTGAAAGCTGGTATTTTTACAACAAAATCGTTGTCGCCTTCTTCAAGGATTCCATGGATTACGTAGTGGCGATGATTATGGATTTATCCGATGCCAATCAGGATCCAAGCTCAATGACTATAGTTGCGCAGATGGATCGCACCACCGCAACTAGCAGTGCCACACGTTTTTCTTATGTTGACTTGATGATTCGAAATCTGATGTCGCTTGCGGTTGCAAAAAAAATCCTCGGTTTGTTTTTCTTTAATCTTTTTGGCTTTCTCTACCTTCCGCTAATTTATGCGCTGATTGGCTTTTTCATCTATGTCATGCTCTTCGTGGCTTCGATGTATATCATCAATGTGATAAAAATTGTCTTCGTTTTGGCTTTAGGTCCGATTTTCATGGTGTTCACCCTGTTTACCAAAACTGCCAATATGTTTAAAAACTGGCTGGCATTTTTGGGAGCGAGATCGCTTGAGATCATCATCATGTTCACCGTGCTTTATTTTTTCCTCAATATTCTCGATCGGAATTTCAACGATTTGTTTTATTATCGCGCTTGCGGCGAAAGCCACAGTCTTGGCCTCTTTTCGATCATAATTTATCACTCCTACATCGACCGCACTTTCATTGATTGGATGACCAGATTTGTCACCATCGCCGGTCTAATTTTCATCACCAAGATGATGGTGGAAAAAGCAATGCATATTGCCGGATCTTTGATTTCAATTGGCGGTGTGGCGAATAAAGGTGGAGATGGTAAAGGACATGGCGAGTCAGGCGCTGCACTTGCTGGAAGCATGATGGGAAACGCTCTCGGTCTTGCCAAAGGCGCCGCATCGCATCTTGGTCATGCAGCTGCAACCGCCGGAAGATATGGCGTTCGTGGTTTAACACTTGGCGCCAGAACTTCCGGCATTGCCGATAAATTTAATGCGCTTGGCGATAAAATACCTTTCCGCGGTCCAAGATCAAAATGGCGCGACAGCATAATTGACGGCGCAATCAAAAGAGCTGAATCAGTTGCTGGCGCCAGATCAGGCGCTGCGCGCGATAAGTTTATAAGAGAAGCTGCAATGAAGGAATTGCAGGCTGAGATGTATAACAATCCAAACAAAATGGGTTTTCTTGGTGTTGATATGCACAATATCAGCAAGCGTTTTGATCAAAAGCTGGTAAAAGAACCTCTAAAAAACTTCCTCAAAGCCGAGGCAAAAAAATTGAAAAAACAGGATCCAGGAAAAGTTCTGTTTGGTAAAGAAATGAGAGAGGCCTTGAGAAACGCGGCAACAAATTGGGCGGACAAAAATTTTTATGGCGGCGCCAGAGAAAAAGTTGGAGAATATTTGGCCACTTCCGCCATGAAAGACCTGGTCAGAAGCGAAGGTGAATTAAGCTCATCTCAGGCGGCAAAACATTTTGCCGGCAATGAAGAATTGAAAAATCGCTATCTGCAACATCTCAAAGACAATGAGGCGCGCTTGGCAAGAAAAAGAGCTGAAGCCGGCAAACATTGGTATACACAAATTCCAAACGCTCTTGGTCGCGCCAAAGCCGCTTTGCTTCGCGATTCTGCGCATAATCCGAAGATGATGCAAAGCAGTTTTTTTCGTAAAGTCGGATATGAAGAAAAAGATCAAAGCAGCGCTTCTAGAAGAATGTTCGGCATTAGCCCCTCAAAAGGTTGGAATCCACTCAAGAGAATCAACATACTTGACAAAGCGTTGCACAGAAAAGCTATTACAGCTCAAACTGATGCGGCAAACAGAAAGGCTATAGCTTCCCGTTTGGCTTCCGATAAAAGTTTTACATCTGACGCCAAGCCAAAAACCAAAAAAGAACAAAGAAGAGCGGAGAGGGAACAACAAAAGAGACGGTTTCTGCAGAATCAGATGCGCACAATGGCGACACGCGATATTGCTGATCAGGATCCGGTATTGGTTGGAGCAAAGCTAATTGACGATCTAACCAGAAATGACGGCAGATCATTATTCGAAAAAACCGCAAGACTTGACGCGGCATTCGCAGGTGAAGGCAGAGCCAGCGCGCAGATAGTTCTTTCGCAGATGATCGCAGAAAAATTCTCATCTTTGGCAGGGGATGTGAGAGGAGACAATATAACCGCGCAGCAAGCATTGCAAATGCGAGAGCAACTAGGGCAGTTGCGCAGTAGCGGCATATATTCATCTTCAGCGCTTAGTGGTCAAATGAAGTGGGAGTTTTTAGCCAGATGGAGGCCATCAAAAGATGATGCTTTGTTAAAAGCGGCAAACAATGAAGCGACAAAAAAATTGCTTGAAAATATTGCCAATGACACTCTTGATAAAGATGTCAAAACCATCGCTAAAAATGCCGGAGAGTTGGACAAGGCGATTGTCGAAAAATCAGCAGAAAGAAGAGCTGAAGTTGATAAGGCTGATGCAGAGCTTGAGGGAAAAATCAAAAATATCGCAAATCTATCTGCAGCAGAAAAAGAGGGAGCACTTAAGGCGATCAAAACCGAATATGGTCTGGTGGCGCAAAAATTTGAAGTTGAGTTTGGTCAATCAGTTACCGATGCCCTGCTGAAACAAGCCGATATTGGCCTGAAGGCTTCAAATATAGTGTTAGGCGTTGCTCCAAAAGAGGATGGAAAAATTGATCCGGCAACCGTCAATGCTATGAAGATCAACAGTAATCAGATTCACGGCAAGTTGAAATTGAGCAAAATGAATTTGAAGATTAAACAATTTGAACTGGAGCAGAAAAAGACCGCTGGTGCTGATAAGCATGAAATTGTTGCTATGGAGCAGGAAATCAAAGAATTGGAACGCGATGTTGGAAATTATGAAACAGAAGTTGAAAGAATTGATCTGGACATCAAGAATGTGGATAAATAATGGCAGGCGTAGCTCAGTTGGTTAGAGCATCAGGTTGTGGTTCTGAGGGTCGCGGGTTCGAATCCCGTCGCTTGCCCCAATAAACATCATAGCAATTCAAACCCGCTAATTTAACCCCAATAACGTTTAAGAAACCCAGATTCAAATTTACAGACTCTAAGCTAAATCACAAATCTCATCACACTGTCACCCCGCACTTGTTGCGGGGTCCATCTCGTCAAAGACTTGATTTTATTGGTTGCGACCAAATGGACCCCGCAACAAGTGCGGGGTGACAGTGTGGTGGAGTTTATTGGTTTTACTTAGAGTTTGTAGACTTAAGCCATAATTCCTTAAGCGTTATTGGGGTAAATCATTTCATAAATTCATGGACATCATCTTTTTTGCGGCTCTTGCCTTCTACATCTTCTTCAAATTAAGCAAGCATCTTGGCCGCATTGATGATGAAGAAAAAAAACAGATTGAAATAAAAATTGCCAAACAAAAAGCCGCGATGTTTGCGGCGGTGCAGCAGGCTGTCCAACAAAATGTTGCTGCTCCGGAAAAAGTTGTTGGTGCGGCTTCAACCGCAGAAAAAAAGAAAACCGTCGATGATGAAATTCTTGAAACTCTTGATGCGGCAACAAGGGAAAATCTTACTGGCATTTTGCAGCGCACAAACATGACGGCAGAATTTTTTCTTCAAGGCGCCAAATCAGCTTTTGAGATGGTGATCAAAGCTTTTTCTGCTGGTGATTTGGAGATGTTAAAAAATCTTCTTTCTGAAAAAATCTTTTCTGGTTTTGAAACGGCGATAAACCAGCGCAAAGAGCAGGAAAAAATTTTAATCACCAATCTGATTGCCATCGAAAAACCTGAAATAATTTCAGCGATGATGCTGGAAAATTTTGCTTCGATCACGGTGAAATTCGTTTCAAAACAGATCAACTACATCACAAGTAAAGAAGGCCAGATCATTGAAGGTAGAAAAGATGAAATTTCCGAAATAGTCGATATTTGGACATTTAAAAAAGATGTCATTTCTGCCAATCCAAACTGGTTGGTTTCCTCAACAAATTAAGGTCGATATGACAGAATTTATCGCAAAATCATCTCTCACATCTGGTGCAAAAAATTATCAGTTTTTTCCCCTTCCCGAGGTGGCAAAAAAAGTTGGGCGCGACATTTCAAAATTGCCCTTCAGTTTGAAAATTCTTTTGGAAAATTTGGTGCGGAATTTTGACGGCGATGAAATCAGAGAAGAGCATATTTTAGCGGTGATTGACTCAGTAAAAAATCCTGAAAAAAGAATTGAAATCGCTTTTTCTCCGGCTCGTGTTTTGATGCAGGATTTCACCGGAGTGCCTGCCGTTGTTGATTTGGCAGCGATGCGTGATGCGGTTGCAAAAATGAAAAAAGATCCAAAAAAAATTAATCCGTTAGTGCCGGTTGATTTGGTTATTGATCATTCGGTGCAGGTTGATTTCTACGGCGATAAAAATTCCTTTCAAAAAAATGTCGATCTTGAATTTGAACGTAATTGCGAGCGTTATGAATTTTTAAAATGGGCGCAAAAATCCTTCGATAATTTCCGCGCCGTGCCGCCCGGAACCGGCATTTGCCATCAGGTGAATTTGGAAAATCTGGCACGCGTGGTATGGCAAAAAAATGATCTCGCTTATTTCGACACCGTAGTTGGAACCGACAGCCACACCACCATGATCAACGGTCTTGCGGTTTTGGGTTGGGGTGTTGGTGGTATTGAAGCGGAAGCGGCGATGTTAGGCCAGCCAATCTCAATGCTGATTCCGGAAGTAATCGGTTTTAAACTAACCGGAAAATTGCCGGAAGGCATCACCGCAACCGATCTCGTTTTAACCATAACGCAAATGCTGCGCAAAAAAGGTGTGGTAGGAAAATTTGTCGAATTTTTTGGCGAAGGCGTTGCCGCGCTTTCTCTGGCCGATCGCGCAACGATAGCAAATATGGCACCGGAATATGGCGCAACTTGCGGCATTTTTCCGATTGATAAAATTACGCTAGATTATTTGCATCTCACCGCGCGCGATGAAGAAACCATCGCGCTTGTTGAAAACTACGCCAAGGCACAAGGAGTTTTTGTCGAAAACCATAAAAATGAGCCACAATTTAGCGATGTTCTCGAGCTTGATATTGCCAGCGTCAAACCAAGTCTGGCTGGCCCGAAACGTCCGCAGGATCGTGTGCTGTTGGAAGATGTTTCCAAATCTTATGAAACTTTACAAAAAGAGCTCGGCAATGTTCATGAAAACAAATATCTCATTTCCGGATTAAACACTGATTTGTCTGATGGCGATGTTGTTATTGCCGCTATCACTTCTTGCACCAACACCTCCAATCCTTCAGTTTTGATTGCTGCCGGATTGCTTGCCAAAAAAGCGGTTGAACATGGTTTGAAAATAAAAGGCCATGTCAAAACCTCGTTAGCTCCCGGTTCGCAAGTGGTTAGCGAATATCTCGAAAAATCAGCTTTGCAGAAATATCTCGACCAGCTCGGATTTAATCTGGTTGGTTATGGTTGCACAACTTGCATCGGCAATTCTGGTCCATTGCATCCGCAAATTGAGGAAACCATCAAAGGAAAAAATCTTCTGGTTGGGGCGGTTCTATCGGGAAACCGCAATTTTGAAGGCCGCGTTCATTCTTTAGTCAAAGCAAATTATCTTGCCTCTCCGCCTTTGGTTGTTGCTTACGCGCTTGCCGGAACTTTAAAAATCAATCTTGCTTCCGATCCAATTGCCACCGATATGACGGGGAAAAAGGTTTATTTGAGGGACATCTGGCCAAGCAAAGCTGAAATTGATGCGGTAATCAACGCGCAAATCAGACGCGAAGTTTTTGCCAAAAAATATGCCGATTTATTTTCCGGCGGTTCTGATTGGCAAAAAATTCAAGTCGAAAAATCCGACATTTATGATTGGCAAAATAACAGCACTTACATTCGCCTGCCAAATTTTTTCGATGATCTTAATCGTGATAACGCCACTGAAATCAAGGATGCGCGCATATTGGCAATTTTTGGCGATTCCATCACCACCGATCACATTTCTCCGGCAGGAAACATTTCCGCCACTTCGCCAGCCGCCGCTTATCTGCTTTCAAAATCCGTTGAGAAAAAAGATTTTAATTCCTACGGCGCCAGGCGCGGCAATCATGAAGTGATGATGCGCGGCACTTTTGCCAATATCAGAATCAAGAATGAAATGCTGGCAGGAAAGGAAGGTGGCTTCACCAAAGATGCCAAAGGTGAGGTGGTTTCAATCTATGATGCGGCAATGTCATTTAAGGAAAAAAATATGCCGCTGGTGATTTTTGCCGGCAAAGAATATGGCACCGGCTCTTCACGCGACTGGGCAGCAAAAGGCACATTTTTGCTTGGTGTCAAAGCGGTGATTGCCGAAAGTTTTGAAAGAATTCATCGCTCCAATTTGATCGGCATGGGCGTTTTGCCATTTGTTTTTAAAGAGGGAGAAAATCGTAAAAATTTTGGTCTAACCGGTGACGAGAAGATTGATATTTTGGGCATAAATACCGAAATAAAACCAAAACAATATTTCAAATGCATCATCACCAAAGCAGATGGTTCTAAAGTCGAAACCGAATTACTCTGTCGTCTCGACACTGGAAATGAAGTCGAATATTTCAAACGCGGCGGAATTTTGCAGTATGTGATGAGTCAGATTGTAGAATGAAATCCTCCCTCTCCCACCTCCCAAAAAACAAACAAAACGAGCTAAAAAAAATCATCGCAACAATTAGCGATATTGCTGATGTTGAGATGATCATTTTATTCGGTTCTTATGCGAGAGGAAATTGGCGCGAGGCCAAAGATGTAGTAGCGGACAAACCAGGTTTTAGAAGAATTTCCGATTATGACATTTTGATCATCACGGAAAAAAAAGATAAATCTTCGTGGCATAAAATTTCCTCCA
>Ga0155344_135_pt1 | contig 27308 bp, 25 predicted proteins | sample RifCSPhighO2_02_FD_106312 | JGI IMG/M metagenome (GOLD analysis project Ga0155344, IMG submission 106312) | Alphaproteobacteria bacterium RIFCSPHIGHO2_02_FULL_40_34 | reverse complement strand
TTTCAGAAAGTTGATTTGCGACATGGCCAAAATTTCTGAATTGATGTTTTAAAATTTACCCCTCACCCTAACCCTCTCCCACAAGGGGAGAGGGTAGTAGATCGAGAAAAATTTAGGCAGGTTCTTATTCGGAATTGGCGTTTAAACTGATTTGGCAGTGCCTGTTTGCAGGTTATTTGACGTTGCTTAACTTTACTCAAGAAATTTTTCTAACATGATCAAGGAACAATTTTTGAAAGATATCGGAACCGAATTACAAAACCTGAAAGAACAAGGCCTTTACAAGTCCGAATATCAAATCACCACATCGCAATCATGCGACATCGAAATTTTTTTGGGGAATGAAAAAAAACGCGTTCTCAATTTTTGCGCCAATAATTATCTCGGCCTTGCCAATGATAAAAAATTGATCGCAGCGGCAAAAAAATCCCTTGATGATTATGGCCTTGGAACCGCTTCCGTACGCTTCATCTGCGGCACTTTTGATTTGCATAAAACATTTGAAAAAAAACTCGCCGAATTTTTGCATTTTGAAGATGTCATCACTTTTTCATCCTGCTTTGCCGCTAATGGTGGCGTGTTTTCCGCACTTCTTGATGAAAATGATGCCATAATTTCTGCCGATTTAAATCATGCCAGTTTGATTGATGGAATCAGGCTGTGTAAGGCTTCACGCTATTTCTACAAATTTGACGGCATGGCAGAGTTGGAAAGAAAATTGCAAGAAGCGCAAAAACACAAAAACCGTTTAATTGCAACCGATGGCGTATTTTCAATGGATGGCGACATTGCCAAACTCAAAGAAATTTGTGATTTGGCAGAAAAATATGATGCCATGCTTTTGCTTGATGATTCGCACGCCACTGGCTTTATCGGTGAAAATGGGCGAGGAACTTTGGAACTTTGCGCCGTTGAGGGTCGCATCGATATTTTAACTTCAACCCTTGGCAAAGCCTTGGGTGGAGCTGGCGGAGGCTTCATTGCTTCCAAAAAAGAAATTATCGAAAAATTGCGCAACAAAGCACGGCCTTATCTTTTTTCCAATAATATTTTACCAATGGTTGCAGCAACTGGAATTGTGATTCTGGACATGATTTCAAAGTCCAAAAACCTTATCAAAAATTCTGTGGATAACACTTCCTATTTCAGAAAAAAAATGCTTGAAGCCGGCTTTAATCTACGTGACAAAAATGCTATACATCCGGTTGTTCCGGTGATGCTTGGCGATGCGGTTTTGGCTGGCAAATTTGCCAAAATGATGATTGAAGAAGAGGGAATTTATGTCGTCGCTTTTTCCTTCCCGGTTGTGCCAAAAAATGAAGCGCGAATTCGCGTGCAAATTTCCGCCGCACACACGAAAGAGCAATTAGATCAGGCAATTGCAGCTTTTATAAAAGTGGGAAAAAAGCTTGAAGTAATATGAGCAATTTTGATCTCGCTTCCTTTGCCGTTGATGAAAATAAATCGCGTGGGCGACTTCATTTCGAAATTTATGATGATTCAAAATATCGCTCGGTTTTCGGACGTGATCGTGATCGCATCATTAACTCCTCCGCTTTCCGCCGTTTGCAGTATAAGACGCAGGTTTTTGTTAATGACACTGGCGATCATTATCGCACGCGCTTGACGCACACTCTTGAGGTAGCACAAATTGCGCGTTGGATTGCCGGCGCACTTAAGGTTAACAAGGATTTGGCTGAAATTGTTTCGTTGGCGCATGATCTCGGACATCCTCCATTTGGACATGCCGGAGAAGAGGCTTTAAATGAGAAGATGCAAGCTTTTGGAGGTTTTTCACACAATGTTCATACCTTAAAATTGGCAACAAAAATTGAGACGCGTTTTATCGAATTTGAAGGCTTGAATTTATCGTGGGAAATGCTGGAAGGCGTGGTTAAGCATAACGGCCCAATTCCGGATTTATCAAAGGTTTATGCCTATATTGCTGAATATAATTCAAAACATGATCTCGACCTAAAAAACTACCCTTCAATTGAATCACAAATTTCTGCAATTGCCGATGATATCGCCTATAACAACCATGATATTGAAGATGGTTTGCGCGCGGAATTATTCAGCATTGAACATCTTTTTGGCTTGCCTCTTGTTGGAAAAATTTATCAGGAAATTTTAGCGAAATATCCGCAAATAAAGCATGAGATGTTAGTAGGAGAAGCCAAGAAACGTCTGACTTTAGCGATGGTTGTTGATGTTATTGAAAATACCCAAAAAAACATCGCGGCAAATAAAATCAAAGATGAAAATGATGTGCGTAGCTGTGCAAAATTTCTGGTAAAATTCTCTGATGAAATGGAAAAAACGCATCAGATTTTAAAACAATTTCTTATGCAAAACATGTATCGCCACGAGAAGGTGAATCACATGACCGAAAATGCCAAAAAAATTATTTCTCATCTTTTTGATTTTTACATATCGTCGCCAGACCGCTTGCCACAAGAACGTGCAGATGAGGCAAAAAAAATTACCGACAAAAAAACTTTGGCGATTTTAATTTCCGATTATATCGCGGGGATGACAGACAGGTTTGCAATTTTCAATTATCAATTATCAAACAATGACTAACATTTTATCTTACCGTGGAGTGCTTCCAACCATTGATTCATCTGCTTTCGTGGCTCATACGGCGATTATTTCCGGTGATGTGAAAATTGGAAAAAATTCCGGAATTTGGTATGGATGTGTGTTGCGCGGCGATGTGACAAAAATTGTGGTTGGAGAAAATACCAACATTCAGGATAATTGCGTTTTGCATGGCACGCGTCCTCATCATGCGCAAAACAAAACCGGAGCTGAAGGCGCTCCAGTGTTGGTTGGAGATCATGTGACCATTGGGCATAACGCCATCATTCATGCCTGTATCATTGAAGATTATGCCTTTGTTGGTATGGGTTCAGTGATCATGGATCTGGCGCGTGTTGAGAAATATGGCATGCTTGCGGCTGGTGCGGTTTTAACTCCGGGAAAGATTGTAAAGTCAGGCCAAATCTGGGCCGGTAATCCAGCAAAATATTTTCGCGATATGACGCAGGCAGAAAAAGATTACATCAAAATTTCCGCCGATAATTATGCCGAGCTAGCGCGCGAATACAAAACGGCCAGATGAAAGAATTTTTTAATAAAAAACGAAGCACGAAGCACGAAGCACGAAGCACGATTCTTCCCCTAATAGCCCTCACCACCATAACAGCAGCAATCCTCATCATTTTTTACTGCGATCTCTTCTATGATTTTGGTCTGATTGCCAAAGAAAGAATCATGACAAATCCATTTTTGATATTTGTTGCAACGCCATTTTTTTTCTGGGTTTCGGCCTATTTGTGCAGACATTTTGCCGTCAATGCCTCTGGCAGTAATTTGCGCCACATCAGAATGGCTTGCGAGCAATTGCAACGAACTCCTGATTCCTACGAAAAAATCTCATCTTTCCTCGGCTGGCGCGTGATATTGGTTAATTTATGTAGCTCGCTAATTTCTGCTTTTGGCGGTGGATCACTTGGCAGGGAAGGGTCATCAGTGCAAATATCGGCAGGAATTTTTGCCGGTTTTGCCGATAAATTCAGAAAATTTTCCCCCAAAATTTCCCCTAACATTTCTTTGGAAAGCTGGGTTTTTGCCGGTTGCGGAGTTGGTTTGGCGATTGCTTTTAACTCACCTTTTGCTGGTCTGGTTTATGTGATGGAAAAATTGTATGTCGCAAAATGGAGAAATTTTATTCCGAATTTTGTATCAGCATTTTTTGCCCTGATTTTTATTGCGATTATACTGTTTAAGGCAGAGACGATTTTTATTTTGGAGCCGCTTGATCTCATATTAAACTGGCAAATTTTTTATCTGTTTTTTTTGGCGATCATTTGCGGAATTGCCGCTTTTTATTTCCTGAAAATCTGCAATTTTTTTTATGATAAATTTTCCGCAATCAAATCGGCGAAATGGCATTTGGTTCCGGTAATTTGTGGCCTTGTAGTTGCTTTTGTCAGTTTTTATGGCGGAGTTTATTCAATTGGCGGCGGCATAAAAACTGTTAATGATGCGCTTGCCAATTCCGGAATTTTGCTTTCTTCCACTGAAGTTTTTGGCCGCATTATCAGCACAATTTTAACCTTTATTTCCGGTTGCGCCGGAGGATTAGTGATGCCGGCAATCGCAATTGGAGCCAGTATCGGTTCAATTTTTACCGGATTATTTTCTTCACTTGGCATAAAAATTTTTATCCTTGGCGGAATGGCGGCTTTCCTGAGTCCGGTATTGGGAATGCCACTCACTGCCGCAGTGGTGATTTTGCAATCCACCGCACAGCCATTGATTTTTTTACCGTTGTTATTGCTGCTTTGTTTTGTTTCCGACTTTGTTAAAAAAATATGCTTGATCACTCCCAAACCGAAAAAATAATTTTGTATTCCCGTGAAGCTGGAGAGATAGCGATACAAGCCTTTAAATCACGAAATTTTGAAATCAGAAAAAAATCCGATGGCTCAAAAGTGACTTCTGCCGATATTGCGATAAGCAAGTTTTTGCGGGAAAAATTAACCACAGAATTTCCGCAAATTCCGGTGATTTGCGAAGAGGGCGATCTACGCAAAATTTCTGCAGAAATTTTTTTTCTTGTTGATCCAATTGATGGCACTGCAAGCTTTATTTCCGGCAGCGATCAATTCTGCATCAACATTGCCTTGATCAAAAATCGCCAAGCTATTTTTGGCCTGATTTACGCTCCACTTTTTGAAGGCGGAAAGCTGATGTTTTGCGATAAATCGGTTGCAAATAACGAAGCACGAAGCACGAAGCACGAAGCACGAAATAATCTCCGCATTATCACCAGCTCCCGCTCCAAAGATGACGATATAAAAAATTGCGTTGCACAGCTTTACCCTGATTTTGCGCAAAATTTCTCCGTTGAAAAACTTGCTTCGGCAATAAAATTTTTTCGTATTCTCGAGGGAAAAGCCGATGCTTATCTACATCTTCGCAAATCAATGGAATGGGATAGCGCCGCCGGACAGGCTTTGGTTGAACTTATGGGTGGAAAAGTAAAAAACTTAATTTTTAATCGCGGAAAATTCAGGTTGGGAGAAGGATTGGTCTATAAAAAACCTGATTACGAAAATAATTCTTTCATAGCTTATGGTAAAAAAATTTACGGCGAATTGTGATTTTGGCGGCAGAAAATCGCCGGTAACGCTTTATGTTGGCAATCCCTCTACTGGATCGCATCCGCTTAATTTTCAAAATAAATGGCTGGCTGACAATAAGGGCGGATCGGTTCCATCGGAAATTATGAGTTCATTTTCAAAGCTGGCAGAAATTTCCGAAAAAAACCGCGTTTCTTTCGAAGATCTCTGTGCTTATGTGATTGATGAGCTGAAATCCATCGAAACTCTCGCAGCTGATGCTAAACAGGCCAACGCACTTTCCAAAAAAGATGAAAAAAAATAGAAATATCGCCGTTCTCATGGGTGGCTGGAATTCAGAACGTGAAGTATCTCTGCGCTCTGGTGAGGCGGCATATGAAGCTTTGTTAAAGCTTGGTCATCACGCAACCAAGATTGATTTTTCACGCAAAATTTTTGAGCAATTGCGTGAGGTGAAACCTGATATCGTGTTTAATGCTCTGCATGGCCGTTATGGTGAAGATGGCAGAGTTCAGGCTGTTCTCGATATTTTGCAAATTCCTTATACCCATTCCGGAGTTCTATCGTCAGCTCTTTGCATGGACAAGGTTTTGACCTATAAAATATGCGATACGATTGGTGTCAAATCTCCTGCTTATGAAGTTTTAAAAAAAGGCGAAGATGAAAAAAATAAAGAAAAAATCTTTGCCGTCGGAAAGCCCTTTGTAATCAAGCCAATCAATGAAGGATCAAGTGTTGGTGTCGAAATTATTTTACCAAACACGCCGTTTGATTTGTTTGATTTGTCGCAATATGGCCATGTCGCAAATCAACTTTCTGCAAAGTCTGAACCCTTGATTTACAAGGGCTCATCGCGTTTAAAAATGGCAGGAACTGGGGATTTGCGACAGTCCCAATATGGATGGGCTTATGGAGATGAAATCATCATCGAAAAATATATTGCCGGTCAGGAAATTCAGGTGGCGGTGATGGATAACAAAGCTTTAGGCGCAATTGAAGTGCGGCCAAAAAAATTATTTTATGATTATGAATGCAAATATACCCCAGGAATGACTGATTATATTATGCCGGCCGCCATCAGTCATGATCGATATGATGAAATTTTAGATTTGGCTGCGAGGTGTCATAAGATCACCGGCTGCAGAGGAGTGAGCAGAATTGATTTTATTTTGAACAATAAAGATGGAGGAGATGACAGATTTTATTTGCTCGAAGTCAATACCCATCCTGGTTTTACCGCAACTTCTTTGGTGCCAAAAATTGCCAAATATGTTGGGATTTCGTTTGAAGAGATAGTTGAATATTTGGTGAAGAATGCGCGTTACGATTAATGGGCTGTCGCACTTTTTTATGATTGTTCTTAAAATTTTATGTCTTTTTCGTGCTCCGTGCTCCGTGCTCCGTGCTTCGTGGATTCAAATTACCGAAGCACGAAGCACGAAGCACGAAGCACTAAATATTCCAAACACAGAATTTCGTCTAACAACATTTTTTATCACTAATCAATTTTTTCGCAGAATTAAAAATTTTACCCATCAAATCTTAACCCCACTTTTTACCAAATTTGTGCTGTTGTTCATCACTTTTCTGATTCTGGCTTTTATTGTTCTGAAAATTTTTAAACCGGAATTTTTGACAAAAATTTATACCAAATCCTCATTTTATTTTTTTCATTATCTCAATCTCGACAATCATGAATTTGCTGAAATAAACATCAGCGGCAACAAGCATGTAAACAAAGAGCAAATCATCGATATCATCAATTCAGCCAAAGAGAAATTACTGCAAAAACAAAACATTGAATATCAGCCTTTGGTACAAAATCTGATTGATGAGATAAAGACCAATCTGCCATGGGTAAACAAGGTGGTTATTTCGCGTAGTATGCCCAGAGTTCTAAATATTTTTATCACTGAATATGAACCATTTGCGATCTGGCAATATGATGGCAAAAAATACATCATTGATAAGGATGGCAATGCAATTCCATTTGAAGAATCAAGTGAGTTTGATCACATGGTGATATTGTCGGGAAAAGCCGCCAATATTAATGCCAAGTCGTTGTTTAACATTTTTACCGCCGATCCAAAATTGAGTCAGAATGTTTATTCCGCAACCTGGGTTGGCAATCGCAGATGGGATATTCGCTTTAGCAATGGCCTGTTGATAAAATTACCGGAAGCCTCAATAGCGCAGGCTTGGGAGCAATTAATAAAAATTAATCACACCCAAGGTTCGATCATAGGTCTTAAAATGATTGACTTGCGCATAAAAGATAAAATTTATCTTGAGTATGAAGATTCGGTGATGAAAGAGATTAGAGAGTTATGAAATTTACGAATTACGATTTGTTCAAATCATAATTCGTAAATCGTAAATTTTTCATGTCCAAATCTCCCAAAAAAGGAAAAATTGTTGCCTGTCTTGACATGGGTTCGTCAAAGCTGGCGTGCATCATTGCCGCTGTTTCTGATGACGAAATCAGGATTCTTGGTTATGGTCATAGAGAATCGAAAGGTATTTTGGCTAGCGCGATTTCCGATATGAATCTGGCGCAGAAAGCCATTGTTTCCGTTGTTTCCGAGGCGGAGAGAATGGCTGGTTTCAACATCGAACAGCTTTTAGTTGGTATTTCCGGCAGTCAGATAATTTCGCAGCGCAAGGAAGTTAGCGCCAAAATTACTTCCGATGTTGTTAAAACCGCTGATATTACCAATCTTGCATCCAGACTTCGATTAGAGTTCAAGAAGAATAATCGCGAAATAATCCATCTGATTCCATTGCAATATCGCATTGATGATTCTGTGCCAATTGTCAATCCGCGTTATATGTCCGGTGAAAAGCTTTATGCCAGATTCCATGTGATTTCTACCTCACAAACCACGGTCAGAAATATAGAAAATTGTTTAAGAAGATGTCAGCTTTCCATCAATAGCTATGTGATTGAACCCTACGCTTCTGCGCTTTCATGCTTATCAGATAATGAAATGAATCTTGGCACTTTGTTGCTTGATATGGGCGGTAGCTCAAGTTCTTTTTGTGTAATTCTGGAAGGAAAGCTGATTTATGCTTCCCACTCGCCAATTGGCGGAGTTCATATCACCAAAGACATCTCAACCATCCTTGGCATCAACATGGATATGGCAGAAAAAATCAAGAATCTGAATGGTTCGCTACTGATTTCACCTTTTGAAGAAAGGGAGGTTATCAAGTTTAAATTTTCCGAAAGTCAGGATGATTCAGGAATGATCCGCATCACACGTCTTGAGCTTCGCGATATAATCCAATCAAGATTGGAAGAGCTATTCGAATCAGTAAAAACCATTTTGGAAAAATCTGGAATATCACATTTGCTGTTGAATAATATCGTCATTACCGGCGGTGTTTCTTCAATTGTTGGCATTGATAAATTGGCGGCAGAAATTTTTCAGAAAAATGTTCGTGTCGGCTATCCCGCCAAATTCAATCTTGCCCCGTCAGAAATTCTAAATCCAACTCACTCATGTGCCCTTGGCATGCTAATTTTTTTAAGAAATCTTTATCTTAAGGAAAAAATCAAAGATGGTTTTGAGAGCAGAAATAGCTGGTTTAAGAGATTGATTGAGAAGTTGGCGGCGGTTTAGCTAGTCCATCCTGAAATACCCCTCCACCCCTTATTCCACTTGCCTTCACAACACTTTCTTCTACCACTTTTTTACCAGAAACCAATGGTTCACCACTCATTTTCCGATTGTTCTTAAAATTGTTCTTAAAATTTTGTGTCCTAAAAATAACCCCAATAACGCTTAAGAAAAATGCTCCCAGCTTTACTCTTTGAAGAACATTACCCCCCTCACAAAATATTTACCCCTCACAAATTATTTACCCCTCACAAATTATTTACCCCTCACCCCAACCCTCTCCCACAAGGGGAGAGGGAGTAGCACCGAATTCGGACTAACTCCCTCTCCCCTTGTGGGAGAGGGTTGGGGTGAGGGGTAAATAATTTGTGAGGGGTAAATGACCTAGAAAGAGTAAAGTGATTACAAATTTTCTTAAGCGTTATTGGGGTTAAAAATAGATCCTGAAACAAGTTCAGGATGACATGTTTTGGAACCATCTTCCCCTAATTGTCATCCTGAACTTGTTTCAGGATCTGTTTTTTCTGGACACAAAATTTTAAGAACAATCAAAAACATGACCAAAAAACCAACAAAAAATAATCAAAACAGAGCACAAATCTCGAAATCATTGAGAGAGAATGAGATTGTGAACAAAAAAAAATCCTCCATAACACGCTCTTCCGCAGCTGAATATTTAACCTTTGTTGCGGCAAGTGGCGGTGGAATCGAGGCTGCTTATGCTGAGGAAGATGTATGGCTAACTCAAAAAATGATGGGAGTGCTGTATGATGTCGAAACAAATACGATAAATTACCATCTTAAAAAAATATTTTCAGACAGCGAACTAGAAGAAAATTCAGTTATTCGAAATTTTCGAATAACTGCCAAAGATGGAAAAGATTATAACGCTCAACATTATAATCTTTCGGCAATTATTGCGGTTGGCTATAAAGTTAACTCAGAGCGCGCTGTGCAGTTTCGTAAATGGGCAACCGCCATTATCAAAGAGTTTACGATTAAAGCCTACACAATGGATGATGAGCGCATAAAAAATGGCGGCTCCATTCTCACCAATCGATATTTCGAAGAGCAGCTTCAGCGCGTAAGAGAAATTCGTTTAAGCGAGCGTCGCTTTTATCAAAAAATCACCGATATTTATGCCACATCGATTGATTACGATATCACTGCGCAGTCAACAAAGCGTTTTTTTGCAACTGTACAAAACAAGCTTCATTGGGCAATTCATGGTCAAACAGCGGCGGAAGTTATTCATAGTCGCGCTGATGCAAAAAAACAGAATATGGGGCTTTCTACTTGGAAAGATGCGCCTCGTGGAAAAATTCAGAAATTTGATGTGAATGTCGCCAAAAATTATCTCACAAATAATGAAATAGCGCAACTAGAACGACTTGTTTCTGCATATTTGGATGTGGCAGAGGATATGGCATTAAGAAAAATTCCTATGACCATGCAAGATTGGGAAACTCGCCTTAATCGCTTTATTGCAGCAACAGATAGAGAAATTTTGCAAGATGCTGGAAAGGTAACGGCCGAAATCGCTAAAGCTCATGCTGAAAGTGAATTTGAGAAATATCGAATAATTCAAGATCGAGTTTTTGAATCTGATTTTGACATCGAAGTAAAGAAAATTTTGGAGCTGGGGAAGTTGAAAGGCGGGGGTGGGGATGAGTGAGTGGAAAGAATTTACAATACAAGATTTTGGGGAAATTCTTAATCACAAAAGGGTGCCACTAAACTCTGCGGAAAGGAGTAAAAGAAGAGGTCGATATCCGTATCACGGAGCTTCTGGCATCATTGATTTTGTGGATAGTTTTATCTTTGAAGGTGAACAAAATTGACACCTTATATTAATCACTAGCCTAATCGTTATTATGAGCAAATTTAGAAATTTCTGGAAATGGTTTGGACAGTCTTTAAAAGATAGCAGCTGGTTTTCAGCTTATGTTCAGTTGTTATTTCTAGCTGTAACTATCTACGCTTTATTTCTTACTAATATTACAGAAAATATTGTTACTTCTTTAGGAGAAGAAGCAAAAACCCTAAAACAAGAGGTTAAGAAAATTAATCTCGATATTGAAAATTTAAGCCTCTCAAAAGACAAAATTATAAAAGACAAAATTACCATAGAAGAAGAGCTGCGAGACTTAAAAGAATTAAAAAGCGAATACGTTTCAAATATAAGTGAAGTAGTAATAAATAATATAATTCTAGAGCTAGAAAAGAAGTATAAGAATAGTCATATTTTGAACGAAAAACTAGCCACAATGCAAGACTTCCAGAACTGGCTGACTAAATGGGGCAAAGAAGAAAATCATGAGATAAATCCAAATCTTACGGATTTAGAAAAAACAAAACGATTTCAGCAGCTAGTTATTCAAAAAACTGAAGAAGAACCGAAATCATTTTCGCACGAACTTCGAGAGGTTTCTATAAATTGGCTTAAGAGAAATAGATGTACTGATTGCAATGAGAATGAACCTGTACTAACTGAAACTGACGTGTTTAATCAGCAAAAAGAATTTCTACAGAAAAAAAGTAGTGAATATGGTTATGAGGTAATCAACTCAGTATCAATCACACTTTTACCAACCTCAGATAAAACAAAGTTAGAACATTTTTTAAATAACTACTCCAAAAAGGCAATCTACCAAAAACCAATTTACCTTAGATTAACTAAGTGGGATTATAAATATCTGAAAAATAACTCAATTGTATTACAAAAAAATATTAGCGATCTAGAAAGCGATTTACCGAATCTAAAAAATGAACTAAAAAATTTCTTTAATAAGCTATAGTTCAGAAGTTATAAATAAAAAGGAATCAACTTTTGCCGATGGCAATTTTTATAGTGCACTATAACTAGTATTTTCGCCCCTTTTTAAGAGCGGAGATTGAGTTCGAAAAAGACATCCCCGCTAGAGCGGTTGAAAAATATCGAAATTGCCGACCAAGTCCTCAGCCCTTATTTACCAACGCTCTAGACCAGTTGGAGAGAAAGTTCGAAAAGGTGCCCCCGCAGAGCCATTTCTTTTTCAGGCCTAGAGCCACGAGGCTCCAGACGGTTTTCCAATTTAAGAGCAGATTATTCGAACTAATCTCCGCTTCTTCCTTACACAGTCGGTGCTGAAGAACCCACTTCTCAAACTAACAACTCCTAAGTCGATAAATTTTTAGTAAAAATATCCCCAGCAGTCGGAATAAAATTTGGATCAAAAAATTCTTCCTGACTTGTCACATTGGTGCGACAAGATTTTTCAGAATTTCTTTTGTCTCATCAGAGACTTCCGATCTCATTGTAATTTCTCGTTTGTGAATTTTGTCGAAGATTCTGGCGTCGGTGATTTTTTTGAGTTCTTTGACCGTGGATCTGATCGATTTCTTGGTCTTGATTTCGATGTATTTGGCTAGAGCTAGAGCCATGAAGCAGATCAGAATATGAGCTTCGATTGCCTGCTGTTTATTATGGAATATCGGTCGTGCTTTGAGATCAGATTTTGAGATGCGGAATGATTTTTCTACGTTCCAGAGATTCTTGTAATGCTTGATGATTTCTTCGTTTGTGAGATTGCTGCAATTGCTGTAATAGCCTTTAATTCCAAGTAGCAGCGTGGTTTTGTGAATCAGATCTTGGTTAAGTTCATAGCCTAATTTTTTCCCCTTGAGGAATTTAGTTCTTTTAATGATCTCAGCGGCACTTGGAGTTTTTAGAATAAATTCTGCCTTCGCTAGCTGCCTCTCCATCTCGCGCTTCTCTTTGCGGTAGCGCTTGTCTGAGAAGCTGAGAATTAAATCTCCTTTGCTTGCTGTGGGAATACGAATCGTCGCCTCATCTTTTTGATTCAGCTGTTTGGATATTTCTTCAATGGTTGGAATCGGAAGATTAGCTGTTCTTGCGGCAACGATGTAATCAAGCTTTTCTGATTTTAAAAACTCGACATTTTTATCAGAAATCATCGCTGAGTCAGCAACCACAGTCATTTGCTTGATTTTGTATTTCTTTTTTAAAGCAAGAATTGATGGCATCAGAGTGTGACCTTCAAACTTATTCCCGGCAAAGAGTTGGTAAGAAATCGGAAAGCCTAAATCATTAACCAGAAGCCCAATCATGATCTGAGGATTGCTGGCTTTGTTATCTTTACTGAAACCTATTTTTCTGAGATCATCTGTTTCAAAGCTTTCGAAGTAGAGGGTGGTTAGATCGTAAAAAACGAGAGAGAAATTGAAGCAGAAATTCTTCTTCGCGACAGAGATTATTCTTGCCCGAGACTCTTCTTGCCACCAATTCAAATTACCAGCTTCGAGCTGACGATAAAATGTAGTTCTGTGATGCTTGATACCGAAGAGATCTTGAATAAATTCAAAGGCTTCAAGCTTTGAGCTGGGAAAGGCAATTCGAGCAATCACCAGATCATTCAAAATTTTAGATTCGGGGATTAGATGAAATTTAAACTTAACGGACAAGCTCCACAAAACATCGTAAAGCAGCTGATAGCGAAAGCCGAGATATTGGCATTTATCAATTGAGATTAGTGAGCTACTAATTTTTTCTTTCTCATCACCAACATCATCAAAATCCAGAAAAAGTGAGAGTTGATTTTTATTGGCTCGATTAATCCAACTTCGAGCAGATGTTTTTAATTCTAAAATTTCTTTCTCATCCCTGCTGCTACCGATATGAGCCTCGATAATTCTTTGACGTTTCAGATAACTTACAACCTGCACCGAAGTAGCGCCTGACGGCGTTTTGTTGGTTCTTACATAAAACATAAATCACGCATTCGCCTTTAAATTATTTTAAAGAAGCAAATTTAACGCAATTTTTACAAAAAATACCCCCTTGGTGCGACAAAATACCAAAAATCAACTTACGAGACCCCGATTCTATTGGGTTGAGGAAATTGGGTTTGGGGGTTGTGACAAGTCAGGAAAACAGATCCTGAAACAAGTTCAGGATGACAATTAGGGAAAGGTGGTTCCAAAACATGTCATTTTTTTGGACATAAAATTTAAGAACAATCACCTCCATGCCCCACCGCCTCTTCCTCCTGGTTCGTGACTTCTATCCTGTCTTGTCTGAACCATCTGTCTGAATCCGCCTTGTCCGGTCGCGCTGTTAAATTTGCCGGCTTGCTGATGTTCTTTGTAAGCTTCAGCCGCTTCTTCCAGTTTTTCCTGATCTTTTTTGCTTAATTTTGATCTTTTAAGCCGCCAGATCATTGATTTTTTTGCGGTGCTAGCGAGGGGATTGAAAGAGCCCATGCGATCAACTTCTTCCGAGCGATCATCCCAGACGTCTTTGATACTAGCCTCAACGCGTTCTTTATTTTCCTTTTCCAATCCAACTTTTCCCTCTTCAGTTCCTCCAACTTCGCGATCAAGATTTCTTTGTTGATTGCTTTGAGGCCTGATTCCTTCGGCTTTTGCGCTTTGCGATTTTTCTTCCTGAAGTGATTTTTTATTTCTTACTTCCTGTTCTTTGGAAAAATTTGATTGCGCGATTAAATCTGAATTTTTTTCAGTTAAAGGAGATGCAGATTTTACTTTTCTGCTTTTGATGAGAGAGGCTATAATTACTAGAACCGCAACAGCTCCAATTGATAGTGCGGTAAAATCAGGATTCATAATAATTCCTCCAATTTTTTAATTGCTGCAAAGGCGGAAGAAACTTTATCGCCATCCTCTGCAAATAAAACACGTTGTCCGGCGTGGATTTTGACCTTATTGCCACTGGCAAAAATCATCGCAAGCAATTTTTCCGGATTGGCGAATTGATTGTTTTTAAAACCTATCAAAATTCCTTCCATAATGCTTTCAAGCCTTTCAATTCCGAGTTTCTTGCAGCGATGTTTTAATTTTGCGATTTCAAACAGATTCAGGATTTCTGTAGGAATTTTACCAAAGCGATCATTCATTTCATTGTGTAGAATTTCAGCCTCTTCATCATTTTTTACATTGGCGATTTTTTTGTAAAAACTCATACGCAAGGACAAGTCCGGCATGTATTCTTCGGGAATTAAAAGGGAAAGGCCAAGTTTTATAGTTATTGAGTGGTCAGTGGTAAGGGGTAAGTGGTTAGTGGTGGTTTTCATTTCCTGAATCGTTTCAAGCAACATCTGCTGATAAAGCTCAACTCCTGTTTCTTTGATGTGACCGGATTGTTCATCGCCTAAAAGATTGCCGCTGCCGCGAATGTCCATATCGTGCGAAGCGATAGTAAAGCCAATTCCCAGGGAATCGAGATTTTGCATCACTTCCAGTTTTTTTCTGGCCTCATCGGAAATTTTTTTGCGGTTATCGGACATGAGATAACAATAGCCGCGAACCTTGCTGCGTCCAACGCGGCCGCGTAATTGATAAAGCTGCGCCAGCCCAAACATTTCCGCTTTGTAGATGATCATGGTGTTGGCATCAGATATGTCTATTCCCGATTCGATGATGGTGGTTGAAAGCAGCATATCGATTTTGCCGTCAACAAAATCATTCATGATTTGGTCAAGATTGCTCGGCGACATTTGCCCGTGGGCATGAGTGATTTTGATTTCGGGAAGAAGAATTTTTAAACGTGCTTCCATCTCTTCAATATCGCGCACTCTTGGAACTACAAAAAACACGCGGCCGGAGCGATTATATTCGCGCATCACCGCTTCGCGCACGATTACGGAATCGTAAGGCATAAAAAAATTGCGTATGGAAAGGCGATCAAGTGGTGGAGTTGAAATCAGACTTAAATCTTTGACGCCGGTTAACGACATTTGCAAAGTGCGCGGAATTGGCGTTGCCGAAAGGGTTAAGATGTGAACTTCGTTGCGCAATTCCTTCAATCTTTCTTTTTGTGCTACGCCAAAATGCTGTTCTTCATCAATGATTGCCAAAGCAAGATTTTTGAATTTGATGTTTTTTTGCAAAAGTGCGTGAGTGCCAATCACAATTTGCGCCTCGCCCGATTCAATCTGTTCGCGCGCTTTTTTACTTTCCGCTGATGAAACCAAACGCGAAAGCTGAACAATTTTTATCCTTGTTCCCTCAAAGCGTTTGGTAAAATTTTTATAATGCTGACGCGAGAGCAGAGTGGTTGGGGTAATAATTGCAACTTGACTCACCACTGACCACTTACCACTTACCACTATTGCCCCAGCCCTCATCGCTACTTCCGTTTTCCCAAATCCGACATCGCCGCAAATTAGACGATCCATCGGTGATCCTTTGCGCAAATCTTCTTCAACTTCAGCGATTGCCTGTAGTTGATCATCTGTTTCAACAAAACCAAAACGGGCGCAAAATTCGTCATAAAAATGCTGGTCGCAAACAAAAGCCGGTGCTTTTTTCAGCTTTCTTGCCGCGGCAATTTTCAGCAATTCTTCCGCCGCAATTTTGATTTTTTTTCGAACTTTTTCGCAGCGGTTTTTCCACGATGCAACTCCAAGGCGGTCAAGCTGAATTAGTGGATTATCAGCGCCGTAGCGCGTGATCAGATCAATGTCATAAACCGGCACGAAGAGCGTATCATTGCCGCCATAGGCGATTTTGATCATGTCAGTTTTTATACCTACAGCATTAACTAGAACTATTCCTTCAAACCTTCCGATACCGTAATCGCGATGTACGACAAGCTCACCTTGCGAGATGCTCAACCCTTCTTCCAAAATTCGTGCTGATGCCGCTTTGGCAATTTTTTTTCTGATTACTTTTTCGCCAAAGATTGCCTGTTCGCCGATGAGAAAAAAATCAGAAGTGTAAAAGCCGAAATGTAGCGGCAGAACGATTGATGAACATTTGATGCCGTAATCAGGCAGTAGTTTTTGGATTCGATCTTTTGAAGATTCGGTGAGGAAGGCGAGGCTGGTGGTAAGTGGTAAGAGGGGGTTTGTGAATTCCTTCATTAATTCAAATGGGTCACGTTTGTTGGTTCTTCCGGCCAGGGAAAAATCCGGTATGGGTTTGATTTCAAGATCAATAATTCGCTGATTTTTATCGGCGCAGTCGAATTGTTTAAATTCGATTATTGTGTGTTTTTCAAGATTTGTCTGGAATTCTTCGGCAGAAAAATAGAGCGATTCTGCTGCAATTGGTTTGTAAGTTAAATCATTGATGCGGGCTTGATAATATTCGTTTGTCAGCTGTTTGCGATGTTTGGCGAAATCAAAAATTTTTTCGTCAAAAAACACGATTGGCTTTCGTAAATAAGAAAAAAAACTAACCAGATCTTCTTCATAAAATAATGGCAGAAAGTGCTCCATTCCTGAACAAGAGCGACCTTCAGAAATTGCGTTGTAAAGCTGATCATCGATAGAAAGGCCAAATTTTTCGCGATAATTTTTACGAAAATTTTCAACAGTTTTCTGATTAAGAATCACCTCGCTTGCCGGCAAAATTTCCAGAGATTTCACCATTTCCTGCGTGATTTGCGTGATTGGATCAAAAATTTTGATTGATTCAATTTCATCACCAAAAAAATCGAGACGATAGCCAATCAAATCAGCAGCTTTTTGCATCACGATATCAACAATTCCACCGCGTATGGCAAATTCGGAAGCATTATTTGCAACAGCTTCGCGAGTATAACCTTTGCTAATCAGAATTTCAGAAATTTGTGTCGGAGAAATTTTGCTGCCGGTTTGTAAAAAGAGTCCGGAGTTTTTGATTTGAGATGGAGAGATGGTCTTTTGCAAAAGAGAATTGACGGACGAGATGATAAAAAATTTTTCTGCAGACTTGGTATTTTGATACGAAGAAGTCGACGCGCATGCGCGACCTCCCCCTTGAGGGGGATGGGGGGTGTTAAAAACATTCGCAAACTCGATCTCTCCCAACGAAGAAGTCGACGCGCATGCGCGACCTCCCCCTTGAGGGGGATGGGGGGTGTTAAAACGATCAACTAATCGACAAAGAGTTTTTACCCGTTCAGCTGAAATCAGCGGTTTTGGCGAGATGCGATCATATGGCAAACAATCCCACGCCGGAAAATTTAACAAAGAAAATTGTGGCGCAAAAAACTGGATTTGTTTTTTAACAATTTCCATCTCCGCATCATTTTGCGCGATAAACAAAATGTCAGAAATTTCAGAAAAATTTTCCGCAATTTTTGCTGCCAAAAATCCATGCGCATCCGCAGGAATTCTGGTTAGAATGCAAGATTCGCGGATGTTTTTCAGTTTGATTTTGTAGTCCAAATTATTTTTCGTTTAGGAAATTCATTACCAGCTTTGTCAGCAAATCTTTTTGTTTTGGATTGCTTTCTGCAACTAGAAGCGAAACGGCAACCAATGTGTTATCATTAATTTTTTTCTCACCGTTTTTACGCAATAGGTAAGAATTTTTTACTAAAAAAACTATGAATAAAAAAGCCGCAATGCGTTTATTTCCATCGGAAAATGGATGATCTTTGATGACAAAATAAAGCAAGTTAGCGGCCTTTTCTTCAATGGTTGGATAAAGTTCTTTGCCGCCAAAAGTTTGATAAATTGAAGCTAAAATTCCCTCTAAAGCCTTTCCCCTTTCATAACCAAAAAGTTCTGATGCTTCCTTTCTTTTCACAAGCTCGCGCTTCAGATCTGAAATTGCTTTAACAGCATCTTCATATTTTAAGATTTTTCTTGATTTTTTTGATTTTTTTGGCGCTTCAATTTTTTCTTCATCGTATTTTTGCAACAACATCCAGCTATGAGAATAATTGGTGATAATTTCAAGCAAGCCTTGCGCTTCGTGATTTTTTAGCTGTTTTGACTGGATTACTTTTTTAACAAGAGCAATAGCTTCCTCAAATTCTTCCAAACCCTTTTCATCCAGACGTTTTTGATTAATGGTAAAACCTTTTGTTAAGTGATCTTTTAAAGTTGATGTTGCCCAAATGCGGAATTGGGTGGCGCGTTTGGAATTTACTCGGTAACCAACGGCTATGATTACATCAAGATTGTATATATTCATTTGGCGCATTTTGCCATCTGCAGCAAGCTGTGTAATTTTTGCACAGGTTGAACTTTCACCTAATTCATCGGAATCATAAATATTTCTGATGTGCTTAACTATTACGCTACGGTCAACGCCAAATATTGATCCTACTCGATGTGAATCAAGCCAAATAGTTTCATTTTCTAATCTAACTTCAATTTGATTATTTGGAGTTTGATAAATGAGGATTTCTGATTGCTTTTTCATAAGAGTTTTGGGTTGGGTATATCAGAATTTATCATACATCACTCCACTTTCTCAATGCTGAAATAAGCTTCGCTTTCGTTAATGTCCGGTTGGAGAATTTGGATGTTGTGGCTTTTGGCAACTTGCAAAAAAACGATGATTTTGTCGGTGTTGTCGATTTCGAGATTGATTGAAGCGGTTAGAAATTCTGGCAGAAAATGTGCTTTCAGATAGGCGGTTTGATATGAGATCATGGCGTAAGCAGCGGCATGAGATTTGTTGAAGCCATAGCCAGCAAATTTATCGACCAGATCAAAAATTTCTCCTGCCTGTTTTTCAAAAACGCCGTTTTTTACTGCGCCTTTTACAAAAACTTCGCGCTGTTCTTCCATCTCTTCTTTGATTTTTTTACCCATGGCTCGGCGTAGTAAATCTGCGCTGCCAAGGCTATATCCAGCTAGAACTTTAGCAATCTCCATCACCTGTTCCTGATAGACAATTACGCCGTAAGTTTCTTTTAAAATCGGTTCAAGAAGTAGATGGGGATAGGAAATTTTTTCTTCGCCATGTTTGCGTCGAATGTAGGCCGGAATGTTATCCATCGGACCGGGGCGATAAAGCGAAATTAGTGCGATAATATCTTCGATTTTGTCTGCTTTCATTTGACGAAGCACCGCACGCATTCCTGAAGATTCAATTTGAAAAACGCCAATTGAATCACCACTTGCAAGCATTTCGAAAGTTTGTTTGTCATCGAGTTTGAGGTTGCCGATGTCAATTTTTACTCCTCTGGTTTTTTCAATCAGTTTTACGGTTTCAGAAATGGTGGTTAGAGTTTTTAATCCGAGAAAGTCGAATTTTACCAGCCCCGAGCTTTCAGCATATTTCATTGAATATCCAACTGCCGGCATTGTTGATCTGTCGTCAAAATAAAGTGCGCAAATTTCGTGAAGTGGTTTGTCGCCAATTATTACGCCAGCGGCGTGAGTTGAGGCATGACGGTTTAGACCTTCAAGCTTTAAAGCAATGTTAACCAGTTTGGTGATTTGCGGATCTTCTCTGATTGCCTGCTGTAAATCCTTGTCCATCTCGATGGCTTTTTCGAGGGTGACGGCTTCAATCGCATTGAATGGAATCAGTTTGCAAATGCGATCAACCTGATTGTAAGGCATTTGTAAAACGCGGCCGACATCTTTTAAAACCGCGCGTGCCTGTAATGTTCCAAAGGTGATGATTTGCGCCACATATTCTTTGCCATATTTTTTTTGCACATAATCGATCACTTCATCGCGACGCGATTGGCAAAAATCCACATCAAAATCCGGCATGGAAACGCGTTCAGGATTTAGAAATCTTTCAAAAAGCAGACCAAAACGAATGGGATCAAGGTCGGTAATTGCAAGCGACCACGCCACTACAGAGCCAGCGCCAGAGCCGCGTCCGGGGCCAACGGGAATCTGATTGTTTTTTGCCCATCTGATAAAATCGGATACGATTAAAAAATATCCGGAGAAGTTCATCTTGACGATGATTGCGATCTCAAACTCAAGACGATCAAAATATTCTTTTTCAATATTTTTTTCTTCAGTTTCAGATTTACGTTGAAGTCTGATTTTTAAGCCTTCGCGCGCCTGTTTTTTTAATTCTTCCTCTTCATCAAAATCTTTTTTGCCGCTGAATTTTGGTAGGGAAGGCAGTCTTTCAAAGGCCATGATATGACATTTTTTGGTGATATTGATGGTGTTTTCAACAGCCTCTGGAAGATCAGAAAATAAAGCTTCGAGCTCTTCCTGATTTTTAAAAAACTGTTCTTGCGATTTTTTCTTGCGATTTTCTTCCGCAAGAACACGGCCTTCACCGATGCAATTTAGTATGTCCTGCGCCTCATACATGTCGCGAGTTAGGAAATAAACATCATTGGTTGCAAGCATGGGAATGTTATGTTTGAAGGCGAGATCAATGAATTTTGCTTCGGTTTTTTCTTCTTCTGCGAATCCGTGGCGTGAAATTTCCATGTAAAAATTTTGTGCAAAAATTTTCTGTAATTCTGTGATTTCACTTTCAACGCTCTTTTCCTGATCGTTTAAAATCAGTTTGCCGATAATGCCATCAATGCCGCCAGAAAGAGCTATCAACCCTTCGGCATTTGTTTTTAAAAAATCAAAATCGATATGGGGAGAAATCCCGCTTTGGCGATATAAAAATGAATGGCTGACAAGATACATCAGATTTTTGTAACCCCGCTCATTTCGTGCAATCAAAGGCAATTTGGCAAGAGAATTTTCGATATCGAGATTGGAGAGATTTTTTTGCTCGCGCCTGTCAAATCTAACCAACATTTCGCAACCAAGAATTGGTTGAATTCCGGCCTTTTTGCAGACGGAAGAAAATTCGAGAGCGCCGAAAAGATTCTGGCAATCCATAATGCCAAGCGCCGGCAATTTACAGGATTTTGCGGCTTCAACCAAATCAGGAATTTTTATCGCGCCTTTACACAAAGAGTAGGTTGTGTGATTGCGAAGGGGAATGAACATTACTTTTTACCTACTATCAGATATCCGCGATATACCTCCTCGTCCTTGCTATTCATAGCCTCAACCAGTTTTGGTAGCGGAGTCCAGAACCATTGGTTTTTGTGTAATGCTGGATCAAGAATTAGAACTGAATCACTGATTTCATCATATGCCACCAAAGGTGCGATATGGCCGTTTGTTTTTTGTTCCAGGATTTTGCCGTTAAAATTTGACAGGATGAAATGGTCGCTATCAGCAAGAATTTCTTTGGCGATTTTGCGAAATTTTTCGATGGATTTTTCATCATTTCTAACCATGTGAGTTTTTTCGACTTTGAGATTGTGGGTGATAAGAATTTTGGCAAAATCGCTTAAACTCAAGCCGGCGTCGTAAGTTTCGTGCCATTCGTTATTTTCAAAAATAGAGCTTTTGGCTTCTCTCATTTCGATTAAAGTGCGCGGTTTGATTTTATCAGTTTCCTCATTGAAAAATCCTCGCTGGGTGTAAAGCGGAAATTGGATAATTTCACTGCTGTTATGTTTTGCAATTTCTCCGGCTTTTTGACTTGAAATTTCGCCGTAATTTAAAGCGTTTAAAATCATCACTCCGCTTGCTGCCGAGCAGTAAAGCGGATTTATTTGCGCCTGATAAAAATTTGCCAGCTGATAAAAATCATTTTTGAATTGACTTCTGCTCAAGCGTCCCAAACCTTCAGCTTTATTCCAAACTTCAACTGCAAAAGCTGAATTTGAGATTAAAAAAATGGTGATGAACAAAGATTTTCTAAACAACATTTGCGACTCCAAAACAAAATTTTTAATTGAAAAGTTTTTACGCTTTTTGGAAGTGGAAAAAAAATATTCCGTAAACACGTTAATTTCTTATCGAACCGATATTTTTTACTTTGTTGAATTTATTTTTCGCGAAAAAATTTCGTTTGAGGAATTAACCATTCATGATTTCAGAAAATGGCTTTCGTCAAGAATTGATGATCACAACAATGCTTCCAACGCCAGAGCAATTGCGGCTTTGCGCTCTTTTTTTAGTTTTTGCAATCAGAATGATTTGCTGAAAAATCGCGAAATCGAAAAATTAAAAACTCCGAAAGTTGCCAAGCCAGTGCCGAAAGCGGTTGATTTGATCGATATCGAAAAAATTTCTACGGATATAGCGCAATTCAGGAAAAATGAATGGCAAGCCAAGCGTGATTTGGCGTTGCTTACTTTGATCTATGGCTGTGGTTTGCGTATTTCTGAAGCGCTCTCAATCACCAAAAAAAATCTTGAAAATTCACAAAGTCTGATTGTGGAAGGGAAGGGCAAGAAGCAAAGAATGGTGCCGCTTTTGCCTTTGGTTAGAAAGCAACTTGATGAATATTTTGCAATTTGTCCTTTTGAAATTTTGCGTGATCAGCCAATTTTTTTGAGTTCTAAAGGCAGAATTTACACCCGTCGCGAGTTCTCACGCTTGATTTATAATGTTAGAAAAAATCTCAACCTTTCCGATACGATTACACCGCATTCATTTCGTCATTCTTTTGCTACACATTTGCTTGAGGCTGGAGGCGATTTACGCACGATTCAGGAACTTTTGGGACATGAAAATCTTTCTACCACGCAACGTTATACCAAAGTAGACAAATCAAGGCTGTTGAGTGTTTATGGGCAGTTTATGAAAAGATGAGTTTTACGACTCAAACTTCACATCAACTTTGGTGATCTTTTTGTTGAGCCTTTTTAGCACCTCATCGGAAACATCGAGCTCTTCTTTGTAAAACAGGGTTTGTGAAGCGGGGACAATGACGTCCATTTCTTTTTCTTTCGAAAGATCAGCAATAATTTCTTTTACCTTGTCGTTAACTTTGCTCATGGCATCAAGTGAGGCTTTTTTCAGACTGTTTTGTTTTCTATCAACAAAGGTCTTGAACTCGTCAACCCTCTTTTCAAAAGTCCGAGTTTCCTTGTCAAAGGCATCAGCTGAAAGCACGCTCTTTTTGCTTTCAATACGTTTTTGTTCTGCTTCTAAAGCATCCTGTTTTTTTGTTACTTCCTTCTGATAATCATCCTGTTTTTTGCTGATTTTTGATTGGATATCGCGCATTGCGGATGATTCCTTGATGATCTTATCAACATCAATAATGCCGATTCCTGCGGCATTGGCATTGGATATAAAAAATGCCAAAATTGTAGCGATGGTTAATGTGGTTTTATTCATAAATCCTCTGAAATTTGTTGAAAGGTCGGCGCAAGTTATTTTTGCGACTTTAGTTTTCAAGTAGCTTGTAATTTTGGATAGTGGCTTCTAGCTTGCCCGCCCCTTTATCTCAAAAGTTTTAACTACATGAAAGAAGTTTTACGTCCAACCGACAAAGCAGCAGAAGAAGCGGTTCGAACTTTAATTTCCTGGATTGGTGATAATCCTAATCGTGAAGGACTTCGCGAAACTCCAAAACGCGTGATTAACGCCTATCGTGAATTTTTTTCCGGCTATAATCTCGATGCCAAAAAAATTCTCGGCAAAACCTTTGAAGAAGTTGAAGGATATGACGACATGGTTTTGCTAAAAGACATGCGCATGGAATCACATTGTGAGCATCATATGGTGCCTTTTGTTGGCATAGCGCATGTTGCTTATGTGCCAGATCACAAGGTGGCCGGAATCAGTAAAATCGGACGTTTGATTGATGTTTTTGCCAAAAGATTGCAAACCCAGGAAACCATGACAGCGCAGATTGTCGATGCCATAAACACAGTTCTAAAGCCAAAAGGCGTTGCGGTTTTAATCAGCGCCAAGCATCAATGCATGACTACGCGCGGCGTTCACAAAACCGATACCGAAACCGTAACCAAAATGATGAGCGGAGTTTTTAAAGATGATCCGGAAATGGAAAAAAAGTTTTTGATGATGATTTCATGTTGATTCTTGCCTCAACTTCAAAAATTAGAAAACAAATTCTCAAAGAGGTCAGATTAAAATTCAAAGTTGTAGCGCCGCTTTTTGACGAAGAAAAAGCCAAGAAAAAATTAAGATTGTCTCCGCAAAAATTGCCGATTTTTTTGGCGAAAGGAAAGGCTTTGTCGATTAGTCAAAAATTTCCCGATGCTTATGTGATTGGCTCTGATCAGGTTTGTGAATTTCAAAATCAGGAAATTCCAAAATCAAAAAATGCCAATGAAGCGTTAACGCAACTCAGAAAATTTAACGGCAAAATCCATTTTCAAAATAATGCGGTTGTAGTTGCTCATAAAAACAAAATAATTTTTGAAAATTTTTCTCGCGTCAAAATGACAATGCGCAAAATGCCAATCAAAGAAATTGAAAATTACATCAGTCTGGATAAGCCATTTGGCTGCGCCGGCAGCTATCGCTATGAATCGCTCGGCAAACATCTTTTTAAAAAAACCGAAGGCGATTATTTCTCAATTTTAGGCCTTGCAATTCAACCTCTAATCTTTTTCCTTAACCAAAAAAAGATTTTAACTTACCACTTACCACTTACCACTTATCGCTAATTTTTTTATGGATCTCCTAACTTACGACATTTTTTTCAGCCTCTTAACCTTAACCTTCCTCGAAATCGTTCTTGGCATCGACAATCTGATTTTTATTGCGATTGCCATTTCAAACTTGCCTGCGAAGAATCGTCGTATCGCGCGGGTTTTCGGTTTATCTTTGGCGTTTATTATCCGCATTTTGATGTTGTTGACCTTGTCTTGGGTGATGAGTCTCACGGATCCGCTGTTTTATGTTGGCGATGTTGGATTTTCTTTCAAAAATTTCCTGCTGATTTTTGGTGGTTTGTTTCTTCTTGTTAAAAGTGGCTGGGAAATTGCCAATGATGTTTTGTTCGGGCTTTATGCGCAAAAAGAAGGAAAAAAAATCAACATGGCAAAAAACATGCTGGCAGCGATTTTGCAAATCACTTTAATCGATTTTATTTTTTCTTTCGATTCGGTGATCACGGCAATTGGCATGACCAACAACATTTCCGTTATTGTCACCGCAATTTTAATTTCGATGTTTGTGATGTTGATCGCCTCGGAAAAAGTTAGCTATTTTCTGCAAACCTATCCTTCTTTAAAAATTGTGGCTTTGGCCTTTATTTTTATGATCGGGGTAATACTCCTTGCTGATGGTTTGCATATGCCGATTTCAAAAGGATATCTCTATTTCTCGTTATTTTTCACTGTTGCGGTGGAATCACTAAACATCGTGGCAAGAAAGAGGCATAATCAACAATCAACCAAAAACTAGGAGTTATATGAAAAAAATTTTTCCGGCATTTTTATTTATTTTTACCCTTTCTTCCTGCTCATTTCTGCAAAATTTTCAAAAGCAACAATTGCAAGTCGATAGCTTGGATAAAGGGGCGAAGATGGATATGCGCAAATTTTTTGTCGGCGATCTTGAAGGTTTTGGTATTGTTCAGGATCAAAACGGCAAAATCACCGACACTCTAGCCATCACAATTAACGGCAAATGGGAAGAAAACAAAGGCGTAGTACAACAAAATTTCATTCATACTGATGGCAAAAAAGACAGCAGAACTTGGTTAATCACTCTTGCCAATGATGGCGGTTTTACCGCGGTTGGGCATGATATTGTTGCTCCGGCTCAGGGAAAACAAACCGGAAATGCGCTGCAGATGATTTACAGTTTATTGTTGCCAGGCGAGATGGGAAAGCAGCAAATTGCCTTTGACGACAAGATTTATCTGATTGATGAAAAATCAGCAATTATGATTTCCGACAGTAAAAAAGGCTTTTCCGGATCAGGAAAATCAATCATTTCCCTCAAAAAACTCGTCAATGGTAAAGAGTAAAAATAAATTTTAATGAGCGGCCATATCATTTTTTCCTATGCCTTTGATGCTGAAGGCAAGGCCACCAAGCTTGATAATCGTAAAGTTTCTGAAGAGTTAAAAAATCAGGGATTATCCTGGGTGCATCTTGATGCGGAAAATAAATCTACCGCCAAATGGCTGGCGCGTGAAGTCAATTATCTCGATCATCTGATCATCGATGCGCTGATTGCTGAAGAAACAAGACCAAGGGTGATGGAGTTTAATGACGGACTTTTGATCATTTTGCGCGGCATAAATCTCAATCAAAATTCCGAGCCGGAAGATATGGTTTCAATTAGAATGTGGATTGACAATGACCGCATCATCACCGTGCAACGCCGTGAGATGAAAGCTTTGTTTGATCTTGGCAAAGATATTGAATCGGGAAAAATTATCAAAAATTCCGGTGAGTTTCTGTATAATCTGTTATATCAAATTCTTGCCGTAACCTCGCCATTTCTTTATGCTCTTGGTGAAAAAGTTGATATGTTGGAAGAAAAAATCATGAGCACTCATGACGTTTCTTTTCGCGAAAAAATTTTACAGATCAGAACACAATTGGCTGTTTTTAAACGCTATTTGGCCCCGCAAAGAGAAGCGATTGCCAAGCTGCGCATTTGTGATCACGAATGGATCAATGATTGGACTAAAAGACATTTTCAGGAGAATCTCGATCACATCACTTTAATGATCGAAGAAATTGATGAAGTTCGCGATCGTTCGCAAATTTTGCATGACGAACTTTTTCACGGCCTGACCGAAAAGTTGAATAAGAGCATGTATGGTCTCTCGCTGGTTGCCTCAATTTTTATCCCGCTAACTTTTTTTACCAGCATCTTTAGCGTCAATATTGGCGGAGTTCCAGGGCTTAACAATCATAATGCATTTTTCTGGATGATGATAGCAATGGCATTTACGGTTTTGTCGCAGCTCATAATTCTAAAAAAGAAAGATTTACTTCGTTGAAACACCAATTCCGGATAAGGCATCAAGCCAATCTCGATTAGTTCCCTCTCCCCTTGTGGGAGAGGGTTAGGGTGAGGGG
>Ga0155344_104_pt1 | contig 28187 bp, 25 predicted proteins | sample RifCSPhighO2_02_FD_106312 | JGI IMG/M metagenome (GOLD analysis project Ga0155344, IMG submission 106312) | Alphaproteobacteria bacterium RIFCSPHIGHO2_02_FULL_40_34 | reverse complement strand
TGTCACCCCGCACTTGTTGCGGGGTCCATTTGGTCGCAACCAATAAAATCAAGTCTTTGACGAGATGGACCCCGCAACAAGTGCGAGGTGACAGTGTGGTGAGATTTGTGATTTAGCTTAGAGTCTGTAAATTTGAATCTGGGTTTCTTAAACGTTATTGGGGTTAAACTAAATAATTTTATCAAATGATCTCGCTAATAATGGGCAGTAAATCGGATTTTGCGACAATGCAGCATGTCTGCAAAATTCTTGATCAATTCAAAATTTCCTACGAAACCAAAATCATTTCCGCACATCGCACACCAAAAAGACTTTATCAATTTTGTGAATCGGCAAAAAAACGCGGAATAAAAATTATCATCGCCGGCGCTGGAGGAGCTGCGCATTTGCCGGGGATGACTGCAGCAATGACTGACTTGCCGGTTCTTGGAGTTCCAATTGAAAGCAAAACTCTTAAAGGTCTGGATTCACTTTTGTCAATTGTGCAGATGCCATTTGGAATTCCGGTTGGAACTTTGGCAATCGGCGAAGCAGGCGCCAAAAATGCCGCACTTTTGGCAATTGCAATTCTGGCTTTATCAGATGAAAAACTGGCAAAAAAACTGGAAAAATTTCGCAAAGATCAAACCGCAGCAGTTAGCATCAAGGCATAATCACGGACAGGCAGCAACAATATCAGACCAGCTTCCATAAGCTTCGCATTTTTTGGTTAAGCGTTTGTCTTCATTTGGAGTTGTGCATGAGCTGGTAGCATAAACAATTTTTCCGTAATAGGCATTGGCATTGGCAAAAGCTGCTCCGGCATCCTGACATGGAATCAGAAACATCGCCTTAAAATCTTCAACCAGATCATTTCTGCGCTTGAACAAAACAATATCATCAAACACATCACTATTGCCGGCTGATGCCATAATCACATTGTTAAAAGCAGCTTGGTTACTGCCGTCATTGAAAGAAGTTGCATCATTATCTTGCTCGTCCAAATCTGATGAACGTGTATTTTGTGAAGATGAGTTGGTATTAAAAGCACCGGATTTATTGGCCCCATAACTGATTAAAACCATAATAGCATCATCGGTCACCGCTTGAGAAACGCCGGCTGGTTTCTCGTTAATAGTCATAATTGAAGTGAAGGTTGCAGTGCCAAAAGTTGCTGTGCCAAAATTTGGTGTAGCCTCAATTGCTTTGGTAAAATTTTTATCAACCACATAAGCAATTTTGTTTTCAAAACCATCTTCAGCCATGTCATTTCCAAGCCCTAGCATCCTAACCGGAACCATGCCATAAACCAGATTTGCGCTTGTGGTTGATTGATAAACTCCACTACCAGAGCAAGCTCCCTGCGAACCAACTTCAGCGCCATAATCAGAATCAGTGGTTTTGATTTTTTTTAGAGAAGCTGGACAAGGCATTCTCTTATTTGCCACCAAAAAATTTCCTAAAGCTTTGTAAACTTGCTGCAAACGATCATTGGTGTTTTTGATTTTAGCATTGTTAACACTGCCAACAGAAACGGTTAACGCTCCGGTAATCAAAATCGAGATGATTAAAATCACAATCGAAAGCTCGATTAAGCTGTAGGCTTTTTTGAAAACTTTTTTGTTCATTTTTATTTTGACAATTTTGACTCGGTTTTTATGTTGCCGCGTCTTTGTTGGGGGGCATAGCTCAGTTGGTAGAGCATCTGCTTTGCAAGCAGAGGGTCAGGAGTTCGAGTCTCCTTGCCTCCACCACCCGTTTTTCTTTCCATCATCTAAAAACTTTTTCGTTTCTTCTGCCAAAAATTCACCTGGAAAATCCAAATGTCCAGCGCCTTGAATCTCGATGAATTTTTTTGGTGATTTAATGGCGTGATAAAGTTTTTGTCCTTCCTCAAAACGCACCACATCATCAGCGGTTCCATGAAAAATTAAAACCGGAGAAGAAATTTCCGGCGCAAAAGCAATTGAGTTGAATTTGTCTTTCAGCAACAAATTAACCGGCGCAAACCAATATCTGTTTTGAGCAACAGAAACAACAGAAGAAAATGGCGATTCAAGAATCACGGCATGAAATTTATGCTTTGCCGCAAATTGTATAGCAACTCCCGAACCAAGAGATTCTCCAAAAAGAATGATATTTTTTGTCGGATAACCTTGTCCTAAAAGAAATTTATATGCTGCATCGGCATCCATCATTAATCCAGCTTCGGAAGGCTTACCCTGTGATCCAAAATAACCGCGATAGGAAATTGCCAAAACAGCAAATCCCCTTTTAACAAAGGCCTGCAATTTCTCTTCACGATCAGCAAGATTTCCGGCATTGCCGTGAAAAAAAAGGATAGCCTTTTGTGCATCTTTTGAATCATGAATCCAGGCAAGGATTTTTATTCTATCTTCGGTGGTTAATTGTATTTCCCTGAAACCATCAGCAACTTTTTCAACCTTCCCCATCGGCATATATTGCAAATTGCGCTGGAAGAAAAACAGCAAAGCTAGAATCACAAAGTAAGTTGCAAGGGCTGTAAGCACGATTTTTTTCATTGGTTAAAGAGTTTGACATCCTCAAAATTTTGAATTGAGCGCGATTTTAAATTTGGACATGTTCTTGCAACCAAACCAGATAAAACCTTTCCAGAACCAATTTCGATAATTTCTTCAACACCTTGTGAAGCTAGAAATATCATGGTTTCACGCCATCTCACCGCAGCGGTTATTTGTTTGGCAAGCAAATCACGAATTTGATTTGGATCGTTAGCAATATCAGCAGTCACATTGGCAATCACCGGAATAGATGGCGATTTTATTTCCGCCTTCGCTAAAGCAATTTTCATTTCATTTTGTGCATCAAGCATCAGAGCAGAATGAAATGCGCCGCTTACCGGCAGCACAATGGCACGCTTTGCACCTTTCTTTTTCGCAATTTCAACTGCGCGATTAATTGCCGATTTTGAACCTGAAATTACCACCTGCCCGACTGAATTATCATTAGCAATTTGACAAATTTCATTTTGTGCCGCTTCGCTAGCAATTTCTTCTGCAACTTGAATTTCAACGCCAAGAATTGCCGCCATTGCGCCTGTGGTTTTTTCGCCACATTTTGCCATTGCGCGGCCACGAACTTGCAAAAGTTTGGCTGTTTCTTCAAGGCTTAAGGCCTTTGCAGCGCAGAGTGCAGAATATTCGCCGAGAGAATGTCCGGCGGTAAAGGCACAAAGATTTTCAAATTTTTTGCCAAAATCTTTTTCTAAAATTGTGATCAATGCTATCGAAACTGCCATTAAAGCCGGCTGCGTATTTTCTGTTTTAGTTAACTCTTCACTTGGCCCTTCAAACATTATTTTTGATAAATTCACACTTAAAATTTCATCAACCTTTTGAAAAACTTCACGCGCTGAAACAAAATTTTCAAAAAGATCTTTGCCCATTCCAACAGCTTGAGAACCTTGGCCGGGAAAAACTATTGCTGTTTTCATGGTTGTTATACGAAATGTTCGGTTTCTAAAATAACCCCAATAACGCTTAAGGAATTATGGCTTAAGTCTACAAACTCTGAGTAAAACCAATAAACTCCACCACACTGTCACCCCGCACTTGTTGCGGGGTCCATTTGGTCGCAACCAATAAAATCAAGTCTTTGACGAGATGGACCCCGCAACAAGTGCGGGGTGACAGTGTGGTGAGATTTGTGATTTAGCTTAGAGTCTGTAAATTTGAATCTGGGTTTCTTAAACGTTATTGGGGTTAAAATAGATCCTGAAACAAGTTCAGGATGACATGTTTTGAAACCATCTTTCCTAGATTGTCATCCTGAACTTGTTTCAGGATCTAATTTTCTCGGACACAACATTTTAAGAACAATTGTTTTTATAAATATTTTTTTAAGATTTTTTTCACCTCATCTCGAACCATGTCATTATTGATGGCAAAGGCGATGTTGGCTTCGAGATAACCTAAAACATTTCCGCAATCAAAACGAACTTCATCAATTTTTTTGTAGTAATAAGGAAAATTTTTGCACATCGCTTTCATGGCGTCAGTTAGCTGAATTTCACCGCCGGAACCAATTTCAAACTTCGATAAATATTCAAAAATCTCCGGCTGCAAAATGTAGCGGCCGGTGATTGCTAAATTTGACGGAGCATTTTCCAGTTTTGGTTTTTCAATCATATCAACAATTTTTTCTTCGCCTGCAATTTTGATGATGCCATATTTATTGCTGTCTTTCATCTTGATTTCATCAACAGCGACAACGCTTGCTGACTCTTCCTTTTTGTAATAAAGATCAATCATTTCGCCAAGAAAATTTTTTTTGCTACCTCTGCTTTGCATCATCATTTCATCGGCAAGAATCACAATGAAAGCCTCATCGTGAGCAATAAAATTTCTGGCGCACCAAATGGAATGACCAAGCCCAAGCGGCTTTTGCTGACGTACAAAAGCAACTTGCCCTGCTTGCGGAAGCCAGCCCATAACTTCGTTTAATTCCTGCGATTTGTTTTTTTCATCGAGCTTTGATTCGAGCTCATAAGCATGATCGAAATGGTTGTTGATGGCATTTTTATTGCGGCCGGTGACAAAAATAAATTTTTCGATTCCCGCCGCTTTAGCTTCTTCATAGGCATATTGGATGATTGGTTTGTTAGCTATCGGCAACATTTCTTTTGGCATGGATTTTGTCGCCGGCAAAAAACGCGTTCCCAATCCTCCAACTGGAAAGACTGCAGTTTTAACTCTTCTCATAGCTCTTCACTTAAAATTTTTAATTTGCGATAAATGGTGGAGCGGCCGACATCGAGATGTTTTGCTACTTCAGAAAGATTGCCGTTATAGAGATCAACAAGACGTTGGATGATTTCTTCTTCTATCACATCAATGGTTTTGCACTTTCCTTCATCGTCGAAAATATCAACCAACTCGCTGTTGATATCGGAATTTTTTTTGATCACCGATTTGGCCTTGGTTAGACTGTTACTCTCCTGATTCAACAATTGCGGAAAATGTTCGGGATTGAGAACCTCACCTTCACACAATACCACGGCGCGAAAAATACAGTTTTTAAGCTGGCGGATATTATCTTCCCAATCATAGCCATAAAGCAGATGAAAGGCTTCGCTACTGATAGCTTTGATTTTCTTGTTTTCATTAACGCTGAAATCGTGACAAAAAGTTTCGGCAAGAAATTTTATATCTTCATGACCGCGATCCCTCAAGCTCGGAATTGTAATAGGAAAGGCTGCCAAACGATAATACAAATCCTCACGAAATTTTTTCAGCGCCATCAGTTTTTGTAAATCGCGCGTTGTCGCAAAAATCATGCGCACATTAACGCGAACAGGAAATTTTCCCATCACTGGTGTGAATTCACCTTCCTGCATAAAACGCAAAAGCTTGATTTGCAGGTCAAGTTTCAAGCTGTCGATTTTTTTGAAATAGATAGTGCCATTATTGGCTTCGCGCAATTTGCCGATATTTTTTACCATACCGTCTATCATGGGACGCTCTGATCCGAACAATTCTTCTTCCGCAGAGCCGCCTCTCAACAAATCGCATTCAATTGCTATGAAAGGCTTGCCAGATCTTGGACTTGAACCATGAATGGCGCGGGCAAATAACTCCTTTCCTGATCCGCTTGGACCTTCGAGCAAAACCGGAATCATTGAGCTAACAACTTTTTTCGCCAGCTTGATAGCGTCATTGATTGGATCGCTTTTTCCAAGAATGTCAAAAAAGGCCACCTGGTTTTTACCTTTTCTCATCAAATGGGAAACCTGATATTTCAGATTTTTTTTCTCGATAGCGTTGTTGATTGAGGCGGTGACGCGTGCAAAAATATCGCGTTCACCTTTAACGATATAGTCAATTGCGCCATAATTGATCGCAGTTACCGCAAGCGTGACATCCTTGTTGGCAGTTAAAACAATCACCTGCAAATCGCCTTTAATCGGCGCGATTTGTTTTAGAACTGTTAAACCATCAAGATCTGGCATGGAAAGATCGAGCAACATTACATCCACATTGTGGCATGAGATTCCTTTGATGACTTTTTTGTTCATAAAAAAATCAACCACCTCCATCCCACTGCTCATCACCAAATAATTGCAACCCAAATCACCTATGAATTTACCCAACAATTTGCGCTGGGTAGCTTCATCATCAACGATCAAAATAGTGTTTTTGTTAATCATGTTTATGAATTTTCTTTTCCTGAAGCAGATGGATAATTTTTGCCGCCGTTTCCTCAACGGATCTTTTGGTGACGTCAATTATCGGACAATTCAATCTGGCAAATAATTTTCGTGATTCGGCAACTTCATTTTTTATCGCCTCAAGATCAACATATTCGCTACCCGCCTCATGACCTAAAGAAGTTAAGCGCGTCTGTCTTATTTGCAGTAATTTTTCCGCACTTATGGTAAGGCCGACAATCAAAGGTTTTTTCAATTCATAAATTGCCTGCGGCACAGTTTCGATTGTAACGAATGGAACATTGGCAGTTTTGTAACCGCGACAAGAAAGATAAACTGATGTCGGAGATTTGGAGGTGCGTGAAACTCCAACAATCACAATATCGGCATCATACAAATCCCATGATGATTGACCATCATCATGCATCATGGTGTAGCTGATTGCTTCAACGCGCGAAAAATATTCCTTATCGAGCAAATGCTGGCGACCGATGGTGTGGCTTATACTCATACCAAGAAAATTGGAAAACTCGGCGATGATATGAGAAATTACCGGAATACATGGCGCTTTGAGTTTGAAGCATTCTTTGCGCAATTCTTCAATCAGACCATCATGTAAAATGGTGTAAAGCACGATACCGGGATTTTTGGCGATCTCGTCAAGAACCTTCTCCAATTGTGATTTGGTGCGAACTAGCGGCCAAATAAAATCATTTGATTCAACGCCTTCAAATTGCGACAAAACCGCACGCGCAACCGAACTTAAAGTTTCGCCGGTTGAGTCGGAGACGAGATGGAGGTTGATTAGTTTTTTGGTCATAGACAGTTTTTAATCGTGATTGTTCTTAAAATTTTGTGTCTTTTTCGTGCTTCATGCTTCGTGTGTTAAAATTACCGAAGCACGAAGCACGGCGCACGAAGCACGAAGACATTCTCAGCGCTTACTCACAGACGGCACTTTGATATCAGCATTCACAATCACCGTGATTCTTGTGCCTTGCGGAACTCTGATGATTGGACTTAAATCAATCGTGCTACTGATAATTTGGCCAACAGTATCAATAATGGTTTTAGTCACATCATACAAAGCCTGATTGGTGGCGCTTCCGGTTGTGGTTGTTGTGCCTTGGGTTGGATTGGTTGTGGTTGTGGTTGCAGTCTGATCGCTAAGAAGCTCCTGCGCTGCCGCAACACCGCCAACCGCAAGAATACTTGTTAACAATGAATTGGCGATTACCGAAGCGTATTTGTTATCAACATCACCAGGAATTCCAGCGCGACCAAATTGATCTGAAGCATTAAAAGTGATGGCAAGATCAACTCCATCTGGACGAATCAGACGCGTCCAACCAATTTGAACACGCCCTTGCCCTCTTTTGACTTCGCTGGAATAAGAACCAAATAACCGTGAACCTTTAGGAATTAGAACATCATTTCCCGATTCGCCATAAACATCGCGACTGATAACTGCGCGAACTGATCCAGGAATTTCAGTGTTGATCGCAGTTTCCAAAACAGCTGTAAGCAATTTTCCTTGCGCAATGGTATGAGCAAGATCGGAAATGTAAGTGGCAACGACGGTTGGTTCGGTTTGTTGCAATTCCTGCAACGGATCTTTTTTCAACTGAACTATGTTTTCATCATAACCAACCGAACGCGCTGGAGCTCCACCCTCAAGCTGTCCGGAAAAAACAATAATCGGAGCATAACGCGGATCTGATCTTGGTTGCTCTGGCAATTTATCCTGAATTGCAGCTTCGGATTTTTTCTGCTCCAAAGCTTGTTGCACTTGTTGCCCGGCTGGTTGTTGACCTGGTATAAGTTGTGTTGGAAGTAATTGTTGCAAAGGCGGTGTTTCCTGTTTTTGCGCTTCCGGAGATAATTTAATCTGTTCAGGAGGAGCGGCATCTTCTGGCAATTCCGGTAAAGTTGGAAGATCTGGAGCAGATGGTTTGGCAAGCAAGTCTATGTAGTCATCTGATTTTTCTTTTGGTTTTTCAATTTCAAACGGGGATCTTCCAAATTCAGACGAGGCAACGCTGGCAGGTTTTGGAGGTTCAATTGCTTCCAGTTTTTCATGTGACTTATTCTCTCCCTTGAAGAAGAAAAAGTAAAACACCAGCACCGTCAAAATAGTGGAAGCAGCAATGATGGCCATTTTGCTTTTTTTTGCCGCCGCAATTGCCGGACCGCCCGCGCCAACCTCAACCTCATCATCATCTTCTTCCAGCTCTGGAGCCTGTTGTTTAACTGGTTTCGATTTCATTAAATAATAAAAATACTTTTTTTAATTTATTTAGGTGAGGGGTAATTTGCAAATAAGGTAAAATCCTAAATCTTAAATCCTAAATAATTTTCACCTTCTCCAAAAACTCCCTTATCACTTCAAACACTTCCTCCTTTCTCTCCGAGTTGATGATCACATGATTTGAGAAATCGACTTCTCGCAAAAATTTTTGTTCCGATTCAATTTTTTTATAAATTATTTTACCACTCACCGGATTAACCACCGGATCATGTTTTGCCTGAATAATCAGCGTATCAGTTGAAATTTTTGCAAGATTATCTTCGCAAACCGACATCAATTTTTCCAACTCATAAACACCTTTGACATAATTGCGGCTATAGTTGATTTGAGGATTCTCCGGCTGATCATCAACATATTCAAATTTGCCTTTTGCGATATGAAATTTGCTTAACATTTCATTCCACAAATTAATTCCCGGAATCATGCGCGCTTTGATATCAAGAAGTTTTAACGCCGCATTTATTGAAATTACCGCATTCAATTTTTTACCATTTTTATTTGCGCAGGAAAGCAAGCTCAACAAACCGCCAGTCGAAAATCCGATGATGACAATTTTGGCCGAAATATTTTGCAAAGCGCTATAGCCGCGCTGCAAAGAATCATACCAATCCTGCCAAGTAACCGTAGCAAGATTTGCCGGTGCGGTGCCATGACCACGCAATCTTGTTGCATAAATTTTAAAACCAAATCCGTTTAAAAATTTTGCCAAAGCTTCAACCTCCTTCGGCGCAGATTTATAGCCATGCGCAATCACGATGCCGGTTTTGCGAATTTTTGAGGAAGTTTTGAGTTTTGAATCAAGAAAAAATGGGCTGCCGATTGATTTATCTTTGGAAAAATTTTTGTCGAAATAGATGTCGTAATCACAATTAAAAATTTCGATATCGCGACGATAAATTTCGTCAAAAACTTTTTTGCGTAATTCATCATCAGGAATTTTGGCATTTCTTTTGACAATTCCACTTGCCGTCTCAAGCAGAAAAAACTCATTGGCAATCACCTGTAAAGTATTGGTAAGTCTGATTTCGTGGAAATCATACTTTCTTTCAAAAACGGATTTATTGAGGCGAATAACTTGCGGAGAAATTTCTGCAATCAGGCCCTGTTTTTTTGCCAGTTCAAATACGCTGTCAAATTCATGATGTGGCTCATCGGCAAAAATTTTGAACAGATTTTCTTCAAATAAACTCGCATGAAGGCGATATCTGCCGCTTTTCTGCAACATTGTCGCTGACAGGTAAATCACGCGTTTTAGACGATTGGTTTCAATTTCATTTTCTTTAAAATGATAAAGCGCAGCGGAAAAAAGATGATCAAAATTTATCTGGATATCGGAATAAATTTTTTCCATGAAATCATTGGTCAGGCGTAATTTCAGATAGCGCAAAACAAAATTATTTTTGGTCTCATCTTTGATGATTGGAATTTGTTTGATGATATTACGCGTATTTTCAACATAGCCTGATAGATCTATCGGATCGCCAAAGCTGATGTTGATTTCACCGCCAAGCAAAAGATTTCCTTCAATTTCCAACTCTTCCGCAACCTGTTTTGGAATTCTTTTAATCAGGCGTGTGATCAGTTTCTGGATGGCATTTTCACCGGGACGAATTGGGTAGTAAGTGATATTGAGTGGTACAATGCAGGTTGTGATTTTTTTAAAATAATCGTGATAGGAAATGTCGAAATTCTGTTTGAACTCATCGAGAATTTCTGTTTTACTTTTTTCAACTGCCTCAATGATATCACTGCGCAAAAGTTGTGATTTCAGAGCCAAAACCGCTGATCCAGTGCGCACTGGTCCAACGCGATTTGGGGTGTAGTTAACGAAGGTTTCTTGATGCCGGATTTCTTTGCTTTTGACCATACTGCCTTCGGGATAGATCATCCAGTCATATTCTCCGCTGATCAAATCTTTGAGGATGATATTGTCGCGACGTGAATCTTTGGTTGAGATGGTTCCGACCGAACGCAAAAATCTTCCCAAAGCGCCAAAATAAAGCCCTGAATCAGCAAGACATCTGATTTGGCGACCAGTGTGTTTGTGAATCAGATAGGGAATAAAAAATGTTTCCGAACGTGTAAAATGATTGGCAACAAACATCACCGGCCTTGGCGGCAATTTTTCCAAACCATGAACAGAAAATTTTGAACCAAGAAGTTTTTCTATAACCTTCAGGGCAAAGGCGGCATAACGAAAAGTTTCTGTTGTCATCTAAATTTTTTTTCAAAAACGGATTCATTGAGTTTGATTAACTCTGAAACTTCAACCTCTTCATTTTCAAAACAAATTTTTTCTTTCACAACTGATCCAATTTTAAAAAGAGCTACGGATTTTTTTTCTGCTTTTTTCTTCAATTCGGAAATTAAGGAAGAATCAAGCGCCACAACATAACGCGATTGGTCTTCAGAAAAACAGACTGTGTTTCTATCGGCAATTCCTATTGCAGAAATATCCAGCTTACAGCCAAATTCAGCATTGCACATTTCAAACAAACTAACCAGCAAACCACCGTCGGAAATGTCGTGGCAAGAGTTGATGATGCCTTCTTCAATCAATTCGCGCACAAATTCTGCATTCTTTTTTTCTTCTACCAAATCAACAAGTGGCGGATTTTTTATACTTTCTTTTTTCAGAATTTCGCACTCAAAAAGTGAACAGGAAATATGACCGGAAGTTTTTCCTATGACAAAAATTTCATCAGCAATTCTTTTGAATTTTGTGTCACATCTTTTGTGTAGATCATTGAGCAATCCAACTCCGCCGATTGCAGGAGTTGGCTTAATCGCCTTGCCATCAGTTTCGTTGTAAAGCGAGACATTTCCTGACACCACCGGATAATCTAAAGCTTTGCAAGCTTCGGTGATTCCCTGAATTGCGCGCACAATCTGCCCCATAATTTCTGGTTTTTGCGGATTGCCAAAATTGAGACAATTAGTGATGGCAAGAGGCTTTGCACCAACTGCAGAGATATTGCGATAAGTTTCAGCAACCGCTTGTTTTGCGCCTTCAAAAGCATCGGCTTCAACATAACGCGGAGTACAATCGCAAGTTAAAACCAATGCCTTTTGCGTGCCATGAACACGCACAATTGCAGCATCGCCGCCGGTTTGGATCGTATCATTCATCACTTGCGAATCATATTGCTCGTAAACCCATTTCTTGGAAGCGAGATCTGGAATCTGCAGGAGAATTTTTAGATTTTCGATTACTGACATTGGTTGAGAACAACTTCTATTCGACCTTCCCAAAACTGCTGAATCACAACATTTGGATGAAATTTTTTTATGGTCTCCCAATTTAGATCACAAGGGAATTCATTGATGTAATAGGCTGTGGAAAAATGCTCCGAAATCAGATCTATCAAATCACCAAAATAGGAATCTTTATAAACAAAAATCACTGGCAAATTTTTGTTTTCATTAACCACAAAATATGGCCTATGAAAATTTTTGAGAATTGGCGGCGTTGGAAAAACATAATTGTGAGCTGGTTTGTATTTTGGCTGTAAATCATAATTCACATTCATGGAATTGGAATTCATGATATCGGAAATATCGCCTCGAACCAACTCATCTTCCTTATTGATAAAATCACTACGCAAATGTGGTTTGAAACCAAGTTTCCTGGCGATTTCAACATAAGCCGGATGTGCACCACGCCTGTTCCAATGCGTGTCAGTTTGATGATAAATAATCTCCCTTTTTTTTGCTTCTAGCAAAATTGGACGCAAATCAATCACCGGAAAATCAGGATATTTTTTCTTCAATAATGTCAGAAACTTATCAATGCGATGTGGAGCTTTTTGCTTCATATAATCCGGCAAAAATTCTGGATAAATCGTGCTTTTATCAGCGGCAATTACCAACAGATAATCGATATTTTTGGCGCGCATTTCCTGCCAATTATGATAAAAAGATTCGACTCCGCGCTCAACCAACTCATCACTAATTTGCGCTTTGCCAACCGCATCAAGCAAGGAATTGTGATTATCAAAATAAAGCCACCCGCCTCTGCCTATCACTGCTCTTACATCCGGTGATTCATCAAAAATTTTATCCGTCATTTTTGAATTGATGGAAATTAAAGTTTTTCTGAAACCGTAATTATCGTTAAAAAATTTCTCGAAATTTTTTGAATAGTCGCGGGAAAAAGAAAATTGTGGCAATTCGTAAGGAATCCTTTTCTCAAACAAATCTTTTACCGGCGAAAAATGGAAAACAGAATCAAGTGCCGGAAGTAGCAAAATCAGGATAAAAACGATGGTTAAACAAATATTCTGCCTTTGCATCAGAACTGAAAATAGATGAAGGGATTGTGAGTTGCGGCGGAGAGACGAATTATCGCAAGCGCAAAAACCGCAATCAAAAACAAATCAAAAATACCAACAAAAATTCGGTTTTTGCGCATCAGACATAACGCTAAATTTTTAACCAAAGGAGAAAATCCAATCAGCGCTAAAGAAAAAGACATCCAGACGAAATGCGATCTAATCAGGCGTGAAATCTGATTGGAAACAATCTCAATTTCATTGCCAGAAAACATGGTTTGCAGATAGGCAAGAGAGTGCGACAGATCAGGGCTGCGGAAGAAAACCCAACCGATCATGATGATGAAAATTGCGTAGAAATTTTGTAAAATTTTTGGCATAGAAACTTTTGGCAATACGCGTTCAGCAACTAAAAAAAATCCATGGAACATGCCCCAAATTATGAAATTCCAGCTCGCACCGTGCCATAAACCACAGAGAAAAAAAACCAAGACGAGATTAAAATATTGTCGCAAAACCGAAACGCGATTGCCACCAAGCGGGATATAGACATAGTCGCGAAACCAGGCGGAAAGCGACATGTGCCATCTGCGCCAAAATTCTTTGATTGAGCGCGAAATGTAAGGATAGTTGAAATTTTCCGGAAATCTGAAGCCAAAAATTCTCGCCAAACCAACGGCCATGTCGGAGTAGCCGGAAAAATCGAAATAAATCTGTAGAGTATAGCAAATAATTCCCACCCAGGCCAAAGCGGAATTTATTTCAGAAAGAGGGGAATCAAAAATAGCATCGGCAAGCTCTCCCAGCGGATTGGCAATGATTACTTTTTTTCCAATCCCAACAACAAAACGCCTGATTCCATAAGCGATAAAAAAGAAATTATGACGTCTTTTGCCAAGATATTTTTCGATAAAATTATAACGCACAATTGGTCCGGCGACAAGCTGCGGAAAGAAGGAAATGTAGAGCGCAAGCTGAAAAAGATTTTTCTGCGGCAGACATTTTTGGCGATAGATATCAACGAGATAGGAAATGGCATGAAAAGTGAAAAATGAAATTCCAATCGGCAGATGGATTTTTTTATTTTCGATGTGAAGAGCAAAAACAGCGTTTAAATTTTCAATCAGAAAATTGGCATATTTGAAATAACCTAAAAGCAGAAGGTTAAAGGTGAGAGCGATGAAGATTTCGTGCTTCGTGCTTTGTGCTTCATACTTCGATTTTCCAATCCACAACCCAAAAAAATAATTTCCGACAATCGAAACCAGTAAAAGCAGAACATATTGCCACTCGCCCCAAGCATAAAAAATCAGGCTTGCAACCAACAACAGAGCATTTTTGTAATTTTTATGTGGCAATAAAAAATACGAAAACAGAACAAAAGGTAAAAAAGCGAAGAGAAAAATATTGGAACTGAAGACCATTTATTTTTTTGCCCTGATGATTGCTTCCTCAATCAATTGAAACGCTTTTCTGGCATCTTCGAAACTTTTTACTTTCACCCATTTTCCTTTTTCCAGATCTTTGTAATGCTCAAAAAAATGTTTGATTTTGCTGAGCAAATTTTCTGGCAATTCTTTGTAAGATTGAATGTTTTCAAATTGTGAATTCAGCTTTTTTGCCGGCACGGCAAGGATTTTTTCATCCATGCCTTTTTCATCTTCCATGATTAAAACCCCAACTGGCTTCACTGCAATCACTGCGCCAGGGACAACCGGAAAATCAGAAATTACCAACACATCAGCTGGATCACCATCTTCCGACAAAGTGTGAGGAATAAAACCATAATTGCAGGGATAATACATCGGCGTAGCGATGAAGCGATCAACAAAAATTGCGCCGCTTTCTTTGTCCATTTCATACTTAACCGGATCAGCATTCATCGGCACTTCGATGATCACATTAACCTGATTCGGCACATTTTTTCCGATGGAAATTTTTTCAATGTTCATACAATTTAATTTTGAATTAACCCTCTTTGAAAAAGAGGGTGGCATCGCACGAAGTGCGATGACGGGTGATTTGAGATAGACAAACTCTAACTCTGAGTTTGTCTCCATAAATCCTCCGTCTGATTGCTTCGCAATCAGCCACCTCCTTTTTCAAAGGAGGTTAAGAAAACCCTCTTTGAAAAAGAGGGTGGCATCGCACGAAGTGCGATGACGGGTGATTTGGGAGAGACAAACTCTAACTCTGAGTTTGTCTCCAAAAATCCTCCGGCGCTTTGCGCCACCTCCTTTTTCAAAGGAGGTCAAGAAAACCCTCTTTGAAAAAGAGGGTGGCATCGCACGAAGTGCGATGCCGGGTGATTTGAGAGAGACAAACTCTAACTCTGAGTTTGTCTCCATAAATCCTCCGTCTGATTGCTTCGCAATCAGCCACCTCCTTTTTCAAAGGAGGTTTTTGAAATCCTCCGGCGCTTTGCGCCACCTCCTTTTTCAAAGGAGGTTAGTTTACTTCGACAATCACTGCTCCACCCTGCCCGCCGCCGATGCAAAGCGTGGCGAGACCATGATCTTTACCACGGCGCTTTAGTTCGCGCAGCAAATGGATGATAATTCTAGCGCCAGACATTCCAACCGGATGACCAAGTGCAACCGCACCACCATTAACGTTAAGAATTTTTGGATCAATTTTGCCAAGAGCATTACAAGCAAAATTTTTCTGACAAAATTCATCAGAGGCAAAGGCGCGAACACAGCCAATCACTTGCGCGGCGAAGGCTTCATTAATTTCGAATAAATCCATATCCTGCAAACTCAAACCGGATTTATCCAAAACTTTTTTGGAAGCAAAAACCGGGCCCAAACCCATGCGCGAAGGATCACAGCCGGCATAGGCAAATTCGCGAATATAGCCCAAAGGTTGCAAACCAAGTTCCTTTGCTTTCGATTCACGCATTAAAATTGCAAACGCCGCACCATCAGTGATTTGCGATGAATTGCCAACCGTCACCGTGCCGGTCACTTTTTCAAAATATGGCTTGAGCTTGGATAGATCTTCGATTTTTTGACCTTTACGCACACCTTCATCTTCTTCAATCATCTGCGAATTTTTTTCGTCATTATTGAAAACCGGAATAATTTCTTCTTTGAAAATTCCATTTGTCATCGCCGCTTCAGCCTTTTGATGCGATAGCAAGGAAAACTGATCCTGCTCTTCGCGCGTAATTTTAAAATCCTTCGCCACATTTTCTGCGGTGCAACCCATAATCAGGCCGGAGATTGGATCAGTAAGGCCTTGAAGCAAACCCACAACCGGCGCAAGAAAATTCAGGCGAAAAGTTAGAATCGTTGAAATCTTTTGTTGCAAAGTTTTTGCCTTCATCAAATTGGCAAAAAGTGCAGTCATTTTTTTACCAAACATCAAAGGAATGTTGCTCATCGATTCCACACCGCCAGCCAGAATGATTTCAGCTTCGCCATTTAAAATTTTTGAAGAGGCAGTGGTCATTGCTTCCATGCCAGAAGCACAATTGCGATGCACTGTGAAAGCCGGAACATAATCAGGAATACCGGCTTTTAAAGCGATAACACGCGAAATGTTCGCCGCTTCTGCCGGCTGCGCCACATTGCCGATAATTACTTCGTCAATTTTTTGCGGATCAATTTTTGCGCGAGTCAAAACTTCTTTGGCAATATGTGCTCCCAAATCGTGAGCAGTAAGATTTTTCAAGCTTCCACCGGCCTTTCCCATTGGAGATCTGAAGCCGGAAATAATTGCAATTCTTTCTTTCATGGAAAACGTTTGATTTGTTGGAGAGGCTTGCGAATTTAGGAAGCGGGAAATTAAGTTTCACTTATTTTTTGTCGGATATCGCTCAAAAAAATCCCAAAAATAATTAGCTAACAGTGTCTAAAGCAGTGCCTAAAGAAATTATCGAATTTGCCAATCATCTCGCCGATCTCTCATCGGTAATTGCCAAAAAATATTTTCGCCATTTTGAAATTGGTGAAATGGCCAAGGAAGATGATTCCCCTGTTACCAAAGCCGATCGTGAAATTGAAAAAATTATTCGCGAAGAAATCGAAAAAAAATTTCCTGATCATGGAATTATCGGCGAAGAATATGGCACCAAAGAGACAAAATCTGATTTCACCTGGATTCTTGATCCAATTGACGGCACCTCATCTTTCATCATCGGCCGCCCACTTTTTGGCACATTGATTGCACTTACCTGCAAAGGAAAATCCATTTTAGGAATCATGAATCAGCCAATCACCAATGAGCGCTGGATTGGTATCGATGGCCAAGGTTCATGGCTTAATGGTGTAAAAAACCAAACCAGAAATTGCACTGAAATTGCAGATGCCGTGATGTGCGCTTCTTCATCGCATCACTTTCAAAATGGTGATGATGATGTTTTAAAAAAACTTGCCAGCCTTACAAAATACCAGCGTCTTGGCGGCATTATTTATGGCGGCGATTGTTATTCCTACGCTTCGCTTGCTTCAGGATTTGTTGATATCGTTTTGGATCCGGGCTTAAAAGTTTATGATTATGCCGCGCTGATTCCAATAATCGAAATGGCTGGCGGCATTATAACCGACTGGCAGGGAAATGATTTGAAGTTAAAATCAAATGTGAAGCTTGTTGCTTGCGGCGATAAAGAACTGCATGAAAAAATTCTGCAGGAAATCAATGTTTGAAATGTCTGGTTTCGATGAAATATAGCGCGATGTTTTTTTCATCGGCCTTGGCGATAACCTCCTCATCGCGCACTGAACCACCTGGCGCGATGATGGCTTTGATTCCATAGCTAGCAGCAATTTCAATATTATCGGCAAAAGGGAAAAAAGCGTCAGACGCCAAAAATGCGCCGCGCGCTTTTTCAGCGGATTTTTTGCAGGCAATTGCGCAAGCATCAACACGGCTGGTTTGACCAGCGCCAATGCCGATAGTTTGAAAATCAGAAACCACCACAATCGCATTTGATTTAACATGTTTGCACACCGACATCGCAAAAATTAATTGCTCGATTTCGCTTTCGCTTGCTGATTTTTTTGAAACCAGTTTCAGGTCGTTTTTACTGATAATTTTTTGATCAAGCTCCTGAATTAAAAATCCTCCGAAAACAGATTTTATCTGGCTTTGTATTTCTTTTTTGAAATCAGCAATCAGCAAGCGCAGATTTTTTTTCGTCGCCAGAATTTCTCTCGCCTTTTCATCAATTTCACGAGCAATGATTACTTCGTAAAAAACTTTTGAAAGCTCCTGCGCTAAACTTTCATCAATCTTTCCATTTAGAGCAACAATGCCGCCAAAAGCTGATTTCGGATCAGATGAGAGCGCGCTTTGATAAACTTCAAACAGATTTTTGCCAATCGCTACACCGCAGGGATTGGTATGTTTAATGATAGCGCAAGCTGGCTGTTTGAACTCCAAAATCAGATTGTAAGCAGCATCAGCATCATTGAGATTGTTGTAGCTGAGCTCTTTTCCCTGAAGCTGTTTGGCATTCACAATTCCTGAAGCAGAAGTGGAATAAAGCGCGGCTTTTTGATGTGAATTTTCACCATAGCGCAAAGATTGTTTGAGTTCCAAAAGCAGAGCAAAATCTGATTTGTTGAACCAATTGGAAATTGCGATGTCGTAATTGGCGATATTTTTGAAAGCCTGCGCTGCCAGATTTTTTCTGAATTCAAACGATGTTGCACCAAAATTTTTTTCCATCTCATCTCGCAAATTTTGATATTGCGCTATAGAAGTGATCACGGTTTTGTAAGCAAAATTTTTGGCTGCCGACCTCACCATCGCTGGCCCGCCAATATCGATATTTTCGATGATTTCTTCTTCGCTGGACGTCTTTGCCACTGTTTCAACAAAGGGATAAAGATTAATGATGAGCAAATCGATTGATTCGATTTTATGCTGTTGCGCTGATTTCATATGCTCATCATTATCAGGAATTGCCAGCAAAGCGCCATGAACTTTCGGATGCAAAGTTTTGACACGCCCATCCATCATTTCCGGAAAATTCGTGAAGTCAGAAATCTCTTTCGCCGGAATTTTTTCCTGACACAAAAGCTTAAAAGTTCCACCGGTGGAAATTATTTCAACACTTTGCGAAGCCAGAAATTTAGCCAACCCAACAATTTCTGTTTTATCAGAAACTGAAATCAGACAACGAGAAATTTTTTGTAAATTTTTGAAATTAACCGCCGGATCTGCCATCGCCTCCACCTGACCTCATTCTTTCGACACGCGCTCTTCTGTCTTGCAATTGATCAACCTGAGTTTGTCCTTCTTCTTCATTTGCACCAGTTTCTGCAGTGGAAGCGCCATGTTTTCTAAGCGATGAAACTACATCTTTCAAATCATTGATTTCTCTTGTTCCTTTGGTTGTAAATAAATCAACCACTGCCTGAACAAAGGAATTTAATAATTCGAGAAGAAAATTGGCACGTTCCGATTCTTTTGGATGATCAGAGATATGCTCGGTGGCCAAAGCCCCCAAATCCCCACGCTCCTGCTCAAAACTTTCACCGGCAAGAGCAAAATATTTTTTAGCCAAACCATAATCACGTCTCACCTTTGCCATCTCATCACCTTGGGAATTATAATATCCAACAGCAACTGCCGCTCTTTTATCTCCTTCCTGCGCCGCTCTTTCAAAAGATTGAAAAGCGCGTTGATAAATTTCGGCAAAAGCATCACCATCCATTTCATTACCAATTACCACCTGAGTTGCGGAATAAAGCTGAACTTCTGCAGTAAAAATTGGGATACCTTCGAGAGCAAATTTAAAAGCTGAATCACAATCCTTCTCAGTCCCAAAACCATGAGTATAATAGCCGGCAAGCATCTTATCAATATGTGCAATCATGCCGGTTGCATTGGGTTTGACGCCAGTTGCGCTGTATTCTTTTTCTCTTCTTTTGTCATCAAGTTCGGCTTCCTTCCGCATTTGTACAACCAAAGCTTTGAAAGCCTCACTATCACGCAAGGATTGAGGTGAATCAGGGTTAAAAACCATATCAGGAATCCCGGGCGCAAATTCTGCAGGATCAAATTTTTCTATCACCGGCGTTTCAATATCAGCTTCAGTATATCGTCCGATAATCCTGCCGTCACGTAGCAAACCTAGTGATTCGGCAACAGTATCCTTGCGTTCTGGCGTTCCAGCAGTGCTGCTAAAGGTTATTACTCCGCTTGGAGAACGTGTTTCATGAGTTAGACCCAAAGCTTCAGCAATGACATAATCAGAATGGGAATCATCCATATTAACTCTTAATTCCTCTTGCAGCGCATCAACTCTCGTTTGCATAGCATCGGACATTGATGCCATCTCATTTATTCTGGCATTTATTCTGGCATTTATTCTGGCATTTATTCTGTCTGATACATCTCTGGATTCGTGGCTTACAGTTTCTATTCCGGGCATAGTTTTAAAAATTAATAAAAGACAAAATTTTATTCACGCTTTCTTCCACAGAAAAGTTTCCATTGTCAATAATTATGGCATTTGGCGCAATTTTCAGAGGGGAATCTTTTCGATTTAAATCATTTTCATCGCGCTTTTTTAACTGCGATAAAATTTCTTCGTAAGGAACATTTTTCAGCTGCTCAAAGCGGCGTTTGGCACGAATTTCAACTGTGGCGGTGATAAAAAATTTGTAATTGGCATCTGGACAAATAACCGTTGTGGTATCGCGTCCTTCAAGAACGCAGCCATTTTTTTCCCGCTTACCACATTCAACAAAATCACGCTGAAAATCAAAAATTGCGGCACGAAGTTTAGGATTTTTTGCGATCAGCGATGCAATCTCTCCAACATTTTCACTAAAGAGTTTTTCATTTTCCAAATCACTTTCAGAAATGTTTTTTGTCAGCGCAAAAATTTTGTGATCAAAATTTTGCGGATCAATTCTTTGCTCAATTATGCGAAGCGCAATAAGCCGGTAAATCGCGCCAGTATTGAGACAAGCCAAACCAAAATGCGCCGCAATTTTTTTTGCCAACGTTCCTTTCCCTGACGCCGACGGGCCGTCAATTGCAATAACTAATTTTTTTTTCATTCAAGTTTTTAATTTTTTTACAACATTTCTCCAATTTTTTTGGTTTTTAAAATCTCGCGCGCTTTGGCATATTTTTCGTCGTGCCAAAAAATCAGACAACCGTTACAACCCTTACCACAACAACCTTCCTTGCCGATGCGCGGAGTTTTTGGTGAAATTTTTTCATCATCAATTTCAAGCGCAGAAAAATATTTTTTGCGCTTATTTTCATATTTTTCTTCACGCACGCAACCGGCTTCCAACTGATGTGAAAGCTGACGCGATTCCACTTTCAACTTTTCCGATTCAACATTCATTTTCTCTTTGCGAACCAATGAAAATGGTGGCAAAAGCTGTTGCAATCTCTCTTTATCGATAGTGTGAAAATCGCTCGCGGGAATACGAAATAAGGGCTTTTGTCCGGCATGAAGTTTGTCGGTAATTTTACCATCGTTGACATGCTTAAATTCATAAATCCGCAACAAAACCGGCTGGCGTTGATAAGGTGATAAAAATTCCAACACATCACCGGCATCGAGGCGGTTCTTGCCTTCGCAGATAATATCATCGCCATTCCATTCAATAATTCGCGCCGCATATTCGTAAAACGAAGTTGAGCCGGTGCTTTCATAATCATGGGCAAGATTGGTAAGACGACCATCGTGAAAAGCTAAACTATAGCCGCGATTGGCTATGGCATTGATTTCATCCATGTAATCATCAGCGCACCAATTTTGCGGATCGCGCATATAATCATCAATTGCGACACGATAAACCCGCGCCACCGAACCGGCATAAAATTCAGTTTTGTTGCGGCCTTCAACTTTGAAGGAATCAAGGCCAAGCTTGATATATTCATCAAGTTTTGGCAGCAGGCAAAGATCTTTGGAATTGAGAATGTAAGAGCCGTGAACATCTTCCTCAAAAGGCATGAGCTCACCTGGACGCATTTCTTCTTCGAGAAAAAAATCGAAGAGATCTTTGTTGTTTTCATTAATCTCGATTTCATGTTCACTGTTGTCTTTGAGCTTGATTTTGAGTTTATATCCCCAACGACATGAATGTGCGCAGGAACCTTGATTGGCGCCACGCTCGGCCATAAAATTGGAAAGCAGACAGCGGCCGGAATATGTCATGCACATCGAACCGTGGATGAAAGTTTCAAGCTTGATATCGGGACATTTTTTTCTGATTTCGGCCAACTCTTCAAACGAAACTTCACGCGCCATCACCACCAATTTCGCGCCCTGCTCTTTCCAAAAATTTACGGTCAACCATGAACAAACATTTGCTTGTGTGGAGATATGCAATTCAAGTTCCGGCGCCTGTTTTTTAACAAAATTAAAAACGCCAGGATCAGAAATTATTAGCCCATCCGGCTTTACAGCCTGAACGGTTTCAACAAATTGCGATAATTTTTCGATATCCTTGTTATGCGAAAAAAGATTGAGCGTCAGATAAACTTTTTTGCCATGCTCATGAGCAAATTTTACGCCTTCGACAACATCTTCCAAAGTGAAGCCAGACTTGACGCGCAACGACATGTCAGGCGTGCCGAGGTAAACCGCATCAGCACCATAAAGAATTGCGGTTTTTAAACGATCAAGATTGCCGGCGGGAAGGAGGAGTTCTGGTTTCTTCATTTGTTAATTTTCATAGACATCTTTGCGATGCTTAATGGCATGCAATATTAAATTTTTTTAGCGGCTTTGCAGACATAACATGTTTGAATTAAATAACAGAAACCAAGCGTTTCGTGTAGGAATGGCGCGGATTTGAAACTATCTTCTCTTTGGCGTCAAGCTCAAGAATTTTACCATTTTTCAAAACTGCAATTTTATCAGCAATTTGCGTAACTACATCAAGATCATGCGAAATCAGAATATAGGAAATTTCGCGCTCTTTTTGAATTTCCAAAAGCAGATTTAAAATCTCATTTTGCGTAGCAATATCAAGCGCTGAAGTCGGTTCATCAAGAATGAGGATTTTTGGATTCAAAATCAAAGCCCGCGCAATCGCAACGCGCTGACGCTGACCGCCGGAAAGCTGGTGGGGATAGCGCGATTTCAGCGATAAATCGAGATGAAGTTTTTGCAAAATCCCATCAACGGAATTTTGAATTTTGGCCATGTCGCAAATCAACTTTCTGAAAAATCTGAACCCTTGATTTGTGAGGGCTCGTCGAGTTTGAAAATGGTGAGAAACGGGGATTTGCGACAGTCTCATTTTGTGGATAAGCAAACCTTCAGAAATGATCTCTGCAATAATCATGCGCGGATCAAGGCTACTGAAGGGATCCTGAAAAATAATCTGCACTTCTTTTCGCAGTTCAAAATTATTTTTTTGCCAGGTTTTTTTATTGAAGAATTTTATTTCACCACTTGATGGAATCAGGCCAGATAAAGCCAAAGCCAATGTTGATTTTCCTGAACCGCTTTCACCAATCACTCCGAGATTTTCGCCTGATTTTAAAGAAAAACCAATGTCAGAAAGCGCAGAAAATTTTTTGTAGGAAACAGAGAGATTAGAAACAGATACAATATTGGACCCCGCAACAAGTGCGGGGTGACAGTTTTTATTGTCACCCCGCACTTGTTGCTTGTCACCCCGCACTTGTTGCTTGTCACCCCGCACTTGTTGCTTGTCACCCCGCACTTGTTGCTTGTCACCCCGCACTTGTTGCGGGGTCCATGAGCTTTTATCACCAATCATTATCGTCTCATCCGCAATTTTTTTTACCACGCGCAAATTGTGCGTAATCAGTAAAATCGCGATTCCAAGCTCATTTTTTAAACGCAAAAAAAGTTTAAGAATTTCGGCTGAAACTACGCAATCAAGCGCTGTTGTTGGTTCATCGGCGATTAAAATTTTTGGATTATTGGCCAGAGCAATCGCAATCATCACGCGCTGTTTTTGTCCACCGGAAAGTTGGTGTGGATAGTCATCAAGCCTTGAAATCAGTGATTCCAATTCAACCATTAAAAGCAATTCCCTGATACGATTTTGTAGATTTTTTTTGGAAATTTTTGGCTGATGAACAATGATTGCTTCGGCAATTTGCTTGCCGATTTTATGCAGAGGATTCAGCGAACTATTTGGATCCTGAAAAATAAAACCGATTTCTTTGCCACGGATTACACAAAGTTCTTTTTCATTCAACTTAAGCAGATTGGTAGACCCCGCAACAAGTGCGGGGTGACAGTTTTTATTGTCACCCCGCACTTGTTGCTTGTCACCCCGCACTTGTTGCTTGTCACCCCGCACTTTTTTATTGTCACCCCGCACTTGTTGCTTGTCACCCCGCACTTGTTGCTTGTCACCCCGCACTTGTTGCTTGTCACCCCGCACTTGTTGCGGGGTCCATAAAATTTCCCCTGAAATTTTTGCCCCACGCAGCAAACCAATGATAGCAAGCGATAACACCGATTTACCTGATCCGCTCGGGCCAACCAACGCAGTGATTTTTTTCGGATTTAGTTGAAGAGAAAAATTGCTTAAAACTTGGTGATTGGCGAAGGAGATGGAGAGGTTTTTGATTGAGAAAAAAGACATACCTCTCGCTCCCTCAAGAAGAGAGTGAATTAAAGAGTTAAAATTTCCCCTGATAAATCTGGATGATATTATCCAACATTGTCATCGCCTCTTCGCGTGGTCGTTGGAAGGTGTTGCGACCAATGATGGAGCCATTGGCGCCGCCTTTATAGATTTCGCGGATTTCATCATAAATTTCTTTTTCACCTTTGGCAGTGCCGCCGGAAAAAACTACAATTCTGCGACCGTTAAAGGCGGATTTTATTACGTGCGTGATACGTTCCTGCAAAGTCGCGGTTGGAATTTTTGCTTTTTCATAAACCTTGATTGCTTCAAGATTTTCAAGCGCTTGGGTTGGTGGTTTAACTTTAATGATATGAGCGCCAAGAAGCGCGGCAATGTGAGTGGCATAGGCACAAATATCCATAGCAGTTTCACCAAGTTTTGAAAGATCACCACCGCGCGGATAAGACCAGATTACCACCGCCAAACCGTGTGATTTCGCTTCTTCTGCCATCTCACGAATTTCTTCAAACATGTCAAAAGCGGCGTCAGATCCTGGATAAATTGTAAAACCAATTGCCGAACAACCCAAACGTAAGGCATCTTTTACTGAAGCAGTTGTAGCCTGACACGGCGCAGTTCCGCCATTATGCAGAGAATTTGAAGAATTAACTTTAAGGATAGTCGGAATCATGCCAGCAAAACTGCCAGCCCCAGCTTCAATCATACCAAGAGGGGCAGCATAAGCATTCAAACCCGCATCAATCGCCAATTGAAAATGGTAATGTGGATCGTAAGCATCGGGATTTATGGCAAAACTTCTGTCAGGACCATGCTCAAAACCCTGATCAACCGGAAGAATCACCATCTTGCCAGTTCCACCCAATTTACCATGCATCAAAATACGCGCCAAATTGGCTTTTGTACCGGGATTGTCGCTTTCATAAAACGACAAAATTTGCTGAACTTGTTTTGAGATTTTCATAAAATTTTGAGAGATTTTTTGGAAAAAAATAGGGACATCACTTTTGGTGAGATATTTTTAATTGCAAGTTTCCAAACCATTCCTAAAAGGCGCGCCCTTGATACTTTAGAACCATGCAGATTGAACTGAAGAAAAGATCGGCCTTCAACGAAATCAAAAAATTTTGTGAGCTAAAAAATTCGCAGGAAAAAAATCTCGAAGATTTCGTCATCGCGCTTTTGCAGGAAAATCAGAATTTCAATTTTATCGGAAAATCCACCATCGAAAATATCTGGGAACGCCATATTCTCGATTCAGCACAACTTCTTCGCTTCATCACTAACAAAAACATTAAATTCGCCGATCTTGGCGCTGGAGCTGGTCTTCCCGGTTTTGTACTTTCAATTTTAGGATTGCGCGAAATTCATTTGATTGAAAAATCTTTCCGCAAAGCCGATTTTTTGCGCAAAGTAAAATTACTTTCAAACAACCGTGTTTTCATTCATCAGGCCAAGATTGAAGAATTGTCGCAAATGGAATTTGACTGCATAATTTCACGCGCTCTGGCACCACTGCCAAAACTTTTGGAATATACCAAAAAATTCCTGAAAAAAGATGGCTATTGCCTGTTTTTAAAAGGAAAAAATTTGAACAGCGAAATCGAAAACGCACAGAAAATTTTCCAGTTCGAATATGAGTTGCATCCAAGCCTGACTTCGGATGAAAGCAATATTATCAAGGTTTTTAACATTAACTAACTTCAGGAGAAAATATGTTAATTGGGATTCCAAAAGAAATTAAAGATCACGAATATCGCGTTGGTGCCACACCTTCCGGCGTGCGTGAATTGGTAAATGCCGGACATCAGATTTTGGTGCAAAAAGATGCCGGAACCGCAATTGATTTTACCGACGATCAATATGTCAAAGCCGGCGCTAAAATTGTGCCTTCAGCCAAAGAAGTTTATGGCAAGGCCGATATGATTCTAAAAGTAAAAGAACCGCAAAAATCCGAATGCGATATCATTCGTAAAGGACAAATTATTTTTTCTTATTTGCATTTGGCAGCCGAACCGCATCTAACCAAAATGCTGATAAAATCAGGTTGTATTGCGATTGCTTTTGAAACCGTCACTGCCGCTGATCGCTCGTTGCCACTTCTTGCGCCAATGTCTGAAGTTGCCGGAAAACTTTCAATCCAGGCCGGTGCAACTGCCTTGCAAAAAGCTAATGGTGGACGTGGTGTTCTTTTGGGCGGCGTTCCTGGCGTTACACGCGCTAAAATTGTGATTCTTGGCGGTGGCGTTGCCGGAACCAATGCAGCAAAAGTTGCAATCGGCATGGGCGCTGAAGTTGTAATCCTCGACAAATCATTGCCACGCATCCGCTATTTGTGCGACATTTTCGGCAATTCCGCCACTGTGCTTTACGCCTCTATCGAAAATATCGAAAAAAATGTAGCTGATGCCGATGTCGTTGTTGGCGCTGTTCTTATCCCTGGAGCTGCTGCTCCAAAACTGGTTTCCGCCAAAATTGTAAAAAAAATGAAAAAAGGCGCAGTGATGGTTGATATCTCAATTGACCAAGGCGGCTGTTTTGAAACCAGTAAGCCAACTTCACATTCCAATCCAACTTATGTAGTTGACGGCGTGGTTCATTATTGCGTCACCAACATGCCTGGCGCAGTTGCCCGCACCTCAACACAAGCGCTCGAAAATTCGACATTGCCTTTCACTTTGGCTCTTGCTTCCAAAGGCTATAAAAAGGCTCTCCATAACGACAAACATTTGCTCGCCGGCCTAAATGTGATTGATGGCAAAGTGACATACAAAGCAGTTGCCGATGCTTTGGGTTATAAGTTTTTTGAAGCAGAAAAGCTGATTTAGGTGATTCCCTCAACTTCAGAGTTAATAAAAAAATACAGCCTGAATGCCAAAAAATCTCTCGGGCAAAATTTCATTCTTGATAAAAATTTCACCGATAAAATCGCACGCGCAGCCGGAGATCTAACCGACTCAATAGTGCTCGAAGTCGGTCCTGGTCCCAGCAGTTTGACGTGCTCAATTCTCGATGCCGGCGCAAAAAAACTAATTGTCATCGAAAAAGATTCACGCTGTATCGCCGCACTTTCCGAGTTAAAAAAATTTTATGGCGAGCGTTTGGAGATTGTTGAGGCGGATGCGGTTGGATTTTTTAAACACCCCCCATCTTTTAATCACCCCCCATCCCCCTCAAGGGGGAGGTCGCGCATGCGCGTCGACTTCATGGATGACGAGACACCGAGTTTGCAAAACCTGATGTCGCGCATGCGCGTCGACTTCATGGATAACGAAACACCGAGTTTGCAATTAAAAATTATCGCAAATCTTCCATACAACATCGGCACAATCTTGTTGTTCAAATGGCTAGAAATAATCAACGAAGCACGAAGCACGAAGCACGAAGCACGAATCTCTTCAATGCACTTAATGCTGCAAAAGGAAGTGGTAGAAAGAATCGTTGCCAAGCCAGATGAAAAGCACTATGGACGCCTCGCGGTGATGGTAAATTTCTTATGCGAAACGCGGATGTTGTTTGAGGTAAATAAGTCAGTTTTTACGCCATCGCCAAAAGTGACATCAGCAATTATTGAAATCATTCCGCGGGAAAAACCGCTTTTTGATGTTGAGTTTAAAAAGCTTGAGCGCGTAGTTGCCGCAGCTTTTAATCAACGCAGAAAAATGTTGCGCTCCGCGCTGAAACCGGTTTTTAAAAATACTGAGGAAATTTTGAGAGAAGAAAAAATCAATCCGGAATTGCGAGCAGAAAATTTGCAGATTGAAGAGTTTTGTAGATTGGCGAAAAGATTGTAAATCCTCCGGCGCTTCGCGCCACCTCCTTTTTCAAAGGAGGTCAAGAAAACCCTCTTTGAAAAAGAGGGTGGCATCGCACGAAGTGCGATGACGGGT
>Ga0155344_113_pt1 | contig 30361 bp, 32 predicted proteins | sample RifCSPhighO2_02_FD_106312 | JGI IMG/M metagenome (GOLD analysis project Ga0155344, IMG submission 106312) | Alphaproteobacteria bacterium RIFCSPHIGHO2_02_FULL_40_34 | reverse complement strand
CCCGCAACAAGTGCGGGGTGACAGTGTGGTGAGATTTGTGATTTAGCTTAGAGTCTGTAAATTTGAATCTGGGTTTCTTAAACGTTATTGTGGTTATAAACAGTTTCTCATACCACCTAATCCTGAAAAGACAGGGTGCTGTGGCAGCTGTCACTAAATTCGTTTATTGGTTTAACTAAATTTACAAAATGTATGAGTGAGTTTTATTACACATTTTTCTTTGGCATTTATCCTTATTTGTGCCTGTCAGTATTTGCGATTGGAACGATTATCCGCTATGACAGAGAGCAGTATAGTTGGCGCGCTTCTTCCAGCCAAATTCTTGCAGATAAAGGCTTGAAGTTAGGCAATGTGCTTTTTCACATTGGGGTCATTTTCATTTTCTTCGGGCATTTAGTTGGTCTGCTTACCCCGCACGCTCTCTACGAAAAATTTATTAGCGCTGAACAGAAACAGCTGGTTGCCATAATTGCTGGTGGAATTGCTGGAACCATCGGCTTCATTGGTTTAACCATGCTAGTTTTCAGACGCTTATTTGTTGAAAGAATCAGAGCCACAAGCACCAAAAGTGACATTGCAATTCTGTTGATTTTATGGATTCAAATCACGCTTGGATTACTAACAATTCCCGCTTCTTTGTCACATCATGATGCAACTGTGATGATCAACTTGTCTGAGTGGGCACAGCACATTCTAACATTTAGAGCCAACGCTTCTGATTACATTGTTGAAACTGATTTCATCTTCCATCTCCACCTGATTTTGGGAATGACCATATTCCTGCTTTTCCCTTTCACTCGCTTGGTTCACTTGCTGAGTGCGCCTGTCAAATACATCACCAGACCATATCAGGTGGTTCGCAGTAAAAATGGGAGAAGATAATGCCAGTAATCGTTAGAGCCTGTTTTCAAATTCATTTGTCTTTGATTTTTTGTAAATTTTTAGCGACTTTTTTGAAGAATTTTGCAGCTGTATTAGACATACTGCAAAAAATTCTTCAAAAAAATGAGCAAAAATTTGCGGAAAAGCAAAGACAAATGAATTTGAAAACAGGCTCTAAAGTGTCCGATTCGTCTCTAATTCAATAATTTTAAAGATTTATGAAAAAAATTTTACTTACCTCACTCATAGCTTTACCGCTACTATGCCAAACTTCTTTGGCAGCGGAAGTTGAAAAAAGTAATGATAAAAATTCTGAACAATCGTCGGAGTTTTTGAATTTCTTAAAGAAAGGAAAGCCGATTCTTAACATTCGTTACCTACATGAATCGGACAATCAGAAGGGCATAGCAAACCAGGCGAACGCTAACACGATAAGAACAAGAATTGGCTACGAAACTGCCAAGCTTCATGATTTTAGCGGGTTGATTGAGTTTGAAAATGTCAAAAGAATTGGTGCTGCAGATTACAATGATACCACCAACAACAGAACAAAATATCCAACAGTTGCCGACCCAAACGACGTCAATCTTAACCGTCTTTATCTCCAATATTCAGGTATGGAAAAAACTGAGATTACAGTGGGAAGACAAGCGCTAAACCTGGATAATCAACGCTTTATCGGCAGTATTGAATGGAGACAAAACAACCAAACCATGGATGCAGCGGTAATCAAGACCAGGTTCTTCAAAAATAGCGAAATATTTTACGCCCACGCTAATCGTGTTAATCGTGTTTTTGGTAATAAGTCAAAAGTCGGAACGTTTAACAATGATAACATCGATTTGCTTAACGGTTCCTACAGCATAACTCCGTCAGTAAAAATAACTGGTTATTCGTACTTACTCGACATCCCGGACAGTGCCACACTTTCAAGCGCAACTTACGGTTCAAAAGTAGCTGCTAAGCATAAGTTTAACGATCACTTTGAAGGTGCTCTCGATTTTGAATATGCTTACCAGAGAGGTTATGCCGACAATCCTGAAGATGCGGTATTCAATTACTTCGTAGTAGAGCCATCAATCTCATATGATAAACTAACCCTAAAGGGCGGGTATAACTCAATAGGTGGCAATGGAACAAGCGCGATGCAGTTTGCTCTTGGAACAAATCACGCTTTCAGCGGCTGGACTGATAAATTCTTAACCACTCCGGTTAATGGTCTCGTTGAATCTAGCGTGGCTTTAGAATATGTTTTCAAAACAGACTTCAATTGGTTAAATGGTGCCAAAGCAGTGGTGAAGTACTACAAGTTCAGAGCTGCTAATAGAACGCAGAATATGGATTACGGTTCAGAAACCAATTTTGGCTTCGAAAAAGCTTTCAAGAACAACCTCACAATCGGCATTCAAGCGGGAAAATACACCGCAAAGAGTCTCTATACCGATACGGTTAAGATCATGCCTTACCTGATCTACAAGCTCTAGAACCTGTTTAAAATTATCCGAGCTCAGGGTTCGCCAGCATTGGCAGCCCTAAGCCGCATTCAGAGTTTCTCTGTTTGCCAGGGTTGAATTGAAAACAATTCAGCCTCCCTAAATTTGGAAAGGATATAATGAAATCTCTGCAAGATAACTTCAAAAGGAAGTTCTCCTATCTACGCCTCTCCATAACGGATCAATGTAATTTTCGTTGCCAATATTGCTTGCCTAATGGTTACCAAAAAAGTGGTGACAGCTCTTGCTTTCTCAGCGCTGCCGAGGTGGCAAGATTAGCTACAGCCTTTGCTGGTCTTGGGGTAGAAAAAATAAGACTTACTGGTGGAGAGCCGACTCTTAGAAAAGATATTACACTCATTTCGTCTGTAATCTCGCAAATTCCTGGAATACACACAATCGCAGTAACCACCAATGGTTATAATCTGGGCAGGAAGGCGAAAGATTTTTATGACTCAGGAGTTAACGCGCTAAATGTCAGCGTTGACAGTTTAGACGCCAAAAAATTTTACGAAATTACTGGCCACGACAAGCTGGATGCTGTAATGGATGGAATAGAAAAAGCCAAAAAAGCCGGATTTAGCAAAGTCAAAATAAATACCGTTTTACTTAAAGGTTTTAACGACAACGAACTGCCGCAAATTCTTAGATGGATTAAGGATCAGGACCTTAGCGTTAGATTTATCGAGCTGATGCAAACAGGAGATAATTTTGCCTACTTCAAGAAACATCACCTCAGCGCTGAAGTTATAAAACAACAGTTGCTACAGCACGGATTTATGCCGTCAGAAAGGAAAAAGAATGACGGGCCGGCGCAAGAATTTGAGCATCCAGAATATCGGGGAAAGATTGGTATCATCGCGCCATACTCCAAAGATTTTTGCAAAACATGCAATCGTTTGCGCGTGACATCTAAAGGCGATCTTAGATTATGTTTGTTTGGAGAGACCGGATATTCGCTGCGTCCACTTCTAAATGATGATGAACAAATCAACGAGTTACAAAACAAGATATTAGAGCTGCTGCACTTCAAACACGAGACGCACTATTTGGATCGCGGCCTTACCGGTATTACTACAAACTTGGCATCATTAGGAGGATAATTAGGAGGATAAATGCAAAATACATTCAAGATGATTGATGTTGGAGACAAGCCAATCACACATCGCGTTGCCGTTGCAAGCGGCGAAATATCTGTTGGAGCTGGAGCTTTTAAACTAATTCGAGATAAAGAATTACCTAAAGGTGACGCGCTGATTTTGGCAGAAATTGCTGGCATCACCGGCGCCAAGAAGGCTTACGAAATGATTCCTTTGTGTCATCCGATGGGTTTGGATTACGTAAAGATTATCACGGAGCTCGATGCCGAAAATCATAAAATCATTGTAACCTGCTTTGCTTCAACTCATGCAAAAACCGGTATTGAGATGGAAGCGCTGGCAGGAGTCAAGGGCGCGTTGCTCACGATTTGGGATCTAACAAAAATGGTTGAGCCAAATCTTAACATCGGCAATGTTCGATTGCTTGCAAAATCCGGTGGAAAGAAGGGTTTGTGGTTGAATCCAAACGGAGTTTCGCATACGGTATTAAAGGCGATACAGCCACAAATAGAGCAGGTTTTGTCAGGTAGAAAATCAGTGGTAATTACTTTAAGTGATCGCGCTTCGAGAGGTGAATATGAAGATCAATCCGGTGTAATTTTGAAAGAAATTTTGTTGAGTTATGGTGCGGAGATTTCGGATTATGCCGTAATTCCTGACGATAAAGAAACGATAAAATCAAAAATACAAAGCAGCATAAAATCCCTCACGCCAGATCTAATCATCTGCACTGGCGGTACCGGAGTTTCAAAACGCGATGTTACTCCGGAAGCAGTTGGTGAATTATTCGAAAAAAAAATTCCCGGAGTTGGTGAGCTGATTAGATCTGACGGCGCAAAATACACCACGCTGTCATGGAGTAGCAGAGCCGTTGCCGGTATCGTTGGTAAAACGCTCATTGTTACTTTACCAGGAAATCCAAAAGCAGTTCGTGAAGCAATGAGCGCGTTAATGCCAAAACTAATTCCGCATTTGATCAAAATTACTCAGAACCTGTCCTGAATCTTTTTTAACCCCAGATTTTGGCATGTTTTTAGCGCTTTTTTGACAAAATTACGAAGCGTATCTGGAAATACGGTGAGTAATTTTGTCAAAAAATAAGCAAAAACAGGGTAAAATATGGGGTTAAAAAAGATTCAGGACAGGTTCTCAGGGGATAAAATGATCAGCTATCAAGAAGCATTAGAAATAATTCATGCCAATTCAAACTTATCGCCAACAGAGAATTTACCCGTTCTCTTGGCAGCAAAGAAAATTTCGTCGTTGGAAATTTTTAGTAAAATACAAGTGCCGTCTTTTAATAATTCAGCGATGGATGGTTTTGCGATAAGGTCTGCTGACATTGAATTGGCAAGCGCAGACAACAAAAAGAAATTAAAAATAATCGCAACCATTGCTGCTGGAGAAGTCTCAACAAAGAGCGGAGAAGGAGCTTTGCAAATTATGACCGGAGCACCAGTGCCGGATGGTTATGATGCTGTAATTCCAATCGAAGAGGTCGAGCTGGATGGTGAGAATGTAATTCTGAAGCGCCATGCGAAAAGAAACGAAAACATCAGATTTGCTGGCGAAGATGTTGCGTTTGGGCAAAAAGTTTTGGATCGAGGAAAAAAAATAACTGCCGAAGACATTATGCTGCTATCAGCCGTTGGAGTTAGTCAGATCTCAGTTTACAAAACGCCATCTTTAAAAATTTTTAGCACAGGTAATGAAATTACTGACAATTACGATGCCGAATTACCTGAAGGAAAAATTTATAACTCCAACTCGCCATATCTTGTTTCTAAAGCTCTTGAAGAAGGTTTTAATGTTGATTATGGCGGCGTCATTGCAGACGACAAAATAAGGTTTGAAGCCGCAATTGATAAGGTTGCACCTGGCACCATAATCATTTCAACTGGTGCGGTGTCGAAGGGAAAATGGGACTTTATTCCAGAAAGTTTAAAGAGCCTTGGAGCAAAAATACATTTCCACAGAGTTAACATCAGGCCAGGAAAGCCGGTGCTATTCGCCACATTACCAAACGGAAATTATTTTTTCGGATTGCCGGGAAATCCAATTTCCGCCGCTATTGGTTTCCGTTTTTTTGTCACTCCACTGTTAAGAAAAATACAAGGTCTTGGTGATGAGAAGATAGTGTTTGCAACGCTTAAGAGCGGTTTTGTTAAGAAAGGATATTTCAAACAACTCCTCAAATCTATTCTCGAAATTGATGCGCAAGGTCGTTTGCAGGTGACGATAAGCGATGGTCAAGAATCGTTCAAAATAAGTCCGATGGCACAAAGCAATGCGTGGACAATTCTTGAAGAAAATAAAACGGAATTTCTGTCAGGAGATCTGTTGCGAGTAGTTCCAATCTCATTAGAGCCTGTTTATGATCTTTTTTAACGCTCAAACACTGCAAATTTCTACGCCGCGTAGAAAATTCAAAAAAATCCTCCGTCGCTCCGCGCCACCTCCTTTTTCAAAGGAGGTTTGGTTCAAAAGACCCTCTTTGAAAAAGAGGGTGGCATCGCACGAAGTGCGATGACGGGTGATTTGTGGGAGACGAACTTTGAATTGGAGTTTGTCTCCCCAAAAACTCAAATAAACATGACTTACGCAAAACCTACCTTTTGCTTTGAACCGCAGAATTTCTTTGTAAAAGCGGTTTTGCGTAAGTCCTCTCATTTAAAATCTAACCATGATTAAAATTAAAATTACTGCCTTCGGTGCGCTTGGTAAGTTAACAATTTCTGAACCGATGGTAATTGAAATTGCTTCCGGCACAAAACTTTTTGAAACAAGAGAACAAATCAAAAAAGAGATTTTAAAAATCTCACCGCAGTTTAATGACTTCGCGGTGCTAGAGAAATCAGCCTTGGCAGATGATCGGGAAGTTTTGGGTAAAGACCATATCTTTGACAGAGATACAAATTTGGCAATTTTGCCGCCAATTTGTGGCGGCTAAGAACCTGTCTAAAATGAGTCAGAATTTTTTTGTAAATATCAGTGAAGATTTTTTGTCAGTGCAGAAGGCTATTGATTTCGTCGACGCTAAAGAAAATGGCGCCGCTGATATTTTTGTTGGCAAAGTAAGAAATCATAACCTTGGCAAAGAAGTTACTGCGGTAACATATGATGCCTTCACTCCACTGGCTTGCAATGTGATGAAAAAATTATGCGAAGAAGTAATCGAAAAATTTGGCAGCCAACTGCGTTGTTACATTGAGCATTACAAGGGTAGATTGGAGATAGGCGGCATCAGCGTTATCATTGCAGTTGGCTCTCCGCATCGCGACGTGTCTTTTAAGGCTTGCCGCTATTTGATCGAGGAATTAAAAGTTAGGGTGCCAGTTTGGAAGCAAGAACATTACGTTGATGGTGATGCCAATTGGCTTAATGGACAGGCTCTAGTTGAGGAGAAGTAACCTATACCAACCCCAATAACGTTTAAGAAACCCAGATTCAAACTTACAGACTCTAAGCTAAATCACAAATCTCACCACACTGTCACCCCGCACTTGTTGCGGGGTCCATCTCGTCAGAGACTTGATTTTATTGGTTGCGACCAAATGGACCCCGCAACAAGTGCGGGGTGACAGTGTGGTGGAGTTTATTTGGTATATGACAGAACGAATTGCATCAGTAATATTGGCCGGAGGTAAGTCATCCAGAATGGGCGAAGATAAGGCTTCGTTGATGTTTTATGGTTCAAGATTGGTTGATCATGTTGCAAAAGCTTTAACAGTTTCAGCCATCACCAGCATTTTTGTTAGTGGCAAAATTGAAGGTTATGCTGGCATAGCAGATGTGACTCTAAACAAGGGGCCAGTTGGTGGAATATGCTCAAGTTTAATTCACTGCTACGAGAAAAATTTTACCAAAGTGCTCATCATTCCTGTTGATATGCCGCTGATTTCACCAGCAGTAATAAAGCTTCTGATCGCTTCTTCAGATGATTCTGCATTCACTCATTTTGAGGGAAAACCGCTACCGCTCGCAGTAAAAATCACTGAACCAATCGCAAATTTTTGTGCCAAGACAAACCTGAATCTTGCCAACGGAGAAGAGATGTCGGTAAAATCTTTTTTAAAAAATTTCACAAGATCGGCAATTAAGGTTCCAGAAAATCTTACTAAAGATTTAACCAATGCCAACACCACAAACGAATGGCAGGAGGCACAAAATGAATATCAGAATCAGCGAAAAGCAGATTAGGTTTCGCATTAAGAAAGAAGAGATGAGCATCATGGAAAATGGCGAAAGATTGGTTCTTCAATCTCCGCTGCAAGCATATCCAAAGGCATATGTTATTGATGTCTATGAAGGACCAAAACCGCTTCTTCTTGAAGAAAAGAATGAAAATCTCGTGCTGTTTGTTAGTAAAAATTCTTTGATTGAGCTGAAGGAAAAACTTCCTTCGAAAGACGGCATAGCAGATGAAGTTTTGGTAAGCGGTCAACTGATCAGAATTGCTCTGGAAGTTGATGTAAAAAGGTAATTGTTGACGCAATTTGGAATCAATTTTGAAAAGTATGACATCAGGAATTCTCTCGCCAATTCTGATCCTATTGAGCTGTATTTGTTTTTCTGTGAATGCGGTAAATGCAAAAGATGACAACATTCTTCAAATTGCGACTGCAGCAAATTTTAATAGCACGTTGCAGAAAATTTCTGAGAAATATCACGAACTTCATCCTGATCTTGAGATAAAAATAATTCCTGGAGCTACGGCAAATCTTTATTCGCAAATCATCAATGGCGCTCTATTTGATTTGTTTTTCTCTGCTGATGCGAAGCATGTTGATTTGTTGGTGGAGAAAAATTTTGCCACCTCCAACTCCTCATTTGTCTACGCCAGCGGACGCTTATGTCTGCTTGCATCAAGTTCAAAACCAACAGGGATCAATGAAAAAACTTTGCGTGAAAAAAATTTCAAATTCTTGGCAATCGCCAAGCCGGAAACTGCTCCATACGGTTTTGCTGCCAAAGAAGTTTTAGAAAAATTAGCATTGTGGGATGAGCTAAAAGAGAAATTGGTTTATGCTCAAGACGTTGGCGGAGTAGTAAGCTTCGTCGCTAGCGGCAATGTTGATTCTGGTTTTGTCGCTTTGTCGCAAATAATTTCTTGGAAGGAAAAAAGCGGTCAAAATTTCTGGATCGTGCCACAAAATCTTTACAGCCCGATTGATCAGAAAGTTGTTGCGTTGAATGGTTCAAAAGAAAAAGAAGCAGAAAAATTTCTAAAATTTGTTAAAAGCTCTGCAGTAAGAAATTTAATCAAAGAAAGTGGTTACAACTAATGTAGGAGCGGTCGAAATGGATTTATCTTCGCTCTTCTTATCCTTAAAATTAGCAACAATTACAACCGCAATTTTGCTTTTGGTTGGCACTCCGATTGCTTATTTTCTTTCACAGAAGCGCGGAAAAATAAAATCTTTGATTGAGGCGCTGGTGCTACTTCCACTCATTTTGCCGCCAACTATCCTTGGTTTTTATTTGTTGGTTTTGCTAGGTCCAAATGGGTTTATTGGAAGTTTCTGGAAGTCATTTTCTGGCGGAAATTTAACGTTTAGTTTTGCCGCTTTGGTGATTGGTTCAGTGGTTTATTCTTTACCTTTTGTGGTGAAGCCGATTCAAAATAGTTTTGAAACGATTGATAAAAATTGGCTAGAAATCGCTTCAACTTTGCGCGCTTCGAAGTGGAAACAATTCACTGCAGTGATTCTTCCGCTGTCGCGCGGCGGATTTATTTCTGCTATTGTTTTTGGCTTCATTCATACGATGGGTGAGTTTGGAGTTGTGCTGATGCTTGGCGGAAATATTCCAGGCAAAACAAAAACTATCTCGATCGCAATTTACGATTATGTCGAACTTTTGGAATATAACAAAGCGCACATGTTGTCCCTGATATTGGTAGTTTTTTGTTTATTGAGTTTGGTTCTGCTTTTTATGTTTGGTGACAGAAGGCGGGGAGGGGCGGATGGCTGGAACTAGAGCCTGTTTTCAAATTCATTTGTCTTTGCTTTTCCGCAAATTTTTGCTCATTTTTTTGAAGAATTTTTTGCAGTATGTCTAATACAGCTGCAAAATTCTTCAAAAAAGTCGCTAAAAATTTACAAAAAATCAAAGACAAATGAATTTGAAAACAGGCTCTAGAATTAGAGTGTTGTTAACAAAAAAAGATTTTTCACTCGATGTCGATTTTGCAATTGCAGAACCGCAAATCATTGTTATTCATGGCGAATCCGGAAGCGGTAAAACAACTTTGCTACGTTGCATAGCTGGTTTGGAGAGGGCTGATGAGGCTTACATATCTGTAAAAGACAAGCTTTTGCAGGATTCTAAAAATAATTTTTTTCTACCAACTCACTTGCGAAAAATTGGTTATGTAGCGCAAAAAAATAATTTATTCCCGCATTTATCGGTGAAAGAGAATCTGATATTTGGTTATAAGAAAACTAAAGAAGAGGATTGTAGAATTGATTATCACCAGGTTGTTGAATGGTTTAAAATTAGTCATCTCTTGGAAAGAAGTGCGGATAAATTATCCGGTGGTGAAGCACAAAGAATTTCAACTGCTAGAGCATTGCTTACCAATCCTGATTTGTTGCTGTTGGATGAACCTTTTTCTGCAGTTGATAGCAAAGGAAAAATGGAGATACTTAGCTTGGTAAAAAACATTAAGTCGCAACTGTCTTTGCCAATAATTTATGTTAGTCATCTAAAGGAAGAAACGAACTATCTTGCAGACAAGGTGGTAAATTTTGTTTGAGGGCATAATTTGTAAGAAACTGTTTAGCATCTTTTTTGGGTTGTTCTTAAAATTTTGTGTCCAAAAAATCAGATCCTGAAACAAGTTCAGGATGACAATTAGGGAAAGATGGTTCCAAAACATGTCATCCTGAACTTGTTTCAGGATCTGTTTTTTCTGGACACAAAATTTAAGAACAACCCTTTTTTGGCCACAGATTTTATCATGGTTAAAATTACCGAAGCATGAAGCACGACCGCATATTTCTACTTCTTCTTCGCTCTGGAAACCAATGATCTTTTTCCGCCAGATTCTCTTTGAAACACGTGTAAAATCTTTTCCGCATCTTCGAAAGGCACGGCGAAAAATGAGAAAGAGTCGAATAATTTTACATCATCGATGTGACGCTGATCAACGCTGGTTTTGCTTTGGATGAACTCAACCAATTTTCTTGGATCCATGCCGTCATTTTTACCTTTGGCGATGAAGAGGCGCGCGGTGCCTTTGCGATCGACATAACTTCTTTTATCTTGATCCCCGATGGGACGATAGCCGCTCATGCCACGGTCATCATAATAAAAATCTTTATTCTTTTTGTAGGCGCCAATGTCGTTGATTTCGCTGTAATTGCTTTCATTCAATTCATCTTTGAAAGCCATTTTAAGCAAAGCGGCAAGCGCTTTCTTGGCATCAGGATTTTCTTGCAAAATTTCTTCGGCAATCGGTTCCAAATCGGAAAAATTTTCAGCAGAAATAATTTCAGACAAAGTGTTTTTGATGCGTTGTTTTTTACTGTCGATTACTTCGGCAACACCGGGGATTTTTTGTTTGGTGATTTTGGTGTTGGCAATTCTCTGGATCGAAATCAGTTTGCGATATTCTGAAGGCGTGATCAGGGTGATTGCTGTTCCACTTTTACCAGCTCGGCCAGTGCGACCGATACGATGCACATAGCTTTCCGGATCTTGCGGCAGTGAATAATTTATAACGTGAGTTAAGTCTTCGACATCGATTCCGCGCGCCGCCACATCGGTTGCAACTAAAACAGTGATTCTGCGATTACGAAATTTTTGTAAAACTTTTTCGCGCTGGCCTTGCGATAAATCGCCGTGAATTGCTTCTGCCCTGCATCCGCGATTGGCAAGTTTGTGAGCGATTTCATCGGCGTCAATTTTGGTTCGGCAAAAAACCATGCCGTAAAAACTCTCTTCAACATCGATGATTCTGAAAAGCGCTTCAAATTTGTCGGCTTGCGAAACTTCGAAATAAATTTGCTCAACATTATCGCGATTGAGTTGCTCGCTTGAAACTGAAATTACTTCATATTCGCCCATATATTGCTTGGCGAGACGCTCGATATGATGCGGCATTGTTGCCGAAAACAAAACGGTGCGACGTTGCTTCGGAGCTGCTTTCAGGATTGATTCGATATCGTCAATAAAACCCATATTCAGCATTTCATCAGCTTCATCGAGAACAACGTAGGAAACGTGCGAGAGATTGAGTGTGCGACGTTCGAGATGATCCAGAATTCTGCCAGGAGTGCCAACCACAATATCAACTCCGCGCGAAAGACGCGCAATTTGACGCTCGATTGGCTGACCGCCATAAACCGCGATAATTCTGGTTTTTTGCTCTTCAGCAAATGAGCTTAATTCTTCAGTCACTTGAATCGCCAATTCGCGTGTCGGCGCTAGAATTATCGCCTGAATTTTTTTTGAATCTGGCACAATATTCTCAATGATCGGAATGCCAAAAGCGGCAGTTTTGCCGGTTCCGGTTTGTGCCTTGCCGATTAAATCTTTTTTATTTTGGAGAAGAAAAGGAATGGTTTTAGCTTGGATTGGCGTTGGTTCTTCAAAACCTTTTTTGTGCAGTGATGCAAGCATGGTTTCGGAAAGTCCCAACTCACGGAATTTGGTTAAATTTGACATATTTTAAAAATTGAGTTGAGGCTTGAGAAGAGCGCGTGTAGGCTATCTACATAAGTTTCAATGTCAAATTTATGATGACCAAACTCTCCTTTCATCACCTCCTTGATGCCAATCAAATCAAAGACAACGACATTAAAAAGCTCATCGCTCTCGCAGAAAAATATCGTAAAACCAATCGCAAAAAAACTTTTACAGATGGCGATTGCAATGGACTTATCGCCGCAACTTTGTTTTTTGAACCAAGCACACGCACCAGAATGTCTTTTGAATCCGCGATGATCAGGCTTGGCGGACAAGTAATTTCGCTCGAAAACGGCCAAACTTCTTCGGTGAAAAAAGGTGAAACTCTTTCTGACACAGGACGCATCGTCAGCAATTATGCCGACATCGTCATCATGCGTCATCCGCAAGTTGGATCGGTTGCCGAATTTGCAAAACATGCAACCATTCCGGTAATCAATGCCGGAGATGGAGAGAATCAGCATCCAACCCAATCGCTGGTCGATGTTTATGCTATTTTTTGTGAAAAGAAAAAACTGGACAATTTGAAAATCGGCATAGTCGGTGATTTAAAATATAGCCGCGCGGTACGCTCGCTGCTTGCTTTGATGAGCAATTATCGCAACAACCATTTTGCTCTGATCTCACATCCTTCCTTAAAAATTTCTACGCAACAGAAAAAAATTCTGACGAAACGCGGATGTAAAATCACTGAAACTTCTGATTTGGAATCGGCAATAAAAGACCTCGATATTCTATACGCCACGCGTGTGCAACAGGAACGTTTCAGTGATAAAAAAGAATATGAAAAAGTGAAAAATTTTTATCGCATCGACAAAAACCTGCTTTCTTTTGCCAAGAAAAATCTGACCATCTTTCACCCTCTGCCACGCCTTAACGAAATTGATGAAGAAGTTGATAGCACTTCACATGCCAAATATTTCACTCAAGCCAATTATGCGATTTACATGCGTATGGCGTTGCTTGCGAGCCTCTGCAAACAGAAAACCTCATAATCATTTTCCTCATGCAATTTTGCGATTGATCTGGCAAAGCATTTTGCCGCTTCAATTGTGGTAATATGAAAGATACGATTCATCAAAGCGGCGCGGCGTAAACTGAAACTTTCGACGATTGATTCGGCATCATAGGTGGTGTTAATAACCACATCAAATTTACGGTTCTTGATTAGATCAACCACGGTTATTCCTCCTTCTCTTTCCTTCCTCACCGACTCAACATTTTCTATGCCATTATCATATAAAAATTTTGTTGTGCCGCTGGTTGCGGAAATTTTGAAACCGTGCTGTTGCAGCTGCTTGGTGATTTTGATGACATCATTGGTTTTATCGCAATTGGCAATCGAGATAAAAACATTGCCGCTTTTAACCACCTTGTTTCCTGCGGCCAATTGAGCTTTCAGGAAAGCCATTTCAAAACTTCTGTCAATTCCCATCACCTCGCCGGTTGATTTCATTTCCGGTCCCAGAATCGTGTCAACATTGGCGAAGCGCACAAAGGGAAATACCACCTCTTTTACCGAAAAATAATTTTTGCTGTAATTTTCGATTTTCTCCAACTCAAATTCGGCAAGCTTTCTTTCCACCATCAAAAGAGAGGCGAAATGAGCGATATTAATGCCGGTTGATTTGGCCACAAACGGCACTGTTCTGGACGCTCTGGGATTTACTTCAATTACATAAAGCTTTCCGTCTTTTACGGCATATTGCACATTCATCAAACCAACCACGGAAATAGCGCGCGCCAGTTTCATCGTTGCCATTTTTATCTCTTCGATAATTTCTGCCGGCAAAGAATAAGGCGGCAGAGAACAGGCCGAATCACCGGAATGAATACCGGCCTCCTCAACATGTTGCATAATGCCGGCAATAAAAACATCCGTGCTATCGCATAAAGCATCAACGTCAATTTCGATGGCGCCATCCAAAAATCTGTCCACCAAAATTGGTCCATCGAGAATGAATTTTCCGTGAGTTTTGATGTATTTTTCTAAGCCCTTTTTATCACGGATAATTTCCATAGCACGTCCGCCAAGCACATTACTTGGACGAATTACCGCCGGATATCCGACTTCCCTGGCAGCTTTTTCAATATCGGAAAGCTGATGACAAATGGTATTTTGTGGCTGCACCAATTTGATTTCATGCAGAAGATTCTGGAATCTTTCCCGATCTTCAGCCAGATCAATTTTGTCATATTGCGTGCCAATAATTGGAATGCCTGCCGCATCAAGATGACGCGCTAATTTTAAGGAGGTTTGTCCGCCAAATTGCACAATAACCCCAACCAACTCGCCATTTTGCTGTTCTTTGCGAATGATTTCGATGACATGTTCCGGCGTCATCGGCTCAAAATAAAGACGATTTGAAGTGTCGTAATCGGTCGAAACCGTTTCAGGATTGCAATTGATCATGATAGTTTCAAAGCTGGCTTTCGACAAGGTGAATGCGGCATGGACGCAGGCATAATCAAACTCGATGCCCTGCCCGATGCGATTCGGCCCACCGCCAAGAATCACCACTTTTTTGGCATCGGTTGGATTTGCTTCGCATTCAGGCTCGTTTACTGAATCGCCCTCATAGCAGGAATAGATGTATGGCGTAGCAGACGCAAATTCGGCAGAGCAAGTATCAACTGTTTTGTAAACCGGATAAACGCCGAATTTTTGACGTAGCTGATAAACTTCTCGCGCTTTTTTTCCGGTTAATTCGGCAATTCTTTCATCGGAAAAACCAAGCTTTTTCAGACGCAAAAGGCCAAATTTATCTTGTGGCAAACCCTGTTCTTTCAGCTCATTTTCAACATTAACGATTTTTTCAATCTCACGCACAAACCATGGATCATAATGGGTGATTTCACAGATTTCTTTGACGGAAATTTTATCGCGTAAAGCCTGTGCAATGCGTAATAGACGATCGGGAGACAAGGCTTTCAGCGATTCACAAATATCGCCATCAATCTTTTGCTCATTGAAACCGGTTAAACCAATCTCCATCGAATAAAGCGCTTTTTGCAAAGCCTCGGCAAAAGAACGGCCAATTGACATTACCTCACCAACCGAACGCATTGCGCTTGAAAGGGTTGGTTGTGCTTCATTAAACTTTTCAAAAGTAAAGCGCGGAATCTTGACAATTACATAGTCAATCGTTGGCTCAAAGGAAGCCGGTGTTACTTTTGTTATGTCGTTTTGAATTTCATCAAGACTATAGCCAATCGCCAATTTCGCCGCCACTTTGGCAATGGGAAAACCGGTTGCTTTTGAAGCAAGGGCTGAAGAGCGCGAAACCCGCGGATTCATTTCAATCACCACCATGCGACCATCTTGCGGATTCACCGCAAATTGCACATTTGAGCCACCAGTTTCGACACCAATTTCACGCAATACCGCAATTGAAGCATCGCGCATTCTTTGATATTCCTTGTCGGTAAGAGTGAGGGCGGGGGCAACGGTAATGGAATCTCCGGTGTGAACACCCATCGGATCAATATTTTCAATGGAACAGACAATTATGGCATTGTCATTTTTATCACGAATCACCTCCATCTCATATTCCTTCCAGCCGAGAATCGACTCATCAATTAGCACTTCGTGAGTTGGCGAAAGATCAAGCCCATAAGAAACAATTTCCCTAAACTCCTCTTCAGTGTTGGCAATTCCTCCTCCGGAACCACCAAGGGTAAAAGATGGACGAATGATTGCCGGCAAACCTATTTTTTTTAGCGCGGCCATCGCCTCTTCAAGTGAGGAAACAACAGCATTCTTCGGCACTTCCAAACCGATATTAGCCATAGCCTGGTTGAATTTTTTTCTATCTTCAGCCTTCTCGATAGCATCCGGATTTGCGCCAATCATTTTTACAAAATATTTTTCAAGCACACCCATCTTATGCAAAGCCAAAGCACAATTAAGCGCAGTTTGTCCGCCAACAGTTGGCAAGATTGCCTGCGGCCTTTCTTTGGCGATGATTTTTTCAACAATTTCCGGCGTGATTGGTTCAATGTAAGTGGCGTCGGCCATCTCATGATCGGTCATGATGGTCGCCGGATTGGAATTAACTAGAATGACGCGATAACCTTCACTCTTTAAAACCTTGCATGCCTGCGTTCCGGAATAATCAAACTCACAAGCCTGACCAATAACGATCGGGCCTGAACCGATAACAAGAATTGAATCAATGTCTAATTTTGGCATCTTTAATTAACCCGATGAATTGTTTGAAAAGATATCTGCTGTCATGCGGCCCGGGGGAACTTTCAGGATGATATTGCACAGAAAAAGCCGGTGCGTTTTTGAGACGGATTCCTTCAATTGTTTGATCAAAAAGTGAGATGTGAGTCACTTCGATATGGCTTGGAATATTTTCATTTGAAACGCAAAAACCGTGATTTTGGCTGGTAATTTCAACCGTGCCATTTTGCAGATTTTTCACCGGATGATTGGCGCCGCGATGCCCCTGAAACATCTTTATGGTTTTAAGCCCACAGGCAATTGAGAGTAGCTGATGTCCCATACAAATTCCAAAAAGCGGAATATTTTTTTCAAGAATCCGGCGAATTACCGGCGCCGCGTATTTAGCCGTAGCATCAGGATCACCCGGACCATTGGATAAAAATATACCATCCGGCTCATATTTTGCGATATCAGCAAAGGAAGATTCAGCAGAAAGCACAGTGACTTTAAAACCATGATCAACAAGGCAATTGAGGATGTTTTCCTTCACACCAAAATCCATCACTACAACATGATAATCATGGCTGAATTTTTTGGTTTCAATTTTGCCAAGGGGGATAGCAAGGGGGATAGCAAGGGGAATACCAAGGGGAATAGTTTTACTTTTCCAATCATAGGATTTTTTGGTTGAAACTTGCGCACAAAGTTCAGCTCCGGCAAGGGTTGGTAAATTTTTGATTTTTGCCGCAAGTTTTTCAGTATCGAACTCCTCACCTTCAGCAACGCAAGCAATGATGGCATTGCCGGCGCCTTTGGTTCTGATGTAGCGCGTTAAGGCTCTGGTATCGATGCCGCAAATACCGGTAAGATTATTTTTAATCAGCCAGGAATTGAGATGTTCTTCGCTGCGGAAATTGGAATCCTGCGTAATATCTTCGCGAACCACCAAACCTTTGCAAAACGGTTTGCGCGCCTCGTTGTCATTTTGGTTGCAACCAACATTGCCAATATGCGGGAAGGTGAAAGTGATGATTTGGCCAGCATAGGAAGGATCAGTCAAAATTTCCTGATATCCGGTGATTGCGGTATTAAAACAAATTTCACCAATAGCTTCACCAATCTTTCCAATAGCCTTACCTAAAAAAAAACTGCCATCCGTAAAACAGATGACAGAATTTAAATTTTTATCAGCCCTAAACTTCATTTTATTTCGCATTCTCAAAAGTTTTGTGATGACTGATCTGGGTTAAATGGGTGCATAGAGCCTGTCTTAAAACCCACCGCGCCTCGCTTTTCCATAAATTTTGGCTCGTTTTTTGGCAAAATTTTTTGCAGTATGCCAGATACAGCGGCAAAATTTTGCCAAAAAGTCGCTCAAAATTTATGGAAAAGCGAGGCGCGGTGGGTTTTAAGAACCTGTCCTGAATCTTTTTTAACCCCATATTTTACCCTGTTTTTGCTTATTTTTTGACAAAATTATTCACCGTATTGCCAGATACGCTTCATAATTTTGTCAAAAAAGCGCTAAAAACATGCTAAAATCTGGGGTTAAAAAAGATTCAGGACAGGTTCTAAGACAGGCTCTAATCAATTGTTGTAATACATTTCAAATTCCACCGGATGCGGCATTTGTTCATAACGCTCAACTTCTTGCATCTTTAAAGCGATATAGGCATCAATTTGGTTGTTGGTGAAAACATTGCCGGCAAGAAGAAATTCACGATCTTTATCAAGCGCGCCCAAAGCCTCACGAAGGGAGCGCGAAACAGTTGGAATTTTTTTCAGCTCTTTTTCGGGCAGGTGATAAAGATCTTTGTTTTTTGGTTCTCCCGGATGAATTTTATTTTTGACACCATCAAGACCAGCCATCAAAAGCGCGGCGAAAGTAAGATATGGATTCGATGCCGGATCAGGGAAACGGGTTTCAATTCTGCGCGCATTTTCATTGGCGACATTGGGAATACGAATTGAAGCTGAACGATTTTTCGGTGAATAGGCCAAAAGCACCGGGGCTTCAAAACCTGGCACTAAACGCTTGTAGCTGTTGGTTGTGGCGTTGGAGAAAGCATTGATTGCTCTGGCATGTTTGATAATGCCACCGATGTAATAAAGCGCGAGTTCGGAAAGGCCGGCATGTTCTTTGCCAACAAAAAGATTTTTGCCATTTTTCCAGATTGACTGATGAACATGCATGCCGGAACCATTGTCGGCATAGATTGGTTTTGGCATGAAAGTTGCGGTTTTTCCATAAGCCTGACAGACATTATGCACCACATATTTCAGTTTTTGCACATTGTCTCCGGTGTTGATTAGAGTGCTGTATTTGAAACCGATTTCGGATTGCGAAGTGGCAACCTCATGATGATGCAAAATTGGCGTGATGCCGACTTGACGCAAAGTTTCAGCTATTTCACAACGTAAATCCTGAGCGCTATCAAGCGGAATTGAATCAAAATAAGCGCCTTTAACTTGTGAGCGGCGACCGAGATTTCCACCATCAATAATTTTAGCGGAATTATGCGGAGCTTCTTCGGAATCAATTTCATAAAAATTGCCGTGTGATTTGTTGCCAAAACGCACATCGTCGAAAATAAAAAATTCCGGTTCCGGACCAAAATATGCCGCATCGCCAATGCCACTATTTGCGAGATATTCTTCAGCCTTTTTCGCGGTAAAACGTGGGTCGCGTTCATATCCGGAATTAGTGACCGGTTCGATCACATCACAAATCAGAACTAAAGTTGGATTTGTTGCGAAAGGATCAATAAAGGCGGTATGTAATTGCGGCATTAAAATCATGTCTGATTCGTTGATTTCCTTCCATGCCGGAACCGAAGATCCGTCAAAAGCTATGCCGTTTGTTAGCTCATCCTCACTGATTGCATCAGCGCAATATGAGATATGAAGCCACTCCCCGCAATAATCGGAAAAGCGAAAATCGATGAATTTAATGTTGTTATTTTTGACCATCTCAAAAATAGCAGAAGTGTCATTTATTTTAATCATGAAATACTCCGTATAGACGCGCAAACAGATTCAGCTGACTCATACAAAATTAAGTCAACTGTTGCTGCGCTTTCTAAACATTTGGAAAAATTAATCGGAAAAAGAGATGTGATTTCCTGGGGGCGGGATTATTTAAAAAATTACAAAGTAGAATCAAGATTAATTTCTTCAGTGATGATTTTGCTAACATTGCCAAACTGGTCTGCAATCAACAAATTTCCACTTTCATCAATATCAGAAAAAATTCCGCTCACTCCATTTGAAAGCGTGATTTTTTCACCAAGTTTATAAGCGGAATTTTTCCATTTATTTCTAATCACAAAAAATCCGAATTGCCGATATTCCTCTTCAAGTCGCAAAAAAAATGTGCTGAATTTTTGTAAAAAATCTTCACGGGAAATTTTGTGATTCACGAGAGAAATGGCATAATCAGGAGCTGAAACCAGATTCAATCCAACGCCAATTACCAAATGGGACTGTCGCAAATCCCCATTTCTTACCATTTTTAAACTCGACGAGCCCTTGTAAATCAAGGGTTCAGATTTTTCAGAAAGTTGATTTGCGACATGGCCCAAATTTGTTTTTTGAGATTGTAGCAAAATGCCGGCAAGTTTTTTACCGGAAAGCATGATATCATTTGGCCATTTGTATTTTGTTTCAATTCCAAAAGATCGTAAAACATCACCAACTACGCAAGCGGTTAAAAAAGAATAATCGCTGATACGAGACATATTTTCCGGCTGTAAAACAAGCGACATGTAAAGATTGCCGCGCGGAGAAATCCATTGACGCTCTCCTCTGCCGCGTCCTTTGGTTTGTGAATTGGCAATGATAATGCCCGGCGCTTGCAGGTGATTTTTTTCAAGCAATTCAAGAGCAAGAAGATTGGTGCTTTCAACTTCATCAAAATGGATAATATTCATTTTTCCTCAGGACAGGTTCTCAGATCCAACAGCCTCGGAGATATTTTTAAATCCGTCTTTTGCCACCATCGCGCTTAATTCCTTTTTCATTTTTTCAACTAATCCAAAACCTTGATAGACAAAGGCAGAATAAAGCTGAACCACAGAAGAGCCAAGTTTTATTTTTTTGTAAGCATCGGCGGCGCATGAAATTCCGCCAACCCCGATGAGTGGAATTTTTCCTGCGGTAAATTGATAAAAATTTTTCAGCGTTTCATTTGACATTTCAAACAACGGTTTACCACTTAAACCACCGCTTTCAGAAACGAATTTGCTTTGCAGATTTTGTGGACGCAGGATCGTAGTGTTTGAAATTATCAGACCATCAATCTGATTTTTAATTACGATTTCAGCGATTTTTTCTTGCTGCTCTCTAGTCAAGTCTGGCGCAACTTTAAGCAAGATCGGAACATTTTTTTTGCAGCGCATATTCAGCTCATTTTTTTTCTTCATAATCTCGCTTAAAAACAAATCCAACTGATCTTCTTTTTGTAAATCACGCAGATTTTTTGTATTGGGTGAAGAGATGTTGAGTGTGATGTAAGAAGATTTGGCATAAAATTTTTTCAGCAGCAAAAGATAGTCCAAAAGAGCATCTTCAGTGTTTTTATTCTTGCCAAGATTGATGCCGAAAGGAATGGAAATTTTTGACAAATTTTTTTCAACATTTTCCAAAAAAACTTCCACGCCCAAATTGTTAAATCCCATGCGGTTGATTATGGCCTCATCATTATCAAGTCGAAAAAGGCGCGGCTTGTCATTACCGCTTTGCGCTTTTGGCGTAACAGTTCCAACTTCCAGAAATCCAAAACCAAATTTTGCCAGAGTGGCAAAAACTTCGGCATTTTTGTCAAAACCAGCGGCCATTCCTATCGGATTTGCAAAATCAATATCAAACAACCTGACATGCAGATTCTCATAATCACGATTGAAGGCAAAAAGCGTGGCAGAATTTGGCATGAATTTAAGAAAATTTATTGCCAAATTATGTGCGATTTCAGCATCAAACTTGAAAATCAGCGGACGGAAAAATTTATATGGACTCATCGGATTTTTTATTCGACATCAGAAGTAAACCGGAGCTCACCGCAACTATGATCAAAATCACATCCGATGAACGTTTAAGTAAAAAATTATCCGATAATTTATCCTTGAGCCGAGCTCTTTTTCTGTCATTGTTTTCAAGCGCGATTGAAACTTTATCTGACAAATCATCTTCAAATTTTTTTCCAAAATAAAATTGTTTAACCGCAATATGGGCGGGGTGAGATGGTAGAATCATCGGATTTAGCATAACCTCTTCCTGCAAGGACATTTTTTTTTCAGCAACAATTTCGCTAAATCTGGCGATATTTTTTACCACCGCAAAAAACGTTGTAAAAGCCACAAAAATCAATGGTAAAAAAATTATCATCAAATGTCGGCGCGGGGTTTTATTTTTTTCTCCAAAGTCAAACTCGTCATAATTTGAAATCAGAAACAAAATCACCATCGAATAAACAATCAAAGCCAATGTGATTTCCTTGAACAAATTGTAATTGGCAATCGAAACGCTGAAAAACAAAATCACCACAAGATGAGCAATGATAAGGCTGGTAACTGTTGTGGTACGTGTTTTGACTAAAAAAAGAATCAAAAAATTGATGGTGATAAAGATCAGGAGAATAGACACTGTCCTAAAAATTTGGCATCAAATGACATTGCGCAACAGTTCATTTACCGATGTTTTAGCGCGAGTTTTTTCATCAACTTTTTTGACAATCACCGCGGCATAAAGTGAAAGATTTTTTTCGCCTTTGTTTGAAGCGATATTGCCAGAAACTACAACTGAGTAAGCTGGAACACGACCGTAAAAAATTTCACCACTTTCGCGATCAATGATTTTTGTTGAAGCGCCGATATAAACTCCCATCGAGATAACCGAACCTTTTTCAACAATTACACCTTCAGCAATTTCGCTGCGAGCGCCGATGAAACAATCATCTTCGATAATGACAGGATTAACCTGCAAAGGCTCAAGAACTCCGCCAATTCCAACGCCGCCGGAAATGTGACAATTTTTTCCGATTTGTGCGCAAGAGCCAATTGTTGCCCAGGTATCAACCATGGCGCCCTCGTCAACATAAGCGCCGAGATTCACAAAAGACGGCATCAAAACCACATTCTTACCGATGAAGGCGGAATAGCGCACAACAGAGCCTGGTAAGGCGCGAAAACCCGCCCTTCTGAAATCTTCTTCATTCCAATCCAAAAATTTCAGCGGCGCTTTATCAAAAGAAATCACATCACCGCTTCTACTCAAAACATTGTCGTTGAGGCAAAATGACAACAAAATCGCCTTCTTCATCCATTGATTCACCTGCCAGGCAGAAGAGATTTTTTCGCAAATCCTGATTTTGCCGCAATCAAGCAGAGCCAATGTTTCACTAACGGCATAGCGCACATCGCCCCGCGTTGTTAAATTGATCTCCGCTCTTTTCTCAAAGGCGTTTTCGATGATTTGAATTAGATCTTTCATTTTGCTTATGACTAAATTTGTTAGAGCTTGAACAAAATAACTTCAAAATCTTTGCACAAATTGCAATAAAGTTCTATCGCAAATCCCCATTTCTTAGAACCTGTCTAAAATCTTTTTTAACCCCATATTTTACCCTGTTTTTGCTTATTTTTTGACAAAATTACTCACCGTATTTCCAGATACGCTTCGTAATTTTGTCAAAAAAGCGCTAAAAACATGCTAAAATCTGGGGTTAAAAAAGATTCAGGACAGGCTCTAGTCATTATCAATGACGTTTTGGAAGAAGATTTTAGTCATGTTTTATTTCCAATAACGCTTCGCAAGCCTGTACTTCCTTGCTCGATTGGAATTGTCAGCAACTTCCAGAAATTTTTCTTCACACCATTTTTTACAAATTTGCGAATTAGTTCTTGGTTTAAATCCAAATAATTTTCCGATTTGAGATGAGGTGACAGTTTCAAATTCTTCAAAAAGTTCTAACACCTTACGCTGGCGAATATCAAGGCCCCGTCGCAAATCAACTTTCTGAAAAATCTGAACCCTTGATTTACAAGGGCTCGTCGAGTTTAAAAATGGTAAGAAATGGGGATTTGCGACAGTCCCATCAAGGCTTCGCAATATTTTTGAATTATCTTTTTGTTTGAAAATTTGCGCTTCATTCATGTGTCTAAGAACATTTTCGAATGACGTTGCTGCGCCATCAATAAAATACTCTACCCATTTAGTGATGTCTGATTTTGCTCTGCCAAAATAATAATTATGATGGTCTCCGACACTGATCGCATCGTAGTAGGATTGAAGATTTTTGGCATAATATTCTTCGAGCGAATAAAGACCTTTTAAATCATATCCTCCGTGATGAAGAAGCATCGTAGTCAATAACCGCGCCGTTCTACCATTGCCGTCAAAATAAGGATGAATCGTGGCAAATTGGTAATGAGCAATTGCTGCAACTATTGGACAGGGGATTTTCCACAATCTGGTTTTGTCATCAATTTTGGAATTTTCTTTAATCCAGAGGAGCAGGTTTTTCATTAGCACTGGAACATCTTTAGCTTCCGGAGGCATGTAGATTATTGAGTTACTTCTGCTGTCGCGAATGACATTTTGCCCATCGCGATAAGGAGTTGGCTTCACTTTTTCACGCCCGCCAGCCATTGCCAGAGCATGAATGGTTTGGACGGTTTTTTCAGTGATCGCATCGCCGGATGCCACCCATTTTTCGATTTGACTTAGAGCTTCGTAGTAACCTTTTACTTCTCTTTCATCGCGCCGCTTCGTAGAGATTGTAGATTTCTTTTTGATGACTTTAGCAACTTCATCGGCGCGTAATTTATTTCCCTCAATTGCAGTTGAGTAATGAGTAGTAAAAAGTTTAGCACTCTCACGCAAAGAACGAAGGGTGAGAGGAGTTAGAGGAAGGTGAAAAACTTTTTCTTTTACTGATTCAATTCGAATGAGGCCAGAAGCAACTCGAGAGGTGATTTGATAATTTGGATAGAAGGTAGATATCATGCAAAATGATAAGATGGGATTAAAAACACGAAAGCATCATAAAATTTTATCGGCAGTTTACAAGCAATTTATCGGCATCTGGAGAAATTTTGCTTTGCCGATAAATCTTAGAACCTGTTTAGAGCCTGTCTTTAACAAATTTTTCGATAAAATCTTTCAAAGAAATTATTTGATACTCATTACGAAGCGAAAGTAGGTCATCATCTCCGGTAATCAAATAGTCAGCATAGCTTGCTTTAAATGTTGCGAGAATGTGATTATCTTTGGAGTCTTTCGGAACCTTTGCTTTGACATTTTTTATTTTGCACAGGTTGAAGCGAAATCGTAATAAGGCACAGTAATTTTCAATTTCTGATTCGGATAAATTTAGGCGTTTTTTGATTTTAGGATAAAATAAAACTCGCTCTATTTCACAGATCAACTCTTCGCTCAAACAGAGATCATATCTTCCAATCATGCACAAGTTCAGAATCTTTCCGGCATTGCTTTTTGGAAGAAATAATCCTGAAACAAAAACGTTGGTGTCGAGAACAAGCTTCATGGTTTTTTACGACGGGAATATTTTACCGCTTCATTAAGCAAGTCTTGAACTGCGTTGGTATTTTCACCTTTAAAAGAAGATCGCAATCTTGCTGTTAGACGATCAAATTCTTTTTGCATTAGCTGAATTTTTTCAAACAACTCAATGTTAATCAAAGCAGCAACTGGCTTTGAACTTTTGGTAATTTCAACTGAGGCATGGCGATATTGTACTTGATTGATAAGCTCGCCGAAATTCTGACGAACCTTCATAGCTGTAGCTTCGATCATCATAAAAAGGAAATTTGTTTTGAATTAAAGCCATATCAACTGATATGATTGATAGAATTGTAGTAACTCATAGAAAACTACAAGGTTTATTTTTGTATAAAATCAATGCCAGAATCTTGCATATTTGTATTCGAAATGGACTTCGATTATCTCGCCATCTTTTTCGATGATGAGGATGCCGGAATCGATGGTTTTGGATTTTATGGGGAAGGTGTGGCGGGTGTAGTCGTAGAGGGCTGGGGATTTTGTTGATTCGTAGATTTGTCCGTTTTCAAGTTTTAGCTTGATGGTTGCGGTGGGTTTAGATTGGACGATAAAAAAATTACATGGGTTATTTTTGCCGAAAGATATTGCACGAAAATTTGGAATTGGGATTGGGGGAGTAAGCGATAAGATACAGCGGCAAAATTTTGCCGAAAAGTCGCTCAAAATTTCTGAAAAATCGAGCTGTGATGAGTTTGAAGACAGGCTCTAGATAAATTTTCTCTGATTTTAACAAAAGGTATCCATGGCTGTATGGGTATTTTACGGGATCAAATTGGTTTTCATAAATTACAGATTTTTCTATTTTGTAATATCCATCCCACCCCGCCATACTAGTATCGTTATTTGAGTCTAGAAGATTAGCATCGTTGGTTTGAACGGTGTTTTGCATGCCGTTTTGATAGAAGATGTTGGTTTTCATGTTGTTTTAGGTTGGGCATCGAACAGCTTAAACAAGTTTTGATAGTTGCCATAATCAGCTTTTCTCAAAGACTGGATATAGTTTTTACGAAGTTCATCGATGGATTCAAATTTTTTCCCTAGCAAATTCTTGCCACTCCAATCAATCTTCTTTGTTGGATCGAATTTTCTGATTATACAGTCTGCAACCAGCCTAGCATGACGTCCATTGCCATTTGGAAAGATATGAATTTTTACCAGTCTGTGATGAACAACTAATGCAATTTGCTTTATTGAGTAAGTTTGGTTATCAACCCAAAACTTGAAATCATTTTGCAGATTTTTCAGTTCAATTCGGATTTTGTTTGGATCGCATCCAATGTTTTTATCAGTTTTGCGTAATTGGCCAGCCCATTTCCAGGTTTTGTCAAACATTTTTTTATGAAGTTTGGTCAGGAAATCAAAATCTAATAAATCAGATTTTTTAATTATATTTGAACCACCAACCCATTTCTGTGCTTCAATTATATTTTCTTGTTCAAAAATGTTTAGATCATCAAGTGTATCCAGATCTGGAATTAAGTCATGCTTCTCATCTTCATCAATTGGGGTCTGACCAAAAGAAGAAAATTTTATTTTATTCATCTTTTAGCTCCAAAGTTTTGAGCTGAAATTTTTTACAAGCTCTTTAGCTAGAATTTTTTCTGACCTTCTGGAATTTTTTACCTTCTGATTTTCAAGAGACATCGAACTGTCAACGTCATAAACTAAATTTTTAGCCTTAATGGCAGACCGTTTTTCCAACATTTTTTTTAAAGATTTCTGATTGGGAATCAAAGCATAATGAAGATGGCAATCCATTGCTTCGGCTAAACGACGTAAGGTTTTAAGAGTAATAGTTTCATCAATCTCGCTTTGTTCCGTCTGAAACACAGCTTGTGGAGAAATATTAAGCCTCTGCGCTGCAAAAGAAATCGGCATAGCAACTGAGGTGCGGATAGTTCTGATCCAGCCGTTTTTAGGGCGGGAAACAAAACGAATTTTGGAGATTTTTTTATCAAGTGCTTCGAGTTGGAGTTTTTTAAATTTAGAAGTCATAAAGTTATGAGTTTAATTAAGCTTATAGTTATTAAAGTTATAGCTTTATGATTAGCAATAGATAATCAAGTTGATTCTTTACTAGAGCCTGTCTTCAAACTCATCACAGCTCGATTTTTCAGAAATTTTGAGCGACTTCAGAACCTGTGCGGCTTTGATGATATCTTCATTACCGGCAGAGTGAACTATAACTAAATTCTTTGCATTGCCATTATTACCGATTTGCTGCAAGACCTCGCCATTAAGAACATCTTTGAGATAGAGTTTATGCGGAAGATATTCGACAATATCTCCCACAGTGCCTAGTGTGGGATTGGTGCTGTTGATGATAAGACCAACTGATTTTCCGGTTTTTTGTTTAATTAAATCTCCGATTGAATTGGAAGATTTAACGGTGTTTTGCATGCCGTTTTGATAGAAGATGTTGAGCATAGATTTGTCCTCCGCTGTTAAATTTGAGTTAAACATCATGTTGGTTAAAGTGCTGGAATAGCTAGCTCCAGCCCCTCCAGTCATGAGTGCCAGCGGAGGGAGAATTGATGATTAGATCACCCGCTGCGGCAATAACACTGCCCATTCCCTGTTGTTCCCTAATGTTTCCGGATGTCGTGCCTGTGCCGCTGTTGAGGAGTTTTAGGGTGTTTTGTGAGAGATAGATTTTGGGGGCTAAGACATCAAACATTCTCACGCATGAACTGGTTTGGATCATAGCCGATGATTTTGTAGTAAAAATTGCTGGTTTTGAATTGATGCTGATTGGTGAACTGGCTTCTGGCTTCGATGAGGGTTGAGTTTGAAGAGGCCGGAAAAGTGTCTTGGAAGCGGAGCTTTGTATTCAAAACAAATCAGAATGTGTCCCTGTCCTGTAAAGAATTACCAACTCATCCGTAATTTCATAAATCAATAACCAGTCTGGTTCGATGTGGCATTCCATTTTATCTGCGTAGTTACCGATTAGTCTGTGAGGCTTGTGGCGTGGCTCTAGCTCTACTCCTTTGGCAAGTTTCTCAATTATTGCGTAAAGTTTATCAAGATTTTTTGAGCGCTTCGTCACTTTCTTTAAATCACGTTTAAAGCTGTTCGCTTGTCTGACGATTCTCATTTTTTTGTCTTCAGAGATTTTTTAAAATCAGCAAGAGTTGAATCGGAATATTTACCTTTCTTCACCTCGTCAAAGGCTGCAATCGTGTCACTGTTCGGAACCTTGTTAGCACGAGGCTGAAATGGCAAAGCCTGATCGTTAATAGTTTGTTGCAAAAACATCCTGATCGCTTCGGAAATCTTCAGCCCCATGGCAAAAAGCACTGCGTCAGCATGTTTTTTTAGTTTAGAATCAACTCTGATTTGAATTAGGGAATCGGTCATAAAAGAATAGTTTGTATTGTTTTTGTAAGATTATCGTAGGCGTTTGTCACGTTTAGTAATTACAGATTTCCTACAAATCAAATAAAAAATACGGATTGTTAATAGAGCCTGTCTTCAAACCCACCACATTTCGCTTTTGCCCAAATTTTGGCTCGTTTTTTGGCAAAATTTTTTGCAGTGTTTGAGCGTTAAAAAATCGCGAAGCGATTTTAGCGAAAACGGGCATGAGCGCAAAGCGCGAATCCCGATAAGATACAGCGGCAAAATTTTGCCAAAAAGTCGCACAAAATTTGTACAAAAGCGAAATGTGGTGGGTTTGAAGACAGGCTCTAGTGTCCAAAGAGGATGTTTACTGCCTTTGAAATAAAGAATAAACGTTTCTGGTTAGAGCTGGAGAGGTTCATTAAAAATATTCATAGGCTTCTATTCATAGGCTTCGATGATTTTTCCGGAGCCTTTCATGATTTTGCCGGTGAAGATGCCGATTGGGTAATTTAGTTGAAGATCACTACTGCTTTGATAACACAAAGTCTCGGCTTAAACCAGATAGCGAATGGGAGTAATGCAGCTAACACAGCAAACACAATCTCAACTACCACTAACTCCATAACCACCAGCGAAAGAATCCTAACCAATGCACAAATTGCCTTACAGAAGGCCTCAATCGCAACAAGTTCGAATCTGCTGGCAAACTCACTGGTTAGGAATGAATCACTCAATGATTCAATCGCAAGGCTCGGAGGAGAAAATAACCTCTTGACTAACATTCTGATTCAGTCATTCGCAGAAACCGGAGCTAGAGAAATCGGCCACCTAGCTCACACCAACCAGACCGACCAACTCGGCAATGCCATCAAAGATCCAATCACCAATGAACCACTAAAACTAATCTCCCAGCCAGTTCAACTAGCAGCGCATGGAATTCTGGGAGCAGGAATCTCAGCGGCATTAGGAAATGATAACATAGCGGGAATATTATCCGGAGCAGCTGCGGGAGTGGTTGGGGAATATGTGGCGGATACAACCTTCCGTAACGGTTTTACAGCAAACAATGCCATAACAGCTGGACAAGTTACAGGCTCTCTAGCCTCTCTTACCACCTCACTCATTCTTGGAAGTGATGATGAAGAAACTGTGAGGAATGTTCAGAGTGGGAGTTTTGTCTCCTCAAACGCCATCATCAACAACACGCTATCGACTCCTGATATTGGAACAGCGGTTCCAGGACTTGATGATGAGGATTTGGAACAAATTGATAGAACAAGAACGAAAGTTGTAGAAGCAACTGCTGAGGCTGCTTATGAGGTTTCTCCGATGGGGGTGAATAAAACAATTGAGGCAAATAGGGGTAGTGAGCAAAGTTGGGCTGCCGGTACTTCTGCGGTTTATAAGTCAGGGAATGAATGGAATGGGGTGATTGATTCGAAGGCGAATAATATTGGGATTGCAAATATAGCAATGAAGGATGGAAAATTGGATATGAGTAAAGTCGGTCAACCAGTACAATTTGAGTAGCTCCGGCTGCCAATCCCGATATTGCGATATTTTTAAGTGATTCTTTTGCTGTCGTGTCTTTGGCGGTGGTTTTGGAAATAGTTTTTAGTTGATTGAAGGCACTGCCGTCAGAGTTCATTGAGGTATTGGTGGCGGAAGTAGCGGCGATTGAGGCGGCAACGACAGTTCCTGCAGCAGCTGCGTTGAGAATTTCTGTATTAATACTTCCCGAATTGCCATTGGATTGCGAGTTAAGTGCCTTTGGATTTATTAGTTTCAGTGGAGGTTGAGAAGTTTTGAGCGGTAAGGAATAAAAGATTATTGTCAGCAATGATGTTGATGCTACCTTCCTGTTTACTTTACCAATTCTTGTTCGTTAATTTTAATGCCAGATTTTTTTGTGGCTTGGAGAGTAATGTCACTCCGGGTGGTGATGGTAATGTTGTTGCCGCTGTTTATTTCTGAAGATGCTGATAAGTCGTGAGGTAGCTTTGGAAGTTTTGTTAGAGCCTGTATTCAAATTCATTCGCCCCCGATTTTTTAGGAAATTTTTAGCGATTTTTGCATAAAATTTTTCATAATATCGGGAATAT
>Ga0155344_120_pt1 | contig 40059 bp, 30 predicted proteins | sample RifCSPhighO2_02_FD_106312 | JGI IMG/M metagenome (GOLD analysis project Ga0155344, IMG submission 106312) | Alphaproteobacteria bacterium RIFCSPHIGHO2_02_FULL_40_34 | reverse complement strand
CGGAATTTTCGATGAGATTGATATTTTGGATTTTGAGATTGAGAGCTTCGATTTTGCCGGAATTGATGAGATCATTGGTTTTAAAACTGGCATCATAGGCGAGAATATTGCCGGAATTTTTAAATTCTCCGGCTTCGATTGTGAGATTGGGAGAGGTGATTTTTACACCATCAATCCTGGCGTTTGATTTAAGTTCAGCCTTGTTTCCGGATGCAATTTTGGCATAATAAATATCGCCACTAACATCAATTTTAATTTCATTATTGGCGAGGATTTCTCCGGCCATATTTACTCCCAAACCTTCTTTGGTGGCGATTAGGAAGATTTGTCCGGATTGGATTTTGGTTAGAGAAGAGGCATCAATGGCGAAGAGATAGCCGGTAGTGTTATGGCCGGTAGTCTGGTTTGGGTTAAGTTCTCTGGATTTGTAATCATAATTTCCTTCACCGGTTTTTAATGTCAGGGAAGTGTCATTGCCGCCATAGATGTTGCTAATTATCCTGATTCCTGCGGCAACTATGTCTGCGGCAGAAACTCTCTCAACATCCAGCCCCAATCCTTCGATTGTAATCAGGGGAACAGGCAAAGTGACTGCTGATTTTTGACTACCGACTAAAAACCCCAAATTCCCATCCGCATCAAACTCACTTTTCCCTGCAACCATTAACAGATGCGAGCTGTTGATAAATCCGCATCCCGCACAGGCAATTCCATTGGGATTGGCCAGAATTAAATCCGCCTTTGTGCCGGCGATTTCAACATAGCCAAGAAGCTTTGAAACATTGTTGGAAGTGACTTCATTAAGAATCACTAAAGCAGAGCCCGAAGAGGAAAGATTGGGATTAGTGGTTACCAGCCCACCAATTTGAGTTTGAGTCACCGCCCCTAAACCACTACCGGCAATTGCTCCTTCGCCGGAGAAATTGTTAATGATCTGCCCACTCTGATTAACGTTGTAATCAACAAAAGCATTCCTCGACAAACCATTGGAATTCGGCGCAGCAATGTTAATCTGATCGATAGCGGAAGCGGTTTTAACGATTTGAGTGTTGGTTGAACCATCGGGAGTAATTGGAAGATCGGAAGCTGAAGCGAGGAAGATAAACTGCTCGAAAGTGAGAGACACCACCGCCAGATGAACTAAGAGATTTTTTAAAAAACCAATGATTTTTAGGTGAATGAGCTTCATGGATTAGCTTTGTGGTGAGAAGTTTTTAAGGAATAGTCTGATTGGAAATGTGAAGGTAAAAAAACTTACGACCGGTTTTTTGATTTTTATTTGGTGGGGTTTGTAGGTTCAATGTTTATTTTTTGATAATCCTCACAAAAATATTACCCCTCACAAAAATATTACCCCTCACCCCAACCCTCTCCCACAAGGGGAGAGGGAGTTGCACCGAATTCGGACTAACTCCCTCTCCCCTTGTGGGAGAGGGTTGGGGTGAGGGGTAGATTTTTGTGAAGTGGTAGGTTTGGCTAGCAACAAGAAGCGCTAATCTCAAAATAAACCAGCTTATTTTCCTTCTTTGTCGAAGTAATCAGTTGCGATTTGTTAATTGCCCAAGAGTAAGTCAGAGAAGCGTTGAAATATCTGCTTTCAAAAAGTGTTTTTATGCCAGTGCCGGATAATCTTCCGTCGGCGCCATTATCTGCATATTTGTGTTTGCTATAGCCGTAATCGTAAAATGGTTCGAGTTTGAATTGGTTTAGATGCGTTAGATAGCCTGGATTTTCTTTGTTGATCAGAGGAAGAATCACAGAACCGATGTTAAAATTGACTTTATTTCTGAAGTAATAGCCGGAATCGCCATTGATGTAATTTTCTCTAAAACCCCGAACCGAATAATATCCGCCAACTGAAAATTGTTCGGAGCCAAAAAGAGTGTCTTTGGAATATTGGCTGTCCATCTCGCTGATAAAAACCAGCGGAGCGTCAATTTTTGGCAGAGTGAATTTTTTGGAAAAATTGGCATAGAGTTTAAAAACTTCAAATTGTGCTTTGGCAGTTTCTCTGGAAATATTTTTTTGATCCTGTTTGGCATCAAGCAGTTTTGTGCCTTTGGAATAGGATGGTTTAAGGTAGATGCTGGTTGTATCGTTCAAATAAGATGAAGCTGAAAAACCGATATTGGCAATTGTGAGTTTTCGTCCGGAATTAATTTGTTTTTCATCGCCTTGATAACTTGCGGAGCTTTTGGCGGTGAGTGAGGCGTTGGTGGTTAATCTTAAATTTGCTTTATTTAACAAAACTCTTTCCGCGCCAAATTTGCTTTGTTGTGAAAAGCCAGTGTATTTGATCAGTGAATTATTAGCAATAATGCCGCGAAATTCTGAATGGGCGTAATCGTAAGAAAAAGTGTTATACTTAAACGGAATGGAAATGCCGGAAGAAAATGATCTGATGTCTTTTTTCTGGCTGTCATCATCAAGGTTGGTTGTGTAGCTCAAATTGATGTTGTCGTTAAGAAAGAGCGCATTGTCCAGACTTCCGGAAAAATTTGTTCTTCTAGCGCCGGTAAAATCATTGCCGAGATTGTCATAAGCAATTGTAGCGCGGGCGGGGAATTTTTTGTTGTTAGCAATTACAATTTCACTTAAACCATCTGCGCTACCAGGTTTGATTTGCATGTTTGCCGCGTTTGATTGCAGACGATTAATCTGATACATTCCCTGGCTGATATCATTGGCATTTAAAACTTTGCCCTCTGCATTGCCGAAGGCAGTAAATTTTTGCATCTGGTTGGTTATTCGATCCTCGTCAAAAGAAATTTTTTCAATTTTTCCTTCAATAATTTGCAGCGCCAAAATACCGCTTTGGACATTTTGTTTTGGCACCAGAATCTGAACGGTGATATAGCCTCTAGCCTGATAATGATTGGTTACAGCAGCAACCAATTCCTGTAAAATTTTTCCTTCAAAACATCTGCCAAGAAATGGTTCGGAGATTTTTCTCTTCTGCCTTTCTGAAAGCAAATTGGCATCGATAAAATTGATTTCTTTAACTGGAAAACATTGAGCCGGTTTGCCGGAAATTTTTAGATCTTCTTCTTGAGCTTCTCGTTCTTCTTTCTTCTTACGCTCGCGTTCTTTTTTTATAGTTTCAAATTCCGAATCACGCTTTTTTCCCTCAAGAATGTTTTGTTGGTTGCGAATCAGCCAATCCTGTTCGCGTACAGGATCGGTTTGGGCAAGTGAAGAAAGCGGTAGCAAGATCAGCAATACACAGAAAAGAAAAATGCAATTTCGGCCATGTCGCCAATCAACTTTTTGAAAAATCATAAACAGTTTCTAATGGCTCATCGAGTTTAAAAATGGTAAGAAATGGAGATTTGCAACAGTTTCATCATGACTGCAATATTTCCAAATAATTCTCAAAAACATAAATTTTATTACGTTTATTTTTAGTGATTTCTTTCAAGATTTTTTGCTTCACGAGTTTTCTGATAATTTTTTCTGCTGTGTTGTAAGTTTTATTAACTTGCCCTTGAAGCGCTCCAACACTGATTACCGGAATTTTAAAAAGAATTATTAAAACTTCTTTCTGCTGCTCTTGCGCTGACGAAGATTCTTTGCTCAAAGAAATTTTCTTTAGAATTTTTTGTTCAAGATTCTCAATTTTTTTTGCTCTTTTGTGAGCATCGTAAGCACTCTCAATAATTGATTTTAAAAAGAACTTTACCCATGATTCAAAATCACCTTCGACCCTTACCTTATCTAATTTGAGATAATATTCGAAGTGATTTTTCTTGAAGAAAAAAGACGGGTAAATAATTGGAGAAATTAATAACTTATCCGCGATCAACATCAGCACAATTAACAAGCGTCCTATTCTGCCATTTCCATCTAAAAAAGGATGAATGGTTTCAAACTGAACATGAGTTAAAGCTGTTCTGATCAAGGCCGGAAGCGACTCATTGGAATTAATAAATTTTTCTAAATCAGAAATTAAATTTGGAACTTTTGTTGCGATTGGCGGAATTAAATTTCCAACTCTCACTGATTGTTTACGATATTGTCCGGGAGAGGCGTGACTATTTTCAGCACTCATTAAAATTTTATGCGTTGCTAAAATTACTCGCGAAACGATCGGCATTTTATCATCAACAACCATTGAAATTGCTGCATCGAGAGCTTTTGAATAATTTAAAACCAGTTGAGTTTCTTTGCTGGGTTTTTGTCCATCAAGTCCACCACTTAAAACATCGATCATCGTGGTATTTATTCCTTCAATCTCGGAAGAAAGTAGCGCTTCTTTGATTACGTAAGCCTTCACAAATCTTTCAACATCCGGGAGTCTTTTGGCCATTTCATTAAGCTGTCCAAGTGCGCGCATGGCTTCGCCATAAAGGACGATCATCTCTTCATCAAATTGCAAATTGGGATTTTTGGGTGGAAGTGAGTCGGGAATGAAGTGAGAATTTGTTCCGAGTTTTTCGTAAGAGCCGATAATTCTGATTGCTGATTTTGAAGTTTTAGAAACAGCTTTTACCGTGGGGGATTTTACTGTAGATTTTTTTGAAGATTTACTTGCCATTGGGAAGATATTTAAAACCCCAATAACGTTTAAGAAACCCAGATTCAAACTTACAGACTCTAAGCTAAATCACAAATCTCACCACACTGTCACCCCGCACTTGTTGCGGGGTCCATCTCGTCAAAGACTTGATTTTATTGGTTGAGACCAAATGGACCCCGCAACAAGTGCGGGGTGACAGTGTGGTGGAGTTTATTGGTTTTACTCAGAGTTTGTAGACTTAAGCCATAATTCCTTAAGCGTTATTGGGGTTATTTAAATGAAATAAAGAAATGGCTTTTTGCTATTTGTTTCAGTTTCATCTATGATTTTGAAATAAGAAAGAGAATTGGATAGGTTTATTTCAAAAAAACCTATACCAAATTCAACCCAGAAATTGATTGTTCTTAAAATTTTGTGTCCAAATTTTGTGTCCAAGAAAATTAGATCCTGAAACAAGTTCAGGATGACAATCCGGGAAAGATGGTTTCAAAACATGTCATCCTGAACTTGTTTCAGGATCTATTTTCAGAGACACAACATTTTTGATAACAATCCAGAAATTAACTTACGCTTCGCCAAATGAGTAAAAAAAAGGATCGTGGAAAGACAGAAAAACCTTCCGCCGATGCGTCAGATTATGATGCCGTAGCAGAAAAGCTCGTTGCCCTAAGAATAGCAGATGAATCTGACCGTTACGAATTGACCAGAACTGATTCCGGAATGACCGCATATACGGATTATGCATCCAATTCCAGACCATGTTACAGAAATTTTAACTGACCAATTTCCTGGCGTTGAAATAAAAACTTCAACCAGTGTCATTCAAACCAGCTCAGTTGCAGAAGATGGAACTGTGGTGATTGATAATGCCCATTGTGGCCCATTGGTTTGTTGTTTTATGTCGGAAATGACCAAGGGAAATGTCAAATTAAATCCTGCCAATAACAAAATTCAGGTAAAAATTTCTGATGCTGAATGGCTTGATATTGAAGCTTTAAGCAAAGAAAAATCGGACGAGCTCGGAATGGAAATCAGGAATTTTCACCGCCAAATTTTATCTGGAGAAGAAATTCTTTCAGGCGAAGAGCAGGAATTTTTGTTAAAAGATTTTGTAGTGCAGTTGAGAGATGATGGCACAGAAGAATACAGGCCGACAGCAAGAGTTTTGGTGACCGAATTTGATCGTGTTGACGGAAAAGGCTCCAGAAGTCGTTGAACCTTTTTATAAACTCAACCGATTCGTTGACCAATTTGAAGAAAAACAGAATTACGCCTTTTTAGCTTTAATTTCTTCAGCCACATTTGCCGGAACTGGCTCGTAGCAATCGAATTCCATCGAATAGCTGGCGCGGCCTTGAGATAGAGAGCGTAAGCTGTTTACATAACCAAACATTGCGGCGAGCGGAACTTTGGCGGTGATTACTTGCGCAACATCGCGCGCTTCGACATTCTGGATTTGTCCGCGACGTGAATTGATGTCGCCGATGACATCGCCCATGTAATCTTCAGGAGTAACAACTTCCACTTTCATGATTGGTTCAAGAATGATTGCGCCGGCTTTTCCCATCGCTTCACGAAAGGCTGAACGAGCGGCGATTTCGAAGGCGAGAACTGATGAATCGACATCGTGATAGGCGCCGTCAATCAAGCGGGTTTTTAAGCGCACTACCGGATAGCCAGCCAGAAAACCGGTTTCTTTTGCTGATTCCAAACCTTTTTCAACGCCGGGGATATATTCCTTCGGAACGCGTCCGCCAACGATTTCGCTTTCGAAAATAAAATTTTCTGTGGTGTCAGCCGGAAGTGGTTCGAAGATAATTTTAACTTTGGCAAATTGACCAGCGCCGCCTGATTGTTTTTTGTGGGTGTAATCAATCTCAACTGATTTGGTGATGGTTTCGCGATAGGCCACTTTTGGCTGGCCGATATTGGCATCAACTTTGAATTCGCGTTTCATGCGATCGATGATGATTTCAAGATGAAGCTCGCCCATTCCCTTCAAAATGGTTTGGCCGGATTCCTGATCGGATTCGATGCGCAAAGATGGATCTTCCGAAGCGAGACGGGACAAGGCAATTCCCATTTTTTCCTGATCGGCAGTTGATTTTGGTTCAACTGAAACTTCAATTACCGGATCAGGGAAAATCATGCGTTCAAGCACGATTTCATTGTCGGGATCAACCAGAGTGTCGCCGGTGGTTGTGTCTTTCAAACCGGCAAGAGCAACGATATCGCCGGCATAGGCTTCCTTGATGTCTTCACGGTTATTTGCGTGCATGAGCAAAATACGGCCGATACGCTCTTTGCGTCCCTTGGTGGTGTTGATGACGCCAGTGCCGCCGGTTAAAATTCCGGAGTAAATTCTGACGAAAGTGAGTGAGCCGACGAAAGGATCGGTCATGATTTTGAAAGCGAGGCCGGCAAATTTTTTGTCGGCGCAGGTGATGTTGATTGGTTGATCATCTTTCAAATTAATTGCCGGAATTTGTTTGATATCAATCGGGCCTGGCAAGAAGTCTACAACCGCGTCAAGCAAGGTTTGCACGCCTTTATTTTTGAAAGCGGTGCCGTTTAAAACCGGCACAAAAGCGCCGGAAATTGTTGCTTGGCGAATGCATTTTTTAAGATCCTCTTCGGAAATTTCTTCGCCACCGAGATATTTTTCCATCAAACCATCATCTTGTTCCACCGCTGCTTCGACGAGCTGTTCGCGATATTGTTTTGCTTTGTCTAAAAGATCGGCAGGAATTTCTTCGAGAGCATAATCTGCGCCCATTGTTTCATCTTTCCAAACTACGGCTTTCATTTTGATCAAATCGATCAGGCCGCCATAATTTTCAGCTTCGTGAATCGGCAATTGAACCGGCATCGGACGAGCGCCGAGACGGGTTTTCATCATATCAACACAACGATAAAAATTGGCACCAATGCGATCCATTTTGTTAACGAAGCACATTCTCGGAACGCGATATTTATTGGCCTGGCGCCATACGGTTTCTGATTGCGGTTCAACACCGGCAACTGCGTCAAATACACAAATAGCGCCGTCAAGCACGCGGAGTGAACGCTCAACTTCAATGGTGAAATCGACGTGGCCGGGAGTGTCGATGATGTTAATGCGGTGGTTTTTCCAGAAGCAGGTTGTGGCAGCGGAAGTGATGGTGATGCCGCGTTCTTGCTCTTGCTCCATCCAGTCCATTGTGGCAGCGCCATCATGCACCTCGCCGATTTTGTGCGATTTTCCGGTGTAAAAAAGAATGCGTTCAGTAGTGGTGGTTTTACCGGCGTCGATATGCGCCATGATTCCAATATTGCGATATTTTTCGATTTCGATTTGACGAGGCATAAATTTTTTAAATTAAAAACCATCCTACCATCTCCCCTCAATTCGGGTGGATTTGGTATATTTTTGCTTACAAAAAGGCGGCGCAAGGTAGTCAGACGTCTCTAATTGACAAGTATTTTTTCAAATTGCGTAAGAGAGAAATCAGGGGTTTATGGATAACAAAAATTCTTCTTTTGCCATCAAGCAATGTAAAATCTCCGAATTGCGAAATGGTGTGCAAACCATTGTTGTAAGGACTTTGCGGCCTTATTTCTGTGACAAATTTTTCGGCAAAATTTTCGCAATCAAGCAAGGTGATTTCATTGATAATTACTGCACCACCATAAGTTCTTCCGCAATCCTGTGCCGGACGATAAATTTTTCCTTTGTGAGTAAAAATTGTGCCGGCGCAGCGTGAGCCGGATTTATTGATTCTCACCGGATTTTTTGGATGATCCTTAAATTCAGAAAATAGCGAATCGGCAAAAGCAATATTGAGCTCAACATCAGGATTTTCGCGGCTTGAATAGAAGAGCCAAAATTTTTCATTGTGATAAAAAATTGTTGGATCAATTGCCGCTTTATTTGCAAAAATTTCGCGCAATTTTTTTGCTCTCAGAGTTTTTTGATCAATTTCGTAAAGCGATAAATTATTCGATTTGTAAGACTCGCAAACCATGAAAATCCTGCCTTCATGTTTGATGATGAAGGGATAGGAAAGATGTTTTTCATGATGCAGAATTTCTTTTTCGGCGATGATCTTAAAGTTATCATCGAAAGTCAGGCAGTGAATTTTACCCTTGCGCATCCAATAATCATAATGCTCGAACACAATATTGCGTTCATCCAGAGCAAAAGGATCGGCGCGAAAAGTCATGAATTTTGGATGTGGTAACCATTCAATTTTTGGCGCGGGAGAAGACAAAAATTCCGCGATATTTTTTCTGACAATGCCGATATTCCAGATCTCAACATAAAAAAGTTTGTTCCAGATTTTTTGTAAATTTTTTTTGAACAAACCCTGTTTGGTACCACGCAAATAGGAGTGGAAAGAGCAATAATGATATTTGAAGCGAAAGCGATATTTCCAGATGTGTGGATCGGAAGTGTTTTTGTAGCGCAGTTTTCTGATGCGAATTTTGTCGCGATGAAAAATCAGAATGAAGTTGAAATAAATCTGATATTCGGAAACCGAGTGGCCATGATCGGCGCGTTTGAGGAAGATTTTGTAAAATGGCTCGCCGCTACCATCATGTTCCTCAATTTTACGAAACAGATCGTGCAAAATTTCGCGATTAAAAATCATGTGATGGCTGACGCCAGAAACTGCCTGAAATTCTTTAGGCAAATTTTCAACCGCAATTGCAGGCAATAAAGTTCTGATGTGAGAAGAGACTTTCTGGTCGAAGTTTTTTCGCTTTATGTCTTTGTCTTTGCTGATGTTGTAGAGTGCGCGATCTTCATCATCGAACATTTTCACCTTGCGGAAGAAAATTGTGTCGCTGTCGAGAATCAGCACATTTTTGGTAATGTCTGGAATTACGAAGGGAGCGTAAAATTTTAAAAGTTGCTGAAAATACCAGCCGGAAGAATCGCCAACACAGCTTGCAACAAAATCAAATGAAAATGGAAAAAGTGATTCGTCAAACCATTCGGCGTTGTCGGAATAACGCTCTTTTGAAACTATGATTACTCTTCGAACTCCGGAGATTTTTTTCTTTGCTGCTGCGATGCAATATTCGAGAGTTGTCAGATCCTTGCTATGAGCAGGAATGACGACATCAAATTCTACCATCTGTAATGAGCAAAAGCCTTGTTGGCTTCAGCCATTTTGAACACTTCTTCTTTTTTCTTGGCAGCCCAGCCTTTGTTTTCAAGCGATTCAAGAACTACCACCATCACTTTGTTTGCCAGCTCTTTGCCTTTGATATTTTCAATTGAAGATTTGAACCATTTTAGGGCAAGGGCCGAACCGCGACGGGCAGAAACTTCAACCGGAATTTGGTAGGTGGCGCCGCCAATTCGGCGTGATCTCACTTCAATCCTGGGAGTGATATTTTCCAAAGCTTCTTTGAAAATGGCCACCGGATGTTTTTTCAGCTTTTTTTCCAGCTGGTTAAAAGCGGAATAAATTGCCTTTTCAACCACGGATTTTTTGCCGTCATTCATCAAACGATTTACCAAACGTGAAACGATGATTTCACCATATTTGGCATCGGGAAAAATTTTTCTGATTCTTGCTGCTCTTCTACGCATATTAAAAATTATTTAGGTTTTTGGGCGCCGTAACGCGATCTGGCTTGTTTACGGTTTTTTACGCCTTGAGTGTCGAGTGAGCCGCGAACGATGTGATAGCGCACACCAGGCAAGTCTTTCACACGACCACCGCGTATGGAAACCACTGAGTGTTCCTGCAAATTATGGCCTTCGCCTGGAATGTAAGCGATTACTTCAAATCCATTAGTCAATTTTACGCGTGCAACTTTACGCAAAGCCGAGTTAGGTTTTTTCGGAGTTGTTGTGTAAACACGTGTGCAAACACCTCTTTTTTGCGGACAACCCTTCATCGCCGGCACTTTGTTTTTAGCGACCTGCTTGACTCTTGGTCTTTTGATTAACTGATTAATTGTAGGCATAAATTCAAAAAAAGGGCGCGCTTTTTATGAAGCGAGAACTTACTAGTCAACTTGATTTTGATAGAGTTTTAATTCAGCGATAAATTCTGAAAGTTTATATGCCGTTTGTTGTGTGTTTAATTGCGAGCCTGAATAATCCTGCTCCATTAGCAAAACCTGATAAGTGCTGGTTCGTCCCTGTTCCAGAAGTTTTCTTTCATGTTCCAGTTTTAGTTTTTGGGTAGTTTCGATCTCACATGCTAATTTTAGATTTTCTTTATAGCCGTTGAGATTTTGCAACAGATTCAGCCAGTCATTTTCCTGCTCGAAAACTTTTTGTCGGTAGGACATTTTGGCAGCTGAAGCGCTTTTAACCGCTCCCCTCCTGATGTCTGAAGTGAGGCCAAAATTTATCGGCATCGAAAATTCCATGCCGATTTTTCCTGATTTTGCATTGAGATCAAGACTGCTTGAAATTGCTTGCGCTGTGTTGCTTTCAACCTGATTTAGCGAATATGATCCGTAGAGATTTAACTGCGGTTTGTTGCTTTCCTCTTCAATTTTGGCATCAGCAATTGCTGCTTTCATCTCGGCTTCACTGGCTTTGATGTCGAGGCGATTATTTGCCTTTATTTGCGGTGTTAGAAATTTGATCAGCTTGTCTGTGTTAAAATCATCAAGTTTTTCTACGATTTTATCGGAGCTAATGAAGCGTTTCCCATTAAAATTTCTGGCGGTGATTTTCTCATCATTTTCTGCTTGTGCGAGTGCCAGTTTTTTGCTTTCAAATAAAGCTTTGGCCTGCAAAACATCAGCTTTTTCACCGAGATTCATTTTTTCTCTTTTGCTCACATATTGCAGAATTTTTTTTGCGCTTTCCAAAGCTTCGCGATGGATGGCAACGTTTTTTTGTGCGTATATGGCCGCAAAATAAGTTTTTTCCGCTAGCATCAATTCCTCGACTGACAAGGCTTTTGCCACCATTTTCTGTGATTCATTTTTAAAATAGGTTGAATCCCGCGAAGCTTTGGTTTGTAAGCCAAAAAGATTTTGCCATAATGGTAGCGAGAGTTCCAATGTCGGAACAGTCTGATAATTTGAAACAGCGAGAGGAGCGGCATTTAGTCCTCTATACTTGGTTTTGTTGAGAGAATAATAAAGATTGGTGCTTAAACCAAAATCGGATATGTGCGAAAAACCAGCCTGATTTTTTTGCGAATAAACTGTTTTGTAACGAAATATTTGCAGAGCCTGATTTTGATCGGTAAAGCTACTTTCGCTATAGCCGTAAAGTTTGACCGCATTAACCAGTTTTGCTTTTTCCTTTAGCAGCTCATAGCTTTCGGCATTTAGAATCGCCGCATTATAGCCCAAATTCTGGCTTTTGACCTGATCAAGATATTCCTCAAGCGAAAGCGCAAAAACGTTTGCGGCGAGGAAAGTCAATATTGGGAAAAATGTGAAAAAAAACTTTCTCATCAAAAATAAAATGTGTGATCTGATTAAAAGTTTTAACGATAAAGTTGAAGAAATTTTTTCGAAAAAAGAATTACCGAAAAAATTGGCTGTCGCTGTTTCCGGCGGTTGTGATTCTTTGGCTCTGACTTTGCTTTTGCATGAATTTTGTTTGGCGAAAAAAATAAAACTTTTTGCTCTTACTATTGATCATAAAATGCGCCAAGCCTCGTTGATTGAGGCGCGAGAGCTTGGAAAAATTTTGGCAAAAAAAAATATCTCTCACAAAATTCTTACGATTTCTGCCAAAAAAATTCCGCAGAAAAATATTGAAGCCAATTTGCGCGAATTGCGTTATGAACATCTCTGCGGCTTTTGTAAAAAAAACAAAATTGAATTTTTATTTCTCGGTCATCATCTCGGCGATGTGGCTGAAAATTTTCTGATTCGTCTGTTTCGCGGTTCTGGTTTGGATGGTTTGTCAACAATCGGTGAAGTGGTCAGTGGCAAGTGGTCAGTGGCAAGTGAAGTGATTTTGGTTCGACCGCTTTTAGACATGAATAAAGACGAGTTAAAAGATTTTTTACGGGCAAAAAAAGTGAAATGGTTTGAAGATGAAACCAATTGCGATGAGAAGTTTTTGCGCAACAAAATCAGAAAATTTTTTGCAAATTTTCCGGAACAAAATCTAATTCAAAAACGCATCAAAAAAGCCTCGGATGAAATTGCAAAAATGCGTGATTTTTTTGATTGCATAGTTGAGCGCGAAGCAAAGAAAATCATACATTTACAATCGGATTGCAGTGTATTAATTGCGCACAAAAAACTGCAAAAACTTGATGAAAAAATCGCGTTAAAAATTCTCGCTTCAATTGCAATGAAATTGGGGCAGAAACCATATAAACCGCGCCTCGAAAAACTAAAAAAATTTTATGAATATCTGATGCAAAACGAAATCAAGCCACGAAATTTTTATGGCTGTACGGTAAAAAAATTTGATGAAAAAAATCTTATAATTTTCAAATGAAAATTCCTCCATTCCAAATCGAAAATTATATCCAAAAAATCGCCGCGGCAAAAATTGCCGGATGTTTGATTTTTGGGCCGGAAAGCTCGCTGGTAAATTTCCGCTTTGATATTGTCGCAAAAAAAATTGTGCCGGATTTGTCCGATCCGTTTCTGGTTTCACATTTAAGCAAAGAGAGGATGGCTGAAGATAAGGCAATTTTAGCTGATGAATTTTTTTCACTCTCGATGCTTGGCGGAAGAAAATTGATTTTGATTAAAGATTGCGATGTCGCTTGTGGCATGGCTTTAAAGCTATTGTTTGAAGATAATAATTTTGCGCAAAAGAGTAAAAATTTTCCCGTCGACGCGCAGCGCGACAATAACTTTCCCGTCGACGCGCAGCGCGACAATAACTTTATCCTGATTCAAGCTGGCGATCTCGACAAATCTTCGCTTTTAAGAAAATTAGCGGAAGAAAATCCGCACTTTGCCGCAATCGCCTGTTATGAAGATGACGAGCGGGTGATTAAAAAATTTATCGCTGATGAATTGTCGAAACGGAAAATAAAATTTGACGCTCAAACAACTTTGATGCTCTTTGAAAAATTCGGCAAAAATCGTCAGCTGATTTTATCAGAGCTTGAAAAAATTCTGATTTTTTTGGGAGAAGAAAAAAATCTTACTGCTGAAATTGTTGAAAAATTAACCGCCTCCGAAGCTGAAATTTCTGCCAATGAGTTTGTCATGAATTTTGCTGCGCAAAAATTTGATGCGGCTTTGTTCGCGGCAGAAAAGCTTTTGCGCGATGGTTTTGAAGCAATCACCTTGCTGCGCTTTTTATCCAACTATCTGCAAAAAATTTATCAGGCGCGGATGGAAATGGATTTTGCCTTTGTTGATTTTGAAACTGCGATAAAAAACCAGCGTCTTTTTTTCAAAACTGAAATCGAGTTTCGTAAAAATTTAAAAAATTTATCGCGACAATTTTTGATAAAAATTCTGCGCGATTTGGAAGAATTGGAAATAAAAATTAAGAGCGGCAATATGCCTCCGAAGCTTTTATTTGTTGGTTTTGTCACTAGTTTAACAAGGCGGCTTGACAGATAAGAATCGATTCGTAAATTGCGCCCTCCCTTTTTTTGGGCAAGCTGTTTTTCATCGTAAATAATCGCATAAAAAAGTGAGAAAAATAAAGGCGGTAGTCTGTCAACAGACTATCTCTTTAGGTCTCAAATCATTGGGGTGAAAACTCTTTTGAAATTAAGATTCTATTTGAGTGATGTCAGAATTTCGAATTCTCAACTTGAGAGTTTGATCCTGGCTCAGAACGAACGCTGGCGGTATGCTTAACACATGCAAGTCGAACGGGTGTAGCAATACATCAGTGGCAAACGGGTGAGGAATATAGAGGAATTTTCCCAGAAGTGAGGAATAACTCTGAGAAATCAGAGCTAATACCACATAATATCCTGCGGGAGAAAGCAGCAATGCGCTTTTGGATGAGCCTCTATCGGATTAGCTAGTTGGTAGGGTAATGGCCTACCAAGGCAATGATCCGTAGCTGGTCTGAGAGGATGATCAGCCACACTGGAACTGAGACACGGTCCAGACTCCTACGGGAGGCAGCAGTGGGGAATATTGGACAATGGGCGCAAGCCTGATCCAGCAATACCGCGTGGGTGATGAAGGTCTTAGGATTGTAAAGCCCTTTTAGTGGAGAAGATAATGACGGTATCCACAGAAAAAGCACCGGCAAACTTCGTGCCAGCAGCCGCGGTAATACGAAGGGTGCTAGCGTTGTTCGGAATCACTGGGCGTAAAGCGTACGTAGGCGGCTTAGTAAGTCGATTGTGAAAGCCCCGGGCTTAACCCGGGAATTGCAACCGAAACTGCTTTGCTTGAATTTGGTCGGGGATGATGGAATTCCTAGTGTAGGAGTGAAATCCGTAGAGATTAGGAAGAACACCGGTGGCGAAGGCGGTCATCTAGGCCAATATTGACGCTAAGGTACGAAAGCGTGGGGAGCAAACAGGATTAGATACCCTGGTAGTCCACGCCCTAAACGATGAGTGCTAGTTGTCGGGACCTTGGGTTTCGGCGGCGAAGTTAACACGTTAAGCACTCCGCCTGGGGAGTACGGTCGCAAGACTAAAACTCAAAGGAATTGACGGGGACCCGCACAAGCAGTGGATCATGTGGTTCAATTCGATGCTACACGAAAAACCTTACCACCTCTTGAATCTCTCTGACCGGTGCAGAAATGCGCTTTTGGAGCAATCCACAGAGAAGACAGGTGCTGCATGGCTGTCGTCAGCTCGTGCCGTGAGGCGTCAGGTTAAGTCCTTCAACGAGCGCAACCCTCATTCTTATTTGCCATCGGGTTATGCCGGGAACTATAAGAAAACTGCCTGCGACAAGCAGGAGGAAGGTGGGGACGATGTCAAGTCATCATGGCCCTTATGGGGTGGGCTACACACATGATACAATGGTGGTTACAGCGAGAAGCAAGACAGCAATGTGGAGCAAATCTTGAAAAGCCATCTCAGTTCAGATCGAGGGCTGCAACTCGCCCTCGTGAAGTCGGAATTGCTAGTAATCGCGGATCAGCATGCCGCGGTGAATACGTTCTCGGGTCTTGTACACACTGCCCGTCAAGCCATGGAAGCTGTTTCTACCCGAATAGGTTGAGCTAACCGCAAGGAGGCAGATCTACACGGTAGGAGGAGTGACTGGGGTTAAGTCGTAACAAGGTAGCAGTAGGGGAACCTGCGGCTGGATTACCTCCTTAAGATCTGAAACAAATTTTCGAATTTGTTTCCATATCTCAAATTTCGGCAGACTGCCGTCTTTATTTTTCTTATCTTACGCGATTTACGATGCCTCATATTCTCATCGAGCATTCTACCGCAGCTTTTCTTCACATTACTATCAAAATTCTTTCCGGCAGAACTCTCGAAGCGCGAAAAAAACTTTCTCAAAACGTTATCCAATTTGCCGAAAAATTTTTTAAAGATCTGAAAATCACCAAAAATCGCTGCGATATTTCCGTTGATGTTGTTGAGATGGATCGTGAGACTTACAGCAAATTGCGAATTGGAGTTGATTAAATAACCCCAATAACGCTTAAGAAAAATGCTCCCAACCTTACTCTTTGAAGAACATTATCCTCCTCACAAAAAAATACCCCTCACAAAATATTACCCCTCACAAAATATTACCCCTCACCCCAACCCTCTCCCACAAGGGGAGAGGGAGTAGCACCGAATTCGGACTAACTCCCTCTCCCCTTGTGGGAGAGGGTTGGGGTGAGGGGTATTTTTTTGTGAGGGGTATTTTTTTGTGAGGGGTAATATTTTTGTGAGGGGTAATATTTTTGTGATGGGTAAATGACCTAGAAAGATGACATGTTTTGGAACCATCTTTCTCAAACCGTCATCCCGAGCTTGTTTCAGGATCTATAAGTATTCAGACTTCATGTATTCATACCTCCTCAAACGCCTTCTCCTGATTTTCCCCACGCTCTTTGTCATCATGCTGATCAATTTTTTGATCATTCAAACTGCGCCAGGTGGGCCGGTGGCGCGGTTTATTGCACAGATGAATCATGCAACAAAAGTTTCTGGTGAAATACAAAATCTTTCCGATGTCAAAAGTTCCTATCAGGATTCAGCCTTGAAATACAAAGGTGCGCGTGGTGTTGATGAAGAGTTGATAAAAAAAATTGAAAAGATGTATGGCTTTGATTTGCCGCTATGGGAGCGCTTTTTTTTGATGATAAAAAAATATCTTACTTTCGATTTCGGTGAGTCATTTTATCAGGATAAAAAAATCACTGACTTAATTTTAGAAAAACTCCCGGTCTCACTATCCATCGGCCTATGGAGCACGTTACTGGTTTATCTCATTTCGATTCCTCTTGGTATAAAAAAGGCGGTAAGAGACGGTTCAAAATTTGATGTCTGGAGCAGTTCGGTGATAATTTTTTTGCACGCCATTCCGTCATTTTTATTTGCTATTTTGCTGATCGTGCTTTTTTGCGGCGGAAATTTTTTCAATATTTTTCCCTTGCGCGGTCTGGTTTCACCAAATTTTGACGAGCTGAATTTTTTGCAAAAAATTCTCGATTATTTATGGCACATGGTACTTCCGGTTGTTGCCATGACTATTGGCGGTTTCGCATCGCTAACTTTTTTCGTTAAAAATTCCTTTCTCGAAGAGATCAATAAAAACTACGTTTTAGCGGCATATGCCAAGGGTTTGAATCAGAAACAGGTTTTGTATAATCATGTTTTTCGCAATGCGATGTTGATCGTGATTGCCGGTCTCCCCGCCGCATTGATTGGCATTTTATTTTCCAGCTCACTTTTGATTGAAATCATTTTTTCGCTCGATGGTCTCGGGCTTCTTGGCTATGAATCCGCAATCTCACGCGATTATCCTTTGATGTTTGCCTCGCTTTACATTTTCACTTTGCTTGGCCTGATCACCAACATCATCAGCGATCTAACCTATAAAATCATCGATCCGCGGATTGATTTTGAAAACAGGCTCTAAATGTAATATTCAATTTCTTCCGCTTTCGTCTCTTTTGCTGCCGCTGCAACCACGGTTTTTCCGTCAGAAATATCTGAAATTACAATTGCATTAGCGCCAATTCTGGCGTTTTTGCCAATCACGATTGGTCCCAAAATTTTTGCGCCGGCGCCAATAACAACACTATCCCCAATTGTTGGATGACGCTTTCCTTTGCCAACACCTCTTCCACCAAGTGTAACGCCATGATAAAGCGTTACATTGTCGCCGATTGCAGCAGTTTCGCCAATCACCACACCGCTTCCATGATCAATAAAAAAATTTTTACCAATTTTGGCATCTGGATGAATTTCGATTCCGGTCAAGATTCGACTGATATTGGCAATAAAGCGTGGCAAAAGTGGAATATGAAATTTGGCAAGAAAATTGCTGATACGATGAAAAAAAATCGCATGTACTCCCGGATAGCAAAGAATTATCTCCAAATAATTTTTCGCCGCCGGATCACGTTTTTTGATGGTTTCAAGAAATTCAATTTTCATTGTTAATGCATTTGCAAGTTGTGTCGCAAAGAAGTCTACGCACACGCGCGACCACAATTCACAAACTCAATCTCCTCTAATTCACAAACTCAATTTCCCTCAATTCGCAAACTCGATCTTTCCTAACAAAGAAGTCGACGCGCATGCGCGACCTCCCCCTTATCAAGGGGGATGGGGGGTTGGTTCATAGATTCTCAAACAAAACCGATGACAAATACCGCTCGCCAAACGAAGGCAAAATAAACAGGATTAACTTGCCATCATTTTCCTTTCTCCTTGCAACTTCCAAAGCGGCAAAAGCGGCGGCGCCGGAAGAGATTCCGCCGAGAATTCCTTCTTCCAAAGCCAGTTTACGCGCGGTTTGAACCGCATCTTCATTACTGACTTGAATGATTTCGTCGATCAAATCCGTTCTTAAAATCGGCGGCACAAAACCAGCGCCGATGCCTTGGATTTTGTGAGGTCCGGGCTCGCCACCAGATAGCACCGGACTTGCCGATGGCTCAACCGCGATAGCTTTAAAATTCGGATTTCTTTGTTTGATCACCGAAGCAACGCCGGTGATGGTTCCACCCGTGCCAACGCCGGAAATTAAAATATCGACCTTGCCATCAGTATCGCGCCAAATTTCTTCAGCGGTGGTTTTTTGATGAATTTCAACATTGGCCTGATTGGCAAATTGCTGCAAAATCACCGAATCTTTAATTTCCTTTTGTAGCTCTTCCGCCTTTGCCACCGCGCCTTTCATACCCTTTGCGCCTTCAGTTAAAACCAATTCTGCGCCGTAAGCTTTCAGCAATTTTCGACGTTCAAGCGACATGGTTTCCGGCATGGTCAAAATCAGGCGATAGCCTTTGATGGCGGCAACGAAGGCTAGTGCGATACCAGTATTTCCCGAAGTTGGTTCAATCAAAGTGGTTTTGCCAGGCGCAATCAAACTCTGTTTTTCCGCAGCTTCGATCATGTTAGCGCCGATGCGATCTTTTACTGAATTGGCCGGATTGTAATATTCCAACTTCGCCACAATTTTAGCCTTGGAATCGTTGAGTTTGTTGATTTGAACCAATGGCGTATTGCCGATTAGTTCGATTAAATTTTTTGCGATTTTCATTTTACTCCTTTTTTTTGTTACGAAGAAGTCGACGCGTATGCGCGACCTCCCCCTTTCCACCTATTTAGGGGGAAAGTGGGATGGGGGGTTAGGGGGTGCATAATCTCTTCCGAAATATCTGTTCACCAGATCAGATAGCTCCGTCAAAAACTGCTCCTGACGGTTCTGGATTTTATCTTCTTTAGGCAGGAAATTCGTGATCACACCGCAGGCGAGAGTTTCGTTGGTAGTTTTGTCGATCAACAAAAATGAACCGGTGCTTTTATTTGATTTAAACAAATCAAAAGCGGTTTTTTGTGAGATCGAAATATTGACATCAGCAATTTCATTCATGGCGATGGAGTCGCGTCTGACGCTGCTTCTCAAATCATTCACATCGATGATGCGATTAATTTTTTCGATGCGCGCCTGCAAATAATTGTGATTAATTTTTATCAGAAAATTCTGCGCATCTTTAAAATCAAAATCATTGCCAAACCACACCAGATGTCCATTCGTACGATTGGAAAAATATGGATGATTATCGAAATTGCTGACAAGTGCGCCGCGATCAATGTCAATTTCATGATCAAAAGCAATTGCCAAAGAAGAATTATTGAAAGCATTTTTTACTTCCAAACCAGAGTGAAAAATCTGCGTGATTTTTGCCGGTTTTTGCGCCGGATAAATCATCACCGCATCACCGATGGAAATTTTTCCTGAAGCAAGCAAGCCTTGATAATAGCGGTTTACGCCATGTTTAACAACGTTTTGCACTTGAAAACGCAAAGCCTCATGCGTGTTTGCGTTGGTTTTGATATCAAGCAAATATTCGATCAAAGTTTTACCACTATACCATGAAATTTTTTTGCTCTTTTTAACCAGATTTTCGCCGGAAATTGCAGCAATTGGCACAAAATGGATATTCTCAAATCCGAGCTCAGCAGTTTTTTCGAGATAGCTTTTGGTAAGTGCGTCAAAAATTTCATAATCAAAACCAACCAGATCCATTTTGTTTACGGCAACAATGACATTTTTAATGCCGAAGAGATTGGCGATAAAACTATGGCGAATAGTTTGCGTTTTTATGCTTTTGGTCGCGTCAATTAAAATAATCACGCAATCACTGTTTGAAGCGGCAACTGCCATGTTGCGGGTATATTGCTCATGTCCCGGCGCATCAGCTATGATGAATTTTTTGCCGCGATAGGAGAAATAGCGATAGGCGACATCAATGGTGATTTTTTGTGCGCGTTCTGAAATAAGCCCGTCGAGAAAAAGCGAAAAATCGAGATCGCCATCAAATGATTTTTCGCTGGATTTTTTTACCTCATCAATTTGATCGAGATAAAGCGCCCCAGTGTCGTAGAGGAGCCTTCCAATCAGAGTTGACTTGCCATCGTCAACATTGCCGGCAGTCAAGAATTTTATGATTTGTTCAGTCATATTTTAAAAAATTTGTCGCGGAGGCGCGAATTTAAATTCTAGAAATACCCCTCAAGTTTCTTTTTCTCCATCGAGCCGGTCTGATCCTTGTCAATCAAGCGTCCCTGCCTTTCGGAAAATTTGCTTTGCCGCATTTCGGTGATGATTTCTGAAATTGTTTTAGCGCTTGATTCAATCGCGCCGGTGAGCGGATAGCAACCGAGCGTCCTGAAGCGCACCTGTTTTAATTTTGGTTTTTCGCCCGACAGAAACGGCAGACGTTCATCGTCAACTAAAATCAATGTTTTGTCGCGCTCAATTACGAGGCGTTTTTTGGCAAAATAAAGCGGCACAACCGCGATGTTTTTCGCGGCGATATATTCCCAGACATCAAGTTCAGTCCAGTTTGACAAAGGAAAAACGCGCATCGATTCATCATTGCCAATTTTGCAGTTAAAAAGATTGAACATCTCTGGCCTTTGATCTTTGGGATCCCAGCCATGAAATTTATTGCGGAAAGAAAAAATTCTTTCTTTGGCGCGCGATTTTTCCTCGTCGCGTCTGGCTCCGCCGAGAGCGACATCAAAGCGATATTTGTCGAGCGCCTGACGCAAGCCTTCGGTCTTCATTACATCAGTGTAAATTTTGGCACTCGATCCAAAGGGCACGATATTTTCCAAAGCGCCGCGGGGATTGGTGTGGACAATCAAATCCAATCCAAATTTTTTTATCGTTTCATCGCGGAATTTTATCATCTCATGAAACTTCCATGTCGTATCAACGTGAAGCAGCTTGATTGGCGGCTTTGCCGGATAAAAACTTTTCAGCAAAAGATGCAGCAAAACCGACGAATCCTTACCGATTGAATAAAGCAAAACCGGATTCTCAAACTCGGCAATTGCCTCGCGAATGATGTAAATCGACTCTTCCTCGAGTCGTTGCAGATAGTTGTTCATAAAAAACTCCAAAGTTATTTCTTTCGCAAACTCGATTTCTCCTAACGAAGAAGTCGACCTCTTGTGTCCAGGAAAATTAGATCCTGAAACAAGTTCAGGATGACAATCCAGGAAAGATGGTTTCAAAACATGTCATCCTGAACTTGTTTCAGGATCTAAATTTCAGACACAACATTCTGCACAACAACCGTGCGCATAGTCCTTAGAAACTGTTTAGCATCTTTTCTGGCCACATATTTTACCCTGTTTTGGCTTATTTTTTGCCAAAATTACTTACCGTATTGCCAGATACGCTTCGTAATTTTGTCAAAAAAGCGCTCAAAACATGATAAAATCTGTGGCCAGAAAAGATGCTAAACAGTTTCTTAAAATAAAATTTCCGAAATGCTCATTTGGTGAACGATCTTTAGCGTAACTTGCCAAAAGATTTTCAAGTTCGGAAAGAATTTGTGCCTCGTCCAAATCTTCCTTGTAAAGCCAGTTAAGCCTTTGTCCCAAGCGGTCTCCGCCTAAATGAAGATTATATTTGCCAAGCGATTTTCCAATCAAACCGATCTCGGCCAAATAGGGTCTGCCGCAACCATTGGGGCAACCGGTCATGCGAATTGAAATCGGCTCTTTTTCGAGTTGATATTGCGCCAGAATTTTTTCGATTTTTGTGATCAGACTCGGCAAATATCTTTGCGCTTCGGCGAGAGCGAGAGGGCAGGTGGGAAAAGCAACACAGGCAATGGCATCGAGACGAATTGGTAAATTTCCGTCATTGGTAATTTGATGTTTTTTCAGGATTTCATTGATGAGCTTTTTGTCGTCATTTTTTACATCGGAAATGATGATATTTTGATTGTTGGTGAAGCGAAAATTTGCCAATTTCTTTTCAGCTATTTCATAAAAAGCTGATTTTTTTGCGCCAAAAATTCTGCCATTTTCAACAAAAAGCGTTAAGTGGTTTTGCCCTAGATAATCAACATTCCACCCATAATCATCGCCGCGCTTTGTCAATTCAAAATCACGTGCTTTTGCCAGTTTAAATCCAGCGCGTTTTTCAAACTCCGATACGAACCATTCAACTCCATATTTTTCGATAGTGTATTTGAAGCGTGATTTTTTGCGATCCTCGCGATTGCCGAAATCGCGCTGGATTGTGATGATTTGATAAAGTGCATCGAGGGTTTTTTCTTTGCTGAAAAACCCAACCACATTTCCGAGTCGCGGGAAAGTCTCGGCATTACCATGAGTTGTGCCAAGTCCGCCTCCAACTGATAAATTAAATCCTGAAAGTCTCTCTTTTTCGATGATAGCAATCAGGCCAATATCATGCGCAAAAACATCAACATCATTGTGAGGCGGAATGGCGATGGCGATTTTGAATTTGCGCGGCAGATAGCTTTCGCCGTAGAGTGGTTCTGTTTCTTTTTCAGAGATTTTTTCTTCGTCTAACCAAATTTCATGATAAGCGCGAGTTTTTGGCAACAGGCGCTCGCTGATTTTTTTACTGAATTCGTAAACTTCGTCATAAGCAGCATTTTTGGCAATTGCTGCCGTGGCGATGACATTGCGATTAACATCACCGCAAGCAGCAATTGAATCAAGCCCATAGCGGTTAAACCATGCAATGGTTGGCTTAAGTTTTGATTTGATAATGCCGTGAAGTTGCACGGTTTGGCGCGTGGTGATTTTAATCACTTCACCGGAATTTGTTGCAGAAATTTCGTGAATCCCAAGCCATTCTTTCGCCGAAATTTTTCCTCCCGGAATGCGCAGGCGAATCATGAAGGAAAAAAGTTTTTCCAGTTTTTTTTGCGCACGTTCTTCGCGACGGTCGCGATCATCCTGCTGATAAGTTCCATGAAATTTTATCACGGTTTGATCATCTTCGGATAGCGCTCCTGTAACAGGATTAGCAAGGCTTTGCAGCAAAGTGCCGCGAAGATGATTGCTGTTAATTTTAATTTGTTCGACCTGACTCATTTTAATAAACGTCTTTGAGATAACGCCCCTCAGTAATTAGATTTTGTAGATATTCCTCGGCGTTTTTTTCGTGATTTTGAAAGATTGAGAGCAACGTGTTTTCAACATCACGCGCCATATTTTGCTTATCGCCGCAGACATAAAAATATGCGCCATTTTTGAGCCATTGAAAAACTTCTGTTGATCGTTCCTGAATGCGGTTTTGTACGTAAATTTTTTTCTCCTGATCACGTGAGAATGCGACATCAAGGCGTGAAAGCAGGCCGGAAGCGAGATGATCCTGAAGTTCGGTTTGGTAGAGAAAGTCGGTTTGGAAATTTCTTTCGCCGAAAAACAACCAGTTTTTTCCGCTGGCATTGCGTGAATTTCTTTCGAAAAGAAAGCTGCGAAACGGTGCAATTCCTGTGCCGGCGCCGATCATAATGATATCTTTGTCATCAGCAGGAAGTTTGAAATTGCGATTGCGCGAAAGATAAAATTTTATTTTTTCACCCGCTCGCAGACGTGCTAAATGGCCAGAAACCAAGCCTTCAACATCTTCACCATTTTCGTTTTTGTAGCGCACAACTGAAACAGTGAGATGAATTTCATTGCCATGCTCATTTTTTGACGAGGCAATGGAATAAAGGCGCGGTGCCAGTTTCCCCATATTTAGGGGGAGGTCGCGCGTTTGCGACGAAGTCGCAAGTTGCGCGGCAAGGGGGTGTAAACCACTATCACCAAGCTTTATTCCGATTGAATCTCCCGGCTCGTAATTGATTTTATCTTCAACGGAAATTTCGATATGGCGTGTTTCTTTACTAGAACCAAGGTCGTTGAGAATGATGTTGGTTAAAATTTCACCTTCAAAATCTGTTTTGCCTGAGATGATTTTTATTGGTGTGTTTGAGATTTTTTCACCGCCAAAAACTTCAAAAACTTTTTCAGAAATTTGTGGAATTGAATTTTCAAAATCCAAATCAAGCTCGATTCGATCAGAGATTTTTTTGGCGTTTAATTTTTTCAAACGTGATTCAATGACCTTTCCCGCCTCGCAAAATAGCGGATAGTTGCGATCTCCCAAAGCAATCACCCAGAAATTTAGCGCACTTAAATCATGATCATTTTGTGTCAAATATTCATAAAATTTTTTTCCGGCTGCAGGAATTTCTCCCTCGCCATGAGTGCTTGCAATCAGAATTAAATTTTTTTCTTTAGCGAGGTCGGACAGGCGATATTGCTCGACTGATTTCAGCTTGGTATTATTGCCTTGCGCCTTTAATTTTTTGCTAATTTCCATCGCCAGAAATTTTGAATTTCCGGTTTCGCTGATGTAGAGAATCGTCAGATTTTCGATTGACTTCTTTTCATTGTCATTTGCCGTAGCGCCAGACAAATAGCCGCTCGCCCACAGAATTTCTTCTTTGGAAAAATCAGAAATTATTCGATCTAAAATTTGTTTTTTTTCATTAGTTAACATGTAACCCACATTCCTTTTTATTATCATTTTCCCACCACCATCTGCCAGCTCTGATATCTTCATCATGCCTGATAGCTCTAGTGCAGGTAGCGCATCCGATGGAGCGATAACCTTGTTTGTAAAGCCGGTTAAAAGGGATATTTTTTTGATGAATTTCTTCCCAAATTTCAGTTTCGGATAATTCAAGCAGCGGGTAAAATTTGGTTAGTTGCAGCGCCTCGTCTTTTTCAAAAAAATTTTTATTTGCGCGCGTTTGCGAATGTTCTTTGCGCAGACCGCTAATCCAAAGTTTTTTATCTTTTAATGCGCGTTGCAAAGGCTCTACTTTTCTGATCTCGCAGCATTTCAGGCGTAGTTCTTTGCTTTCATAAAATGGGTTGATTCCGTTTTGATTTACAAATGCAGAAAGCGTTTCTTCACGCGGATAAAAGGTGGAAATTCTGATGCGATATTTGTCGAGAGTATTTTGCCAGACATCATGGGTTTCATGCGGCAGGCGGCCGGTATCGATGGTGAAAATTTCAACCGGCAATTTTTCCTGTGTAATAAAATCGGTGATGAGCTGATCTTCAATGCTGAAGCTAGTTGAGAAGATGATGTCGGAAAAGTTTTCGACCGTCTCAAGAAATTTTTTCTGCCAAACTTTAGCCATTTCCCACCTCCAATTTCTGAAAATAATTTCCAGATAAATTCTCTTCGCGCCACTCGTAGCGCTGATTTACGACATCTCCAATAATTACCAAGGCAGGTGAGATAAATTTTTTTTCACCAAAATCTTTTCTGAAATTTTTCAGGTTGGAGGTAAAAGTTTTTTGGAATGGAGTTGTGGCTTGCTCAATTATGGCAAGTGGAGTTGAAGATTTTTTCCCTGCTAAAATCAGATGATTGATGATTGTCGCAAGATTGTGTGATGACATGTAGAGCGCCAAAGTATCATTGCTTTTGGCGAGCTCGCGCCAGTAATTTAAATCAACCAGATCGCTGTCATAAATTGTTAAAAAGCGAACGGATTTATTTGCGTTTCGTGAAGTAAGTGGAATTCCGGCATAAGCCGCCGCGCCTGATGCAGCGGTGATTCCTGGCACAATCTGATATGGAATTTTTAGGTTAGAAATTGCATCAATTTCTTCGCTTAAGCGCGCAAAAATTCCGGCATCGCCGCCTTTGAGACGGGCAACGATATTTCCTTCAAGCGCAAATTTTCTGATGAGTTGGTTGATTTCTTCCTGTGAATTGCGATGAAAATTTCGTGTTTTGCCGACATTGATTTTGAGGGCGTCCTTTCTGGCATAGGCAAGAATTGCCGGCGCAACCAAACGATCATAAAGAACGATATCTGCTTTGGATAAAAAATTGATGGCTTTGACGGTGATAAGCTCAGGATCGCCTGGACCGGCGCCTATAAAATAAACTGCAGATTCTTTTTTGTTGGTGGAGTTTTCTAATTTTGTTGTGAGTAGAAATTGTGCTTTGTTGATATTTCCAGCTAGAATTTCATTAGCGATTACACCTTCCAGAACCTCTTGCCAGAAGAGACGGCGAGCTTGAATATTTTTTAATTTTTCTTTGACAGAATTTTTGTTGCGCTCAAGAAACTCGCTTAAAAGCGCAAAATTCTGCGGCAAAAAATTTTGCAATTTTTGTTTTAATAATCGGGCGAGAACCGGCGAAATTCCAGATGTGGCAACCGATAAAATTATTTCACCACGCTTGATATTGGCGCCAAAAATAAAGTCGGAATTTTTGGCATCATCAACGACATTAACCAACTTGTTTTGCGCTTTAGCATCCTTTGCGATTTGCCGGTTTATGTCTTTGTTATTGGTTGCGGCAATAACGATATCGGCATCGCCAAGATATTTTTTGTTGTAAGAATCACGAATGACGATTCTGAAATTTTTTTGTGCAATTTGCGGAGAGATTTCCTCGGCGACTATGGTGATATTTTTGCTAAATTCGGAGATTGTTTCCAATTTTGCTTGGGCGATTTTTCCGCCGCCAATTATGAGAAATTTTCTTCCGCTGCTATCCAAAAACAGCGGGAAATACATTTTGAAACTTTTGATTAGAGAGAAAAAACTGCTAGAAAAAAACTAACAACAACAGCAACAGTTTTTAGAAGGCATCATGACAAGCGCGTAAACAAGGGAATCTTGCGAGAAGCTTCTGATTTGTTTTGACTCAGATTCGTTTGTCATTTTTGTAAACAGATTAAAAAAGGGCGGGCAACCTAGCGAAAGCCGACTTTTAAAGTCAAGTAAAAATTTAAATACCAAAATTTAATATACCAAAAATCCGCTTTCTTTTAACGTTGATTTTGCTGCTTCGCTTTTGAGAAATTTTAAAAATTCGCGCGCGATTTCCATGTTATCTCCGGCAATTGCCAGAGCCTGATAAAACACATTGTCATCTTTTTTGGTTGCCAGAATCTGAAAATCATCATTATTTTTTATCTGGCTTGCAAGTAGTAGGGCGTAGTTCTGATCGCTGCTTTTAATGAGATTTAAAAACGGCGTTTTGTCTTCACTGATTTTATTAAAAATTTTTAAATGGTTGAAAGAAAAATTTTTCACAAAGTTTTGCGCGGAATAACCGGAGGAATTTCCTCCATTGTCAATCAGCAAAGTGGCTTTGTTTTTATCTAAAATCATCAGAGCTTCATCAAGATGCAGGTTTTGGTTTGATAATTCGGCAGGTAAATTCGGGTTTAATTTTAACGTTGTCAAAACCAGCTGATCTTCCGCGATATAGCTGATGTTATAAACATCGGTCAAACCTTTTTGGCGCAATGATTCAATCCATCCCTGATGTGCTGAAATAAAAATATCTGCCGGCTCGCCCATTTCGATGGCATTGATCAGATCACCATTGGAACTGAAATTCACCGAAACAACGACGTTGGATTTTTGTGAATAAATGCGTGCAATTTTTGTTAATGCCAAAGCCATGTTTGGTTCGGCAAAAATTGTTAAATTGCGGCTGGGAGCGGCAAAAGAAGAAAAAGAAAAAGTCAAAAAAACCAATAAAAAAAGTTTTTTGATTTCGTGCATCGTGACCAATCGAAGCACGAAGCACACTGAAACAAGTTCAGCGCAGGCTACTGAAACAAGTTCAGCGCGGGCTACTGAAACAAGTTCAGCGCGGGCTGCACGAAGCACGATCTTTTTCAATAGATTAATCATCACACCATCATCCTTTTACGATTAGTATCAATCTCCTCAAACACCTCTTCCCATGTTCCGGTTGTTGAGGCTTTGCTATATTCTGTGACGCGATTTTCGAAAAAGTTTGTGTGTTCGACGCCGTTCAAAATTTCGTCAAGCCAGGGCAGTGGATTGATGTCAATCATGTAGATATCTTTGAGGCCAAGCTGGTTTAGGCGACGATCGGCAATGTAGCGAATATAGCGTTTCACCTCACGTGCCGTGAGGCCTTCAACATTTCCCATTTCAAAAGCAAGATCGATGAAAGCGTCTTCAAAATGTACGATAGTGGCGCAGGCTTCGTAAAGACGGCCTTTTAATTCTTCATCCCAAACTTCCGGATTTTCCTGCACGAAAGTTCTAAAAAGTTTGATGATGGAATTGGTGTGCAAAGTTTCGTCGCGTACTGACCAGGCCACGATTTGTCCCATGCCCTTCATTTTTCCGAAGCGTTGAAAATTTAACAGAATCGCAAAAGAAGCGAAAAGTTGTAAACCTTCGGTGAAGCCACCGAATGCCGCAAGAGTAGTAGCTATATCCTTTTTGGTGCTAACGCCGAATTTGTGCATGAAATCATATTTGTCCTTCATCTCCTTGTATTTCATGAAGGACTGATATTCGGTTTCCGGCATGCCGATTGTATCAAGCAGATGCGAATAAGCAGCGATGTGAACAGTTTCCATATTGGAAAAAGCGGCGAGCATCATTTGCACTTCGGTTGGTTGAAACACGCGGGTGTAATTCTTCATGTAGCAATTATTCACCTCGATATCAGCTTGCGTGAAAAAACGGAAAATTTGTGTGAGAAGATTTTTTTCGCCGGCGGTCAGATTATGTTTCCAGTCGCGCACATCATCAGCTAAAGGCACTTCTTCCGGCAGCCAGTGAATTTGTTGTTGTTTGAGCCAGCAATCATAGGCCCAGGGATATTCGAAAGGTTTGTAAATTGGTTTGGCATCAAGGAGAGACATAAAAAGAATTTAAGATTTAGGATTTAGAATTTAAGATTTAAAACCTGCAAGATACCAAAAAACTAAATCCTAAATCTTAAATCTTAAATCTTAAATTTATGTCAGTTCTCGTCGGAAAAACAGCGCCGGATTTTACTGCTTCTGCAGTGATGCCAAACAATGAAATCAACGATAAATTCACCCTCTCTTCCTGTCTCAAGGGAAAGATTGGCGTGTTATTTTTCTATCCGCTTGATTTTACTTTTGTTTGCCCTTCGGAAATTATCGCTTTCGATAATCGTCTGAAAGAATTCAAAGATCGAGGTGCGGAAGTGATCGGTGTTTCGGTTGATTCAAAATACACTCACCTTGCCTGGAAAAACACCGCAATTGAGAAAGGTGGAATCGGTCAGGTGCAATATCCTTTGGTTGCTGATTTAACCAAAAACATTGCTCGTGATTATGATGTGTTGATGGGCGATGCCGTTGCTCTCCGTGGCACTTTTTTAATTGATCGGGAGTTTATTGTCCGCCATCAGCTTGTTAATGATCTTCCGCTTGGCAGAAACATTGATGAAGCCATTCGCATGGTTGATTCACTCAAATTTTTTCAGGAACATGGCGAAGTTTGTCCGGCCGGTTGGAACAAGGGTAAAAAAGGCATGAAAGCTGATGCCAAAGGTGTTGCGGATTATCTGGCCAGCAATGCGAAGAATTTATAGGTGAATCTTACCGAACTCTCAATCAAGCGTCCCGCCTTCATTACCAGCATGATGATCGCCATCATCACCATTGGTTTCATCTGTTTTAAAAAAATGAATGTTGACCTGTTTCCGCATGTCGACATTCCGGTGATTTTTGTTGCTACAACTTACGAAGGCGCATCGCCCGCAGAGATTGAAAATCTCGTCACCAAACCTCTTGAAGATGAAATCAGCACCGTTTCTGGCATCAAAAAATTAATGTCGCGCAGTCTTAAGGACACAAGCCAGATCATCATTCAGCTTTATCAAAATACCGATATCAAATATGCCGAACAGCAGGTGCGCGACAAAATCAATCAGGCGCGTGGCAAACTTCCCGAAGATATCAAAGAGCCGGTGATTCGAAGAACCGATCCTGCCGACCAGCCAGTTGCAACTATTGCGCTTTCCGCCGATTTGCCTGAAGGCGAATTGTTTGATCTTGCCGACAATTTTGTGCGTCCCCGAATTGAACAGGCCTTTAATGTTGGCATGGTTGAAATTATGGGTGCGCGCAAGCGTGAGATTCAGATTCTGCTTGATTATGAGCTTTTGATGAAGCGCCACATTTCGCTTTCACAAATCAGACAACATCTCGCCAATTCTGGGCAAAATGTCTCAATTGGAAAAAATGATGAAGGACGAAAAGAAAAAATTTTCCGCAATGTCAGCGAATTCAACGATCTTGCGCAGATTGAAAATACCATCATCAATTTTCATGGCGATGAAGTCCCAACCAGAATTCGCGATGTTGGCGAAGTTGTCGACACTCTGGTTGATGAAAAATCGCGCGCTTTTTTGAATAACAAAAAATCACTGTTTCTTGTGGTTTATCGCCAGTCCGATGCCAATATCATCAAAGTGGTTGATGCAGTTAAAGAGCAGCTGAAAAAAATGGAAAAAGATTTTGCCGGCATGAAGGGAAATCCACAGGCGGGCATCACCAAAGACGCCAGCAAATACATCAGAAACAATGTCAAAGATATCAACGATGCCATCATTTTAGCCGTGATTCTAACGGTTGCGACAGTGTTTTTCTTTCTCGGAAATCTGCGTGCTACCATCATCACTGCCATTGCTTTGCCAATTGCCCTGATTGGCTCTTTCATCATCATGTATGCGGCGGATTTTTCGATTAATGTGATTTCACTTCTGGCTTTAAGCCTTGCCGTTGGCCTTTTGGTTGATGATGCGATTGTGGTTGTCGAAAATATTTACCGCAAAATCGAGCAAGGCATGGCGCCAAAAGCCGCAGCAATCGCTTCTTCGAAGGAAATTCTGATGGCAGTTATTGCCATAACAGCAGTGGTAATTTCGGTGTTTACGCCAATCTCATTCATGTCTGGAATTGTTGGTCAATATCTCAAGCAATTCGGCCTAACCATCTCCTTTGCCATGATGATATCCTTGATAGTTGCAATCTCAATCGTCCCAGTTCTGTGCGCCTATCTTTCAGGAAAAACTAACGAAGCACGAAGCACGAAGCACGAAGCACGAGGCACAAAACACGAAGCACGCCTAATGCAGCAAATCGAACAAAAATACGAAAACCTTCTGCTATTCTCGATCAACAATCCAAAAACAATCCTCCTCATCACCTTTGTGGTTTTGTTTTTCAGCGTCATTGCGCTCAAATTTGTGCCAAAAACCTTTATGGCCGAAAATGACAATGGCGAAATCATCGTCAGCATTGAGCTGCCAGCCGATGCCAGTTTGAATGCCACTTCCGAAACAATTCTTAAAATGGATGAAATCATCCGCCAAAATCCGGAAGTTTTGGTTTCTGCTGCAACATCAGGAACAATGTCGAGTCAGGCCAATCGCGGCGAAATTTATGTCAAACTTAAAGCCAAAAGAAAGCGTGAAATCAGCACCACCGAATTCAAAGAAGTGCTAAGACAAAAATTCAGAGATTTCGCTTTCGCCAATCCAGCCGTAAAGGATTATGACCCAAGCGGCGGCGCTTCGCGTGGCCAACCTTTTAATTTGTTTTTGATTTCGGCAAATAACGAATCATTGACAAAATATGCCGATTTTTTGTGGGAAAAATTAAAACATGATTCGCGTCTAAAAGATGTTGATTCAAGCAACAAAGCCACGCGCAATGAATTTCGTGTTATTGTCAAAGATGATGTGGCGGAAATTTTTGGCGTTAATGCCAAAATGATTGGCGATGAGTTGCGTGGATTCGTTGAAGGATATACGCCAGCCAAATTGCGTCAGAAAGGTTTGGAATATGATGTGCGTCTGCGCCTAAAGCCAGAGCAGCGCGATCTTGAAACCAGTTTCAACAAAATTTATGTGCCAAATCTGAATTACAAACTGATCAGGCTTTCCGACGTTGCGGCAAGCGCGCAGGGCATTGAAGCGGCAACCATCAATCGCCAGGATCGTGGCCGCTATGTTCAAATTACCGCCGGACTCGCTAAAGGTGTTGGTTTGGGCGATGTAATTGCCGATATTGAAAACAGGTTTGCCGAAGGTGAATTGAAGCTTCCATCCGATGTGCGCCACAGCTTTTCCGGCGATTCGGAAAATATGCAGGATATGCAAAGTTCGATGAAGTTTGCGCTGATTATTGCCATAATTTTTATCTATCTGATTTTGAGCAGTCTTTACGAATCTTTCATTACCCCTTTCACCATTTTGCTGGCGCTGCCTTTGGCATTTTGTGGCGCGTTCTACGCGCTTTTTATTACCGGCGCTTCGGTGAATATTTTCACCATGCTTGGCATTTTTATGCTGGTTGGCGTTGCGGGAAAAAATTCAATTTTGCTGATTGATTTTGCCAATCGTCTTCTTGAGCAGGGTAAATCAAGAAATGAAGCCATGATAATGGCCGGAAAAATGCGTTTGCGCCCAATTTTAATGACATCCTTCGCCCTGATTGCCGGCACTCTACCAATTGCCATCGGCTTTAGCGAAACCGCATCAAGCCGCACCGCCATGGGCATCGCCATCATTGGCGGTTTGATTTCTTCAACTATTTTAACATTGGTAGTAGTGCCCGCGGTGTTTAGCTACATTGATCGCTTTAGGGTTTGGATAAAGGCAAGATTAGAAAAAATTGTAGAATGATTTTCTTCAAACAAGGACATCACGCATTCCATAAAATCCAGGTTGTTTCGCTGATCCCCAAATTGCAGCACGGATTGCGCCTTTGGCAAAAATATCGCGGTTGGAGGCTTTGTGGGTGAGTTCGATTCTTTCACCGTCGCCGGCGAAAATTACGCTGTGATCGCCGATGACATCGCCGCCGCGAAGAGTGGCAAAGCCGATTTCGCCCTTGATTCTTTTGGCATCTTTTCCGGAGCGGATAGTTGTGCCGACTTTTTGCAAATCAACATTGCGGCCTTTTGCAGCAGCGGCGCCGAGAGAAAATGCGGTGCCGGAAGGGGCGTCAACTTTGTTTCGGTGATGCATTTCAACAATTTCAATATCGAAATCATCATGCAAAATTGCCGCGGCTTTCTCGACAAAATTCATCAATAGATTTACGCCCAAAGACATGTTGGAAGACCAGATGATCACTGTATTTTGTGCATAAGAAGCAAATTTCTGTTTCTCTTCTTCAGAAAAACCGGTTGTGCCACAAACCAGGATTTTCCTGTTTTCGGCACATTTTGCCGCGATTTGCAGGCTTAAAGATGGTGAAGAAAAATCAATCACCGCATCAAGCGATTGCACAAACTGATCAATATCGGCGGTCATTTTTGTGCCAGTTTTTTCAAAACCAAGAAACTCGCCCAAATCATCATTTTCATGTCCAAAACCTTGACGTACCAAAGCTGATGCAAGCTCAACAACCGCATCTTGTAAAATAAAAGTGGCAATGGTGCGACCCATTCTGCCGGTAATTCCCGTAATTCCGATTTTCATATTTTATCTTGCACTTGAAGCGAGGAAGGCGCTAAATTTCGCACCTCGTCTGCTCTTGTCAAATTTAAAATCACAAAACTTATCAAAATGACTAATCAAAACGTTATCTCGATTGCTACCGGAAAAGATATTCAGCCAGTTTCGCTAGTCTCGGAAATGAAAAAATCCTATCTCGATTATGCCATGAGCGTGATCGTTGCGCGCGCAATTCCTGATGTTTGTGATGGCTTGAAACCAGTGCATCGCCGCATTCTTTATGCGATGTATGAAGGTTCTTACGATTACAACAAACCCTTCAAAAAATCGGCGAGAATTGTTGGTGAAGTGATGGGTAAATATCACCCACATGGTGATGCGCCGATTTACGAATCACTGGTTCGCATGGCGCAGGATTTTTCAATGCGTGTGCCATTGATTGACGGGCAGGGAAATTTTGGTTCGATTGATGATGATCCGCCTGCCGCAATGCGTTATACCGAATCGCGTCTCGAAAAAATTTCTCACACCATGCTTGATGATCTCGACAAGGACACTGTCGATTTCATGCCCAATTATGACGGCAATGAAAGAGAGCCAAAAATTCTGCCATCACGTTTTCCCAATTTGTTGGTGAATGGTTCAGGCGGCATTGCTGTTGGTATGGCCACCAACATTCCGCCGCACAATTTGGGTGAGGTGATTGATGCTTGCATCGCTTATATCGACAATAACGAAATCACCATTGACGACATCATCAAAATTGTTCCCGGTCCCGATTTTCCAACCGGCGGAATCATTCTTGGAAGAAGCGGTTTTGATTCAGCAGCTCGCACCGGACGCGGTTCTGTAGTGATGCGTGGCAAACATAAAATTGAAAAAAGAACCAGCGGCAAAGTTGCAATCATCATCTCCGAAATTCCTTACCAAGTCAACAAAGCCAAGCTTGTAGAAAAAATCGCCGATCTGGTGAAAGAGAAAAGAATCGAAGGCATCACCGATTTGCGCGATGAATCTGACCGCGACGGAATCCGCGTCGTTATTGAGTTACGCAAAGATGCCATGGAAGAAGTTATCGTCAATCAGCTCTACAGTTTCACTGAATTGCAATGCAATTTCAGCGTCAACATGCTGGCGTTGAATCGTGGCCAACCGCAAACTATGAATTTGCTCGATGTTATTCGCATTTTCACCAATTTTCGCGAAGAAGTGACAACACGCCGCACCAATTTTTTACTCAGCAAGGCGCGCGATAAAACTCACATCTTGATCGGCCTGGCTGTAGCGGTGGCAAATATTGATGAAATTGTCGAACTCATCAGAAAATCAAAAGATGTCAATGAAGCCAAAGAAAAACTACTCGCCAAATCCTGGCCAGTCGGGATTGTAGAGGCAATGATCAAGCTGGTGCAAGATCGGGGCAATATCATCAAAGCCGGCAAATTCCATTTCACCGAAATTCAGGCTAAAGCCATTCTCGAAATGCGCCTGGCGCGCCTCACCGGCCTTGAAATGGAAAAAATCGGCGATGAGTTAAAAACTCTTGCCGTTGAAATTCAGCACTATCTTGAACTGCTTTCCAACCGCAAAAAAATGATGGAATTGGTAAAAAAAGAATTGCTCGAAGTTAAAGAACAATTCGCCACACCGCGCCGCTCAAATATTGAGGAAAGCGAGTTCGAGGTTGATATCGAAGATTTAATTCCAAAAGAAGAAATGGTGGTAGTGGCCACGATGAATGGCTATATCAAGCGCGTGCCGCTTTCATCATATCGCGCGCAACGCAGAGGTGGCAAGGGTCGCAGTGCTATGGATGTTCGCGATGAAGATGTGACCACTGACATTTTTGCCACCAATACTCACACGCCAATTTTGTTTTTTTCCAACAAAGGAAAAGTTTATCGCCTCAAAACTTACAAACTGCCGCTCGGCACGCCGCAAGCTCGCGGACGTGCGTTGGTCAATCTTTTGCCACTTGAGCAGGATGAAAAAATCTCAACAATTCTCGCTTTGCCGGAAGATGAAAATAAATGGAAAGATTTGAGCATTGCCTTTGCCACATCTCACGGCGATGTGCGCCGCAACTCGATGGATCAGTTTGTTGATATTCGTTCAAGCGGCAAAATCGCCATGAAGCTTGAAGCCGATCAAGCCTTGATTGGCGTGGCTTTATGCACTGAACAGGATGACATTCTGCTTTCAACAAAAGATGGAAAATGCATCAGATTTCCAGTGGCAAAATTGCGCGTTTTCCAAAGTCGAAACTCTACCGGCGTGCGTGGTATCAAGTTTGAATCTGGCAATAAAGTGATTGCCATGTCAGTTCTAAAACATGCCGGCGAAGATTCTGAAATTAAGGATAAATATCTCAGCATCAATCTCGAGAAGCGCATGGCCTTGCGCGATGCCTTGTTGCACAATAAACGCCTCAAGGAAAATCCGTCTGATGATTTATTACTGCAGCCAAAAGAAGTGCCGCAAATCAAGACTGATCTACCTCAAAGCAAGATTGAAGAAATGGCCGAGGTCGAAGAATTTATTCTAACCATTACCGAAAATGGTTATGGCAAACGTTCTTCCGCTTATGAATATCGCGTCACAAACCGCGGTGGAAGCGGTATTACCAACATCATTACCTCCAAACGCAACGGCAATGTGGTGGCGAGTTTTCCGGTTGAGGTAAAAGATCACGTCATGATTATCACAAACAAAGGCACATTGATTCGCACTGAAGTTGATTCCGTAAGGATTTCCGGCCGCAATACACAAGGTGTTACACTCATCAAAACCAAAGACGAGACCGTAGTTTCAGTCGCCAGAATCGCCCACACTGGCAACAAGGAAGTTGATGAGGCGGAAACTGGTGAGGAAATTTCTGAAAAATTACAAGAAGTCGAATCTGCTGCGCCATCGGAATAAATTTATTTTAACCTCTAACTCAAAAACCCATTATGAAAACACAAAATCTCGACACCAAAATTTCACTCTTCAAAGGTAAAAAAATCAGAAAAACTTTTCATGAAAATGAGTGGTATTTTTCTGCAATTGATGTTGTCGAGACATTAACAGATAGCGCAAATCCGCGTGATTACTGGTTTAAAATGAAGACCAGAGTTGAAGATGAAGAAAAACTTCAACTGTCGACAATTTGTCGACAGTTGAAGTTGGAAGCGCCTGATGGAAAAATGCGCGACACCGATTGCGCCAACACCGAAGGCATTTTCCGTATCATTCAATCCATCCCCTCACCCAAAACCGAACCTTTCAAACGCTGGCTTGCCAAAGTTGGATTTGAGCGCGTGCAGGAAATTGAAAATCCCGAACTCGCCACTAAACGCACACGAATGCTCTACAGACTCAAAGGCTATTCCGACGATTGGATTGAAAAAAGAATGCGCGGCATTGCGATTCGCGAGGAATTAACCGACGAATGGAAAAAACGCGGCGCTGATGAAAATTGCGATTATGAAATTTTGACTGCTGAAATTTCGAAAGCGACTTTCGGGTTAACGCCTTCGGAATACAAGAAACATAAGGGCTTGAAGCGTGAGAATTTACGCGATCATATGGATGATTTCGAACTAATTTTTAACATGCTTGGCGAACGCTCATCTACTGAGATTCACCGTAATGAAAATTCCCGTGGCGTAAAAAAATTGAAAGCAGATTCCAAAATTGGTGGCAAAATTGCCGGCAATGCACGAAAGGAATTGGAGAAAAAACTAGGCAGATCAGTTGTTTCAAAACAAAATTTTCTGCCAAAAAAATTGAATAAAAAACTCGAAGGAATTTTCTAAATGACCTACACAATTCATGGCAAAAACAATATTTACGAAATTGTCATCGGCTGTGAAATCCATGCACAGGTTGCATCACAATCAAAACTGTTTTCGCGTGCGGCAACGGCTTTTGGTGCTGAACAGAATTCGCAAGTGTCGTTGATCGATGCGGCAATGCCGGGCATGCTTCCAACCATCAATGAGGAATGTGTTAAACAGGCGGTGAAAACCGGTCTTGGGATTAATGCAAAAATAAATCTCACATCAATTTTTGATCGCAAAAATTATTTTTATCCCGACTTGCCGCAGGGTTATCAAATCTCGCAATATCTTGATCCGATCATTGGCGAAGGTGCAGTTGAAATTGTGCTTGAAGATGGCTCAAAAAAAACCATTCGCGTTGAAAGAATTCACCTTGAACAGGATGCCGGAAAATCAATTCACGACCAGCATCCGACTTTATCGCTTATTGATTTGAACCGCGCCGGTGTTGCTTTGATGGAGATTGTTTCCAGGCCGGATTTGCGCTCGCCTTTTGAAGCGGCGGAATATGTCAAAACAATTCGCGCCATTGTGCGTTCGCTTGGCACTTCGGATGGCGATATGGAAAAAGGCAATTTGCGTTGCGATGCCAATGTTTCGGTGCGCAAAATTAATTCTGGTCGCGCTAACGCGTCGACGGGTAATGAAGAAAAACTCGGCACGCGTTGTGAAATCAAAAATCTCAATTCAATGCGAAATATTGCGCGAGCCATTGAATTCGAAGCCGCGCGCCAGGTTGAGATTTTGGAAAATGGTGGGAAAATCGATCAGGAAACTCGTCTCTTCGACGCTTTAACCGGCGAAACCAGGACCATGAGAAGCAAGGAAGACGCCATGGATTATCGCTATTTTCCCGATCCTGATTTGCCACCGCTTATGCTTACGCAAGAATTTGTTGATGAGATAAAAAAATCTTTGCCGGAATTGCCACAGGCAAAAAAAGAGCGCTATATTTCACAACTCGGAATTCCTGAATATGACGCCGGAGTTTTAACTGCTGACGATGAAATTTCTGATTATTTCGAAAAATTAATCCAAAAACATGAACCAAAATTATGCGTTACATGGCTTACAGTTGAGCTGTTCGGACGTATGAACAAATTGGGAATTAATTTTGAAGATCTAAAAATTTCCGCAAAAAATTTAATCGGACTTTTGGATTTGATTAAGAGCGGAGAAATCTCGGGAAAAATTGCCAAGGATGTTTTGGATGCGATGATTGAAAGCGGCGAAAATGCTAAACAAATCGTTGAGTCCAAAGGTTTGAAACAGGTCTCAGATTCTTCGGCAATTGAAAAAATCATCGATGAAGTTCTGTCCAGAAATCATACATCACTTGATGAATATCGTGCTGGTAAAGAAAAACTTTTTGGCTTTTTCGTTGGGCAGGTAATGAAGGAAAGCAAAGGTCAAGCTAATCCAACAATTGTAAATGAGCTTCTCAAGAAAAAACTTTCGTAAGAGTCTGCCCTATCCCAAAACCCACGAAGCACGAAAAAAAGCTTATTCATTTTTAGAAATCGCCATCGTCATTCTAGTAATGGGAATCCTGATTGCCGGTGTCACGCAAGGCAGAAAAATTATTAAGGATTCAGAAAAAGTTTCAGCGCAAATTCTAACAGAAACTTCCCCGCTTGTTGAAACATCTGGTTTGCTTTTCTGGATTGAGCCGGTTTTGGACAGGAGTCTTGGCGATCAGCTCAACAATGCACAAATTTCAAATTGGAAAGATATTAATCCGCAAACCTACGACCACATCATTTTAACCCAAAGCACTCCAAGTAAGCAGCCACTTTATATCGAAAAGGCCATCAATAATCTGCCGGCTTTGCAGTTTGATGGCGGCAATGATTATCTTGAAGCGGATATTGAACAGAATCCTATCCTTACTCCGTCGCTTACAATAATTGCCGTAGCACAAACCAACTCCAACGCTTCAGCGCAGCTGGTTTCAACAAAAGATGGCGGCAGCGGTTTTGATTTCGGAAAAATCGGCAATGACAAGCTGGCTTTGAAAGATCATGGCGGCGGTTCAAATTACAATTTCGACCATGTTTTTGACCGCAATCCTCACATCATCATTCTGACTTATGTTTCCGAAGGCGCGCAAAATCGCGCCACGCTTTACGTTGATGGAAAATTGATCGGCAGTCAGACACAAGGCTCATCGCGCGATAAAAGTGTAAAATTATTTCTTGGCGACAAGCAGGGAAATTCACATTCATGGGATGGTTATATCGCCGAAATCGCCATTCTTAACCGGCATCTGAAAGAGGAAGAAAGAAAACAAATTGAAACCTATCTGGCGAAAAAATATGCCATTGTTTTGGTGAATTAACCTCAATCCTCACAAAATATTTACCCCTCACCCCAACCCTCTCCCACAAGGGGAGAGGGAGTTGCACCGAATTCGATTTAACTCCCTCTCCCCTTGTGGGAGAGGGTTGGGGTGAGGGGTAAATGATCTAGGAAGAGTGAAGTGATTTAAGTAAGCTGGATTTTCTTCCCGCAAATCTCTTCAACAATTCTCAAAAGCTTCACGACATCCTTCGCCAAAATCTCCAAATCCTTTTTGGTCATGAAAAATTTTGT
>Ga0155344_145_pt3 | contig 50572 bp, 42 predicted proteins | sample RifCSPhighO2_02_FD_106312 | JGI IMG/M metagenome (GOLD analysis project Ga0155344, IMG submission 106312) | Alphaproteobacteria bacterium RIFCSPHIGHO2_02_FULL_40_34 | reverse complement strand
TTTCAGAACAACCGATGTCACCGGATCAGTCACCCTTCCAAATGGCACTGAAATGGTGATGCCGGGAGATAATACCAAACTCACTGTCGAGCTTATCTCCCCTATCGCCATGGAAGAAGGCCTCAGATTCGCCATCAGGGAAGGTGGTAGGACTGTAGGGGCTGGGGTGGTTTCTAAAATTGTTAGGTAGGGGGTTATGAAAAAACTAGCCATTTTACTTTCATTTTTTTTAGTCGGATGCGCTTCCACTCATGGTAGTTTCATAACTGAACATCATGATGCCTGGATTGACGGCCATAACACTGATAGCGAATTTGCTGATAAAGAAGGGCTTCTCTTTTGTAGAGCAAATATCGAAGAAAACGGTTTAGCAAATCCAACATGTTTTGAGGCTAAATTCGAAGAATATGAAGACGAAAAAGAACGTCTGGAAAAACAAAAAAAGCGCGAAGAAAAACCAAAAAAGAAAGAGACTTCTGACACCGAACAAGAATAAACCTAATCCAAATTTAGGAGCGTAGCTCAACTGGTAGAGTAGCGGTCTCCAAAACCGTTGGTTGGGGGTTCGAGTCCTCTCGCTCCTGCCAAAATTTAGTGGTAAGTGGTAAGTAAATAAACGCCCACTTATCACTTACCACCAACAAATTATGCTTTCATTTTTCAAAGACGCGATTGGGGAAATAAAAAAACTTTATATCCCGTCAAAAAAAGAAACTTACATCACAACAGCGACAATAGTTGCAACTATTGTCATTGTTGCCTTGGCAATCTTATCCGCCGATTTCTTAATTTCGAAAATCATTGGATTAATTTTTGGTTTATGACATCAGAACAAAAAAAGTGGTATATTTTAAACGTAATGGCCGGCCAAGAAAATAAGGTGGCCTCCGATCTCAAATCAATGATAGTGCGTGGCGCAATTGACAAATATGTTTCTGAAGCATTCGTCCCAACAAAACCAGTCATGAAGGTTAAAAAAGGACAAAAGGTTCAGGAAATGCAGAAACTTTTTCCTGGCTATGTTTTCATCAACGCTAATCTTGAGGGCGAAGCTTATAATCTGATCAACTCCATCCCAAAAGTAATGGGATTTCTTGGTGGAAAAAATAATCCACAACCAGTTGCTGAACCAAAAATGCAAGAAATTCTCAACCTGTCATCACAACAAGCACAAGAAGCCAAAAACTTCGCTTTCGAAATTGGTGAAACCCTAAACATTATTGAAGGCCCATTTGAATCATTCTCCGGTGTTGTTGAGGAATTTGATGTTGAAAAGCAAAAAGTTAAGATTTCCGTTTTGATTTTTGGTCGCGCAACATCAGTTGAACTTGACGTTAACCAAGTTGAAAAAGGTTCTTAGAACCTGTCTAAAATAAGCTTATTGCAAACTAGTTTCCAAAAACTAGCTTGCCGCGCTCTCAAAATTTGTGGAAGACTATCAAACATTATTGAAACGTCGCTGAAGCCAATAAAATCAAGAGGCTTCGTACCACTTATCAAATAAAATCATGTCAAAAAGCACAAAAGAAATTCTTGGCATCATTAAGTTGCAAGTGCCTTCGGGAAAAGCAAATCCTGCCCCTCCAATTGGTCCGGCTTTAGGTCAAAAAGGCCTTAATATCATGGAGTTTTGTAAGCAGTTCAATGCGCTTAAGTTTGAAGGCTATGAAGTCGGCACGCCAATTCCAGTAACCATCACGGCTTACAAGGACAAATCTTTTACTTTCACAACCAAACATCCTCCTGTTTCCTATCTGATCATGAAGGAAATCAAAGTCGCAAAAGGCTCGTCCGCTCCAGGAAAGGATTCAGCTGGCAAAATTACCACAGCACAAATCAAAAATGTCGCCAATAAAAAAATGGCTGACATGAATGCAAGCACTATCGAAGCTTGCATGGAAATGGTCAAAGGTTCAGCAATTTCAATGGGTCTGGAGGTGGTTGAATAATGACAAAAGAAATTCAAGAAAAACATATCGCAACAAACCTTGAAGACGGCATTAAAAAAGTTAAGGAACTGGCTCTTGCTAAAAAGCGCAAATTTGTTGAATCGGTTGATATCGCAATAAACATAGGTGTTGATGCCAAACAATCGGATCAAACTGTTAAAGGCTCAATTCTTCTCCCACATGGATTGGGAAAGAAGGTAAAAATTATAGTTTTTGCTGCCAATGACGATCAAAAAAAAGTAGCTCTTGAAACAGGCGCAATCATGGCTGGTTTCGATGATTTAGTTACTAAAATCGAAGATGGTTTTCTTGATTTTGATGTTTGCATAGCAACTCCCGATGTTATGCCAAAAATCAGCAAAGTAGCAAAAAAATTAGGCCCTCGCGGCCTCATGCCAAGCCCCAAAAACGGAACGGTCACTACCGATATCAAAAAAGCAGTTTCAGAAAGTTTAAAAGGAAAAGTTGGCTTCAAAAACGACAAAGCCGGAACAGTTCACTGCGCGGTTGGCAAGGTTGATTTTGAGGATAACGCTTTACTTGAAAATATCAAAACCGTCATCAAGGCAATCAAAGATGCCAAACCGGAAAATGCTAAAGGAAAATTCATTAAAGAATTTTTTCTGAATTCAACCATGGGTCCATCGGTGCAGGTGGCTGTTGAATCAATCTAATCAGACAATGAACAAAGAACAAAAGACAAATCTAATCTCTGCTCTCAAAGAAAAGCTTGTTGGCAGTGCTTTTGTTGCCGTAATCCATTATCGAGGCATGAGCGACAAGCAGATTTATGATTTGCGTATAGCTTTAAAATCAAAAGATTGTGGCATGAAAGTTGCCAAAAACACTTTGGTAAAACTTGCTGTCAAAGGCACTGAATTGGAAGCCTTGAATCCTCATCTAATTGGTCCAACTGCGATGCTTTACTCACAAGATCCGGTAGCACTTTCCAAGGTAATTGCTGACATGGCAAAACAAGTTGAGGTTCTGAAAATCAAAACAGGATTCTTCAATAAATCACTCATGAATGAAGCAACAATCAAAGAAATAGCAAAGCTCGGATCTTTGGAAAATGTTCGCTCTTCTTTCATCGGTTTACTCAAAGGCGCTCAATCCAAATTCGTCAGAATTCTTACTGCTCCAAAACAAGGATTTGCAACTTTAAAAACTCAGTAATTTTCAAATTTTTCAAAAAACTAACTTTCAAATCAGAGGTAAAAAATGTCCGCAAATCTCGAACAATTGACAGAATCCCTATCAACTTTAACTATCCTAGAGCTTGCAGAGCTTAGCAAAAAGTTAGAAGAAAAATGGGGAGTTTCAGCCGCATCTTTTGCTGTTGCAGCCGCTCCAGGAGCAGCTTCTGCTGGCGCTGCCGCTGAAGTTAAAGACAAATTTGAAGTTGTTCTTGTCGCTATAGGTGAAAATAAAATCAACGTAATCAAAGAAGTTCGCGCCATTACCAATCTTGGTTTGAAAGAAGCTAAAGATCTGGTTGAAGGCGCGCCAAAAACTTTAAAAACCGATGTTGCCAAAATCGATGCTGAAGAAATAAAGAAAAAACTCGAAGCGGCTGGCGCTAAAGTTGAATTAAAATAATTCGACAAATTTTACAGGCCAATTCACTGATTTTAGTGGGTTGGCTTTTGTTGTTTGACAACAGATAACGACTAAACTTTTATGCCTCAAATTCGCAATTTCGACCAAGCTCTCTTAAGAAAAAATTTCAGCAACAATAAGGATATTGAAGCAATTCCGCATTTGATTGCCCTACAAAAAGATTCTTACGAGAAATTTCTTCAAACTGACCTTGCTCACGAGCAACGCGAAAACATCGGCATTCAGTCAGTTTTCACTTCATTTTTCCCAATTTCTGATTCTGCAGGTCGCGTTACAATTGAGTTCGTAAAATATTCTTTGGGAAAACCAAGATATGAATCCCATGAATGCCTTTCCGCCGGCAGATCATTTTCTGCACCTTTGCACGCAGGATTGCGTCTCATCTTATGGCATCAGGAAGAAGGAAGCGAAATCAGAGAAATTCGCTCAATAAAAGAGCAGGAAGTTTATCTTTGTGAAGTTCCGTTAATGACTGAAACCGGCAGCTTTATCATCAATGGCGCTGAAAGAGTTATTGTTTCGCAAATGCGTCGCGCACCAGGTGTTTTCTTCGATAGTGAAAATGTTAAACTTTCCGGTTCAAAATCCTATACTGCCAAAGTCATTCCTCACATTGGCTCATGGCTTGATTTTGAATTTGACAGCAAAGACATCGTCCATTTTCGCGTCGATAAGAAAAGAAAAATTCCTGCAACATCGCTTTTGCGCGTAATCGGCATGAGCTCAGAGTCAATCATCAAAACCTTCTATGGTTCAGTTGATGCTGTAATCACCAAAAAAGGCTGGGCGCTAAAATTTGATACAGAATTTTTCCTCGGAAAAAAAGTGGCACATGATTTAGTCTGTGCCGACAGTGGCGAAGTTGCAGTCAAAGAAGGCACAAAAATCAACCGCAAAATCATCGAAAAATTACAGAGCGAAAAATTTTCACATTATCTCCTGACAGACGAAGCTCTTCTTGGCTATATCATCGCCCAGGATTTGATCGAACCAGAAACCGGCGAATTATTGCTTGAAGCAGGATCAATCGTCACTTCCGAAAGTTTGGAAATTTTAAAAAAACTGAATTTCAAAACCATTGCCATCATCAATCCAAGCAAATCAGATATTGGCCCTTACCTCTACAATACCATGCTGGTTGATAAAAATCTTAACCAAAAAGATGCTTTGTTTGATATCTACAAAGCCATCCGCCTTGGCGAAGTGCCATCATCTTTGGAAGTGGCGAAAAACTATTTTGAAAATCTTTTCCTCAACGACACGCGCTACAACCTATCCGATGTCGGCAGAATGAAAATGAATCATCGCCTTGGTTTAAACGCCGATAAAAACATACTTCACCTAACCAACCAAGACATCGAACAAACCATCAGAATTTTAAGTCTCATCAAACATAATGATCTCAAAACCGACGATATTGACAATCTGGCAAACCGTCGTGTTCGCGCTGTTGGCGAGCTGATTGAAAATCAGATGCGTATTGGAATGTCGCGTGTTGAAAAAGCAATTTTAGAAAAAATTAACTCTGTTGAAGTTGATACCATCATGCCACAAAGCCTGATTAATTCAAAACCGCTAATCACCGCAATCAAGGATTTCTTTGCCACCTCGCAACTCTCGCAATTCATGGATCAAACCAATCCGCTTTCCGATATTACTCACAAACGTCGTCTCTCCGCTCTAGGCCCAGGAGGTTTAACACGCGAAAGAGCAGGTTTTGAAGTACGCGACGTTCACCCAACTCACTATGGCCGCATTTGTCCAATTGAAACTCCAGAAGGTCCAAATATCGGTTTGATCAACTCGCTGGCCACTTACGCCCGCATCAATAATTATGGTTTTATCGAAACGCCTTATCGCAAAGTGGTAAATGGCAAAGTCACCGCCGAAGTGAAATATCTTTCCGCCATGGAAGAAATTGATTTCGCAATCGCGCAATCAACCATCGAAATTGACGATAAGGGCAACATCAAATCCGATCTGGTCAATTGCCGTAAAAACGGTGAATTTGTCATGATGCCAAAGGATAAAATCGATTTCATTGACGTCTCAACAAAACAAATTGTTTCAATCGCCACCACCCTGATTCCATTTCTGGAAAATGACGACGCCAATCGCGCCTTGATGGGTTCAAACATGCAACGCCAAGCTGTGCCTTTGCTTCGTCCTGACGCTCCTCTAGTTGGAACAGGCATGGAATCGGTAATCGCTTCCGACTGCGGCGCCGCTGTACGAGCTAAAAAAGATGGGGTAGTAAAATTTGTTGACGCCGCAAAAATCGTTATTGAATCATCAATTGACGATGCTCCTCATATCGAAGTTTATAACCTCAAAAAATATGCCAGAACCAATCAGGACACTTGCATCAATCAAAGACCAACTGTTGAACTTGGACAAAAGGTAAAAACCGGACAAATCATTTCCGACGGCCATTCAATCGCGGATGGCGAAATCGCTTTGGGAAAAAATGTGCGCGTCGCTTTCATGCCGTGGAATGGTTATAATTTCGAAGATTCCATCATCATCTCTGAAAAGCTTTTAGCTGATGATACTTTCACTTCCATTCACATCGAAGAGCTTGAAGTTGTTGCACGTGACACTCGTTTAGGCCCTGAAGAAATCACCCGTGATATCCCGAATGTCAGCGAAGAAGTTTTAACCAAACTTGATGAGGAAGGCGTAATTCACATTGGCGCCGAAGTGCAACCAGGCGATCTATTGGTTGGAAAAACCACACCAAAAAGCGAATCACCGATGACTCCGGAAGAAAAACTTCTCAAAGTAATTTTTGGTGAAAAAGCCGCCGATGTTAAAGATTCCTCGCTTTATGCCCCAACCGGCATTGGTGGAACTGTGGTTGATGTAAAAGTCTTCTCACGCAAAGGTGTCGAAAAAGATGAGCGTTCAATCTACATTGAAATGCAGCAAATCGAGGAATTAAATAAAAACAAAAACCTCAAAATCTCCTTCCTTGAAAACTCGCTGAAAAGCGCTTTAGCCGATCTTTTTTCCGGCCATAAACTGCTCAATAACGTTGATAAGCTTAAAACCAAATCCAGGTTGGAGAAAAAAGAACTCGAAACTTTGTCAAAAAACCATCTGGTAAAAATCACAATTGACAATGCCAAAGTGATGGACAAAGCAGAAAAACTCATCAAAGCCCACAACAAACAAACATCAGAAATCGAAAAAGATTTCGGCGAAAAAGTTGCTCGCATCAAAGCCGGTGATGAATTGGGACAGGGCGTTCTCAAAATCGTTAAGGTTTATGTCGCTTCCAAATATCGCCTGCAACCCGGAGATAAAATGGCCGGACGCCATGGCAATAAAGGTGTGGTTTCCAAAATCGCTCCGCTTGAAGATATGCCATATTCTGCTGATGGTAAGCCGGTTGACATTGTCCTAAACCCGCTTGGCGTACCTTCGCGAATGAATGTGGGCCAAATTCTTGAAACCCATTTGGGTTTTGCTTCAAAAGAATTAGGCAAACAAATCGGTCAATTGCTTGATCAGATTTCCGCTAAAAAAGGTGAGTTTGTCAAAAAATTGCGTGAAAAAATTCTAGCGGTCTATTCGGAAGCTGACGAGACCAAAAAAATCAAGGCGATGTCAGAAGATGAATTGCTTGAGTTTGCTTCCAAACTGAAAAACGGCATACATTTTGCCACCGGAATTTTTGAAGGCGCAAAAGAAGAATATATCACCAAATTGCTTGAGATTGCTAATCTCGATAAATCCGGCCAAATCGAATTATTCGATGGCAAAACCGGTGAAAAATTCGATCGCAAAATCACCGTCGGCTACATCTACATGCTAAAATTACATCACCTGGTTGATGACAAAATTCATGCACGTTCAATTGGCCCTTACAGCTTAATCACACAACAGCCTCTTGGCGGTAAATCGCATTTTGGCGGTCAGCGTTTCGGTGAAATGGAATGCTGGGCACTGCAAGCTTATGGCGCCGCCTATTCATTGCAGGAAATGCTCACCGTCAAATCAGATGATGTGGTTGGTAGAATCAAAATTTACGAATCAATCATTCAAGGAAATCAAAACTTCAATTGCGGCATTCCGGAATCGTTCAATGTGATGATCAAGGAAGTACGCTCGCTTGGTTTAAATATTGAGTTGGTTGAGGAATAGCGGTATCGTGCTTCGTGCTTCGTGCTTCGGGATTTTTTTTGAAGCACAGATCCACGAATAATTGAAGCGCAAAATAGATTTAATTTAGCAAAATATGACATTAGCAGGAACTTCATCTCACGGTCTTTTAAGCATCACTTCCAACAACGCCGTTGATTTGCTTGATTTTAACGCAATCAAAATTTCGATCGCTGATCCAGATAAAATCAGATCATGGTCTTTTGGTGAAGTAGCAAAGCCGGAAACCATCAATTACCGCACTTTCAAACCGGAAAGAGATGGTTTGTTCTGCGCACGAATTTTTGGTCCGATCAAGGATTATGAATGTCTATGCGGCAAATATAAGCGCATCAAATACAAAGGCATTGTCTGCGAAAAATGCGGTGTGGAAGTAACTTCCTCAAAAGTGCGTCGTGAAAGAATGGGCCATATTGAGCTCGCCGCACCAGTGTCTCACATCTGGTTTCTGAAATCTCTACCTTCACGCATCGCCACCATTCTTGGCGTTACACTCAAATCAATTGAAAAAGTAATCTATTTTGAATCTTACGTTATCACTGATGGCTTGATGTCGCCTCTTAAAGATGGCGAAATCATCACTGAAGATGAATTGGAAAAATTTCAGCAAGAGCATGGCTATGGCAGTTTCATTGCCGAAACTGGCGCTGAAGCGGTGCAAAAACTTTTGCAAAAAATCGATCTTAAAAAATTGCAGAAAGAATTACGTGAAGAACTTGTTACCATAACTTCCGAACTAAAACGCGAAAAAACCGTCAAAAGATTAAAGCTAATTGAGCAATTTGTCGATTCAGGCAGCAACAGGCCAGAACATATGATTATCAGCGTTCTTCCGGTGATTCCGCCTGATATTCGTCCATTAGTAATGCTTGATGGCGGTCGTTTTGCAACTTCCGATCTTAATGAACTTTATCGTCGTGTAATCAACCGCAACAATCGTTTGAAACGTCTGACAGAATTGGGTGCACCAGAAATCATCATCAAAAATGAAAAGCGCATGTTGCAGGAATCGGTTGATGCCCTGCTTGATAATGGCCGTTCCGGCGCAATAGTAAAAAATTCCAATAAAAAACCTTTCAAATCGCTAGCTGACATGCTGAAAGGAAAACAAGGACGTTTCCGCCAAAATCTGCTTGGAAAGCGCGTGGATTACTCTGGCCGTTCGGTGATTGTAGTTGGTCCGGAATTAAAACTTCACCAATGTGGCCTGCCAAAAAAAATGGCACTCGAGCTCTTTAAACCTTTCATCTATTCCAAGTTAGAACTTTACGGCAAATCGCCTTCAATCAAAGTTTCGAAAAAACTTGTTGAAGCGGAAAGACCGGAAGTTTGGGATATTCTTGACGAAGTAATCAAAGAACATCCTGTCCTTCTAAACCGCGCTCCAACTCTTCACAGACTTGGTATTCAAGCTTTCGAACCAGTGCTAACCGAAGGAAAAGCAATTCAACTACACCCATTGGTTTGCGCCGCTTTCAACGCCGATTTTGACGGCGACCAAATGGCTGTCCATGTTCCACTTTCAATTGAAGCGCAGGTTGAAGCACGCGTTTTGATGATGTCAACCAACAACATCTTGAGCCCGGCCAATGGCAAGCCAATCATTGTGCCCTCACAAGACATTGTTCTTGGCCTTTATTACATCACTATGGAAAGCAAAGATTTTGCCAAAGCGAAATCACGTGCAATCGCCGATGATTTTGAACTTCATCACGCCTTGAATGCCAAAAGCATCACTCTGCATGACAAAATCCTTTATCGCTATGTTCTAAAAAATGACGCCGGTGAAAGATTTTATTCACGCATCGAAACCACTCCCGGCCGTGTGTTGGTTTATAACATTTTGCCTAACGCCATGAAACGCAATTTTGATGCTGTAAACAAAGCCATGACTAAAAAGGCCGTCACTAATCTGATTGACACAGTCTATCGTAATTGCGGCCAAAAAGAGACTGTCATGTTCTGCGATCGCATCATGGCTCTTGGCTTCAAAAATGCCTGCGTTGCCGGAATTTCAATCGGCAAAGATGATATGATCATCCCGCAAGGAAAACAAAAACACATTACTGAATCTCTGGAAAAAGTTAAAAAACTGGAGAAGCAATATCGCGACGGCCTCATCACCTCTGGCGAACGCTATAACAAAGTCGTTGACGAATGGACTAATTGCACCAACAAAATCTCACGTGAAATGATGTCAATCATTTCAAGCTACACCAACCCATCTTCCGCCAACTCAATTTTCATGATGGCAGATTCCGGCGCCCGCGGCTCTGAAAACCAAATCAAACAGGTTGCCGGTATGCGTGGCTTGATGGCAAAACCGTCCGGCGAAATTATTGAAACTCCAATCACTTCCAACTTCAAAGAAGGTTTGAGCGTTTTGGAATATTTCATCTCCGCACACGGCGCCCGTAAAGGTTTAGCCGATACCGCCCTCAAAACCGCTAATTCCGGTTATCTAACCAGAAGGCTGGTTGATGTTTCACAAGATTGTATTGTGATTGAGGAAGATTGTGGCACCGATGAAGGCGTTATCATCGAACCAGTAATTGAAGATGGCAGAACCATAGTTTCTCTTGGCGAAAATTGTTTGGGACGTGTACCACTCGAAGATATAAAATCTCCCGACGGCAAGAAAACCATAGCTCATGCCGGAACCATGATTGATGAGGCTTTAGCCGATGCAATCGAACAATCCGGTGTCAAATCAATCAAATCCAGATCGGTTCTGACTTGCAAATCTCACGATGGTATTTGTGTTAAATGCTATGGCCGCGATTTGGCCACAGGCGACATTGTCAGCATTGGTGAAGCTGCCGGCGTAATTGCCGCCCAATCAATTGGCGAGCCAGGAACTCAGCTTACCATGAGAACATTCCATATCGGTGGTGCGGCACAAAGAGGAACTGAACAATCTTCAATCTCCGCAATTTCCGATGGCAAGGTGAGAATCTCCGACAAAGGCACTATCACTGATCGCGATGGCAAAATTGTGGTTGTAAGCCGCAATTCTGAAATCACTCTGGTTGACAAGGATCAGAAAGAAATTCACAGCTACAAACTGCCTTACGGCTCTGTGATTATTCATAAACATGGCTCTGAAGTAAAAAAAGGCGATCATCTCGCCGAATGGGATCCTTACAACATTCCGGTAATTGCTGAAGCCACTGGCGCAGTGAAATTTAACGATTTAACCGAAAATGTTTCGCTGCGTGAAAAAATTGACGAATCAAGCGGCGTTTCAACCAAGATCGTCATTGATTGGAAGCAATATTCCAAACAGGATCTCAAACCACGCCTGTCAATCGTTAAAGGCCGTGATGATGTTTTGAAAGAATATGCGCTTTCAATTAGCACGGTGATTAGCGTCTCTAACGGCGATGAGGTAAAAACCGGCGATGTAATCGCAAGAATTCCAAAAGAATCTTCGAAAACCCGTGATATTACCGGTGGTCTTCCACGCGTTGCTGAATTGTTCGAAGCGCGCAAGCCAAAAAATGCCGCTGTTATCAGCGAAATTGACGGTTATGTCGAGTTTGGCAAAGATTACAAAACCAAACGCCGCATCATTATTCGCTCACAAGATGCTTCGGTAGAACCTGCTGAATATAGCATTTCCAAATCAAAACATTTGTTTGTCGGCGAAGGAGATTTTGTCAAAAAAGGTGATACTTTGGTTGATGGCAATCTGGTGCCGCATGACATATTGCGCATCCTTGGCATGCAAACCTTCACCAATTACATGGTTAATGAAGTGCAGAAAGTTTATCGCATGCAAGGCGTCAAAATTGATGACAAGCATATTGAGGTGATCTTAAGCATGATGTTGAAACGCGTCGAAGTGACATATGCCGGCGATACAACTCTTCTGGCTGGAGAATATGTCGACCGCGATGTCTTCGAGGAAGTAAATCAAAAAATGATTAACAACAAAATGAAACCGGCAAAATGCGCTCCTGTGCTGCTTGGCATCACTAAGGCTTCATTGCAAACCAAATCTTTCATTTCTGCCGCTTCATTCCAAGAAACAACGCGTGTCTTAACTGATTCCGCAGTTCAGGGAAAAATCGATCATCTAAGAGGTTTGAAAGAAAACATCATCGTCGGTCGCCTGATCCCCGCCGGAACCGGCTTAATGGCCAACAAATATCGCAAAATTGCCAATCAGGAAAAAAAGCTGGAGGAAGCAGTGGCAAATGACAAAGAAACTACAGAAACCGAAATTGTCATTAGCGAAAAAAAGACTGGTGAAAAGAAAGCTGCGGCAAAAAAATAGTTTGCTGAATTCACGTTCAAAAGTGCCATGTTTGACAAACTTGTCCTAGAATTTCTGATTGCCTTCCGCTACCTCAAATCAAAGCGCAAAGAGGGTTTCATTTCCGTTATCGCCATTTTTTCCTTCATTGGCATCATGATTGGCGTAGCAACGCTAATTATCGTAATGTCGGTGATGAATGGCTTTCGTTATGAGCTGATCAACAGAATTCTTGGGATCAACGCGCATTTGACTGTTTACAGCCATAATCATCAAATCGCAGATTACGAAAAAATTCTTGCCCAAATCAAAGAAATCCCCGGAGTAAAATTTGCCAATGCGTTGATTGAAAGTCAGGCAATGTTATCATCGCCAGACAAGAACATTGGCGGCCTCATCAGGGGTATAAAAATCGACGATTTAAAAAATAAAACATTGATCGCTAAAAACATCACCGCCGGAGATTTGGGAAAATTGTCAAAACGTGATGTGGTGGTGGTAGGATCGGCAGTGGCACAAAATTTAAATTTACGCATCGGAGATCCACTCAAAATAATTTCTGCTGAAACCAACCAAAGCATTATCGGCACAATTCCACGCATCAAAACTTATGAAGTCGCCGGAGTGTTTGACAGCGGCATGTATGAATATGATTCAACCATGGTTTTCATGAATTTCGAGATGGCACAAATTCATTTCCGTTTTCCAAATTCTGTTTCTGCAATCGAAATTTTTGCCAAAGACGCAACCAAATTAGATGAGATAAAAGAACAACTTTTTCAAATTCTGGCACATGGTCAAAATCTCTACATGACTGATTGGCAACAAGCCAATTCAGGCTTCATTGATGCTTTAAAAGTTGAAAGCACTGTAATGTTTCTGATTCTGACATTGATCATTTTAGTCGCCGCTTTCAACATCATCTCCAGCATGATCATGCTGGTTAATGATAAAAATAAAAACATCGCGCTCTTACGCACGCTTGGCATGAGCAAATCTTCTGTAATGCGAATTTTTCTGATTTGCGGATCGTCAATCGGTGTAATCGGAACTCTTCTTGGTCTCACCATCGGCGTGCTTTTTTCAGCAAATATTGACGCCATCAAAAGATGGCTGGAATCAATCACCGACACATCTCTCTTCAATCCAACAATCTATTTTCTCTCCACTTTGCCATCAAAAATTTTTGTTTCAGACGTGATTTTAATCACCGGAATGACACTTATTCTTTCCTTTTTGGCCACACTTTATCCAGCCTACAAAGCCAGCAAATCAAATCCGGCAGAGATTTTGCGATACGAATAGTTTGAAAAGAAAAAATGATTAATTACGGTATTAGAGCCTGTCTTCAAACTCATCACAGCTCGCTTTTCCACAAATTTTGGCTCGTTTTTCGGCAAAATTTTTTGCAGTATGCCAGATACAGCGGCAAAATTTTGCCGAAAAGTCGCTCAAAATTTCTGAAAAAGCGAGCTGTGATGAGTTTGAAGACAGGCTCTACGTAATACTAAATTACACTTACTGATGAAAACTTTATCAAAAGTCACAACAAAGTTTCAAACATCAATTCCAAAAGAAGTGCGTGAAAGACTCGCTATACATGCTGGAGACTATATAACATTTGAAATCAGGGGCAACTCAGCCACATTGAAGAAAGTTGAAAAAATTGATAAAAATCTTCTTAAGCTAATGCAAAAAAACATGCAGGAGTGGAATTCAAAAGAAGATGACAAACAATTTTCTTACCTCGAAAACCTAATCAGAAAATCATAATATGATCACCTACAAACCCTTTGATATCGTAGTTGTTCCATTTCCTTTTGCTGATGATGAAAGTAAATATAAACACAGGCCGGCATTGGTTCTATCAAATGAGGAATATAATCAGAAAAATAACAATTTGATTCTATCCATGATAACTTCCGCCAAGAATTCCAATTTTTGGAGCGATCACATAATCACCAATTATGAAGGCACAAATTTGCAGAATAAATGCGTAATCAGAATGAAAATATTCACAATTGATACAGCTTTGGTTAAAGGCAAAATCGGCGCTTTAAGCAAAACTGATACCAGAAAAATCAAACAGAATTTGAAGGTAATCCTAAACAGTTAGCACCAACGATCCCATCGTATTGCGGCTTTCCAAATCATGATGGGCTTTAGCAACATCTTTGAAAGCATAAGTTGTAATTTTCGGCTTCAAAATTCCTTGCATCACAGCGGCAAAAACTTCATCGGCAGAAATTGTGAGTTCAATGCGATTAGCTTTGTAAAGCGCTAATGTCGGACGCGTAATGTAAAGCGAGTTTGCAACCATCTGATTTAAATCCAGTTTTTCAGTATTTCCGGAAGATTCGCCAAAGGAAACACACATGCCCATCGGCCACAAACATTCGAGAGATTTTTCCAAAGTGTCTTTGCCAACAGAATCATAAACCAAACCAACACCCTCATAGTTGGTAATTTTTGCCACCTCATCAACGAGCTTTTGAGTTTTGTAATTGATTACATGGTTGCAGCCATTTTCCCTGGCAAAAGCAATCTTGTTTTCGGAGCCAACAGTTCCAATCACTTCCAAACCAAGAAATTTTGCCCATTGGCAAAGCAAATGCCCAACCCCTCCGGCGGCAGCATGAATCAAAATCTTCTTCGCTCTTTTTGAGATATAAACACGATGCAGCAAGGCATGCGCCATTAAGCCTTTAAACAAGGTTCCTGCGATTTGAACATCGGTTAATTCTTTTGGCGGAATCACGACATGATGCTGATTGATTGCTCTTTTTTCAGCATAAGCGCCTATACCACCGGTGGCATATGCGACGCGTTCTCCGATTTTAAAATTGGTCACACCATCTCCAACCGCCTCGACCAAACCGCAAGCTTCCATGCCAAGAATTGCCGGCATTTTTGAAATTGCATATTGGCCTTTACGAAAACAGACATCAAAAAAATTCACACCAATTGCCGTGTGTTTTATCAGAATTTCATCTTTTTTTGGTTTTGGATCTTCGTCTTTTTCGATCTTGAGATTGTCGGCATCTCCGACTTTATGTAGAACAATCGCTTGCATTTTTTTGGAAATTTCAAAGGGTTAAATTTGCCGTAATTCCATTTAAAACTTAACTAAATGCAACATCAAAATCTTTTCATTTTTGACATTGAAACAATCCCGGATTTAAACGCGGCAAGAAATTTGCTTGATCTGCAAAATGCCACAAAAGAAGAGCTGCGCCATGATTTGATAAAATATCATCTCAACATCACCGACCAGAAAAATTCCTTTTTGCGCCAACCATTCCACCAAATCATTGCCATCAGTTTTCTTGAAGCGGAAATCGAACGCAATTTCAATGGACAGGAAATTTATCACATCACAGACATACGTTCCGGCGGTGATTTAAGCTCTTCTGAAGCCGATTTGGTTAAAGGATTTTTTTCGCATCTAAAAAAACATCTCTCGCGATTAGTCAGTTTCAACGGCAAAAATTTTGACATGCCGGTTTTAAAATATGCAGCGATGAAACATTCTGTTGAAGCAGCGTGGCTCTACAAAAGTGGCGATAAATGGAACAATTACAATCAGCGTTATTCACTTGATTGGCACTGCGATTTGGCCGAAGCATTTTCTGATTTCGGCGCTTCAGCAAAAGTGAAAATGAATGAACTTTGCGCCGCCTTTGGCCTGCCCGGAAAAATTGGCGTTGATGGCTCAATGGTAACACAACTTTATGACGAAGGAAAATTACAGGAAATCCGCGATTATTGTGAAACTGATGTCATCAACACCTATCTGCTTTATATGATTTACCAACATCACAACGGTTCAATTTCACATGATTCTTTTGTGAAATGTAAAAAAAATCTGCGGCAGTTTTTAGAAAAAAAATCCGCAGAAAAATCACATTTTGCTGAATTTTTAAAATTATGGCCATGTCGCAAATCAACTTTCTGAAAAATCTTAACCCTTGATTTACAAGGGCTCGTCGAGTTTAAAAATGGTAAGAAATGGGGATTTGCGACAGTCCCGATATGTATGACAAAGCCTCAAAGAGGCGGAGATTGGCTATTTCAATGCAACATGAAAAAATTTATTTTCTTCTTCTTTGTCATTTTTATTCGCTTCCAAGCCAACGCTCAACAAACCATTTTCAATGTTCCATCTGTTGATGTACTCACAAAAAATAAAATTTTTTTGCAGCATGAATCGCAATTTCGCGCCAAAGATCCAGGTCAGTTTTGGGCTGCAACCAACTATTTTGCACACGGAATTGGCTATGATACTGAACTCAACATCACACAATTCAATTTAAGCACGCCGGCTTCACAAAATGTTTCGCTTGGCATTGGTGCAAAAAATGTTTTTCCTCTTGCCACAAAAAATTCTTATCAGCCAAAAATAATTTTTGGATTAATGATACCGATTTCATTGCAGGGACAGGGCATAGGACACTGGATTTACAGTAGCGGCAGCATTATCATTCCACAAAGCAACACGCGCTTAACTGCCGGAATCAGCAATGGCACCAAACAAATTTTTGGCGAAAGCGTCACCTGTTTTATCGGCGGATTTGAACAAAAAATTACTGATGATTTCAGTTTGATTGCCGATTGGTATTCCGGAAATCATGCGCTTGGAATATTAGCTACAGGCTTTAGTTACGCCTTCCCGCAAGATTTTGCATTTTATGGCGGTTATCAAATTCCTAACTCAAAAAATGTCGGAAGAAATTCATTTGTTATCGAAATTGCCAAAACTTTTTAAGCGCAAACCAGATTCTCACAAAGGAGATTTTGGTCATGTATTAATTATCGGCGGCGATTATGGCATGGGAGGTGCAATAATTATGGCCGCTGAAGCCGCTTATCGCACTGGCGCAGGCAAGGTTAGTGTTTTAAGTCGTAAGGAAAATTATACTGCGCTTTTGGCACGATTGCCCAATGCGATGACAATTTACGACGGAAAAATTTTCGATAACAAGAATGTAATCGCAATAGGATGCGGGCTTGGGAAATCTAGCTGGGCAAAAGATTTACTTAAAAAAACTCTTGCCTCAAAACTACCAAAAATAATCGACGCCGATGCGTTAAATCTGATTTCAGAAAATAAAAAAATCTTAAAATTACAAAATGCAATTATCACTCCTCATGTTGGTGAAGCAGCGCGTTTACTCGGTTTGGACACAACACAAATTCAAAGAAATCGAAAAATGGCAGTAAAAAAACTGCAAAAAAAATTCGGCTGCATCGCAATTTTGAAAGGAAAAAATACATTAATTTGCGGTGACGATTTTTTGCATGAATGTCAATTCGGCAATCCTGGAATGGCAACCGCTGGAATGGGTGATGCTCTGTGTGGTATAATCGCTGCACTTGTTGCACAAGGTTTGGATTTAAAAAATGCCGCAATTTATGGCGTTGAAATTCATGCCAGCGCCGGAGATTTAATCGCTAAAAAACAGGGAGAAGTGGGAATGATGCCGCAGGATCTGATTGGCGCGATTCCGTTGGTGATAAGATCCTGAAACAAGTTCTGGATGACAATTGTTTTGAGGGTCATCCTGAACTTGTTTCAGGATCTATTTCAAACATCTCCGCTTCATACATTTTTTTGTAAAAACCGTTTTTTACAATCAGTTGCTGATGCGATCCCATCTCAACAATTTCACCATCTTTGATAAAAATTATGCGCTCCATATTGATGATTGAAGAAAGTTTGTGAGCGATGGTGATGACGGTTTTATCCTTTGCCAAATCAAGAATGGCCTGATTGATGAATTGTTCATTTTGATTGTCGAGAGATGAAGTTGCTTCATCGAGAAGTAAAATTGGTGAATCCTTGATAATCGCGCGCGCAACCGCAATTCTTTGACGTTCGCCACCGGAAAGTTTTATACCTTTTTCGCCAACAAATGTATGCATTTTTTGTGGCAGATGATTGATGAAATTCAACGCCTGATTTTGTGAAATTATTTTTGCGACATCCTCTGTGGTGATCGATTTATCAACATAGGAAATATTTTCAAAAACCGTTCCGGAAAAAATGAAACAATCCTGCGAAATGTAGGAAAAATTTTTGCGCAAATCAGAAAATGACATCGCTTTGATGTCGCATCCATTCAATGTTATCAAGCCTGCATCAACATCATAAAAACGCAAAAGCAATTGCAGCAAAGTGCTTTTTCCTGAACCGCTTAAACCGACGATGGCAATTTTTCCACGCGGTTTTATTTCGAGATTAAAACCGGAAAGCACTGAAAAATCTTTACGGCCAGGATAGGAAAAATTGACATCTTGAAATTTAACGGTGATTTCCTTGCACACTTCAAAACTCTGCGGATTGGCTATTTCTCTGACCGGGGATTGTATCTGTAATAATTCAAAAATTCTTGCCGCGGCAGCTGAAGCGTTTTGTAATTGTCCGGCGATTTGACTCAATGAAACCAGCGCGGTTGCCGCAACCACGGAATAAAAAATAAAAGAGGAAAGATCGCCGGAAGTGATTTTACCATTGATAACATCATGGCTGCCAACCCACAAAACAAGCACGATTGAACCAAATGACAAACTGATGACAAAAGCAATCATCAGTGATTTTACATGAATTTTTTGCAGGGAAATTTTTAGCGCCGAATCAACAAAAGAAAAAAAATTGCGCGCTTCTTTTTCTTCGCACAAATAGGATTGAATAGTTTTTATGCCATTGATTGTTTCTTCAATGTGAGAACCAATTGATGCTAGAGCAGACTGTGATTTATGCGATAATGCCTTCACCTTTTTTCCCATAAAAATTATCGGAGCGATGGCAAAAAAAATCAGAAAAATTGAAATTAAAGTGAGTTTGAAACTGGTTAGAAACAGAAAAACTATCCCACCAGCAAACAACAAAAGATTGCGTAAAAGAAATGAAACCGTGCTGCTAATGCAATCATAGAGCACAACGCTGTCAACGGTCAGACGCGAGATAACATCGCCGGTTTTTGTCAATTCAAAAAATTCTGCGGAAACGCGAATGATGTGGTCATAAACTTTCTTTCGTAAATCAGAGATTACTTTTTCTGCCGCTGAATTGATGAGAAAAGAACGAAAATAGCCGGCCACCGCAAGAACAATCACCGCCAGCAAAAAAACCGACAAAATCAGATTCAGCGAAAACAAATCACCATAACCTGTTGTTGTTTTGGCAAAGCCAAAATCAATCAGATATTTGATCGCCTTGCCAAAAAACAAAACCATCAGCGTAGTTATAAGCAAAGCCAGCAAGGCAAAAAACACATCGCGTTTGTATGGCGCAAAGAAGGGGGCGAGGGAAAGAAGATTGCCAAATTTCATGCAGGAATTTTTTGATCAATTGCCCTAGAGCCTGTCTTCAAATTCACAAAACAATGTTATTCACTTCGTCAAATTCCAAAACATCTAAACCGAGTTTGCGCGCTTTTTCGTAGTAGCGTATTTCCTTTATTATCTGCAAATCGGCAATTGATGGTACAACTATCGTGATTGCATCTTTCTCAAACTGCGCCCTGCTTGCCTTCATCACTTTCACAATCGAATCGCGATATTTGGGATTGCTTAAATAAGCGAGATATTTGTCGAGTTTTTGTTTCAGAGTATTTTGCGCCATAACTTTGTTCTTGGCCGCAAGCTGATTGTATTCCACAAGATAGCGGCAGGCTTTGAAATCAAAAATATGCAATTTTCCTGAAGCAACAAAAGCCATTTCGCATAACATCAATTTTGCCTTTTGCTCATCAAAATTTGCCGGCATGAAATAATTTTTACTCACCATATGGCCACCGGCTTTCATGATTTCGACCAAGTCGGAAATTAGCTTTTTTGTTGTGTCGTCGGCGACATGATGCTGCTCTTCGTGATGATTCTCTGATGCAGATTCTGACAAATTGGCTGGTTTTTTTTGCGTCTGTTGACCGACAGAAAATTTATCAAAAAATTCGCTGACAGTTTTTGAAACTCTGCCAATAAGATTTTTGTTGGTTTCAACTTCCTGCTTGTAGCTATCGTTAAGTTTTCTGAAAAGATCATTGCCAATTTTGAACATGGCATCTTTGGAATCACGCATAACCGCATCTTGCATCACGCGCCAATCATCAATACGCTTTTGTAGTTCCTCGACTTTTTGCATCGTTAACTCGATTTGCTTTTCAGCATTGAGACGAAGCTTCACTTCATTTTCTTTCTCTTTGCGCAACTCATCTATTTCAGTTAAAAGGGACTGGATTTTGTCATTGTCGGTTTTGGTTGCCTGAAGCAATTTATGATCGGTATCCTTTAGTTCCTGCGCTTGCTGCTCGTTTTTATTTTGCAGATTCTTAATTTCTGAAGCGGTGCTAATACGAAAACGTGAATATCTGAAATAGATGAAAATCATCATTACCGCCATGCCAATATTGCTGATGATGATATAAATCATAATTTCAAATTAGAGTCGTAAATTATCAATTAACCTAACGTCATCCAGATAAACGGCAATGAATATTCTCGCCGGAATATCATACAGAGCATCATGGGTTGTGATTAAACCTAAATTTTCTTCGTCGCGAATTTCAAGATAATCAATTTTTTCAAAACCGATTTGCAATAATTCTATGTGTTTTAAGGGAAGGGTTTTTGGATTTTGTTTAATTTCCAACAAAATCCTAAAAATATTTGCGGCTTTGATTTTGGCATCAGCGGACAATCTTTTATTTCGTGATGACATGGCAAGACCGCTTGTTTCACGCACAAGTTCATGGCCTATAATTTCCACATCAAAATCAAGATCGCGCACCAAATTTTTAATCAGCAAAAATTGCTGAAAATCTTTTTCGCCGAAAATTGCCAAGTCAGGTTTCACGATATTGAATAATTTGACGATGATCAAAGCTACACCGTCAAAATGCCCGGGACGATTAGCGCCGCAAAGACAATCGGTAAGCCTTGTTGACATAATTCTGAAAGAAATTTCATTGCGATAAATTTCCTCATCATCAGGAATAAAAATATAATCGGCGCCAGCTTCTTTCAAAAGCTCGACATCTTTTTCAAACTGCCTTGGATATTTTTCGTAGTCAGACAAATCATTAAACTGCGCTTTATTGACAAAAATGCTTGCAACCACGATTTCTGCAAGATTGCGAGCTTTTTTAATCAAAGCCAAATGCCCATCATGCAACGCTCCCATAGTTGGAACAAAGGCGATTTTTTTGCCAAGTTTTTTTTCCTGTGATAGGAAATTTCTGATTATTGTAATGGTTTTTGCAATTAACATGAAAATTCTAAAACACGCGTAATGCCAGCCAAATCAAGGCTTGCTTCGATAAACAAAAATCCCTTTTTAGTAAAAATTTCAATCACTTTTTCTTTTTGGCCATAACCAATCTCAAGAAAAATTTTTCCATTCTGGCCATGTAGCAAATCAACTTTCTGCAAAGTCTGAACCCTTGATTTACAAGGGCTCATCGCGTTTAAAAATGGCAGGAACTGGGGATTTGCGACAGTCCCATTCTGGTTTAAAAATTTTTCTGCTTTTGCTGCAATTTTGTGATAAAAATCCAAACCATCCTTTCCGCCATCAAGAGCAATTCTTGGTTCAAATAAGACAATTTCCGGCTGTAAATTTTTGATGTCATCGCTTGGGATGTAAGGGGGGTTTGAGATGATGAGGTCAAATTTTCGTGCTTCGTGCTTCGTGCTTCGTGCTTCGTTGTTTGGAATTTGGTTGAAAAGATTAGACTTTAGTAAAGTTAAACGTTTTGTGATTCCAAATTTTGCGGCGTTTTTTTTGCAAATTTCGAGTGCAGCATTGGAGATATCAATTCCGGTTCCACAGGCTGATTTAAAGGCTGTAAGCAAGGTAATAATTAAACATCCCGAACCAACTCCGAGTTCAACAATTTTCAATTTTTGATTGCGGTCTGGAAATTTTTTCAAAATCGCCTCGATCAAAATTTCTGAATCCGGTCTTGGATCGAGAACATCTTTACTGACTGAAAAATCTGCACCAAAAAATTCTCTTTTGCCAATAAGATGAGAAATCGGCTCATGCTTTACTCTGCGCTCAACAAGCTCAAAAAACTTTTCTTTTTGGTCGTAATTTAACTTAAAATCAGGATTAAAAATTATCTTTTCTTTGGAAAAAGAAGTGATGTGGGAAAGCAAAATCAACGCATCAAGCCTGTTATTATCGATATTGCCGAGAATTCTCTCGGCCCACGCTAATACAGATCTAAAACTTTCCAAGAACTTCGCGAATGGTGGTTTCGTTGATCAGAAAATCGAGATTCTTTTCTCTTCTAACATCAAACTGCGCAACGTCTTCCTTGCTTACCGGATTTTTGGCAGCCAATTCTTTGGCAATAACAGAAAGATTGGCAGAAATTCTGGATAAGAAAACCTGATAAGAATCATCGGAAATATTTCCGGCCGAAGCAAGATCGGATGATTGAACATCGGTAATGGCACTCACTACCGTCTTATCTTTTTCAGCCATTTGTGTGAAACCGGTTGTGAGTTGACTGACAAGATTATCGATTTTTTCCACCTTTATGGAAAGACCGCCGGAAGGAAGATTATCATCGGCAAGAACATTCATCTCACCGTTGATCACTATCTTGTAAAGCGGATTTGAGAAATCCAAATTATTGATCTTGACCAGCTTGGCATATTGCAATGGAATTTCCTGAATCTGTGTCGGATCAAAAGGAACCTGTTGTTCTGATTTATTTGGCGTCAGCACATATTCAACATCAAGAGTAAAATTGCTCTTTACGATGGAATTGTCGGCGATGGTTGCCGGAACTTCAGCATTTTCAGCTGTTGTTGCAGCTGGCGTTTCCTGATTTTGAGCTTGATTTTGAGATGTAATATTTTGCTGACCATCTGTCTGTTGTGCTTGTACAGCTTGCGCCGGAGTTTCAACTTTTGGTGTCGCAACAGAGGAACTATTTTGAACCTGCTCATTCTGGATTTGAGGTGGAATCAAGGCAGTGGTAGCATTACCGATTGCAATTTCACCGGTTTTCAAACCATCAATAATCTTTTTTTCTAAAGCATTTTTGTAAGCATCTATCACACCAAAACCTTCAATGTCTCTGGCAACAACGCTGATTTTAGTTGAAATTTTTTCATCTTCCAAAACTGCTGAATCAATAACAACATTGGAATTTGCAGCCGCATAAATCACATTTTTTTCCGCATCAAAAATTCTGTATCCAAAATCGTTATAAGAAAATTTGGAAATTCTGCCATCACTAAACGAGATCATGATTTCCGGCTCTTTGCTAAATTCAACATTAGCAACGCTGCCATCAATATCCTGAACTGAAACTTGTTCAACCAAAGCAACAGCAAAATCAGAAGAAAAAATTCCCGCTTTTGCTTCAAGATTTTTTATAATCACTTGACGTTTGTCTAACAAAGCGTTGGGGATTGTGAACTTCAAATCTTTAATCACCACTTTTTGCATCAAGGGAAAGCCGGAAACTGAAATTTCTCCGGCGGAAATATTGGAACCATTTTCGCTGATAAATTTGTTTATCTGCTTTTCAACCTGCCCCATTTTAAAAAACCAAAACACGCTATAAGACAAAGCGGCTACAACTAAAACGATGACAAATTTGATCAATATTCCCTTACTCATATTTTTAATTAATTGTTGTTGATTGAAACGTTGCGAGTCTCCTCCGGCACAGTCAGAGTTAACCCATCCAATTCTTTAGTAAGAATGATTTGACAACCCAAACGCGAAGTTGGAGTTAAACCAAATGCCAAGTCAAGCATATCTTCTTCGTCTTCACTTGCTGGTGACAATTTGTTGTAAAATTGTTGGTCAAGAATGACATGACAAGTCGAGCAAGCGAGAGAGCCTTCGCATGCGCCCTCCAAATCAATGTTATTTTGATGGGCAGCTTCAAGCACGGTTGTTCCAGCAGGAACCTGAAATTCCTTTTTTTCACCTTTGGTAATGAAGATTATTTTAACAGTTTCGAACATGGAAATACGCTTGATTGCAACAAGAAGAAAAAGTTTTTAAAAAAGCAAAATTAAAAGGAAATAAAAATGACTGGAGCCCATCTTAAAATCATCCTGTTTCAACCCGATTATGCCGGATACAGCGGCAAAATTTTGCCAAAAAACGAGCCAAAATTTATGGAAAAGCGAGGCGCGGTGGGTTTTAAGACAGGCTCTTAGAAGGTGCAATTAAACTCAACTAAACAAAAAATCCTGCTCCGTAAGCTGTATCTGTTGATTGAGTTTGATTTGGAAATCGTGGTCTTGGGCTTCAATTAGGGTTTGGTTGTTTTGGAAAATGATGTTGAGATCGTCAAGGGAGTTTATTTCTGCGATTTGGGAGAGATCGATTTTGTCCTGGTTTTGGATGAAATCGAGGATGAGGTCGGTGTTGTCTCTGGTTGAATCTGCGATGTTTTCATAGATAAAGACATCATTGCCAATGCCTCCGCTTAAAATATCGGCGCCTAATCCGCCGGTGATTTTATCGTTATCTTTTCCGCCATCGATTGTGTCATTGCCGTCATGGCCTTTGATGATGTCGTTTCCTTCATCGCCATTGAGAATATCATCTCCTCTGCCGCCGACTATGTGATCATTTCCTGCCCCGCCATTGATGATGTCGTTGCCGTCGTTTGACCAGAGAACATCGTTGCCATCATTGCCATTAAGGGTGATGTCGTTGTAGGTGTATTTTCGGGAAGAAAGATCAATGATATCATCACCGTCGGAGCCGTTGATTTCTTCGATATTAGCTAATCTTGCTCCACTTTGACTGCCATTTTGTGAATATTGATCATCAAGAAAGATTGTATCATGGCCATCAGTAAGATTAAGGATATCATAACCACCTTTACCATCAAAGGCATCAAAGCTTCTAATTTTTGTAAAGATTCTAACCCAATCGTTGGTATATGGATTCCAGGCCCAGTAACTTGGCTTAGACCAATTGCCGTCAGATTTAAATTCGAGGACATTATCACGCTCATCGCCAATAACGAGATCGGCTTTGTTTCCCTCTGAAGAAGAGATGGGATCATTATTTTCATTGGCGGTAATTAGATTTGCTCCTGATTTTAGAGTTAAATCGGAATCCACCACCAAACCAAAATTTTTCCTGACTTCATATTCAGCATCAGAAACAATGAGGATAAAATTTTGTAAACCATAGGCTGATGATGGTGGAGTGCCGCGGAGTTCTTTGGTTTCCGAATTAAAACTTAACCATGATGGCAAATCTGAACCATCGGCTTTTTTGATTTGTATTTGGGCATCGCTGTCAATGTCAGAAATTAAATCAGCCGGGAGTTTGAAGATAAATTGTTGAGTGGTTTTAGCCGAGAGATTGCCTATTGAATAATCGATAGCCAAAGCATCATTTACTGAATTTACTGCGATGCTCAAAGTTTTTTCCAAAAATCCGCCACGACCATCGGAAATGAGATAACGCAAACTATCAGAGCCATGCCAATTGGAGTTTGGAGTATATTTGATTTTGCCGTCAATAATTTCTGCTTTGCCATTTTCCGGCTGATTGATTGCGGCAAGATTTAGTTGATCATTGTCCACATCGGAAACGCTGGCCAAAACATCAAATATCACTGCATTATCTTCATCGATTTCAACATGTTCTAGATTGCTTTCCGGATTGCGATTAAGAGTGATACCAAATTTTTTATCCTCAAAATTTTTGATCAGAATTGAGTTGTTAGTTCCGTAAGAAACCAGCAAGTCATTTTCAATCATCTGCAATGTTTTTGCGCCAAGCATGAAACGATCTGAATTGCCATCTTGAATGGCAATTCCTGCCAATCTTTTTTCATCGATGATGATGGCACCATCGGAATCAATGACTTGGCTTGCACCATCATTAGAGCTATCGAAAACAAACAGATCATTACCCTCACCACCACGCAAAACATCGTTGCCGCCATTACCAATCAGAATGTCATCGCCATTCCCGCCATCAATTTCGTCAGCGCCTTCACTGCCATTGACGATATCTAAACCATCGCCGGCATCGACTTGTAGTGATATTGCTTTTGAAATGATGATTTCATTTGCAACTCCTCCAGAAATTACCGCATTGTCCGATTCAACAAGGCTATAGCTGGCATTTTCAAATTTTGCAGTGTCGTAATCGCGATAATCAACGAGCGGTTGGTAGAGGAAATCATAAGCAAATTGTTCGAAAGCGCGGTTGATTGCTTCAACATCAAAATTGAAATTGGCATCAAAATTAACATCGAATGCGATATCACTTGGCTTCCATTCTGTGCTGATTTCAAGTTCCCAGGAATTAGCGGAAATGAAATTGCTGAAATGAAGTTCGGAATAATCGGGACTAGTAGTTTCAAAACTCACTTCGGCTTCAATGTCCCAATAATCAGAGGCGACATAATCTTCATCAACATAAACCCAGCGTTCGCTAAAATTCACGCTATGAACAACATCAAACGCCTCCTCGATTGATTCATATGGCGACCAATCGGCCATGATTAAAGCTTCCTGCCAATTGATTTCATCGTAAGGATTATAATCAGCCCAATAACCATCAGAAGAATCCCACAATGCCCACTCGCGGTAATCATCCTCACCGCCATAATCAAATTCATATTCATTAATCAAGCCATCACCATTATCATCGAATTGTTCAAAATATTCCGGACCATTATAGCTTAGTTCGCTGTAATCAAAAGCTTCCAGCCTTTCATAATAGCCATTATCCTCAAGATAGGTGATAAATTTATTCCAATCCTCATAAAATTCTTCCTGCGAAATAAAGCCGTCAGAATTGGAATCAAACCACCGCCAATAATCCTCAAACTCCCCAACAATTTCAAAATCCTGTGCTATCTCCCAATAACCATGAGCGAGAATTTCACCATCCTCATTCCATGGATCAAAATCCCAATCTCCACCAAGCCCTGATTTTAAAGTGCCGGTGATGTCTGAAATTTGATAAGTTTCAGGATTGTAGTAGGTGATACCTTCATATTCATCGAGCAAAGCTTCAACATCGGCGTGCCAATTGGAGATAGCATTTCTCGTTAAATCCTTCCATTCCAAATCATAATTATGCGAAAAATCCGAAAATTTCTCCTGCCAATCCTGCGAGTTTTCTTGAATAAAATTTTGTAAATCCTCATTAAACCGCTCAATAAACTGCCCCTGTTCAATCTTTAAATCATCCACCATCCATCTGGTGATTCTGTCATATTCCTGCTGTAGATTTAGCTGGTCGTTTTCGAATTCTTCGATGTTTTTATAATCTTGTGATTCGAGATAGTAGATTGCATTACCAATCTGATCTGCAGGAATTGCAATGGTTTGAGTTGTTGTGGTTTGTCTCTGCGTAAAGTCCGGTTCATTATAACTTACTTCTTCATATCCAATCTCTCCGCTGGTTTTAGCTTCACCGTCAGTGATTGTGGTTTTTAGTTTGAAGAGGTTTTTGTCGAGATTGAGATTTTTTAGGATTGACTGGTTGAAGTAGGAATCGAAGGAGGGGGAGAATATGCCTTCATCATCTCCATCAGCTCCAAGAGATGAGGTTAGATCGGAGTTAAATTGGAAGAATGAGATTCTGTTCTGGTTCAGGAAATTGGTGAATTGGTCAATGTCGTAGTTGAAGGAAGATAAAGCTGATTCGAGAAACTGGTTGGTGAAGTTATTCCAGACTGAATCTTGTTCTTCGCCGATGAGGTTGGAGAAATCTGGAAGGGCTGTGAGGTTGAAGTTTCCTCCGTTGCCGTCATTGATTATAACGCTTGGAATAATTCCTGCAAAATCGGAGAGGTTGGAGTTGAGGTGGTAGGTTTGGAGGAAGGATTGGAGGTGGGATGATTCAACAAGGTTAAGTTTTAGCTTTAAGCCATTAAACTGCGGATTGGCTGAAAGAAATTCTTTTGTTAGCAGTTCGAGAGCAAAATCCTTCTCATTAATAATGCTTATTCCGAGAAGGTTTGCTGCTACATTCAAAAAATTACTAATGGATTGGCTAGAGGAACTTATGGCACTAAAAAGCGAATCAACTGATTTTTCAAAAACAGAATGTTCAATTGGTGAATCATATCCTGGGACATTGAGATTGTTGATATAAATGAATCGCAATATCTGATTTTCAAATCCCATGACTTTAGCTAAAGCCATCGCAGATGAGTTGCTATTTTGATTATTTAATTCAGCCCATGGAGTGTTTGGAAGAAGTGTTTCGAAAATCGGGAGATTGTAATCATAGCCTTGAGAGTTGATGCGGTTCATTTCGGTGATGGCAAGGGAGATTAGGGAATACATTTCTGAGTCGGTGCCGGTGAAGATTGGTTGGTGGGGGTGTGTGCCACTTGAATCCCAATCTGGAGAGGTTTCATCATAGTTCGTATCAACAATCAAAATGTCATCAAACAAAGCCCCAAACAACGTTTCATTTTTTGGATTACCTCTCAAAACCCTACTCTCCCCTGCTTCATTTGTATAAACAATATACATGTGATTAGGATCGCTAGGAAGAAAATTATTGTAATCTGTTTGTCGTGATTTGATTTCGATTTTAGCTGGCATTGTTATTTAGAATTTAAGGTTAAAAACTTATAAAACATGAAAAAACTTAAGTAATTTTATCGAAGAAATTTTGTCAGGCTTTTCTAAAGTAAATCTAACTAAAACTCTCCACTCTACTGAAAAAAAAAGAAATTTTGATTTATAATAATCACAATAAATCAAATTTTTATACTCTGATTTATTTTGAAATTCTGGATTAATTATCGTTCCACATTTCGATCCTGCTTTTTCTAATATTTTAACTAATTTCTTAACACTTGATCCGATTGGATACGCTTCTAATAACGCTTCCTGCGCTTCTTGTGCAATTCCATATTTCTCAAAATAAAACCCCTTCCTAAACTTATTAAACACAGAGGAGCAGGCGGCTGTCGTTACAAATAGAAAAACTGAAAGAAATAGAAGGAGGGCTTTCTTGAGAACAGCTAACTTTTTTTCGGATGTTTTTTTGTTATTTGTGATGTTCATTTTTAGGCGATTTTTTTGGTGAAATTTCAACTGGTTTTACGAAGAATTTTTTCTCTAAAACTCAGATTAATTTTCTCAATTAAAAATTCTTAAATCAAAGAAATTTTCTGGATTTTGATTAAAAATAGACACTAAATTTTTTATGATTCTCACCTTGTTAAACTCTTTTCTTAGATACCGCAAATTCCCTTGAACGAAAATTTGTAAATCCTCATTAAACCGCTCAATAAACTGCCCCTGTTCAGCCTTTAAACGCCAATTCCGGATAAGAACCTGCCTAAATTTTTCTCGATCTACTCCCCTCTCCCCTTGTGGGAGAGGGAACTAATCGAGATTGGCTTGATGCCTTATCCGGAATTGGCGTTTTTAGCTGATTTCTTCATATCCGATCTCCCCACTGGTTTTAGCTTCACCGTCAGTGATTGTGGTTTTTAGTTTGAAGAGGTTTTTGTGGTTGTTCTTAAAATCTTGTGTCCGAGAAAATTAGATCCTGAAACAAGTTCAGGATGACATCTTGGAAACACCGATCTTAAAGCCAGTCATCCTGAACTTGTTTCAGGATCTGTTGATTAGAGCCTGTCTTCAAACTCATCACAGCTCGCTTTTCCACAAATTTTGGCTCGTTTTTCGGCAAAATTTTTTGCAGTATGCCAGATACAGCAGCAAAATTTTGCCGAAAAGTCGCTCAAAATTTCTGAAAAATCGAGCTGTGATGAGTTTGAAGACAGGCTCTAGACACAGAATTTTAAGAACAACCGCGAAATCGGAGAGGTTGGGGTTGAGGTGGTAGTTTTGGAGGAAGGATTGGAGGTGGGTAGGTGAAACAAGATTATAGAAATCTGTTTTTTCTTGCTGCAGTGAATCTTGTGATTCATTTACAACAGCAATTTGTGGAGACGTTTTCAGAAAGTTGATTTGGATATGGCCACTATTTCTGCGCAAACACCTCAACATCGATTATAATTTCATCACGAATTCCATTGGCCTTTTTTGGATCGCGGTGGCCGATATCAAAATTGTTGCGTCTTAACGTTGCAGTTCCGGTCATGTGGGCGTTGGTTTTGCCATATTCCTTCAAGACAAAATCAAGATTAACCGGCACGGATTTTCCCTTTAATGTTAAAACTCCAGCAGCGCGAAATTCGTTTTTGCCGGAAAGATGAATAAATTTTGTCGCTTTGAAAATCGCTTTGGGGAAGGCTTTGGTTGCAAGCCATGCTGCGTTTTGAATTGCATCCAGCGCTTCAGCAAAAGAAGTATCAACAGAAGTGGTATCGATTTCGATTTCAACATTGCTTTCCTGCAAATGTTTTGGATCAAAATTAATTTTGCCGTCAAATTTTTTGAAAGAGCCGGAAATCAGGGATTGATCCTGCATCGCTGTGAATTTCATTGAACTTTTTTCCGGTATGATTTTCCAGGCAATGTCGGAAGGCAAATCATCAGATGAAACAAGGATTCCTTCAGCCTCAATAGCAATTTTTACCTCATCAGAAATTCCCGGCAGACCAAATTGCATGCCGAATTTTGAACGCTTGATTGTTGTTTCCGCGCTAAAACCGATGGTTTTTTTCTGCGAGAAAGGATTAACACCAATTTTGTTAAGTCTAACATCAAGAACCACACGATCGGTTATGCCATGAAGCGTTAATTCTCCTGAAACTTTGGCGGTTTTTTTGCCGGTAATTTTTACTGCCGCACTTTCAAATTTTGCCACCGGAAATTGTGCCACATCAAGAAAATCCGCGCTTTTTAAGTGTTCATCAAATTTGGCAATGCCGGTATTTAACGAAGATGTGTAAATCGTCACCTTCACCGAACTATTCTGCGGATTTTTTTCATCCAGAATTATTACCCCATCAGCATTGGTAAATTTTCCGGTTGGATAGGAAAAACCAAAATGCCCACAAGACCAGTCAATATTGACGTGGTTTTGATCAAATTTGTAAGTGTCGGCACCATGAGCAAAATTTATCCAAAAAAGTGTCAAAAAAACCGCTGTGATTTTTTTCATATTTTTTAATTCACCGTATCGTTAATCGGCGGCATTTTTTCAGCCGCTTTTCTTCTGGCATAAAGCGTTGCGAAATCAATAGGATCAAGCATTAGCGGCGCAAATCCGGCATCCGTGGTTAAATTTGCAACAATGCGGCGCAAAAAAGGGAAAAGAAGGTTTGGACAATAAATCAGCAAAATCTGTTCAAGCATTTCACCTTCAACATTCTGCACAGCGAAAAGTCCGGCATAGCTGGCTTCGCAATCAAAAAGCTTATCTGGTTTTGTTGTGGCATTGGCAGAAATTTTTATGGTTATTTCATAATTTTGCGCTGAAAGTTTTTTGGCATCGAGATCAATCGCAACTGAAATATCCGGCTTTTGCGGATTTTTCATAAACACTTCAAAAGCTTGCGGCACCTGGAATGACAGGTTTTTAACATATTGCGACAGGATTTTGATATTGCTCATAAAATCTCGGAAACAGTAGTAATTACCTTTTTTGCTGCCGAATCCATCAACAGTGAATTCACGAAAATTTTTCCAGTTTTTTTGCATTTTCTAACACCGCGCAGCATGTATCCATCAGTGACGCCGGCACAGGCGAAAATCACATCACCTCTGGCCATTTCTGTTGCGATATATTTTTTGTTTAAATCTTTGATGCCCATTTTTTTTGCGCGCTCAATTTGTTTTTTATTATCGCCAAAAATCAGACGTCCCATCATTTGTCCGCCGATTACGCGCAGCGCTGCCGCAGCGAGAACACCTTCTGGCGCGCCACCAATTCCCATATAAACATCAACGCGAGTGTTTTGTGAGGTACAGGCGATAACTCCGGCAACATCGCCATCGCCGATCAGACGAATTTTTGCGCCGGCTTCACGCACTTTGGCAATGAGTTCATCATGGCGTGAGCGTTCGAGGATCATCACGGTTAAATCAGAGATCGCACATTTTTTGGCTTTAGCGATATTTTGCAGATTTTTTTTCGGAGAATTATCGAGATCGATTACACCTTCAGACAGACCAGCTCCAACCGCGATTTTGTCCATATAAACATCCGGCGCATGCAAAAATCCACCTTTTTTGGCAAAAGCAATAACTGCCAGTGAAGACTCGCCGGCATTGGCACAAATTGTGGTTCCTTCAAGTGGATCAAGCGCAATATCAATTTCAACACCACCTTTTTCGTTTTTACATTTTCCAACTTTTTCACCGATAAAAAGCATCGGTGCTTCATCGCGCTCACCTTCACCAATTACAATGGTTCCGTTGATATTCATCTGATTCAGACTACTGCGCATTGATTTTACCGCCGCAGCATCGGCAGCTTTATTATCACCTCTGCCAATCCAGTCATAACAAGCAATTGAGGCCTGTTCGACTATTCCAATAATTTGAGAAGAAAGAGAAGATAGCATATTTCAGAAATAAAAAAGGCGGCCATTTGGCCGCCCAAATTTAGAGCTTAGCTTGAGAGCTTTTGCTCTTTAAATTCCACATGCTTGCGCAGTACGGGATCGTATTTTGTAAAAACCATTTTTTCCTGTTTTTGTTTAGGATTGCGGCGCGCGAGGTAATAAAACCCTGTGTCAGCAGTGCTAACCATTTTAAACAAAATGGAATTTCTTTTTGCTTTTGAAGCTTTCGGTTTTCCAGCCATTGTTTTGGTAAAGAAGATTTAAAGAAGGTGCGGCAAGCTATTTTTGCAAAGTCTATCAGTCAAGAAAAAGGTCGGCTCTAATTTATGACTTTATCAAGCCAGGCAATGACAGCAACTGCAACGGTCATCATCAGGAACATTTTTGTGACAAGTTTGTGTTCCAACATATCAATTTTTTGCTCCAAAATTTTCAAATCCTGTTTCGTTGCCAAACCTTCCACGGTTTGATTTTGTGTATCTTTAATCGCCTCAGCAAGCTCTTCGGCGACCTTCTGATCGAGACCGGCTTTGTGCAGTCTTTTCGAAAATTGTAATGTGTCGATGATGAAAAATGGGGACATAGTTGCGATAGTCATGGTGTAGATTAACCCCAATAACGTTTAAGAAACCCAGATTCAAATTTACAGACTCTAAGCTAAATCACAAATCTCACCACACTGTCACCCCGCACTTGTTGCGGGGTCCATCTCGTCAAAGACTTGATTTTATTGGTTGCGACCAAATGGACCCCGCAACAAGTGCGGGGTGACAGTGTGGTGGAGTTTATTGGTTTTACTTAGAGTTTGTAGACTTAAGCCATAATTCCTTAAGCGTTATTGGGGTTAGATTATTTAAAATTGATGAAAGTTTACAGCCCTTACGAGCGCGCGGCCAAGTTATGAAGCAGTTTTAAACTTGCAACTCTAAGAACCTGAACAGGTTCTAAACCTCATCCAACCTCTTCTTGCCCTTGAAACCAGCAGCGATGCCGGTGCGTGATATTGTGGCAAGGCCATAATCGGTGAGGTTTTCAAGCGCTTCTTCGATGGTTTTTGAATCGCCGATAATTTCAAAAACCAGTGAATCGCCTTCAATATCAATCACATAGCTGCGATATTTTTCCATCATTGCGATAGCCTTTTCACGTGTTTCTTCGTCAGCGATAATTTGCGCCAAAGCCAGTTCACGTTCGATATAACCTTCAGAAGCAGTAAGTTCAGCAGCATGATGCACCGGCACAATTCTTCTCAATAATTTGCAAATCAATTCGATGGTTTTGTCGCTGCCATAAGTTGTGATGGTAATGCGCGATTTTTTCTTATCGTGAGTGATCGGCGCAACGGTCAATGTTTCGATGTTATAACCACGCGCAGAAAAAAGTTCGACGATGCGCGCCAAAGCTCCAAACTCGTTATCAACTATGATGGCAATTACGTGTTTTTTGATTTCAGACATTGTTAAACCGCGTTAATATCTTTGGTCACATAAAGCTTCGCTTGAGAGCCAAGCAGAATTTCATTGTGAGCTGATCCGGCGGGAATCATCGGGAAAACATTTTCACTTTTTTCCACCACACAATTGAACAAAACCGGGCCTTGATGATTGATCATCTCAAGAATTTTTTTATCGAGATGATCGGGTTTGTCGCATTCAATTCCCTTAATGCCGAAACTTTCAGCAAGTTTCATAAAATCGGGCAGAGATTCCATGTAAGACTGGCTTTCACGCTTTTCATAAATCAACTCCTGCCATTGGCGCACCATGCCCATATAGCGGTTATTCAAAATAAGAATTTTCACCGGCAAGCTATATTGCTTGATGGTGGCGAGTTCCTGCATATTCATCATGAAGCTGGCATCACCGCTGACACAAATAACCAAAGCATCGCGATTTGCCACCTGCGCGCCAACCGCAGAAGGCACACCATAGCCCATGGTGCCAAGGCCGCCGGAGGTTAACCATTTTTTTGGCTCATCAAATTGGATATATTGCGCTGCCCACATTTGATGCTGGCCGACATCAGTTGAAACAAAAGGCTTATGGTCGCGCGTCAAGGCATTTAAACGCTGCATGGCATATTCTGGTTTGATTACTTTGCTGCTTTCTTCGTAAGAAAGTGAATTAACGTCCTGCCATTTTTTGATTTTGCTCCACCAGATAGAAATTTCTTTTTTGCGATTTTTATTGCCACGTCTTTTCCATTCACAAAACAACGCTTCAAGCACACAGGCGGCATCGCCAACGATTGGCACATCGACGTGAATTATTTTGCCAATCGAACAATCATCAATGTCGATATGGATTTTTTTTGAATGAGGCGAAAAGCCGGAAACGCGGCCGGTAACGCGATCATCAAAGCGTGCGCCGATATTGATCATGACATCGCATTCATACATCGCCATATTGGCTTCATAAGTGCCATGCATGCCGAGCATGCCGATAAAATGTGAATCGCTGGCCGGAAATCCGCCAAGCCCCATCAAGGTGTTGGTGATTGGATATCCTGTTTCGCGCACAAATTCACCAAGCAATTTTGAGGCTTTTTCACCGGAATTTATAATGCCACCACCTGTGTAAAATATTGGGCGCTTGGCTTTTTCAATGAGATCAATTGCTGCAGAAATTTTATCATGATGAAGTTCAAACTGGCGTTTTTTCACCTGATAGGAAGCGCGATTAATCGCCATTTTTCCGCTATAAATTCCATACCCATTTTGCACATCTTTTGGCACATCAATCAAAACCGGACCCGGACGGCCGGAACGCGCGATATAAAAGGCTTCGTGAATGATATATCCCAAATCATTAACATCCTTGACGAGATAATTATGTTTGGTGCATGAACGCGTGAGACCAGTAATATCGGCCTCCTGAAAGCCATCAGTACCAATCAATCCGGTTGCAACCTGCCCGGAAATACAAACTAACGGGATGGAATCGAGATAGGCATCTGTAAGACCGGTGATGGCATTGGTTGCGCCAGGACCAGATGTGACAGTGATAACACCAACCTTGCCCATTGAACGCGCATAACCTTCAGCCGCATGCGCCGCGGCTTGCTCATGACGAGTTAAAATATGATGCAATTTATTCTGCAAAAAAAGCGCATCATAAAATGGTAAAATCGCACCGCCGGGATAACCGAAAATCACGTCAACACCTTCATTAACCAAAGCTTTAACGATGATTTCTGCACCGGTTAGTTTATGAGTTTCTTTCAAGTTAGTCACAAAGTTAATTTAGGATTTAAGATTTAGGATTTAGGATTTAGGTTAAATTTGTGTAAATTGCAAATTACTCGGCCTTTCAGGCCTTACGTCATTTGTCATAAATCGTAAATATGCCTACTTTGATCAACATAGAAAAAATTCTAAAATCACTGCCGCACCGCTATCCGTTTCTTCTGGTGGATAAGGTAGTTTCTGTCGAACCAAATAAAAAAATCGTCGCGATAAAAAATGTGACCTTCAATGAGCCACATTTTTTAGGACATTTTCCAGATCACCCGATCATGCCGGGGGTTTTGATTATCGAAGCTATGGCGCAGGCTGGGGCATTGATGGTAACCGCCGCTCCCGATTTTAAAGCCGAAGATAAATTGGTTTATTTCATGTCAATTGACGGCGCCAAATTCAGAAAGCCGGTGGTTCCGGGCGATGTTTTGGAGCTTCATGTTGAAATCGTACAAAATCGCGGCAATGTGTGCAAGTTTGCGGCTATAGCAATGGTTGATGGTCAAAAAGTTTCTGAAGCAGAACTCTCGGCAATGATCGTCGATAAAGAAAAAAAATAACCATGATACCACAAACACACTCGAGCGCGATTATTTCTCCTAAAGCTAAAATTGGTTCCAACGTTGAAATCGGGGCATTTTGTGTGGTTGGTGATGATGTAAAAATCGGCGATGGCACGATTCTAAAATCACATGTCATTATCGAAGGCGATACGGAAATCGGCAAAAACAATGTGATTTTTCCTTTCACAACAATCGGTCTGCAACCACAGGATCTCAAGTTCTGCGGCGAAAAATCAAAAGTCATAATCGGCGATAACAACAAAATCCGCGAACATGCGACAATCCATCTTGGCACACAAGATGGCGCCATGGTTACTAAAATCGGCAGCAATTGTCTGCTCATGGTTGGCATTCACATCGCTCATGATTGCATCATCGGCGATCACGTCATCATGGCCAATAATGCCACCCTTGGAGGCCATGTTACAATTGGCGATTATGCTGTTATTGGCGGACTTTCAGCGATTCACCAATTTGTACGCATCGGCCAGGGCGCTATGATTGGCGGCATGTCCGGCGTTGAAAGCGATGTCATACCTTACGGAACAGTTATCGGTGAACGCGCATTTTTAGCCGGATTAAATCTGATCGGCATGAAGCGCCGCAACATTTCACGCGAAGAAATCCACGCTTTAAGAAATTTCTTCAAAAAACTTTTCGAAGAAAAAAACAGCAATTTCAGCGATCACGCCAATCAGCTCGCCAAAACATTTTCCACCAAATTGGTTCAGGAAGTGGCAGACTTCATTCAATCCAATTCTTCCCGCTCCTTCTGCCGACTAAAATCAACTACCAACTAAAAATGCGTGAAATCTGTCTCGACATAGAAACCACCGGTCTCGATCCCCGTGATGGTCATAAAATCATCGAGATTGCCTGCATTGAAATGGTTAACAAAATCAAAACCGGCAGAGTTTTTCATTCATACGTTAACCCCAGACGCGACATACCTTCTGAAGCTTTTGCCATTCACGGAATTTCCAGCGAATTTTTGCAGGATAAGCCGATTTTTGATCACATCGTTTACAAATTTCTTGATTTCATCAAAGGCGCACAGCTGGTCATTCACAATGCCGCATTTGACACCAAATTCATCAATCACGAGCTAAAAATCCTTAGACTTGAACCGCTTACACGTGAAAACATCACCGATTCGCTTTCAATCGCACGCCAGAAATTTCCAGGCGCACAGGCCTCACTTGATGCTCTGTGCAAAAGATTCAACATTGATCTATCGCACCGCACTAAACACGGCGCATTGCTTGATACTGAACTGCTTTGCGAAGTTTATATCGAATTGATGGGAGGCATGCAAACCGGATTTGGGTTTGGAGAAACGATAGGCCAAGTAAAAACTGAAACAAAAAACACAGAAAAAATCTCCATCACACGAAGTAGATCAACATTGCCAAGACGTGAATTCTCCATATCAAACAAAGAGCTGGAATTACACAAGGAATTCATTTTGCAAAATTTCAAATCCAATTTGTGGGGTTATTAATCACCAGAATTTTAGAGCAAGAAAGAAAAAATTTTTGGCTGTGGATTCCCGTCTTCTTTGGTTTCGGCGCAGTTTTTTATTTCTCCTATCCGCAAAATTTTTTATCAAAACTGCCGATTTTTATCGCGCTTTTTTGTTGTGCCGCAATCCTGTTTCGCAATCTGATTTGTGCTGCATGTTTGTGCTTTTTACTCGGCAGTTTTTACGGGATTTTTTATGAAAAATTTTTTCTCAATCACACTGAAATCAGCGGAAAAATTTATGCCGACATCACAGGAAAAGTCGTAGAAATAAAAAAATTTTACAATCCGGTAAACCATCTTAAAGGCTTGAATTTAGTGATTGCAGAACCTGTTTTATATCGGACAAAATTCGACAATAAAATCGTAAAAAAGAAAAAACCTAAAAAAATCTCTGATAAAAAAATCATCAAAGATTTTGTCAATTTGGAAAATTATCAGGAAGTTGATCGTAAATTTCTCGATTACGCCAAAAACTATCAGAATGTTGATTGGAATGATGATGGAAAATTTCCGAATCCACCGCAAAAAATTTCAATAAATCTGGTTAAAAATTCTGCGCCGATTGCAATCAATGATGAAATCGCTCTGCGCGCATTGTTACAACCGCCAAAGCCAAAAGATTTTCCCGAAGATTTCGATTTTGCACGCGATGCCAAAATGAAAAAAATCGGCGCTTACGGCTTTGCCATCGGCGAAGCAAAAATTTTACGGCAAGGAGAAATCTCCAATTTTGATCAATGGTTTTTAGCTTTGCGCGAAAAAATACGCGCCAGAATTTCAACAAGTTTAAAAGACGATGAAGCCGCAATTGCCACGGCTTTGCTGATTGGTGATCAATCACAAATTTCCAAAGAAACTCTGGCAAAAATCCGCAATTCCGGGTTGGCGCATCTTCTGTCAATTTCCGGTTTTCACCTATCTTTGGCCGGCGCAATTTTTTTTATCGCAACACGCTTTCTGCTATCGCGCAGTGAATATCTGGCATTGAATTTTGATCTTAAAAAGATCGCCTCCGTTATCGCAATTTTTGCTACTTATTTTTATCTTAAAATTGCCGGATCGCCATTGCCAGCACAGCGCGCATTTTTAATGGTTGTTTTGGTTTTATTAGCGCTTTTTCTTGATGAAAAAATCAACGCCAAGCGGGCGATAATGACAGCGGCATTTTTGTTGATTTTGTACAATCCGCTGGCGGTTTTTAGCATTAGTTTTCAGCTATCTTTTGCGGCAATTCTCACGCTTGGAGTTTTTTATCATCGCAAGCTTCGCCAAGCTCGCGGATTACGCTATTTTTCTGATATTGCACTTTTATCCATCGCAATCCAAATCGCCACTTTACCCTTTTTGATGCATAGCTTCCAAAGCCTTGCTCTATCTGGTTTCGTAAGCAATGTTTTCGCTATTCCCCTAGCCAGCTTTTTTGTCATGCCGCTTGGATTTTCTTCGTTTTTTTTCATGCCTTTCGGTCTGGAAAAATATGTGCTGCTTTTGATGAATGAGGGAATTTTGCTGCTTAAAAAAATTGCCGAGATCAGCAATTTCAACCTTACTACACCACAACTACCAAGCCATGGCCTTGTAATTGCAACTTTTGGATTTTTGCTTTTTTGCCTTGCTGAAAAAAAATCTGAAAAAAAATCTGAAAAAAAATCTGAAAAAAAATTGCATTTAGCCGGAATTGCAATTTTTTGCGCTTCATTTTTGACAATTTTTTTCATCAAAAAACCGGATATTATTTTTGAAAAAGATCAGAAATTTTTTGCCATTAATGATGGAAATGGCCATGTCGCAAATCAACTTTCTGAAAAATCTGAACCCTTGATTTACAAGGGCTCGTCGAGTTTAAAAATGGTAAGAAATGGGGATTTGCGACAGTCTCAAAATGGTTTGAGATTTTCAAAAAAATTAAGGCCTTCAAAACAGCGTCAACATTGGATGAACCACTTTGGTGAAAATTATTTCAAAACCATAAATTTCTGCGAAAAAGAAAAATGCATAATCGAAAAAAATAAAAAAATTCTGGTGCTTCTTAAGCGCAATAAAATTGCAGAAATTTGCAAAAATGATTTTGATATGATTGTGAATATGACTAGAAAATACGCACTTCCAGACTGTATTAAAAAAGAAAAAATCAAAATTGATAATTTTGATTTTCTGCAACACGGCACACAATTTTTATTTCTTGAAGACAAGAAATTTCAGACCAAAAAAATTCATCCCGGTCGTGAAACAAAGCGAGATGAAGAAGGAGATTTCGGGGATGATGCCAAGACCATCGATGGTGATTTTTAGGATGATCATACTCACGCCAAGCGTGGTAAAATAAACCACGAGATATTCAGCAAGGTGATTCGATTTGTGATGTGGCCCACTAAAGCTCCAATGCTTGTTGCAATTATAGGCAAAAATAATGCTCAAAACAAAAGAGCAAAGATTCGCCAGCATGTAATGCAGATGAAAAAACCGGAGACTGGCAAGAAATACGAAATAGCTGATGATGGTAGAAATGCCGCCGGTAATGAGAAAACGTTTAAGTTGAACAACGCTTTTAAGGCCAAGAAATCGGTAGAGTTTTGCTTTAAAGGATTGCATCAAACTGGTGACCCCAACGGGATTCGAACCCGTATTTCCACCGTGAAAGGGTGGCATCCTAACCATTAGATGATGGGGCCAAAAAATCGTAAATTGGAAGAAAAAAAGCGAGCGGCGCAAGATAGGAGCGGTTTGGCAAAAGGCAACTGAAATTACGGTTTGCTATTCTTAACGCTTAGAATCTTTTTTAACCCCATATTTTTTGACCGGTTTTTTCTTGCCAATCACAATACCGATTTTCCAAACTCCCCTTTCTAAAAACGCTTCGATTGTTTGGCGGTTGGCTTTGTTTAGCAAGTTAGAGTGGGAGATTTTACTGCTTTTGGAATATTCTAAAAGTGTGACTATTTTTTTTCCTTCCAGGTAGGCCAGTCTTTTGTGGTAGCTGTTAGTAAGCGCTTTGCTGACGATCTCTTCCATGATTTTAGTAGCGCCTTTTTTGTCGAATTCTTTGAAGGCATCGTAATATTTCTGGCGATCAATAAATTTGATATTCATTGGAACAAAGCCTTCGCGAATCAACAAATAATTATTAATGATGCGCCCGATGCGGCCATTACCATCGACAAATGGATGAATATGTTCGAAGGCGAGATGTAAGCGCGCAATACGTTTGGCAATATTTTTATGGTTGGATCCGTGATAACCGGCAATCGCGTCTTCAAGCAAAGTTACAATTTCTTTTGGGGATGGAGCTATGTGGTTGCCAACTTTCACATATTCATTATTTTTTCGAAATCTTCCGGCGATATTGTCGTCAATATTTGCGATTAACATTTTGTGCAAAGACAAAATTACTTCGAGCGTAAGCTCTTTTTCTTTAGCTTTTTTTTCGATATAATTAACAACCCGGGCAAGATTTTTTGCTTCGAAAATTTCACGATCAGTGATGTAGCGGTCTAGATCAATTTGAAGGAGAATCTTTTCAGTTTCTTCAAGTGAGAGTGTGCTATTTTCAATGGCGTTGGAGTTGTAGACTTGCTCAGAAATTTCAGTTTCTGATATTAATTTAAGCAAGGACTCTTTGCCGCTTGCAGCCTTGTAATATCTTTGGCGGAGAGTTGTTATTCTACTGAAACTATCACTATCTTTTGGCATGTTTTTCAGCTATTTGTTGATTTATCTTATTCACGTTATTTGGTAAATAACCGTGAAAATCAACCAAAATTTACTGGTTGTTCACGATTATTTCAGGATAATCGTGAACAGATATGATTAATTTCTTGTATACAGAATTGCATAACAACCACCTATTGAGCTTATCTCTACTGACAGGCCAAGCACTCTTCAAACTCCCTTTCCACCCCTTTTTGATTCTGGTTTGAAAATTCCATCTCGTGTTTTTCACCTTTATTGGAAACTTTGTCAGCACGCTGAATTGAGGTGGAGCGGCAGTAATACAAACTCTTCAGGCCTTTTTGCCAGGCACGAAAATGAATTTCATGGAGATATTTTTTTGAAACATTGCCGGGCACAAAAACATTCAGGCTTTGCGCTTGGCAAATGTATTCCTGACGTTCAGCGGCTAAATCAATAATCCATCTTTGATCAATTTCCTGTGCGGTTTTATAAACCAGTTTTTCATGCTCATCAAGAAAATCGAGATGTTGCACCGAGCCTTCATTTATCGTGATTGATGACCAAACATCTTCGGTGTTTTTACCTTTCGATTCGAGCAATTTTACCAGATTTTTATTACGCACATTGAAAGATCCGGTGAGAGTTTTTTGGGTGAAGGAATTAGCGGCGAAAGGCTCAATTCCGGGCGAAGAATTGCCGGCGATGATTGAAATCGAGGCAGTTGGCGCAATCGCTATCTTATTGGAAAATCTTTCTTCAACACCAGCTTCAGCAGCATCCGGACAAGCGCCGCGCTCTTTAGCCAAAATTTTGGAAGCTTTATCCACGCCATGTTTGATATGCTGGAAAATCTTTTTATTCCAAACTTTGGCCATTGCTGATTCCATCGGCACATTTTTGCCTTGCAGAAAAGAATGAAAACCCATGACGCCAAGCCCGACACTTCTTTCACGCATTGCCGAATATTTGGCTTTAGCCATGGAATCAGGCGCTTTGCTGATAAAATCCTGCAGCACATTATCGAGAAAACGCATCACATCCTCAAGAATTTGTGGGTGATCTTTCCATTCATCATAAAATTCGAGATTCAATGAAGACAGGCAACACACGGCGGTACGGTCTTTTTTCAGATGATCCTCGCCGGTTGGCAAAGTGATTTCGCTGCACAAATTTGAAGTTTTAACCTGAAGCCCAAGCTTTTTGTGATGATCGGGAATTGTGCGATTAACAGCATCGATGAAGAGAATGTAAGGCTCGCCGGTTTCAACACGCGCGGTTAAAAGTTTAGTCCAAAGAGTGCGCGCCTTGACATTTTCAACCACTTCATTGCTAAAAGGGCTGCGCAGGCCGAATTCTTCATCCTTCTCAACCGCTCTCATAAATTCATCAGTTATAACAACACCGTGATGCAAATTAAGCGAGCGCCGGTTTGGATCGCCACCGGTTGGTCTTCTCACATCAATAAATTCTTCAATTTCGGGATGATTAATCGGTAGATAAACTGCTGCCGAACCGCGGCGCAAGCTACCTTGCGATATTGCCAAAGTTTGTGAGTCCATCACCTTGATGAAGGGAATAATGCCGGAAGTTTTGCCATTGCCACGCACAGTTTCGCCAATCGAGCGCAGATTGCCCCAATAGCTGCCAATACCGCCGCCTTTTGATGCCAGCCAGACATTCTCGTTCCACAAGCCAACAATACCGGCAAGAGAATCGGAAACTTCGTTAAGAAAACAGGAAATCGGTAAGCCGCGATTTGTGCCACCATTGCTTAAAATCGGAGTTGCAGGCATGAACCATAAATTGGCAATGTAGCCGTAAAGACGATTGGCGTGATCATAATCGTCGGCGTAGTAAGCAGCAACACGAGCAAATAAATCCTGATAATTTTCTCCCGGCATCAGATAACGATCCTTCAAAACCGCCTTGCCAAAATTGCTCAATTTTTCATCTTTTTTTGCATCAACATCGACAGCAAATTTTTGTTTCGATTGAAGCTTCAGAGAAATTATTTTGGCAGAAATTTTTGATGTTTTTGACGTTGTTTTTTTAGCCATTTAATGAAGTCGAAGAAAGTTATTGAAAAGCAGCTTTGGACTATATCTAGTGGTTTTATGACGATCCTGCCTACTATATCTTGTTTTTAAAATTTTTTATTTTCGCAAAAATTATTTGTCTAGCGGGAATTTTTTGATTTAAGAGTTGGGATTCGGGATTTATGGCCATGTCGCAAATCAACTTTCTGAAAAATCTGAACCCTTGATTTACAAGGGCTCGTCGAGTTTAAAAATGGTGAGAAACGGGGATTTGCGACAGTCCCTTTATGATTTTTGCAACAAATAGCCGGAGTTGACTACATATGCAAAGCAGTGTGAAAATGGATGCCTTCACTAGCTGAAGAATTTAGTTTGGACGGATGGCCGAGAGGCTGAAGGCGTCGGTTTGCTAAACCGATATATGGTTGAAAAGCTATATCGGGGGTTCGAATCCCCCTCCGTCCGCCACGCCTTGCCAGCCCTACAGCAATAAGGCTTCAGACCACTTTTGATTTTTCATCGCTTTCCTACGAACTTTTCTCCGTTACGACCTCCGACCGCTCTAGCTATAGCTCAATCATATGTACCTTTTTAGTTCGCAATAAACCGCACAGGCAAAGGGGACTTTTGCGAACTTTTAATCGCTCAGAATTTGTTTTTAATTCCTGAGAAGCGGAAAAAATTGGAGATGTTTTTGCAGATAATCTTTGTGAAGCATTGATACTACTGTTCAAAATCCGGTTCACTTGAAACGGAGATTTGGAGATTATTTTTTGTGTGTCTCAACTTTTAATCTAGACCTTTTGTGGGCTGATTTCGCTTGTTGCTATAAGTTTTTGATCAACCTCAACCAAGAATCTTATGAATGATGAAAAATTACTGACGGCAAATACGGCTAATTCGATAGATGCATTATTATCGGTCGGTTGTGCGTGGCGGAATTCATGATATCCTTCCATTTGCTCAGCATAGCCTTTCATAATTGATACCACCATCTTTTCAGAATGCTTATTGCTCGAAATTGCCTTATTAGCATTTTTTGTTAAAAGATCACGACACAACTTCTCATTCAGTTTATCATAATCCGTCATCAATTTTACCAAAGATTCAGCGGCATAAAAAATATCTCGAATTGCATAATCATATTGAGGTTTTAACAAACTCTTGTGAGCCTGTTCAAAATGATTTAGAACTGCTTTATAGCGTGGATCCTCGAGAGATTTTAGCGTTGATGAACGATTTTTCTCAAACTCTTCATCTGGAGAAAGATGAACAACGCCATTATCATCTATTTGATAAAAAACATTTTCTTCCCTAAAAATGCGGTTTGTGACAACCAGTAATTTTTCTATTTCTTTCTTACCGCCAAATCCGTTCTTTACTGCCTTAGCTTTGATATATTTTGCAATCATGCTTGGCATATCCAATAAGTCGCGCAGCTCGCAATTCTCAAAAAATTCATCGAATGGGTAGTAATAGTTCATCGTGCCACACTGAGCTATATCTTGCCCCAATTCTCTATGGATTATATCATTCATCATGTGTCGATCGTTGGTCGGACATAAATCGTCAAATAATTTATACAATCTTCGGCGCATTCTGACGCCATCATTGCTGGGCTTGCCGCGCTCTAGGTATATTTGTGAAAATCTCGTCATAATTAAAAAGTAATCAGTTTAGTAATTTCTCAAAATCAAATTGATTTACTAAATATAACAGCTTGATTTTATATTAAAAGTGCTCAATTTATGCTTTTAACCTAATTAAAGCATTTTTAATATAGTTTTTATGATAAGCAAAGTAAGAAGTTCAGAGAGTAGAGAAAAAATAGCTCAATTACTTCGAAGCTCTGGTCCAGTATTTTCCGTAGAGCACTGTGCTTCAGTTTTAAAAATGGGAAGAAATGCGGCTGCAAGACAATTAGCTGAGTGGGCTGAGCAAGGATGGTTAAAAAGAATTAAGCGCGGATTTTATGCTCCGATTCCGATGGACACGGTTTCAAGTGAGCAAGTTTTAGAAGATGTTTGGGTTGTTGTTCCGACTCTCTTTTCACCAGCTTATGTTGGCGGATGGTCTGCTGCTGAACATTGGGGATTTACTGAGCAAATTTTTAGTTCGATTTGTATTTTGACTAGCAAGCCGATCAAAAATCGAAATGAAATAATTCAGAGCCAAACTTTTTCCTTAAAGAAAACCAAAGAAGAAAATTTTTTTGGATTAAAAGTTTTGTGGAGAGGATCGGTAAAAATTAACATTTCAGATCCACATCGAACAATCGCTGATATACTTAATGATCCGAATCTTGGTGGCGGAATTTCTCATGCAGAAAAATGCTTGCTCAGCTATTTAGAATCAGAACATTTTAATCAGGAGCTACTGCTCTCTTACCTAAAAAAACTTGGCAACAAAACAGCTTTCAAACGTCTTGGATTTTTGTTGGAAGGTTTCAATGCAGAAAAATATTCAAGCATCGTTAAGGTCTGCGAGAAAAATATTTCGAAAGGAAATTCAAAGTTAGATAACGAATATAAAGATTTAAAAATTTCCACAAAATGGAAATTACTAATACCACAAAATTGGAGTCACCACCATGATTGATAAAAGAGAGATCTTAGAAAAAGCCGGAGAATTATCTCTGGAACCGAAAGTAATTGAAAAAGATTATGTTCTGGGATGGCTACTGGCAGGCATTTCTAGCCACAAAGACTTAAAAGATAAATGGCTGTTCAAAGGCGGAACGTGTTTGAAGAAATGCTTTTTTGAAACTTATAGATTTTCCGAAGATCTTGATTTCACATTGCTTGATCCAGCCCATCTAAATGAAGAGTTCCTCAAAAAAACTTTTTCTGAAATTGCGCAGTGGGTTTATAACAACTCTGGCATTGATGTTGCAGCCGATGGCAAATTCTCACCAATCAAAATCGAGATTTATAAAAACTTAAGAGACAACGATTCTTGTAAGGGAAATATTTATTACCGCGGTCCAATGACTGTTGGCCAAGGTGGCTCCGCTCCTACAATTAAATTAGATTTAACTATTGATGAAAAAGTTGTTTTAGAGCCAGTCAGGATGCAGATAGATCACATCTATTCTGACAAAGATAAAAAATTATTTTCCGCTCTTTGTTATCACTACATTGATCTTTTTGCAGAAAAAACTCGAGCTTTAGATGAAAGAAAACGGCCTGGTGCAAGGGATCTTTACGATGTGGTCAACATGTACCGTCACGGCATCGAAGTTGATTTAGAAAAATTAAATACTTCCATCAAAGAAAAATGCGGTTTTAAAGGCATCGCCGTTCCAAGCATGGAAACACTTGATCCGAAGCAAGAAGAATTCAGGGTTCAATGGGATAGCCAACTTAAACATCAGCTACAAATATTACCCCCGTTTGAAAGCTATTGGAACGAATTACCAATATTTTTTAATTGGCTTGCCGGTCATTTAAATAAAAAACCATTACCAGTTTTGAGAATTGGCAAAGATGAAGGAAGTAGAAATTCTATTTTTGAAAGTAGATTAAAAGTTGTGCAGAATATCAGATTTGCTGCTGCGAGTCATTTGTGTATTAATCTCGATTACCAAAATGAAAAAAGAGAACATAAGCAATACATCCTAGAACCATACTCATTCAGGACTACTTCTGAAAATAAAATTCTACTCTACGCAATTCATGAAGGTAAGCCAAAAGCATTTCGTATTGACCGTATGATTGGCGCCACAGTTACAAGCAATGTCTTTATGCCTAAGTATGAAATAGAAATTGTTGAAGATGGCGGTATTAATGCACCGAAGATTAGTAGCCGACCCGTGGTTTTCTCATCTAGAAATTACTTAGGTAGAACAAGAAAATAAAATCTGAAGAAATAACATTTTTATAAATCATATGGGCAAAATTATCTTAATAATAATCTCGGTCTTTATTCTCTATAAGTGTACCGGAGGCGGTCTTGGAACAGCAAAAGTTTTTGGTCCACCGGACGAATTGCCATTGTCACGTTATGAAGATGTGTATGTAAATGTTTGGTTTCGATTTCCCGATGGTGACAAAGATTATAATTTAGGCAGAACAAAAGGCGCAGCCTCGTGCGGAAGTATTGCATATGATTATGCTGCATCGAAAGAATTGGGAAATAATTCTGGATGGTCTTATGTCTGTTGTACCGAAGAAGGCGGAAGTGAGTGTTATAGAAAAATTAGGTAAATTTCGAAAACGCTATAATTTTCGAAATTTCTTCGAAAATTAGGTATATCTAAAATGACCAATAGTAGCAAGGTTTTAGACCGCATTGGAGATACTAATACTAAAGGTTCGCAAAAGGGTATATTGCCTATCAAGATTTATACTGCGAACTTTTTGGTACATTTGAAATAGTCTTCAAACCCTTGAAAATACTAGCTTCGCAAAAACGGAGAAAAGTTCGCAATTGGGGTCATTCGCCCCGCCAACATCTATTGCAAACCGAATCACTCATAATATTGATATGCACGAAAATCACGCTCATCATAAAGATTGTTGCCACACCAACGCCCCCGTTGTGCTGCAAGATACAAAACAACTGAACGCGATTTACACTTGCCCGATGCACCCGCAAATCAGGCAAGATAAGCCGGGAAATTGCCCGATATGTGGCATGGCTTTGGAAGCTGAAGTTACGGCAAGTGATGATGGTTTTGATGAAGAATTATCTGATTTTAAAAAGAGGTTTTTGGTCGCATTAATTCTAACATTGCCGATTTTTGCCATGGAAATGGGTGGGCATTTTTTTGACTTCAGCACAATTTTATCCGCCAAAACTTCGCAGATGATTCAATTGGTCTTATCGAGTTTCGTTGTGTTCTGGAGTGGCTTTCCTTTCTTTAAAAAAGCTGCTGATTCTTTAAAGAATCGTTCATCAAACATGTTCACTTTAATTGCGCTTGGAACAGGTGTAGCATGGGTCTACAGCTTTGTTGCAGTTTTATTTCCAACTACCTTTCCGCAAGAATTTTTTACTCATGAAGGCATCATTGCTGTTTATTTTGAAGCGTCATCGGTGATTATTGTTTTGGTTTTACTTGGTCAGATTCTCGAAATTAAGGCGCGCAAAAATACTTCTAATGCGATTCAGGCTTTAATAAAACTTACTCCGACAATTGCTCACCGCCTCACAAAAAATGGTGAAGAAGAAATTGACATTGAGCAAATTCAGGTTGGCGATCTATTGCACGTCCGTCCTGGTGAAAAAATTCCTGCTGATGGTGAGATTGTGGAAGGTGTCAGCAATATTGATGAATCAATGATTACCGGTGAATCAATGCCAGTAAAAAAGCAGATCGGTGATAAGATTATTGGCGCAACCATCAATCAAGATGGTTCTTTCGTGATGAAGGTTTTGCAAATGGGTGAAGATTCGATGCTAAGTAAAATCATCAAAATGGTTTCTGAAGCCAAACGTAGTCAAACCAAAATTCAAAAATTAGCTGATCAGATTTCGTCATGGTTTGTGCCGCTTGTTATCGGAATTTCTATTCTGACATTTTTTGTCTGGACGGTTTTCTTTGGTGATTCAATTCGTGGATTAATTTCTGCGGTTGCGGTTCTGATTATCGCTTGTCCTTGTGCGCTTGGGCTTGCAACGCCAATGTCGATCATCGTTGCACTTGGTAAGGGCGCATCAAATGGAGTGCTGATAAAGAATGCTGAGAGCCTTGAGCGTATGGAAAAAGTTGATGTGATCGTGGTTGATAAAACTGGAACGCTCACAGAAGGAAAACCGCATCTAACTAAAATAATTCCAGCTAAAAACTTTTCTGAAACAGAAGTTTTAACGCTTGCCGCAAGTATAGAAAATCAAAGCGAACATCCACTGGCCAAAGCAATTACAAATGCTGCTAAAGAGCGTCAAATAAACCTACAAGAAGTGAGAAATTTTATTACTCCGATTGGTAAAGGTGTCAGTGGTGAAGTTGAAAATAAAAAAATCCTAATCGGCAATTCCAGATTTTTAGAAGAAAATAAAGGCCCCGTCGCAAATCAACTTTCTGAAAAATCTGAACCCTTGATTTACAATGGCTTGTCGAGTTTAAAAATGGTAAGAAATGGGGATTTGCGACAGTCCCATAAAGTGAGTTGCGAAGAATTAAAACCACAAGCTGATGAGTTAAAAGCAGAAGGCGCAACAGTGATTTTTATGGCAGTTGATCAAAAATTATCTGCCATTTTTGCAATTGAAGATGCCATTAAGCCATCAAGTTTTGATGCGGTTAAAACACTCCAGAATCTTGGCCTGAGAATAGTGATGCTCACCGGCGATAACAAAAAAACCGCTGAGAAAGTAGCAAAAAAATTGGGAATCAGCGAAATCTTTGCCGAAGTTTTGCCGGAGGATAAAAGCAAAATTATTTCCGAATTCAAATCAAAAAGAAGTATCGTGGCAATGGTCGGAGATGGCATTAATGATGCTCCAGCTTTGGCAATGGCTGATATTGGAATTGCAGTTGCCAATGGAACTGATGTGGCAATTGAAAGCGCTGGAATTGTTTTACTTCAAGGTGATTTAGCCAAGTTGGTCAAAGCTCATAAGCTTTCAAAAAAGACTATGCGTAACATCAAAGAAAATCTGTTTTTTGCTTTTGGTTACAACGCACTTGGCATTCCTTTAGCTGCTGGTTTATTTGGGTTTCATTTGAGTCCGATCTTCGCTGCGGCGGCAATGTCGCTCAGCTCAGTTTCAGTAATCGCTAATTCTTTACGCTTAAAAACAATTAAAATTTAAATAACCCCAATAACGCTTAAGAAACCCAGATTCAAATTTACAGACTCTAAGCTAAATCACAAATCTCACCACACTGTCACCCCGCACTTGTTGCGGGGTCCATCTCGTCAAAGACTTGATTTTATTGGTTGCGACCAAATGGACCCCGCAACAAGTGCGGGGTGACAGTGTGGTGGAGTTTATTGGTTTTACTTAGAGTTTGTAGACTTAAGCCATAATTCCTTAAGCGTTATTGGGGTTAAATATGCAAAAAATTCTTCTCAGAACCTGTCCTGAATCTTTTTTAACCCCAGATTTTAGCATGTTTTTAGCGCTTTTTTGATAAAATTAACCCCA
>Ga0155344_130_pt2 | contig 50661 bp, 56 predicted proteins | sample RifCSPhighO2_02_FD_106312 | JGI IMG/M metagenome (GOLD analysis project Ga0155344, IMG submission 106312) | Alphaproteobacteria bacterium RIFCSPHIGHO2_02_FULL_40_34 | reverse complement strand
ACTCTAATTTAAAGTTTGTCTCCACAAATCCTCCGGCGCTCCGCGCCACCTCCTTTTTCAAAGGAGGTTTTTAAAGTAAGACAAGCATAAGCCGGATTTTGTTCTCGATTTCTCGAGTGACGATCATTCATCTAGGATCAGCGTCGCCGCTGACCTCAAGCAGTCTACCCGAATAACGATGCAGGAGCGCATCCGGTTTTGCAACCTGCTATTCCTATTTGACCTTGCTCCAGATAGGGTTTTTCCAAATGCATGTTGCCATGCAAGTTGGTGAGCTTTTACCTCGCCTTTTCACCCTTACCAATTTCTTGGCGGTATATTTTCTGTGACACTTTCCCTCAGAAATCCTATAGATTCAGATTTCGTGGCCAGCCGTTAGCTGGTATCATTCTCCCGAGGAGTCCGGACTTTCCTCTGATTTTCAAGAGTTTGCACCCTAAAACCAGCGATCATCTGCTTGCCTTACAAGATCAAAAAATTAAGTTGCGCCGCCCCAAAAGCAATTACGAATTATGAAAACCGCCCTCTCCGGAATTCAGCCTACCGGAAATTTACATCTCGGAAATTATCTTGGCGCGATTCGCAACTGGATTTGTTTGCAGCAAACCCATCGCTGTATTTTTGGAGTGATGAATCTGCATGCAATTACCGCATTGCAAGATCCAAAAGAGTTGGAAAAAAATGTTCTCGAAACAGTAGCGCTTTATCTTGCTTGTGGTCTTGATCCAAAAAAATCGACAATTTTTGTGCAAAGTCATGTGCCGGAGCATGCTGAATTAGCATGGGTTCTTGGCACTTTAACACCGCTTGGATGGTTAAATCGCATGACGCAATTCAAAGAAAAATCCGTAGAAAATGAAAATCTTGGTCTTTACGCCTATCCAGTTTTGATGGCTTCTGACATTTTGCTTTATCATGCTGATTTAATTCCGGTTGGTGAAGATCAAAAACAGCATCTCGAACTCACTCGTGATATTGCCGGCGCTTTTAACCGCCGCTTCGGAGTTGAATATTTTAAATTGCCGGAACCAATGATTTTAAAGGATTTGAAGCGCATTATGTCGTTGCAGGACGGTACAAAAAAAATGAGCAAATCTGATGATTCCGATCTGTCGCGCATCAATCTTTGCGATTCTCCGGAGGAAATCGTAAAAAAAATTAAAAAGGCCAAAACCGATTCACAAAACGTCATTGCCTATGACCAATCGCGTCCCGAGATTTTTAATCTGCTTAACATTTTTGCCGCTGTATCAAGCAAATCTGCTGAGCAATTGGCAAAAGAATATGAAACTTCCGGCTATGGAAAATTCAAATCGGATTTGGCTGATAGTTTAGTTGAAAAATTGCGTCCAATTCAGGAAAATTTTTGGCGATTTCTCGAAGAAAAATCCCATTTGCGACATGTTTTGGATGAAGGTTGTAAGGCTGCGCGTGTCATTGCACAAAAAACCAGAAAAGAAGTTTTTGAAATTGTTGGTTTGAACTAAATGCACGAAATTCCATCGAATCTCGAAGAAGAAATTTTGCGCTTAAAACGCGAACAAAATGCAGTGATTCTGGCGCATTTTTATCAGGATGCAGAAATTCAGGATATTGCTGATTTTGTTGGCGATTCGCTTGATTTGTCGCGTAAGGCCGCTTCAACCAATGCTGATGTTATTGTGTTTTGCGGCGTAAAATTCATGGCAGAAGTGGCAAAAATTCTTTCGCCGGCAAAAAAAGTTTTAATTCCGGATTTTAAAGCCGGTTGCTCGCTGGAAGATTCATGCCAGCCTAAAGATTTTTCTGAATTTAGAGAAAAACATCCAAATGCAATTGTCATCACCTACATCAATTGCTCCGCTGAAATCAAAGCTTTGTCGGACATCATCGTCACCTCTTCCAATGCTAAAAAAATCATCGAACAAATTCCTGCTGATCGCGAAATAATTTTTGCACCGGACCAACATCTCGGCCGCTATCTCGAAAAAGTCACCGGCCGCAAAATGATTTTGTGGCATGGCTCTTGCGTCGTGCATGAGCAATATAGCGAAAAAGAGTTGGTGAAATTGATGATGCAACATCCGCAGGCAAAGATTATCGCCCATCCCGAATGCCCGCAAAATCTGCTTTCATACGCCTCGCATATTGGCTCAACCTCATCGCTTTTAAAATTTGTTGAACAAAATCAGGGCGGTGAATTCATTGTTTTAACTGAGCTGCACATCATCCATCAAATGCAGAAAAAAAACCAATCAGCGAAATTTTATGATTGTCCATCGCTCGACAAGGCCGGATGCACTTTGTGCAACTCTTGTCCATACATGCAGCTCAATAGTTTGGAGAAGATTTATCTGGTGATGAAATATGGCAAATCTGATTTTGGCGGGGAGTTGAACATGTTGGAAGATTTAAGAATTAAAGCCGAAGCGCCTTTGCGCCGGATGTTTGAGATGTCGTGATTTTCGTGCTTAGTGGGTAAAATTATCGCGTGATTATTCTTCCCCAACCATCTCAAATCCAGCCAATTCTTCGCAGTATTTCTTTAGCCCATCGACAAATTCGGCGACTCTTTTTCCCGCATCCGTCTGGCAGGAAAAAATATATTTTTGACGCAATTTTGTGAGTTCGAATTTGTCATATAAATTGGCTTTGGAATTGATTTTTTGAGTGCGTGCCAGTTTTTCTTTTTTCTTCTCTTCTTCGGATTTTTCTGGTTCAGATGTGAATAATGTGCCATCAAGACCAATCGCAGCAAGGCTTTGCTGGTTGTAATAGGCAGATCTGCTGTTCATTTTTTCGATATCCTGTTTGCTGCTGTCTTCTTTTAGCATTTCGTCCGGAAAGCGGAGATAAGCTCCTTTTTGGCAGGCGATTTTTTCCTCGCCTTCTTTTTTGAATTTTTTGCGATCAATTTCGCTGATACACTGGCGCGATTTATCCTGTGCCTGTGCGCATTTTTTAAAATTGATGCCGTAGAGATTGTATTGCACGCAGGTTGGATATTTTTCTTTCATTTCGTTGTAGAGTTTGATTGCGGCGTCAACCCGACTGTCAATCACAAATCCGATGTTGTATGAGTGATTCTGGTATTTGAGATAATCCAAATTGCCATATGGCAGAATTAGCTGCTGATCTTCAATCAATGCTTTACGGCAGGAAAAATATTCATCAGCTTTGGCCTGGTCTTCGGTTTCAACCACAAATCCCATAACCAGACATTGTTTATGTTGGCGGTTATCCATCTTTCTGTTTTCAATCGTAATCATTGGCTCGGAAACCTGGGCAATTTTGAGTGATATTTTGGTAATCAGATCATTGATTTCGAGATTGCGTCTGTTTTGTTCAGCGGTGATTGGATTGACGCTTAAACGATATTTGGCAAAAGAAAATCTGCAGCGCCAGTAAGGCTTGCTTTGCAAATTGTTTTTGGTGTTAAAGGCAAGTTTCAGATCAACACAAAATTTGTGATCCTGTTTTTCTAAAGTCTGAATGTGAGGAATGTAGGAGAGGATGTATGGATCCTGGGCTTTGGTACAGGAGAGAAGAATTAAAAACGCGATTAAAAATTTCTTTTGCATTGAAAATTTTTTGTGAGGAAATGCAAAAACTTTTGTGAAATCAAAATCATTTTTCAACATGCATCTCATTGTAGGTCTCGGAAATATCGGACGCGAATATGAAAAGACACGTCATAATTTCGGTTTTTTGCTGCTTGACAGAATAATTGATGATCATGCCTTAAAATTGCAGGGAAAGAAATTTAAAAGCGAAGTTTTTTCTGGGGAAATAGATGGAAAAAAGATTATCGCTTTAAAGCCACATACTTTCATGAATCTTTCCGGTGTTGCGGTTTCTGAGGCAAAAAATTTTTACAAAATTGAAAACAAAAACATTGTTGTTTTGCATGATGACATTGATCTGATTTTAGGAAGGATAAAGCTGAAAAACGGCGGCGGACATGCCGGTCATAATGGTTTGAAATCTTTAGATGAAGCTATCGGAAAAAATTACATGCGCTTGCGCCTTGGCGTAGGGCGTCCGGAGAATAAAAATTCTGAAATTTCGGATTATGTTTTGAAAAAATTTTCTAAAGAAGAACTTGTTTTGGTTGAGGAAATCAACGCCAAAATTTCCAAGTTATTTCCAAAAATTCTTACGGGAAAAACTGATGAATTCTTGAATAAAATTAACCTCTAATCCTGTAAAAGCTTTTTGTAAGCAGTTTCATCCATAGCGTCATCAAGATCAGATTTGTTGCTAATTTTGACTTTGGCAATCCAGCCATTCTCGTAAGTTGAATTGTTAATTAATTCAGGTTGTGAGGTTAGGGCGTCATTAATTGCAACAACTTCTCCGGCAACGGGAATGTAAACATCGCTTGCCGATTTTGATGATTCAACAACGGCGAAAGCATCATGTTTGTTGTAGCTATTGCTGATTTTTGGCAATTCGACATAAACCAGTTCTCCCAATGCATCAGCGGCATATTTGGTGATGCCAATTATAGCAACATCGCCTTCAATTTTTATCCATTCATGATCTTTTGTGAATTTCATTTTTCTCCATTTTTTATTTTTTTACTGATTTGGTTTTAGCTTCAACAAAAACAGGTGAAGTTAAAATAGCAGGTATTTCGCGATCACGAACAATCGCAGAAACTTGATCTCCAAGCTTGGCCAGTGAGGTGTCAAAATATCCCTGACCGATTGAAATTTTTAAATTTGGTGAAAATCCGCCACTTGAAAGCACGCCGATTTTTTTACCGTCTTTGCGGATTTCAGTGCCTTCGCGCGCAATGCCGCGTTCAAGAAGTTTTACTCCGATTCTTTTGCGTTTTGTGCCTTCGGTTTTTTCTTTTAGAATGCGTGTCGCACCGATGAAATTCGTGTTGGTTTTGCTTACTACCCATCCCAAAGAGGCTTCGATTGGAGAAGTTGTATCATCGAGATCATGACCATAAAGCGGATATCCCATTTCAAGGCGCAAAGAGTCACGCGCGCCGAGGCCAACTGGTTTGACCTCTGATTGTGCTGATAAATCGAGCCAAAATTTTGCTGCAGAAGAATTTTTTATTGAAACTTCAAAACCATCTTCACCGGTATAGCCAGTGCGACTGATGAAAACTTCTTCGCCGCTTTTTAATTTGTAAAAACCGATATTCATGTAGGGCAAAGAGGCTAAATTTTTGTCTGCCAAAAATCTGTTCAAAACTTCTTCTGCCTTGCCGCCCTGAAGTGCGATTAGCGAGCGATTGACCAGTTCTTCAAATTTTATTTCAGGTGGCAGGTTTTTGCGAATCCAGGCCGAATCCTTTTCTTTGCAGGCCGCATTGAGTACGATAAAAAATTTTGTATCGGTTAGTTTGGTGATGATGAGATCATCAATAATTCCACCTTCCGGATTGGTTAAAACTGTATATTTGGCTAGATTCGGTGTGCTTAGTGCAAAATCGGTTGGGGTGATGTGTGATAAAAATTTTGCCACATCATTTCCCTCGATGAAAAATTGTCCCATGTGGGAAACGTCAAAAATTCCGACATTGCCTGCGCGCGTCCATTCATGCTCTTTCAGCATGCCGTCGGCATATTGTACCGGCATGTCATAGCCGGCAAATTCTACCATTTTGCCGCCTTGGGCGCGATGAGTTTCGTTTAAAGCTGTTTTTTTCATGTTTGATTTTACTGAACTGGAGGAACTGCGGGAGCTGATTTGTTTTGTTCTTCAATCACTTTTTCCAATTCGCTGGCGGTTTTTTTATTGCTGGCGTTGGAAAGTGAAGCAAGGATCAGACAATTAAGCATAAAAATTGCGATTAGAAACATGGTGGTTTTGCTTAAAACATTGGCAGTTGCACGGCTGGACATGATTGAATTCATACCGCCAGATCCGCCTCCGATGCCACTTAAGGAATCGCCGTCAGATTTTTGCAGCAAAACCAGCAAGACCAAAACCACGGCAATAATTACCTGTAAAATCAGTAGAAATAGCTGGAAGTTTTCCATGTTTGAAATTTGATTCTAGAAGAAGTCGCGGCAACATAAAAACCAAAACTTATCTGACAAGAAATTTCATGCTAGAAAATGTAAAAATTTCGCACGGATTGGCTCGCAGAGCCAGTTGGCTGATTTCTGATCTTGGCTTTGTGTTGCAAAAAGCGCTTTTCGTTACTGATGAGACGATATGGAGAAATTGTAGAAATTTTTTTCCGCAGAAATTTGACAATTTTTTGCTGTTAAAAAAGCCAAAAGCTGATGAAAAAAATCTCAAAAAAATTTCCGTGGCGCTAAAAAATTGCGATTTGATTGTTGGTCTCGGAAGCGGCACCATCAATGATTTATGCAAATTTACCTCATCGCAGAAAAATGTTCCCTATGTCATTTTTGCATCAGCTTCTTCGATGAATGGCTATCTCTCAAAAAATGCCTCAATTACCATTAGCGGACATAAAAAAACTTTGCCGGCAACTTTGCCGTTAAAAGTTTTTTGCGATCTGGAAATTTTATCGCAAGCGCCAATTGAGCTTACAAAAGCTGGCATTGGCGACAGTCTATGTTTTTATTCATGCTGGTTCGATTGGTATCTTTCGCACAAAATTCTTGGCACAAAATTTGACAAAAAACCTTTCACAATTTTGCAGCCGAAAATGGAATTTTTTGTTAAGAATTATAAAAAATTTGTGCTGCGAGATGAAAAGTTTTTAAAAATTCTCATCGAAATTCTTCTGCTTTCCGGTCAGGGAATGACAAGGGCTGGTGGCTCTTATCCAGCTAGTCAATCAGAACATATGATTGCTCATAGCATCGAAATGAAATATCCAAAAAAATCCGCAAAAATTCTGCATGGACAAATTATTGCAGTGACGAGTTTGATGTCGGCAAGGTTGCAGGAAAAAATATTGAAAGGCCCCGTCGCAAATCAACTTTCTGAAAAGTCTGAACCCTTGATTTACAAGGACTCGTCGAGTTTAAAAATGGTAAGAAATGGGGATTTGCGACAGAACCTGAAAGGAGTTTGCGAAGCTGGACCCCGTCATGAAGACGGGGTGACATTGTGTGAACAGCAAATCCTAAACCTGTCACCCCGTCTTCATGACGGGGTCCAGCTCAAAAAACTTGAAACTTTCTTCGGTAAAAAAATCGCCGCTGAATGTAAAAAAGAATATGAACAAAAACTAAAAAACCTCACGTCAGCCAAAAAAATGAATACTGCATTTCAAGAAGAAATAAAAAAAATTCACTGCGACGAAAAAAAATTAAAAGCAATTTTTTCTCATTTCAAAATCAAAATTTCTGCAAAATCGTTAGGGCTGTCAGGCAAGGAATATCAAGATTGCATCGCTTATGCAAAATTCACCAGAAACCGTTTTACCTGTCTGGATTATTTTTATTGACTTTACGTACAAAAAATCTGTACAAGACAGGCTCAATTAATTTTTTAAGCTATGTCAAGAGAAGTAAGCTATTCCGAGGCCAGAGACAATTTTAAATCCTGCCTGGATTATGTCGTCAATAACAGTGATATTATCACCATTACCAGAAGAAATGGCGATGATGTTGTCATGATGTCGCGCCATGATTATGAATCGTTGGAGGAAACTTTATATCTGCTTTCAAGTCCAAAAAACCGCAAGCATTTGCTTGATGCGATTAAGAATCAGGGAAAAGGAGCTGTTACGTTTAAATCAAGAAAAGAAATAGAAAAATTTTTCTCTAAATCATGAAGCGTTTAATCACCATAGAAAAAAAGGCTCAGAAGGATATGGCCTATTTTGAAAGAAAAGATCGCGTTGTTTTCAATAAAATTTTGGATTTGTTTGATGATATAATGTCGCATCCATTTGAAGGAATTGGTAAGCCAGAGCCATTAAAATTTGAACTATCAGGTTTTTGGTCGCGAAGAATAAATAAGAAACACCGATTGGTCTACAAAGTAGTTGGGACGAGATCAGAATTTTAAGCTGCCGCTATCATTACGCGCAATAAACTATTCATAAATCACATATCCCAAATTGCGCACTGTTTGCAAATAATGCGGTTGTTTGGGATTGGTTTCGATTTTTCTGCGTAGGCGAGTGATTTGCACATCAATTGATCTGTCATCAATATTGCCGCACAATGAAGAGAGCTTTTCGCGGCTGATGGGCTGGCCTTTTTCCTGGCATAAAATGCTTAAAATTTTTGCTTCAGAATCAGTGATATGAATGAAATTTTCACCTTTCTTGAGGCGAGATTCTTTGAAGTTGAAAGTGAAATCGCCAAAGTGACAGATATCTTGTTTGACTTTGATTGGTGTGATGCGTTTTAAAATATTGTTGATGCGCAGCAGTAATTCCTTGGGCTCAAATGGTTTTTGTAAATAGTCATCAGCGCCGGCTTCAAGACCTTTAATGCGATCATCAAATTCACCACGAGCAGTGAGCATAATCACCGGAATATGCGAGGTTTGGCGAAGTGTTGCTGTAAAATCGATGCCGTTTTCACTCGGCATCATCACATCAACTATCAGCAGATCAAAATTATTTTGAGTCATCAATTGGCGTGCTTCCATAGTGTCTTTGGCGAGCAAAACATTAAAACCATTTTCGTCGAGAAATCGTCCAAGCAATGTGCGTAAACGAGTGTCATCATCAATTACAAGAAGGTGATATTTATGCATTGCTCTTAGCTATTTCGTCGAGCTTTTTTAGTTTGGTTAGGAGTCTTTCAAGGTTATCCAAACGCACCATGCATGGACCATCAGATGGCGCGTTATCTGGATCCTGATGTGTTTCCATGAAGATTGCGGCAACGCCAACCGCAATTGCTGCACATGAGAGAGTTTCAACAAATTCACGCTGGCCGCCGCTGGCACCGCCCAAACCCCCCGGTTGTTGTACGGAATGTGTGGCGTCAAAAACAATAGGACATCCGGTTTTAGCCATGATTGGCAGGCTTCTCATATCGGAAATCAGCGTGTTATAGCCAAAGCTGACACCACGCTCGGTGAGCATGACATTTTGCTTGCCGAAATGATCCATTTTTTTGACGATATTTGTTGCATCCCAAGGCGCTAAAAATTGCCCCTTTTTGATGTTGATGACTTTTGTAGTTTTTGCCGCGGCCTCAAGCAAATCGGTTTGGCGGCACAGAAATGCCGGGATTTGCAAAATGTCAACCTCATCATGTTTTGCAAGAATCTGACATTGTTCTTCATTGTGAATGTCGGTTAAAATCGGGCAGCCAAATTGTTTTTTGATTTCAGCAAAAATTGGCAAAGTTTTTGCAATACCAGTACCACGTTTGCCTTCAACGCTAGATCTGTTGGCTTTGTCGAAAGATGATTTGTAAATAAAATTAATGCCAAGTTTATCGCAAATTTTTTTGATATTGCCCGCCATCATCAGTGAGTGATCAAGCGATTCGGTCTGGCATGGACCAGCAATTAGAGTGAATGGCAAATTGTTGGCAATTTTGAAATTTTTAATCTGAATTGTGCGCATTCCAAAAATTTAAGATTTAAGATTTAGGATTTAGATATTTAATCGATTGTTCTTAAAATTTTGTGTCCAGAAAAAACAGATCCTGAAACAAGTTCAGGATGACAATTAGGGAAAGATGGTTCCAAAACATGTCATCCTGAACTTGTTTCAGGATCTGTTTTTAGAGACACAATATTTTTGATAACAACCATTTAATCAGTGTGACAGGTTCTAAAACTTAAATCTTAAATCTTAAATCCTAAATGTTCTCAAAACCGTTCAGCTTCGTTTTGGTCTATGTGGTGACCGTTTTTAATGTGGCGGTGCTGGCCTCGCCTGTTGTTGCTGCATTGATGCCATTCATTACTTTTCATGATAATGTGATTGGCATGGATTATGGCACTTATCAAAATCTGTGTTTTGGTCTCTTCCTCGCTTTGTTTGTCGTTAGTTTTTTGATGCTGGTTTATTTTATCCTCGATTTTCTTTTTGGTTTTTCGGTGAGATCGTCCCTGAAAGGTTGCACGCGTTATGAAAAAATTAAGGATTATGATTTTTTAACCGATCTTTTTGATCAGGTAAAAAATAAATTTAGTGAGAAATCAGTAAGGCTTTACATCAAAGATTCTGACGAAATCAATGCCTTTGCCATTAGCAGTCTCGGTAGCCGCGCCATTGTTTTAACGCGCGGTATCATCAATCATTATCTGGTTGAATGCGAAGATCCAAAAATGTTTTTATATGCTTTGCGCAGCATCATCGGCCATGAAATGTCGCATCTGATCAATAAGGATTTTTTGCCGACATTTCTGGTTATTACCAATCAGAAAGTGACCAATCTCGTTTCTTGCATGTTGCATGTGATATTTTCCTTTGCGGTGCGCATCATCAATATAATTCCTTTTGGCGGCAGAATGTCATCGCGCGTGATGGCCGATACTTATTCGATTCTCAATTTCGTCATCACCTTTTTTAACCGTTTCGTGGTTTACAACATCTACGAATTTCTGCGTCGTTTTGTTTCGCGTTCGATTGAGTTTCGCTGTGATCGCCAATCAGCCAGAGCATTTGGCGGGCAAAATATGGCATTGGCTTTGTCAATGCTTGGTGAAAGCGGATATTTCACGCTTTTTTCCACTCATCCAGGAACCAGAGCGCGTATCAGAAAAGTGGAAAATATCAGAATCGAAGATGCCATAGTGCGCCCAGGATTTTTTGATGCTCTCGCCAATTATTTTTCCCTGATGTTTTTGATAGTGATCTGCCTTTATTTTGCCAAGCAGGCGCAAGTTGACATCATGGTTCGCGAATATATCAGAAACCATGAGGTGATTCATCGCAAACTTTCGTTGCTGTGGCATTTGGTGAGTAAGTTTTTTTAATCTCATGAAAAAATCCCTAAAACACCTCCCCCAAAAAAAACGCGATGAGCTGAAAAACATTGCTGCCATTATTCGTGAAAAATGCGATGATGTTGAGATGATTATTCTGTTTGGTTCTTATGCCCGTGGCAATTATCGTGAGCCGCAGGATGTGATAGAAAAGCCAGGACTGCGTAAGGTTTCCGATTATGATATTCTTGTTGTGACGGGGACGGAAAAGAGTGGAAGGGATTTGTCTTTGTGGTCTGATATTTCCGATCTTTGCGAAACCAATCTTTGGTTGAGGAATTATGTCAGCATTGTTGCTCATGATATTAAAACTTTGAATATCAAGCTTTCCGAAGGCCAGTATTTCTTTTCTGATGCCAAGAAAGACGGGGTCATTCTTTACAACTCAAAAAAATTTAAACTCGCCAGAAAAAGAAAATTAACCAATGAAGAGAAAGCAAAAATTTCGCAAAAATATTTTGATGAGTGGTTTTCTACCTCACGTGATTTTTGGAAAAAATATCAATTTATGTTTGATAAAGGGAGACATAAATCCGCAGCTTTTGATCTGCACCAAGCCGCTGAACATGCCTACAAAACCATCATCGGAGTTTTTACCCATTATCTTCCAAAAGAACATTTTCTTACCAACCTTGCCTGCAGAGTGAGAAAATTTCATCCCGAGTTAAAAACACTTTTTCCGCAAAATAATCGTCGTGAAAGAGATCGCTTCAAAGCTCTTGAATATGCCTATATCGGCGCGCGCTATGATCCTGATTTTATGATGCTTAAAGCCGATCAGGAAATTCTTGATCAGGATGTAAAAAAACTCATCGGCATTACCAAAGAAATCTGTGAAGCAAAAATCAAAGAGTTTCTACAATGAAAAATTTTTCCTAAAATTAATTTTACGTTTATGACAATTTTTATACCTTTAGACAAAATGTCAGCATCGGACAAACTTCAGACAATGGAATTAATATGGGATAGCCTTTGTCATGAAGCTGAAGATATGAGTTCTCCATCATGGCACAAGGATGTTTTGGCTAAAAGAGAAGAAGCTATAAATAACTGCACAGAATCTTTTGAAGATTGGGGAAAGGCAAAATCTGACATCATAAAACAGGCCAAATGAAAATTTACATTCTCACTTCTGTAAAACATGATTTGCTAGATGGATACAGATTTTACGAAAGACAAATGGATGGCCTTGGTGTGTATTTTTTAGATTCAATATTTTCTGATATTGAGTCTTTACTCATTACAGCTGGCGTTCACTCGATTCATTTTGGGTATCATAGGCTATTATCAAAGAGATTTCCTTTTGCCGTTTATTATCGGTGTGAAAAACGTGTGGTAAAAATTTATGCTGTTCTTGACTGTCGTAAAAACCCTTCATGGACTAGAGATAAATTGAATTGAACATGAAAAAATCTCTAAAACATCTTCCACAAAAAAAACGCGATGAGCTGAAAAACATTGCTGCCATTATTTGTAAAAAATGTGATGATGTTGAGATGATCGTTCTGTTTGGTTCTTATGCCCGCGGTGATTATCGTGAGCCGCAGGATGTGATGGAAAACAAACCAGGATTACGCAAGGTTTCCGATTATGATATTCTTGTTGTGACGGGGACGGAAAAGAGTGGAAGGGATTTATCATTGTGGGCTCGTGTTTCGCGTTTTTGTGAAGAAAATGGTTTGAAAACATATGTAAACATAACCGCTCATGACATTGAAACTCTGAATGTCAAACTTTCCGAAGGTCAGTATTTTTTTTCCGATGCAAAAGAAGAAGGAATCGTTCTTTATGATTCAAAAAAATTTAAACTGGCTGAAAAAAGAAAGCTGACCAACAAAGAGCAGGGAAAAATTTCGCAAAAATATTTTGATGAATATTTTCAGGCTGCGAACACGTTTTTTCTTCAATATAAAAATGCTCTTAAAATCGGAGATTCAAAAAATTCTTCATTCCAGCTTCATCAGGCAGCAGAACATGCTTACAAATGCATTATTTCTGTTTTTAGCAATGGACGACATCTTCCCAAAGATCATTTTTTGACCAACCTTGCCTGCAGAGTGAATAAATTTCATTCCGAGCTAAAAACCCTTTTTTCACAAAAAAATCGTAGAGAAGAAAAAAGATTTGAGACATTTGAATATGCCTATATCGGCGCGCGCTATGATCCTGATTTTATGATGCTTAAAGCCGATCAGGAAATTCTTGATCAGGATGTAAAAAAACTCATCGGCATTACCAAAGAAATCTGTGAAGCAAAAATTACAGAGCTTTTGCGATGAAAAATTTCTCCACTCTTTCTGAGTTGATTTCCTTTCAAGCCTCTAATTTCAAGAATCCAAGTGCTTTTAATTTTAAAGAAAATGGTGAGTTAAAATCTTTTTCGAATCAGGAATTTTACGAAAAAATTTTTCATTTTGCCTGCGGTTTATGTGAGCTTGGTTTGCAAAAAGGGCAGAGTTTTGCCAATTATTCCTATCAGAATCCGATCTGGTTAATAGCTGATTTCGGTGCAATTTTGGCGGGTGCGGTGACAGTTCCAATTTTTCACAATATCTCGCAGGAAAATCTGCTTTTTGAAATTCGCGATGCCGATGTGAAATTTGTTTTTACCGATAATCGCGAATTTTTTTCTGCGATAAAAAACGAAAATCTTGATTTGAAAATCATCACTTATGGTGAACAGATCCTGAAACAAGTTCAGGATGACAGCGTCTTGTGTTCAGAACTCTCGCATCGTCATCCTGAACTTGTTTCAGGATCTATCCCAAACAATATTATCGCCTTCGAAGACTTAATTTTACTGGGCAAAAAGGCGGCTGAAGAAAAAAAATATGACCTCGAATCTCTGCAAAAAAATTCTTTGCCACAAGATTTAGTGACGATAATTTACACTTCCGGAAGCACCGGAACGCCGAAAGGAGTTGAGCTAACGCATCATAATCTCGTTTCACAAATTCATGACACCGCGCAATTTTTTCCGCTTTCGAAATACGATGATGTGATTTTGTCATTCCTGCCTCTGGCTCACATTTTTGAGCGTATGGTGATGATGTTTTATATTTCGCAAGGCGTGTCGATTTATTTTTCTGATGACATAAAAAATGTCGGAAATTCCTTGCGTGAATTTCATCCAACCTTGATGACAGCGGTTCCACGCGTGTTAGAAAAAGTTTATACTAAAATCAAAGATGGTGTTGATTCAGCTTCTTTTCTCAAAAAATTTATCGGAAAAAAAGCTTTGCAACGAGCGATGACCAAAGATTTTTACGCGCCAAAAAATTTCTGCGATAAAATTTATGATGCCGTAATTTACAAAAAATTTCGCTTCGCACTCGGTGGAAAAATGCGCATGATAATTTGTGGCGGCGCCGCTCTATCACCTGAATTAGAGCTGTTTTATCGCAATATCGGCGTCAATCTTTTTTGTGGCTATGGCTTAACTGAAAGCTCTCCGGTTCTAACCGCAAATTGTCCAAAAAATTTTAAGCTTGGCACTGTTGGCAAAAAGTTTCCTGCGGTTGAATTAAAAATTTCTGGCGATGGCGAATTGTTGGCGCGTGGCCCAAACATCATGTGTGGCTATCACAACCAACCGCAAAAAACTGCTGAAACCATTGTTGATGGTTGGTTGAAAACGGGAGATTTGGCGCAAATTGATTCTGAAGGTTTTGTTAAAATTATCGGACGCAAAAAAGAGCTCTTCAAAAATGCCAATGGCAAATATGTTTCGCCAGTGCCAATTGAGCAAAAATTGTTGCAGGAATTGGGATTTTTGCTCGGCGCAATCGTAATTGCCGAAGGGCAAAAATTTACTTCTGCCGTGCTTTTTCCTGAATTTGAATTGCTAAAGAAATTCAAGGTGAAGTTCAATTTTACACAAAGTGATGAAGATTTTTTGCGGTCAGAAATTTTACAAAAATTTGTGCAGAAAAAAATTGATCAGATTAATTCACATCTCAATCATTGGGAACAAATCCAAAAGTTTCATATTGCTATTGAACCAATATCCATCGAGTCCGGCGAGATTACACCCTCGATGAAATTGAAACGAAATCTTTTGGAAGAAAAATATAAACAGGTAGTCGAAGAATTTTATTGTGATAGAGTTTGCGCAATTGCGGTGGTGATTTTTTTTAGTTCTGTTTTTTTGATGGTAAGTGGTGGCATAGTGTAAACACAATTTCCAAACGGTCGAAGCAAAACCTTCGTTTTGATAAATTTTTTTCGTAGTTCGACAATCTTTTTCCAATCTGCCTTAATTTCTACCACGCCTACAGCGCCAAACACGCGCACATCTTTTACATTTTTTAAATTACGGCATTTTTCCAATTCGGATTTTAGAAAACGTTCTATTTCTAAAACTTTTTTTTCATAATTTTCTTTTTCAAAAAGATCGAGCGAGGCGTTGGCAGTGGCGCAGGCCAGAGGATTTCCCATAAAAGTTGGGCCATGCATCAAGGCTGAATCAAGTGAATTTCCCAGAAATTTTTTGAAGATTTTGTTTGTTGTCAGAGTGGCGGCAAGAGTCATCATTCCGCCGGTTAAAGCTTTGCCGAGGATTAAAATATCCGGTTTGATTTTGGCATGGTTGAAAGCAAATTTTTTGCCGGTGCGATAAAAACCAACCGCGCATTCATCGGCGATGAAGAGAATATCATGTTTTTTGGCGATAAGAAAAATTTTGCGTAAAATTTCCGCATCGTGAAAACGCATGCCACCGGCGCATTGAACCATCGGTTCGATAAAAATTCCGGCGAGAATTTTTTTGTTTTTGACGACGAATTGTTCAAATTTTTTTAGATCATTTTCATTTTGCGGCAAATCCAGAGAAAAATTTTTCAGCAAAAGTTTTTTGAATTTTTGATGCATACCGCAATCCAAATCAGCAAGAGACATTGCGCCCGTAGTATCGCCGTGATATGAGTTTTTAAAAGAAATAAATCTGGTTTTGTTTTGATCAGCGCAATTGAGGTGAAACTGCCAGGCAATTTTCATTGCCACTTCAACAGCGGTTGAACCGGAATCAGAGAAAAAAACATGGTCCATGCCGGCAAATTTGCATAGGCGATGCGCCAGCTTGTATGTTGGTTTTGTGGCAAATCCGGCGAGCATTATATGCGATAATTTTTTTGCCTGCTTGGTGATTTCTGAAATGAGGTGAGGGTGGTTATAACCATGTGCGACAGACCACCAAGAAGCGATACCATCAATTAAAACGTGCCCATCTTTTAGAAAAATTTTATTGCCTTTGGCATGGCTAACTTCGAGTTGCGGCAGGTGATTCTGCATTTGGGTGTAAGGGATCCAGAGATGCTTTGTGCCTAGTTGGTAGTCAGTCGATTTTTTTGGCAAGGTTGGTCCAGTAATTTTTTGGGAAGTGATTGGTTAGTTGTTCTTTAGCTTTTTTTCCTTCGTCTTTCAGGCCGATTTTGTAGTAGATTTCCGCGAGACGAAAATATGCTTCCGGCACTTGATTTGTTTGGCGGTAGCGCGAGATCACATCGCTAAAATTTTCAATGGCGCCGACATAGTTTTGTGTGGAAATCTGGTAGCGTCCAATTGACATTCTTGCTCCTGCCAAGTGCTCATCAACAAAGACCAATTTTTCTTTGGCGTCAGCTTCATAATCGCTTTGTGAAAAGCGTGCGATTAATTCGCGAAAGGCGAATGAGGCTTGTTGTGTATTGTCTTGCGCGCGCTCAATTGATGGGATTTGATCGTAATAGACGAGGCCTTTCATATAAAGCACGTAAGGCGCATATTCGCTTGCGGGATTGAGGCGAATAAAATCATCAGCGCCTTGCGCGGTTTTTTCATAATCCTCATTGAGATAACGTGCATAAATTGCCATCACCTGACCTTTAACCGCCCATTTTGAAAATGGAAATTCGTCATCAATTTTTTCAAATTCATCAGCGGCTTCGGAATAGTTTTTATCTTTCAAAAGTTTGTAAGCCTTGAGATAAGCGCGTTCAGCGCTGTTTTGCTCTTCTTTTTTGGAGCAGGATGTGATCAATGCCAATATGATCAAAAAACGTAAAATTAATTTCATTGTCTGATTTCAATACTCAATTTATGCGCTGCAAGTCCTTCACATTCAGCCAGAATTGCGGTGTTTTTGGCAAGTTTTATGAAAGAATTTTTATCACAGGAAATCAGCGAAATTCTTTTAAGAAAATCAAAAACCGAAAGCCCGCTGGCAAATTTTGCTGAAGCGGAAGTTGGCAATGTGTGGCTAGGGCCGGCCATGTAATCGCCGATGCTTTCCGGAGTGTAATTTCCTAAAAAAATCGCACCGGCATTTCTGATTTTTGGCAGGAATTTTTTAGGATTTTTTGTGGCGATTTGCAGATGTTCGGGAGCAATGAAGTTTACGATATGCGCGGCTTCATCAAGATTTTTTATCACAAAAATTGCCGAATTTTTTAATGATTTTTCAATGATTTTTTGGCGCGGTAATTTTTGTTTCAAAGTCATTATTGAGGCTGAAATTTTTACAGCAAAATTTTCGTCATCAGTGAGGATGAAAGCTTTTGAATCGTGACCATGTTCAAGTTGTGAGAGCGCGTCGGCAGCAAGGAAGTCAGGATTATTATTTTTGTCAGTGATGATGGTTATATCGGTTGGACCGGCGATCATGTCAATTCCAACTTCGCCAAAAAGAATTTTTTTTGCGCCGGCAACAAAGGCGTTTCCGGGACCAGCAATTTTATCAACTTTGGCGATAGTTTTTGTGCCGCAAGCAAGGGCAGCAATTGCCTGCGCGCCACCGATTTTATAAATTTTTTTGATGCCGCAAAGTTTGGCTGCAAACAAAATTGCCGAATTGATTTTTCCTGCGCTAGTTGGGGTGCACATCACAATTTCATCAACGCCGGCAACGATTGCCGGAACTGCTGACATTAGAACTGAACTTGGATAGGAAGCGGTGCCGCCTGGAACATAAATTCCTATTTTTTCAATAGCGCGCCAGTGATTGCCAAGTGCAACACCATCCTTGTCTTTGAAATCAAGATTCTTTGGCATCTGTTTTTGGTGATAATTTTTGATGCGTGTGAAGGCGGATTTTAATGCTGATTTGACTTCTTTTCGTGTTGATTTTTCTGCTGCTAAAATTTCCTGGTTTGAAACCAAAAGTTCTTCAGCTTTTTTAAAAGCTGTTTTGTCAAATTTGTTGCAGCAGGAAATCAAGGCCGAATCGCCATTTTTTCTGATATCGGCAATTATTTTTTCAGCAATTTTTGCGGCGTTTGTGTTCTGTTTTTGTGATTCTGAAAGAAAGCGGTAAAAGCCTGATTTCTGTGCGTCTGCAAGGTTTTTTGAGATTTTATTTTTGATCTGGAAAATTTTCATTTTCATTGTGAATCAATTCAAAATTCTTACTCTTTGCCCAACTCTGATGCCAAGCTTTTTAGTCAGTCCTGCATTGATTTCCAAAACGCTTTTCACCTCTTTTTGTGAGGAAATTATTGCCAGAGAATAGGGAATCGTATCAGTTGCAATTGAGGCTATTTCATTGTCGGCATCAATAAAAATCATGTCGAGCGGAATGCGGGTATTTTTCATCCACATGCCAACAATTCGACTAGTTGCAAAAGGAAAAAGCATGCCGTGGCTTGATGGCAGATCATCAAGATTCATCAGCCCATACATTTTTTTGTAATCGTTATCTGCGATTACAACTTTGAATTCAGCGATTTCTTTTTCGTCGGTGAGGATTTGCAATTTGACATTGTAGTTTTTGAGGTCGCGGTTAAATTCCCTGATCTCTCTTTTATCCAGGATTTGAGGGGCTTTAAGAACTATAAAAATTGCCACCGCGCAAATGGAAATCGCTAAAACAGAATTCAAAACAAGGTTGGTTGGAAGGTTGGTTGGATTATTTTTTTTCATAATTTTTTGCTGGAATTTTGAAAGTTTTGCCGCCGCAAAATCAAAGCTTGAGACCAGTGATTCACCAGTGAGAATAAGATCCGATGTCATTGACATCAAGCGCAAATCTCAAACCATAGATTTCCTCAAAAATGTTGTAGTTGAAAAAGATGATAGCTCGCTTCTGGCCGACAAAATGAAAGTTTTGTATGAGGAAAAAAAACAAAAAAATTCTGAAGGAAAGTCTGAAATCAAAAGGATTGAGGCCAATGGTAATGTCAAAATTTTTAGCGAAGAATTTGTCGGTAGTGGCGATTTTGGCTATTATGAACCGCGGCAAAATATTTTTGTTTTGGAAAAAAATGTTATCATTAACAACGGCACTTCGATTGCCAGCGGCAATAAATTCATTTATGATTTAGCCAGCAAAAAAGGTCGATTTATTGGCAAAAAAGACGAAACCTCGATTGCCGGAAATGGCGGCGATAAAAGGGTCGTCGTTGTTATTGGTGATGATGTTTCTGAAATGAAGAAATCAAAAAAAAATGAGCGAAAAAGTTTTAAGCGTTAGGAATTTAAGCAAAAATTACGGCAAAAAAACCGTGATTCGCGATATAAGTCTTGAAATCAAACAAGGTGAGGTTGTTGGTCTTCTAGGTCCAAATGGCGCCGGTAAAACCACCTGTTTCTACATTATTGTTGGCTTGGTTGCAGCTGATGCCGGAAATATTTTTATTGATGCCCTCGATATCACACACATGCCGATGTATCAGCGTGCCCAACTCGGACTTGGTTATTTGCCGCAGGAAGCTTCAATTTTTCGCGGCATGAATGTTGAAGATAATATCTATTCCATCCTTGAAATTGCTGAAGCAAATGAGGTTAGGCGTAAAGAAAAGCTGGAAGAATTGCTGGAAGAGTTTTCCATAAAACACATACGTAAATCTCACGCTCTTGCATTGTCCGGCGGCGAAAGAAGAAGAGTCGAAATCGCCAGAGCGCTTGCCACCAACCCTTCATTCATCCTGCTTGATGAACCTTTCGCCGGTGTTGATCCAATTGCCGTAAACGACATTAGAAAAATGGTCATACATCTAAAAGACCGCGGCATCGGCGTTTTAATCACCGATCACAATGTCCGCGAAACCTTATCAATCGTCGATCGCGCCTATATCGTCTATGATGGCATGATCCTAACTTCCGGCTCAAAAGAAGAAATCATCGAACATGGCGAGGTGCGGAAAGTTTATCTTGGTGAGGATTTCAGGATATGAGGTTGTCGCAGGATCACATCAACATCATCAAAAAAGTTGCAAAAGAAATTTATGGCGATGCGCCGGTAATGCTTTTTGGCAGTAGGGTTGATGATAGTAAGAGAGGTGGCGATGTTGATCTTTTTATCGAAACTTCCAATCCAACTTCCTATCAGCAAAGGATAGATTTTTTGGTGAAAGTGGAACGTGCCGGTATTGAGAGAAAGGTTGATTTAGTAGTGAAATCGCCGAATTTTCCGCATGAAAAAATTTTTGATACTGCCAAACGAACAGGAGCTTTATTATGACAGAAGGCGAGATCACATTAAGTGAAGCTTTGGAAACTGCCAAACTTCATCTAGAATATGCCAAGCCGAATTACGAGCAGATGACAAATTTTTCTGATGAAGATTTTTTGAACAGAAAAAATATCAACATTATTGATGCCTTCATGCTGCGCTACATCAAGTTGCAGGATGTTATGGGGCGCAAGTTATTTAAGCTGGTGTTGGAAGCGTTTGGAGAATATCAAGGCAGTATGTCGATGCTTGATATGCTTGATAAGCTTGAAAAATTGCATCTGGTTCCAAGCGCTGATGAATGGATGGATTATCGCAAGAAAAGAAATGAGCCTACGCATGAATATCCACAAAACCGACAAAAAGCCATCAAGGGGATAAAGCTAGCATTGGAGCACTTTCCCAAGGTAGAAAAAATTTTGCTCGATATTGAAAATTACATTAAAAAGTTAAGATGAAATGCGCAGTTGTTATATAAGTTTGTGTCTGAAATATTTTATGCATCATGCTTTGATGGTTCTAAGACGGGCTCTCAAGTGATTCGTCCATACAACAATAAAATTTAAATTTATGAGAGGAAAAGCATCCCCAGTATCGGCATCCCAAGAACTTTTGAGCGCCGAAGAAAGATTGGCAGCAAGAACCGCCTTAACCGCGGAAGAAAAGCGTGAACTTGATAGCGAGTTGTTTGAGGCCAGCAGACAAAATGATGTGGGAAGAGTAATCTCCATCATTAATCGCGGTGCGGATGTGAATGCTAAGAATGGCGCCATGGAAGTGCCATTGATTCTTTCTGTAGCCAGACGCGGAGCAGATCCAGAAATTTGCAGAACTTTACTTCGTGCCGGCGCCGATCCTACTTATCAAGAGAAAGATCCGGCAAATTATGCTGCCGGTTGGGGATTTACGGAAGCCGTAAAAGCTTTTTGTGATCATCCTGGTTTTAGAGTTTATAATAGAAACATGTTAATGACGTCGGCTGCAAATGGTCATATGGAAACCGCAAGATTTCTTTTGGATAGATTTCCAGATCTGACAGATGCTGATAAAGATGCTCATTCTAATCTTCATGGAAAATTAGTATTACCACTACATTGGACAGCCTTAGTAGGAAGTGTACAAGTCGAAGAAGCAATCAACCTCCTCCTAGAAAAAGGCGCCGATATAACAGCCAGAACAACTGCTGATTTTAAAATTCCGGGATGGTGGGGATTAGATTTCACCATCCCTGCCGGCTCAACCGCTCTTGATGCCACAAGAATAGCCATTCCCCACTGGCACGCAAAAGATCCAACCGATACAGCCAGAATTGAAAGACTAAACCGCGTTGTAGAATTGCTAGAAGCAAAGCAATTGGAAGCTGGTGTTTCTCATTCTTCCTTGGGCGATGAGCGAATAAGAGATTTGGAAGAGCAGTTAAGAACAGAAAAAGCGCGTGGCGATCTCTTGGCGGGAAATTTAGAAATAATGCAAAGGCAGATGGAATTTATGATGAGAAGAATGCAGGCTCTGGAATCAAGAACCTATAGCGATAATATCGCCATTTTGCGCGAAGAATCGAGGCGTTTGATGGATGATCCGGAAGATTTTTGTTGTCCGATTTCTGGAAGCATAATGTCTGATCCGGTTTTAACTGCCGCGGGGCATAGTTATGATCGCGCATCTTTGCTTCAACATTTTGAATATAGAAAAACCGATCCTAAAACCAGACAGGACCTTGGCGAAGACCCGGTGTTAAATGAAAATTACACCTTAAAAGCCCTGATCGCAAGCCATGTTGAAAGCACCAGAGAACGCGCTCTTGCAGTTGCGCAAGAATTTATCTCTTACGGCGATTTTAAAGAGGCTAAAAAATTGGCTGAAAGAGCATCCGAGCTCAATGAAGTTTTTCCAAGCGCGGAATATACTCGAAGAATAGAAGCCGTCAAAGAGGAATTGAGATTATCTTCAACTCTATTTCCCGCTGCGGAACATGAACATATGCCTTACAGTGGCGCTTCCGCCGCATCGGGAGGCGCTGAGGTAGGAGGAGGTGGTGGAGGAGGTGGAGAACATCCGTCTCCGGGAGTATCTTCTGCTTTTGTGTCTCGGCTTCGTAGCGCTGTGAGAGGCGGGGTGAGGTAGCTAGAGCCTGTTCTCGAACCACCCCATTTTACTCCGCGAAGCACATAACCCCAATAACGCTTAAGATAAATGACAGATACGCAATATACCAAAGACGACACCATCTTTGTCCAAATCGCTTCCTACCGTGATCCCGAGCTGCAACACACTCTGCAAGATTTATTCAAAAAAGCCAAAAGACCGGAAAATATTTTTGTTGGGATTTGTCATCAATATGATATGAAAGGTGATGAGGATAGGCATCTGTTTGAGGTAGAATTTCCAAGACCGGAGCAGATTAGAGTTGATGAGGTGGATTATCGTGAAACTGGTGGAATGTGTTGGGCCAGAAACCGCTCACAAAAATTATGGCAGAGTGAGAAGTGGAGTTTGCGTATAGATTCCCACTGCCGCTTCAAAGAAAGTTGGGATGAAGAATTGGTGAATATGATTTTTCAACTTAGAAAAAATGGTGAAGTAATAATTTCACAATGTCTTCCTAGTTATGATATAAAAACACAACAAAAGGAGTTGTGTTGTTCCAACAGAATTGCCTGTCAAAATTTCATCAGTACTTTTGGGATCTATAAGGTTTTTGATTATCCGCCGGCACCAAACTTAACTCTGTTTACCTATGGTGGATTTGTTTTTGGACTGTCAAAATTTGTCACGGAGTCCTTTGTAAATCCCCATCTCGATAATCTGGATGAAGTACCTTTTTCAATAACACAATGGACAAAAGGTGTTGATATTTATTCATATCACCGGCCAGTAATATGGCATTATTGGCAATCAAAAGAAGATGTAGAAACTGAAGTAGGAAAACAGAGGAAAGGATTCAAAGTGACTAAAACAAAAGCCATATCAATACAAAATGACTTACTACAAATAGTAAAAAGTAATGAGGAAGAAATTCTTAAGTTAAACCAAGAATATCATATCGGAAACAAAAGAACGCTATGGGATTATCAAAGATTTTCTGGGATAGATTTTAGAAAGAAAAAGTTAAGAGAACATACTAAAAATGGGGTGTTTGAAGAGTGGAGAGAGATTTCTAAAATTCAGAAAATACAAATCATTTTTAGAGGTTAATGAGTGGATATTTCTTATACTAAGCAAGACACAATCTTTGTCCAAATCGCCTCCTACCGCGACCCCGAACTCCAACACACTCTGCAAGATTTATTCAAAAAAGCCAAAAGACCGGAAAATATTTTTGTCGGAATTTGTCATCAGTATGATATGAAAGGCGATGAGGATAAGCATCTGTTTGAAGTTCCATTTCCGCGGTCAAATCAACTTCGAATTGATAAGGTAGATTATAGGGAAAGTGAAGGTTGTTGTTGGGCTAGAAACCGTGTTCAAAAATTATGGAAAGGTGAAAAATGGATATTGATGATTGATTCTCACATGAGGTTTGAGAAGGGTTGGGATGAAACCTGTGTTACATTGATCAAAGAGCTAAAAAAGCGCGATAGAAATGCTGTTATTTCAAACATTAATCCTTCCTATTTTTATGATGGTGGTGTGGAGAAAAAAATTATTACTACAACTTTGTGGTTTGATGCTAATGGCATCATACCATTTGGTGGGCCTAGTTACAGTGATGTTGGAAAACATAATGAACCATTTCTTTCATGCATGTATAGTGGGGGGTTCTTGTTTTGTGAATTTGAGGTATGCAGAAAAATTCCTTACGACAAATTCATGTATTTTTATGGGGAAGAAATCAGTACCGCAGTAAGATTGTGGACCAATGGATATAACATCTATAATGCCAATAAGAATATCACTTATCACCTCTATAAGGAAAATATCAAAAATTTAGAATTATATAAAAACTTAGGAGAGGGTTTTATCCCATCTTCAAACTTGCATAAAAGTCAGTCGCAAGAAAAAAGCGTCAAAAAGGATAAAATAACTTTTGCCAGAGTTAAACATTTGCTCGGCTCTAAAAAGTCTCGTCATAATGAAGTTTTAGAATCGATCAAGGATTATGGTCTTGGTAGTAAAAGAACCCTAAGAGATTACGAAAGATTTTCTGGCATTGATTTTAGAAAAAAGAAAATGCGAGAACATACCAAACGAGGTATTTTTGAGATATTGCAGCCAATATCTAAACTATCTGAAGTAAAAGAATATTTTAATGAAAAAAGTTTGCTTTGTCACGTTTCCTTTTCCTGACTTGAGCAACCCGCTCTTCCCATTTTTTTTGATTCAGTAAAATCAGGCCTCTGCAAGATATTTTTTCTGATTTTACCGCACTAAGGAGAAGTTTTTTATCTAAAAATGCTGAAGAAATCATATCAAATTCAGGTAATCAATTTTTCCCGAGCCACTGAAATCAAGGCTCCATTTTGCTCAGAAAAAAACGAATTATCTTCAAATATAAGTTATCAACAGAAAAAGTAGAAAAATTGAATAAAAAATAAAAGCCTAAGCCTAGGAATCCGCTCTGTTATTGAATCCAACTATTCTGTCAGGATGCCGCACTAATTTGCTCAACTTGGGAAAAGAATATTTTAATGAAAAAAGTTTGCTTTGTCACGTTTCCTTTTAGCGGCTTATGTGACTGGTTTTTTAATTGCTGTATTGAGCTAAAAATCATATTGGTTGGAAATGATTATTACGATGGTTCCGAGTCACATAATGCCGCAAACAATAAATTTCTTTTTAAGCAAAAAGTTGATCATCTTTTTGATGAATATGAAGTTATAAAAAGTGTTGGCCACGTAAGGCTTTCCGCAGTATTTCATGGTAGAAAAGAGATCAATACTAATAATCGATTTCTTTTTAGAAATGATGTCAAATTAATAGATACTAATCACGAACTATTGTCCATTAAACAAAGAGATTTTAAAGCCATTGTTGGGATAAGGGATCCGCGAGACCAAATGTTATCAATGTTTAATGCCTGGAAAGCGGAAGATTTTAATAGTTTCTGTCACAAAAAAATATATGATTGGATTTGGTTTTATGAGAAATGTTTACAATATCCAAATATCAAAATTTTTAAATTCGAAGATCGTAAAAAAGATGAATTTAAATTTTTAAAGGAAATTGTTAAATTCATGAGTGTAGATTTTGCTGATGATGAGTTGAGGCAGGCGGTTCTTAATTCCAGTTTTGAGAAGATGAAACAATTACAAGATGAAATGATCAATAAATATCCCGAATATTTAAAGAGTTTCCAAGGGGGAATCATTAAGTCTGGCGTAGTCTCTCAATACTTACTTGAGAAAAATAGGCATTATAAAAAGGCATTTGATTTTATTATTAAAAAAACCGCCACGCTTATGAAAAAATATGGCTATACCGAAGAGCAAATTTATGGAGATAAAGTCAGCAATATGTTGAAAATAAATAAACTATTCACCTCAGATAACTCTTTATGACAGAAGAAGTTTTTGCGACAATTTTTGAACAAAATTTTTGTGGTAGTAATGAATCTATTTCCGGTCCCGGATCTGAATTAAGAAATACAATTAATTTAAAGAAATAATCTTTGCTATTTAATCAGAACGCTAGACATCAAGTCCATACTTGATGTTCCATGTGGTGATATGAATTGGATGGATAAAGTTGATCTTAGCGGAGTTAAGTATGAAGGGTGGGACATCGTGAAAAGCTTGATTAAGTAGAATAGTCAGAACTTTAAGAGCAAATCCAGTAGGAGTTTTTTTGTTATAGATGCCTTGTCTAATAAAATACCAGAATCCGATTTAATCATTTCCAGAGATATGATAATTTATTTTCCATTTGCTTCTACTTGGAAGTTTTTAGAAAATATTGTAAACAGTAACTCAAAATATTTGTTGATCTAGTGGATTTGATTCTAGCTATCCCAACGTGAATATCGAATTTGGAAATTATTATCCGGTAAATCTAGAGAAAAGCCCATTTAATTTTTGTAGAGGATTATTACATTAAGGAGGAAGAGCTCAATAAATATATGGTTCTGTACAGAGTAAGCGATATTAAATGTTATATAAAAAACCATTTCTCTTTATTATCAAAAAATGAGGCAAATAAATTTTATTAGCTTTCCATGTAGTGGATTGGCGTCGTGGATTGCAAATTGTTTTGTTGAGTTAGACATTCTGAATTCGTGTCGAGGATATGATGTTTTTAATTTTGTTAGAAAGATTGATGACATGCATGATGAATATAGCTTCAATTCCAAAAGCAATGATTGGGATGTTTTTTGTCCAACTATTTATTATAAATTTTCTCAAGGGAAAAATTTTATATTTAGAAATGATATAACAATATTTCATACTGGTCACGGACTATTGAGTTTCGATGAAGAAAATTACGACTCAATACTGGCAATAAGAGATCCGCGAGATCTGATGTTATCTTTGTTTACATGGCAAACAAAATATGAAAAAGATGATTTTTTTAGCTTCTGTATTGAGAACTTGGAGGGATTTATCAATTTTTACCAGAGTTGTCTAGGATACAAAAAAGCACGAATATTTAGATTCGAAGATAGAAAACAAGATGAGCAGCTATTTTTACGAGAAATTGGAAAATTTTGTAATCTCAAAATATCAGATGATAAAATTTTGAAAGCTATTTCAAACTCTTCAATAGAGGTTGCAATGGATCAAGAGTCGCAAATTAATAAATCTGAACATAAATTTTTTAAGAACCGCACTTCTTTTAAAGTTAATAACTCCGGTATTATCGCAAAATATAAGCTAAAAGAAAATGAGCGTTATCAAAAAGCTTTTGATTATATCATAAAAAAAGCCGCACCAACCATGAGAAAGTATGGTTACGCCGAAGAGTGGATTTATGGTGAGAAATTTGACAATATGTCAAAAGTCAAAAAAATTTTTAACAACTATATTTTAAAAAATTGTGAAAACTAACTGGGATTATACAGCGCTAGCAGATGCCTATATCAAACGACCTGATTATTCTGTGGATGCTTTAAACAGAATGTTTCAAAAAATGTCTTTAAAGCCAGATGCCACAATTTGCGATATTGGTGCGGGTGTTGGCCACTTAACAATCGAACTTGCTAAAAAAAGTTTTGAAGTGATCGCAGTTGAGCCGAATGACGCGATGCGAGCCAATGGTATTAATAGAACCATGCAGTTCAAAAATGTTTCTTGGGGCGTTGGAACTGGCGAAGAGACAAACCAGGAAAGTAAAAAATTCGATGCCATAACTTTTGGTTCTTCTTTCAATGTTTGCGATCAGAACAAGGCTTTAGCTGAGAGTAAGCGTCTAACCAATGATCGCGGTTGGTTTGTATGTATGTGGAATTATCGCGATGTTAATGATTCGATTCAGAAAAAAATTGAAGACATTATTAAAAATAATATTTCCGGTTATTCTTACGGAAACAGAAGAGAAGACCAAATGGAATTTCTAAAAAATTCCGGAATGTTTAGCTCCGTTGATTTCATTGAGGGAAATGTTGTTCACAAACAATCTCTCAAAGATTGTGTTGAAGCATGGCGTTCTCACGGCACTTTACATCGTCAGGCTGGAGATGAAAAATTTACCAAGATTATTTCTGAAATAGAAAAATTTCTTACTCAAAATAACATACAAACTCTTTCAATTCCTTACACAACAAGGATGTGGGTAGCTAAGTTTAAATAGTCATATTTTGCCCGATAGCAAAAAATAATTTTTCATTCCAATCAAAAATCTAAAACCTTGGAACTGCTCTCAAAGCAGATAAAATCTGCTGCGGTGCTCGATCAGATTTCTTTTACGGCTTTAGATTGGCAAAAAAATCCCTCATCAATCTTATCCAAAATTAAAACAAAAAATTGGCTAACACAAAAAGTTTGGAGTCAGTGGGGAACTCGATGTTCTTTGGCATCACGGTGGTATCGACGATAACTTTTTTAAGGCCATGTCGCAAATCAACTTTCTGAAAAATCTGAACCCTTGATTTACAAGGGCTCGTCGAGTTTAAAAATGGTAAGAAATGGGGATTTGCGACAGTTCCAAAACGGATTGGCTTTGGAGGCTGACCGCCAGCGCTGCGCTCTGATTGGTAAAGATCGGAAAATTCAGATTCCAAATTATTCCAAGGAATCATCTTCGATAAAATCATCATCTCATGTTTTGGGTTGAGCTCACTGCTTAATCTTCCTCTAAAAATATCTTCCTGGCGATTATCGATACGAGATGGCTTCATGACTTTTTTACTGAATTTATTTGCCGGAAAATGAAGGGTGACACCTAATTTTCTGGTAAAAAAATAGTAGAAGAAGAAAGTGTTATGGAGTCAAGCGGGATATGGGGTGGGGTGGTTTTTAGGGTTGACTATTTATCGCTTTTTCCATCGTGTTCACGGCATTTTTGACCACGGTAACTACTGTTATTTTTGGCAGATTATTCATCTTTGGTTTTTATGATTTTCTAATAATAAATGGCTCAATACGAAACTGATTTTTCGCAGAATTTTCCAAAAAAAACTTATTAAAAATTATTTTTAGTAAATCGTCATTGGCATGATTAGTGATTTTGAATCCACAAGCCTTTACTAGAGCAAAACCGGCAGCAATATCCCAAATTTTTATTTTAGCCGCCCTGTAATAAGCGTCAGCATTACCATCACATAAAAAACAAAACTTTAATGAGCTGGCAATATTAATAAAATTTATTTCCCGCCTCACTCCTGAAAGTAATTTTTTTATCTGATTAAACTCATCTTCTCTTCTGGTTGTGATGATAGTTATTTTATCTTTAGGACCGTCCTTTTCTTGGGGAATTTTTATAATTTTACCCACACTTGTTGCATTGATAATTTTGTAACAACCAAACCATGAATCAGCATAATATAAAATATCATCAACTGGCAAATAAATGATCCCCAAAACAAGATCATTATCCAATTTAAGCGCAACATTGATTGTAAATTCCTTGCTGCCTTTGATGAAAGAATCGGTACCATCAATAGGATCAATAATGAAAGCTTTGTCAGACAAAATAGCTGCCAAATTTTCTGCAACATTACCCTCTTCCGAGATAGTTTTAATATCGGGATAAAATTTTTCTAAATTTTTGGTTAAATATTGATTTACTGCAAGATCGGCCTTGGTCACAGGCGAGTCATCACTTTTGACTTCACAAGCTATTTTTTGATCTGGCTTAAAATATTTTAACGCAATTCTTCCTGACTCAATGACTATCTCGATAACCTTGTCATATTCTGGATTAATATATTTTTTCATAAAGCTCCAAATCACTGATTGTATCAATCTCACCCCACTTATCACTTATTGCTACAGCCTTTATTTTCCTTCCTTTAGTAATCAAAATTTGCAACATCGTCGTACAATCAAGCTTGTTAATATCATAACCTTGTAAGATTTTTTTGGCATCATTCCAGCCATGTTTAGTGAATCTTAATAGACCCATAAACTGACCTTGAATTTCATTAAAATTTTTTGGCTTTTTTCCTATTTCCTGCAAAAAGCTATTTTTATCAATTTTGAACGACTCCAGATCTTGTAAAGGATTATCAAACCTTGCTGACCATAATTTCTGGAAATTAACATCATAAGTAATCGCAACATCAGAACCATCGGACATTAACTTCTCTACAATTTTAAATTCATAAACAATATCGCTATAACTGACTATCGTCGTATCTGCCATTAAATATTCATCGGCACAAAAAAGGGAGACAACCATATTGCTGGTCTCCCAGCTTTTATTTTCGAATTTTTTTTTGAGCCCTAAATGTTGGATTTTATTTCCTAGATAACCAGTAACAACAGCAATATTTTGAATTCCAACATCCTGCAAAGCCATGATCTGCCAATGCAATAATGGTTTCCCTTTTAGTTCGACCAAACATTTTGGCTTATCATCAGTAAGAGAAAGTAAACGACTACCTCTACCGGCCGCTAATATCAGAGCTTGCATAGAATTTTTTGAAAAAATTTATATCTTCATTCTCAAATGGTTGACATCTTTCCGGATGCCACATGATGCCGCTGATATTATAACTTTGATGATTTACTGCTTTTACAACACCATCATAAGATTTTGCCAATACTGATAAATAGCGGTTAGTTTCTGTAGTACCGTATTTGTGATAACTATTGACCACACGCTTCTTACCATCAACAACAATTTCCTGCATATCCATTACATGACCATCAACTTTCTGTAATTTTATGCCAAAATAATTTTGTATTTTTTGCATACCTCTGCAAACACCAAGTAGCGGTAATTTATTTTTTATTGAAAGCTCAATTAAATATTCCTCGATTCTCTCTCTTTCTTTTCTAGAGCCATTAAGGGACTGTCGCAAATCCCCATTTCTTACCATTTTTAAACTCGACGAGCCCTTGTAAATCAAGGGTTCAGATTTTTCAGAAAGTTGATTTGCGACATGGCCATTAAGAACAGAAATCTCCCCCCCTCCAGTAAGCAAGATTCCTGCTACATTACAACAATTAAGCAGCTCTACAGCTAAGATAAGATTATTTGGTAACAACAAAGGAATGAGATCGATCTTATTAAAAAAATCATACCATCTTTTGTCGATAGAATCTCTTTGCTCTTCGGTTTCATCTATAAAAATATCTCTCTGAGTAACTGCGATTAATTTCATTGTCTGAATTATTAATTGATACAAGTCGCCTTCTGATTCATACAATCTAGACTAATTTTTTTATTTCTCTTTAAGGTTTCGTATAAGTTTCCTGCCCCGATTATTGCCGGAATTCCAAGCTCACTTACTCTGATTGCCATATGTGAATTAACCCCGCCATATTTAGTGATAAGTCCTTTAATTTTGTGAGAAAAAATCCAGTCATATCCTGGGTCGGCACTTTCAATCATTACTATTTTTCCAGCAATGTTCCTGTCGCTATTCTGTAAAACTTTTAACTCTCCAATAACTTTATTTTGAGTGATGTAGTTAGGACGCGACTCTAATTCATAAAAAGCAAAAACATCATCGGCGGAAGTTATTAATATTGGCAAATTAATAACTTTGGTCACTTCAAACCTTTCTTTTCTGCGTTTGATAGAAGCGGTGATAATTTTTTTAGGATCAGAAGAATTGCTGTTCAGAGATAGTATGGAGTTAGTATGGGCATAGGCAGAATCCTCGAGAGAAATTCCCAAATCTTTAACAGCAACATCACCGTAAATTTTTAAAAAATCACTTAAGCTTTTGGTAAAAATAAATTTGGAATATTCTCGTGCTTCAATTGCGCCTTTGATGAATTCAAAAAGATCTTTTACATCGATTTCAAAACCATTTTCATCAAGAGCATCTTGAATATTAACTAGTTTAGAGCTCGATAAACAAAAATTATTTTGTTCATTTTTAATATTTTTCTTTTGTGACCAGGCAAAATAACCATCACAATCTTCATCATATCTTTTTGATAAAATATCGTAAGTCCCTGGACGCAAGTGACCATATTTTTTTAAAAAGTTTTTCTTATCTAATTTTTGAAAATCCTCTTTGATGGAGAAACTTATCGTATTGAGTGAGGATAAAAAATTATGATATTCGACTTGAGTAAGAAGATTTTTCTTCACCATCGATTTCAGAATCTCAACCGCAATAAAGCCAGCTCTGGCAAGGCCAGCGAATGGAAGCGTACCATATCTTTTACAATCTTCAATCAACCAATAAAGTTTGGCATATTTATCCAAACTACTATCAAGAATTGTTTTATGACGAGATTTTAAAATTTCGATTTTCTTTAAATCCTCTCTCCACAAACCAAATTTTGGGGAAATAATTTTGTTGGTTAAATCCAGTAAAGATTTTTTAATCTGAAAAATTTCATCAGATGAGAACCCTTGCCTCTTAAGCTCTAATAACCTTTTTGAAATATCAAAAGTAAAGCATGAAAAAACGATTTCGAATTCAACCTTATCGTGCAATTGTGGATTCTTGATCAATTTTTGAAGATAAAAATTAACCAACTTTTGTGCAATTTTTTGATTTAATCCCGCCGGAATAAAAGAGTTAAAACTAACCCTAATATCGATATAGGGCATGCCATCAAGCTCAACCAACAAAGGAAAACTTCTTAAATTGCGATATCCGTAACTATCACGTTGATAAGCCCAGATTGAATTGGTGATAACTTCACGATATAATGAAACTGCAAGCGGATTGGGCTTGATGCCAATAATTTCTGCCGGATTCCAATCTGGCATCACTCCATAAATTGCCCGATCACCACATAAATAAGGATGCTTCTTCATCCAAGAAGCAAGGCTGGTGCTGATAGATTGTAGAATTTTATAATGCTCACTCTCATCAATTTTATTCTGTTGACTAACGACCAGTGGCCTAACTTGAAAAAGATAAAGTTTATTTTTTTGATCGATTGCAAACTCGATGTCTAAGGTCGAACTTTTAGTGATTATCTCCAACTCAAAACAAAGTGCTAAAATTTTATCACGAAAATCACCAAATTTCTTACGATATAATCTATGACAATAAAAAGTTCTGAGATTGTTGCTATCACCAGAAGTAACAGAATTTGTGCGTCCAGATTTATCATCAAAATTAATTACGATGTAAGGTGCGCCATTACTTGGATCTTTGGTAAAAGCAACTCCAGCGAGTTTTACATCTTTTAGAAACGGCTGAACAAAAATCTCATGTTCAACATTTCGATCACCAAAACCTTCTATGATTTTTTCAATTGCGAGAAAAATTTCTTTTTCTCCTAAAACTCCTAAAATCGAATCAAAATGACCGGCAAGAGAAAATCTATTACCATCCTCATCAGCAGAAGAACTTCTAACTATCAAGTGGCGCGAGAGCCATCCTAACAATTTTAACTTGGTAATAATCTTCTTTTTATCTCTTTGCCACTCATCAACTAAAAAACAAAATTGATCCAAAATAATCGCGCTTTTTAGCCGACCTTTTAACTTTTTTAAAGTTTGTGCTTTTGAATATTTCATTACACATTTATTTGCGCTTTATTGACCAAGCACGAGTTAAATATGTCGACTTAACACACTCAAGATGTGCTATTTTTTTCTGAACATAGTCCATAAATTCAGTAAATTTGTCACCAAGTTGGTATTGCTAAAGACTTATCTGAATTAGTACAAAAAACTAAACACCTGTTAGATAACAAAGAAAAATTTCGAGAGAATATAATAAAATTGAGGCAAGATAAGATTTATAATTTCGGTAAGAGTGAAGAATACATTGCAAACAGTATCCTAACCATCATCAATAAAAAAGATTTGGGAAATGAATGCATAAAATTCAACCTAGAAGCAACACAGTAAAACAATAAAGATATGGCAAAAGTTTTTTGGGTTACAGGATTATCTGGTTCAGGAAAAAGTTTTATCGCATCTGAATTAGTTAGACTGCATAAAAAAAAATCTATTCCGGTAATTTCGTTAGATGGAGATATCTTAAGAGAAGTATTCGGTAATCAGTTTGGTTACACAAAGGAAGAAAGACTGAAAGCCGCTAAACAATATGCTCGGCTGTGCAAAATGCTTGTTGAGCAAGATATCAATGTGGTGTGCGCCACAATATCTCTATTTCATGAAATACACGTTTGGAATCGACGAAATATCGGTGGTTATATAGAGATTTTTATTTCATCCGATTTAGCCGCTATAAAAAAAATAGATGTTAAAAAAATATACAATCAAAGCAGCAAGAATGGGCTAAAACACGTTATGGGTATGGATATAAAGCCAGAATTCCCTCAAAAACCAGATTTTATTATCGAGAATTCTTTTAATAAAAAAGTTAACAGCACCATCAAAAATATTTTCGACAAAATGGCCTTATCATAAAGCAGAAAACAGCTGATAAATATAACAACATCACCGCTTTACTCACCTTAAATAAGAACAAGAAAAGCTTTGGCTCAAACTTAAATTGTAATTTTCCATCGCCTTCCGGGGCAATTACAGACATAAAATTATAAGTTATTTTACTCATGACACAAGAAATTTTCACAAAAATTTTTAAGCAAAATCTTTGGGGTTCTGATGAATCCATTTCTGGTCCTGGGTCTGAGTTAAGAAATACAATCAATCTGAGAAATGATCTCCGTTATTTGATCAAAACACTGCGAATCAGCTCAATTCTTGATGTTCCATGTGGTGATATGAATTGGATGAGTAAGGTTGATTTGGAAAATGTGAGATATGAAGGTTGGGATATTGTGGAGGATTTAATTAACAAAAATAACAGAAAGTTTTGTCAATGTAGAAGCATGAAATTTTTTTGTAAGGATGCCTTATCTGATTTGTTAATTAAATCAGATCTAATCATTTCACGCGATATGCTTATCCACTTTCCCTTCCTTGCAACTTGGAAATTTTTAGAAAATGTAGTTTGCAGCGGCTCAAAATATCTTTTGACAAGTTTTTGCGATACAAGTGCCCAAAACATCAACATTCAATTTGGTCAATATTATCCTGTTAATTTGGAAAAACCGCCATTCAATCTTGGAAGGGCGTTATTTTATATTAAAGAAGAGGAGCCTAACAAATATATGGCTCTCTATAAGGTAGAACAAATCAGATGCCACGTGAAATACGTGCTGAAAAACCATGAGTTATATGACAAACAGAATTAGAAATGTGACAATCAAGGGAATTAGCTTTTTATTTTCAGATTCTTCGAATTCCAGTACCATCGAACTCTTAAACAACGAATTCAACAGAGGCGAATATAGCTTTGTTTTTGAGGATAAAATTAAATTTGATCATGGTGTATAGTCATTGATATCGGTGGTAATGTAGGAGTGTTTTCCATCTTTCTTGCTAAAAAATTCCCCTTTTTAAAAATTTTTGCTTTCGAGCCAGTGTTTGAGAATTGGCGCAGTTTTAAAAGAAATATAAAAATTAATAATGTTGAGGGGCGTATAAAATTATATAATTTAGCGATTAGTGGTGCCAAAGGTTTTGTTAAGTTAACTACATGTATGCATAATACTGGTGCATCTTCAATGATTGATGGTCTTAATGTTTTGTATAATCCAAATCCAATCAAAACAGAAACAGTAAAATCAATTACTTTAGATCAGGTTTTTTGTGAGAAAAAAATCAATCATTGTAAATTGTTAAAAATAGATTGCGAAGGAGCGGAGTTTGAGATTCTTTATAACTGCAAAAATCTTGATAAAATTGAATATATTGTTGGTGAAACCCATTCTTTTGATCAGGAAAAAAACAACAGAAAATCATTACTCGAATATCTTGGTAAAAGATTTAACCAAAATAAAATGCAATTTAGCGGATTTTAATTTCTAACGTAACTTTTAAAAGCTATGCACACAAAACAACACATTACATCAATCAAAAACATCTTCCCACATATCTCATCCATCCTCGAGGTTCAATGCGGCGGAGGGTATGATATTGAAAATTGCCTCGCGTTGCAGCATAAGAATTTGCGCTATATCGGTGTTGATGTTCGTGATGAAGAAATTTTCGATAATCGCCAATATTTTCGTAATGAAAAAAACAAAATCTTTATGGTTTTGGATGCCAGCAACGAGCCTTTGCCGCAGGCGGATTTGATTGTGGCTGTTGGCATGGCACCTTGTTTGCCGATCGCCAATATTTGGTCGTTGCTAGAAAATATTCGTGATTCCGAAGGAACATATTTTGCCTTCGATTATTACACTTCCGGCGAAGAAATGAATGCTGATATTGAGCTTCCAGACGATGAAAAAATGGATAAAAATTTCAAAGCCAAAAAGCGTCCGATCAATCTTTGTCAAGCGCCGTTTTATTTTCCTAATCCACAATTTTTGATTCCAACTGATGATCCAAATCATCTTGTCGCTTTCTACAAAATCCGCGATGTCAGCTATTTCATGGATTGGCATAATGACGATGTTTCCAAATTGCGCATGCAGCTGGTTAATCGTGTCGAAAAAGATGTCGCTCTGCTTGAAGAATCATTCATGCGCGAACCAAATGGTGCTAAAATGTTCGAGGAGATGATGGTAAAATTCCTTGAAATTCAGCCCGCTGATCACAATCAGAAATATTACTATGACGAGCCGTGCAAAACCATCATCAACCGTGTTAACGGCCTATCGAACCGCAACAATATTTTCCGTCTGGTTTATCGCTCTGAACTGGAAAATCTGCGTAAGGAAAATTATGAATTCGTCAATGAAGACAATTTCATTCATGCACAGGTTTTAGCTAAGGATTATATCAGATGGAGATTTGGCCTTTCGCTATGGATTGATTGATGATCCGCGCAGCTGTAAAAACATTCTTCAAATCAGAAATCGCCATCGGCATTTCACTATTGGTTGCAACTGCTGTAGCGTTGCTTGCTGCAAATTCTTCCGAATATCAAACTTATCGTGATTTTCTTGCAATCAATGCGCCGATCAATCTTGGTTTTGTTGCAAAAAATTTAACTCTGCTTGATTGGATCAATGATGGATTGATGGCGATTTTCTTTTTGTTGGTTGGGATGGAGCTGAAGAGAGAAATTTTAATTGGTGAACTTTCGAGCAGACATAAACTTGCACTTCCAGCAATTGCCGCAACCGGCGGAGTTATTGTGCCATTGCTGATTTTTTCTTTTTTCAATTATCACAGCACCGAAAATATGCGCGGTTTTGCGGTGCCATGCGCAACCGATATTGCCTTTGCCTATGGCATAATTTCGCTTTTTGGCAGAAAAATTTCTAATTCGTTGAGAGTTTTTTTGGTTGCTCTTGCTGTGCTCGATGATCTTGCGGCAATTTTGATTATCGCTGTTTTTTATTCAGGAACAATTGATGCCAATTTTCTTTTTTATGTCGCGATAATTATTGCTTTTCTGGCGTTCTTGAATTTCAAAAATTCCAATCGCATTTCGCTTTATTTGATTGGTGGCGCAATTTTGTGGTTGATGGTTTTGAAATCCGGAATCCACGCTACTCTTGCCGGCGTTCTCACCGCCATGTTCATCCCAATGCAAATTCGCAACCAACCGATTTTGCCAAAAATTGCTCACAAAATTGCGCCATCGGTGAATTTTTTGATTTTGCCGGTTTTTGCTTTTGCCAATGCCGGCGTGCGTATTGAAAATTTTTCAGCGGAAATTTTTTTACAACCTTTAGTGCTGGGAATTGCTTTAGGATTATTTTTTGGCAAACAAATCGGCGTAATGCTATTTGGTTTTGCTGCGATTTTTTTCAAAATAGCCCATCTCCCGCGCGGCACTAATTGGCTTGAATTTTATGGCGCGGCGATTTTTACCGGCATCGGTTTCACCATGAGTATTTTCATCGGTTCGCTAGCTTTTGTTGATAATCACCTGATGCTTGATGAAACAAAAATCGGAGTTCTGCTTGGTTCTCTATTTTCCATTTTATATGGAAGTTTGATCACTTTTCTAGCAACAAAAAAATTCTAACTATGAAACTAAAACGCGCCTTTTCCCTAATTGAGCTTTCTATCGTAATTTTAATTATCGGAATTCTTGTTGCCGGTATTACTCAAGCAAGTCGTTTGGTTGCACAAATGAAAATTGCGTCAGCGCGCACACAAACTCAAAGCGCTCCGGTTACCAGCATTAAAGGTTTAATGTTATGGCTTGAAACCACCATGGAAACCGCCTTTCAAACCAGCGAAGCCGAAGATGTCGCTAACGTTACTTTATGGAATGATTACAGCCCACAATCAGTTTCCAAAAACAATGTTAGCAGAGGAACAAGTGATAATAATATCACCTACAAAACCAATGGTATCAACGGTTTGCCATCTCTTTCTTTTGGAGGATCAACTGGTGCTACCACATTTTTAAGCGGAACTTTGATCAGCAATCCAAAAGATATTTTTACATTTTTTTTAGTGGCAAAATCAGATGACACCACTTCTACAAATTATCGCATAGCATTTTTAAATGGCGGAACAGCTCCAAGTGTAAATGGCTGGATATATCAAAAAGGTGGAGGAGGGGGTGTCAATAATGGTAAAAGAGTTTTAACCTTATGGAGTTCAATTGATTCCGCTGGTTCTAATATTACCTCTAATCCTGAAATTATTTCAGCAACTTATGATGGAACCAATGTGAAACTCTGGGCCAATGGAACAGCTGAAACTCTCAATAATCCAAGCGGCTCTATTGCTACTCCGATTACTGCAATTTACGTCGGAAATTCACCAAATGGTTCTTATCCATGGCAAGGTCTTATCGGAGAAATTATCGTTTTTGATTCAGTGTTAAAAAACGCAGATCGTAAAGATGTCGAAAAATATCTTGGTAAAAAGTGGGGAGTAAAAATTAATTAATTTTTGCAGCGATTTCTTCAGCGATTTTCTCAATTTTTTTATAATCCTTTCCTTCAACCATAATGCGAATCAGGTTTTCTGTTCCTGATTTTCTAACCAGCACTCGCCCATCATGTCCAAGTTCATGTGATTTTTCTTCGATGAATTTTTGTAATGATTTTTCCTCCAGTGGATTTTTTTTGCTGTCGAATTTTACGTTTTTCAAAATTTGCGGAAAGGCTTCAAAAAGATTCAGAATTTGACTAACTGGTTTTTTAGCATCACAGACAATTGATAAAACCTGCAATGCCGCAACCAAACCATCGCCAGTGGTGGAATAGTCAGAAAGCACGATATGTCCTGATTGTTCGCCACCGAAATTGCATCCTCGTTTTTTCATTTCCTCGAGAACGTAGCGATCGCCAACTTGAGTGCGGATTGTTGAAACGCCGATGTAATTAAGATAATTTTCAAGCGCCAAATTTGACATTTGCGTAATCACCACTGTGTCTTTTTTGAGATTTCCTTCATTATGCAATTTTTCGGCGATGAGCGCGATTAGCTTGTCGCCTGAAACGGCATGACCCTGTTCATTAACAATCAAAACGCGATCAGCATCGCCATCCAGCGCAATTCCGATATCAGCTTTTTCTTCTAAAACTTTTTTGCATAATTTTTCGATGTGGGTTGAGCCGCAATTTTCATTGATGTTAAAGCCATTTGGTTCGGTGCCGATTTCAATCACATCAGCGCCAAGCTCCCAGAAAATTTTTGGCGCAATGTTGTAGGAAGCGCCGTTAGCGCAATCGACGACAATCTTTATTCCGGTTAAAGTTTTGTCTTTGGGAAAAGAGTTTTTGACAAATTCGATATAACGGTTGGAAGCGTCATCGAGCCTTTGAACGCGTCCGAAATCTTCTGATTTGGCCAGATATTTTGTGATGTCGCCTTCGATCAAATCTTCAATTTCCTTCTCCAATTGATCGGAAAGTTTATGCCCGTCGCGAGTGAAAATTTTTATACCATTATCGTGATATGGATTGTGCGATGCTGAAATCATGATGCCGATGTCAGCGCGAATTGAGCGTGTCAGCATTGAAACCGCAGGGGTTGGTACCGGCCCAACCAAAAACACATCCATGCCAACGGCAGCAAGTCCGGCGGTTAAAGCCGGTTCAATGACATATCCGGAAAGGCGCGTATCTTTGCCGATAACTACGCGATGACGATGATTGCCATTGGTAAATTTTGCACCAACCGCCATTCCAACGCGCAAAGCGATTTCCGCCGTCATTGGAAATTTATTTGCCGTTCCGCGAATTCCGTCGGTTCCGAAATATTTTTTGTTAGACATAAAACTAGTTTTTCCTGACCCCGCAACAAGTGCAAGGTGACATGGTTCTGGAGTTATACTCAAAACAGTGTCACCCCGCACTTGTTGCGGGGTCCACCAGCAACTCAAAATATAAATCCTTCCACTCTGAATTCATTCTTTGAATTGCATTTAACTTAATTGATCTCTTCCATTTTTTTATCAACTTTTCTCTAGCTATAGCATCCCTAACATCTTCATACACTTCGAAATAAACCAATATTTTTAAACCATACTTTTTTGTAAAACCTTCAATCTTTCCTTTTTTATGTTCAAAAATTCTTCTTTGAAGATCATTCGTTATTCCGGTGTAAAAAGTTCCGTTGGGTTTATTGGTTAGAATATATGTGTAATATGGCATGTGGTTTTGATTGGGTATAGACCCCGCAACAAGTGCGGGGTGACATGGTTTTAAGTATTACTCAAACAATGTCACCCCGCACTTGTTGCGGGGTCTATTTAAACGAGACGCAAAATTTTAAGAACCTGCCTAAAATTTGGGGTTAAAAAAGACTTAGGACAGGTTCTTAGAACAATTATATTTGGTTTTTCAAAACCTCAATTGCTTGCAAAATGTTGTCTTTCATGGTTCCACCGCCCATGGCAAAATCTTTTTTTCCACCACCGCCTTTGCCGCCAATTGTTTCGATAATTGGAGCGATAAGCTTGGTTGCGTCAAATTTTTCTTGTAGATCGTTGGTCACCGCAACACATACCGAAACTTTTTCATCTTTGCAGGCAAAAAATGCGATGATGTGCAAAGTTGAGAATTCGGAATCTGTTTTAATTTTGGCAACAATATCGCGAATATCTTTTGCTTCGGCATCATCAAAAATGTGAGCAAGTAAGTTAATAGCACCAATTTTTTCTGATTTTAGATTGGTTAGATTTTTAAAGAGATTTTGTTTTTTCAGTTGCTCAATTTCCTTATCGCGCCTTTTTAGCTCTTGTTCTAGCTTGTTTAAATTTTTTTCATCGCGGTTGATATTTTCAGATTCTTTTCCGCCGAGTTGCAAAATTTCCTGATTTTTTTGAGCAATCTTCTTGTGATAATTTTGAATAAGATTTTGTAATTTTTTTTCTTCTTCAGCCAAATATTTTTTTGCTGCATCAGCGGTTTTGGCCTCGATTCTTCTGATGCCAGAGGCAATGGATTTTTCTGAAATAATTTTAAAGATTCCGATTTCAGAAGTGTTTTTAACGTGAGTTCCGCCACAAAGTTCAACAGAATTTCCCATTGAAACTACACGAACTTCAGCATCATATTTTTCACCAAAAAGCGCTTCTGCGCCAGAAGATTGAGCCTTATCCAGAGCCATTATGTTAGTGTTTACAGGATTTTCTGCTTTGATGTTTTTGTTAACCAAATCTTCAACTTTTTTAATTTCTTCTGCGGTCATGGCGCGGTTAAAATTGAAATCAAAAGTGAAATATTCAGCGTCAACATTTGAGCCTCTTTGGGAAATGGAATTTCCTAAAATTTCTTTCAAAGCTTTATGCATCAAGTGCGTTGCCGAGTGATTTGCAGCGCGCATCGCGCGTGTTATTGAGTTTACTTCTGCAAGCACTTCATCACCAACTTTTAAATCACATTTTTGGTTGAAAAAGAAGTGAAAAAAAACTCCGCCGGCAAATTTTTTTGTTTCGGAAATTTCAACATTGCCAATTTTTCCATCATCACCTTTTTGACCGCCGGAAGTGGCGTAAAATGGGGTTTGGTTTAGGATTATACCATTTTCTAAAACCGCTAAAATTTTTGCTTTTGTGCTCAAAGTTTCGTAACCCAAAAATTTTGTTTCGCCGAATTTTTCCTTGAGATCGAAAAATATTTTTTCTTCCGCAACTTCGCCAGAACCTTTCCAATTGGCCTTGGCGCGCTCGCGTTGCAATTCCATTTCGTGATTAAATTCTTCAGTATCAACTTCGATATTTTTTTCTTTGAGAATATCTTGTGTCAGGTCGAGTGGGAAGCCATAAGTGTCGTAAAGTTTGAAGGCGATTGAGCCGGAGAGTTGTGCTTCGTGCTTCGTGCTTCGTGCTTCGTGCTTTGTTGTGATGTGCGTGATTTCTTCTTCTAAAATTTTTAAACCCTTCTCCAAAGTTTCACGAAACTTTTCTTCTTCGGTTTTTAGTGTATTGGTGATAACGGCACGAGCTCTTGATAATTCAGGGTAGGCGGTGCCCATTTCTTTTATCAGCGCATCGACAAGTTTATACATTGAAGCCTCGCGCGCTCCTAATTTATGGAGTTGGCGCATGCCTCGGCGCATGATTCTGCGCAAAACATAGCCGCGTCCTTCATTGCTTGGCAACACGCCGTCAGAGATCAGAAAGCATGATGAACGAAGATGGTCAGCAATGATTTTAAGTTCTGGTTGGATCATGTTTGTATTTTGGACCCCGCAACAAGTGCGGGGTGACATCGTCTGAGTATTACTCTAGGCTTTGTCACCCCGCACTTGTTGCATTTAGGGCGTCGCCCCGCACTTGTTGCATTTAGGGCGTCGCCCCGCACTTGTTGCATTTAGGGCGTTGCCCCGCACTTGTTGCGGGGTCTATTTTTAATTCACCAAGTGAATCGAAACTTCCACCACCGGCCTTTTGCCCATTAGATCTTCAAAGATTTTGAGCAATTTTGAGCGCAGCGATTTTTCGATTTCAGAAAGAATTTTTGATTCCTGCAATTTTTTTCTTTTTTTCCTTTTTTTCAAGAAATGCAGCCCAAAACCTTCATGTAAATCAAGCTCGCGTGCTTTATTTTTTAGGAAAATCTGAATTTCTTTTTTCATCATTTCTTCTGCGGCGAAGTCGCGTTTCAAATCGTAAGAGCCGATGCAGTTTATGCGAATGCGTGAAACGATGTTGAGTGAATCATTAACCGCGAAGGAAAATATGGCCACACCGCTTTGCTGCAATTTTTTGCGTTCACGGATTATTTCGCCTTTGAGATCGAGAAGTTGTTTGCCATCAACGCCAAAATAACCCGATTTTACGAAGCCGATTTTTTCAGAATTTTCATTGTCAATTTTTACTACCAGACCGTTTTCAATTTGAATTACGCGCGCAACGCCACATTCTTTTGCCAATTCGCAATGTGTTTTAGTGTGCAAAAATTCACCATGAACCGGAATTGCCACTTTTGGTTTGGCCAAAGCATACATTTCGCGCAGCTCATCTTGCGACGGATGGCCGGAGACATGAACGAAATGGTCTTTTTCTGTCATCACATCGATCTGGTTTTTGGCCAGCTCGTCGAAAAGCTCGAAGATTTTTTTCTCATTTCCGGGGATAATTTTGGAAGAAAAAATCATCAGATCGCCTTTAGTAAAACGAACTGACGGATGAGTATCGGTAGCAATTTTTCTTGTGGCCGCCATCGGTTCGCCCTGGCATCCGGTGGCGATGACTAAAATTTCTTTTTTGTTGTAAAATCTGATTTCCTTATCGGATATAAAATCAAAATTTTCCGTGAAATATCCGCTTTTCTTTCCGACTTCATGAAGGCGATGCAGTGAGAATCCGAGGAGCGCTATCTTACGTCCGACATCTCTGGCAATGCGTGCTATGGTGTGAATTCTGGCGATATTCGAGGCGAAAGTTGTGACGCCAACCAGATTTTGCCTTCCCGCAATTAAACTTTTTAGTGAGTCGTAAAGTTCGCCTTCAGAGCGTGAATGTCCTTCGGACAACGCATTTGTTGAATCGCAAACCATCGCAAGAATTTCGCCACGTTCGCCGTAATTTTTGATTTTTTCTTTTTCGGAAATCTCGCCAACAACCGGATTGGGATCAAATTTCCAATCGCCGGTGTGAAGAATATTGCCTTTATGAGTTTTAATCATCAAAGCCTTCATCTCCGGAACCGAGTGAGTGAGGCCAATAAATTCGATGGTGAATGGATTAAGATTCAAATTGCGCGAACCATCGATAATGCGGATTGGAACGACCTTGTCCAATTTGAACTCCGCAAGCTTGCTCTGCAAAAAATTGGCGCCGAAATTAGTTGCGTAAACCGGCGCTTTCAGCTCTTCCCACAAATATTGCACCGCACCCATGTGATCTTCGTGGATGTGAGTGAGCACTATTCCAACCAGATTGTGACGATGTTGTTTGATGAAGGAAATGTCGGGCGTCATCATATCGACACCAGGAACATCATAAGCAAAACCAACGCCGCAATCAACCATCAACCATTTGCCATCGAGATGATAAAGATTGAGATTCATCCCAATTTCATTGGCGCCGCCGAGGGGAAGGAAGAGGAGGTCGGAGTGGTGTTTTTTTAAGTTAAGATCCATTTTTGTGCTTCGTGCTTCGTGCTTCGTGCTTCGTAGCACTTCGTGCTTTGTGCGTTGTAGCATGATGATTAATAAAACCGTTTATGAGTTGTTTGCAGCGAGTGATTTTTTCTGAAATTTGTTTGAAAGAAGTTTCAGCTAGGAAGTTCTGATTATTCGCTATCAAGCATTGTGTTTCAAGCTCATAAATAGAGCCACGAGCAATAAACAAAAACTGAATAATTTCCTTCGAGTTTTTTCTGCCACATCCTTCTGCTATGTTTGACGGTATAGAAATCGCACTTCTTCTAATCTGATTTGATAAACAAAATAATTCTTCTTTTGGGAAATTTTTAGTGCACGAATAAATCATATCACAGATTTCAACCGCAACTCTCCAGACATCAAGTTCTGTGTAGGATTTATTATTTTTGTTTTTTGACATATTTAAGTTTTACGAAGCACGATGCACGAAGCACGAAGCACGATCAAATGTTTCTTTCATAAACAATTCCCAACCCATCGAGAGTCAGCTCTGGCTCGTGATGCACTTCCAGGTTTTTCAGTGCATCTTTGAAAATTTCGGCGAGACCGCCGGTGATGATATGGGTTGTTTTGTGGTTTAATTCCTTTTCGATTTTTTCAATCATTCCTTCAATCAGCGAGATATATCCGAAGTAAACGCCGGAATTCATTGCTTCAATGGTGCTTTTGCCAATGACATTTTTTTGTGGTTTTACCGAAATTCTTGGCAATTGTGCTGTCATGTCATGCAACGCCTTTAGCGAAAGATTTATGCCGGGTGCAATTATGCCGCCCAAATATTCGCCATTATTTCCTACGATATCGAAGGTGGTGGCTGTGCCGAAATCTATGATGATCAGATTGCCGCCAAATTTGTCATAACCGGCGATTGCGTTGACTAGACGATCATATCCAACTTCATTTTTGTTATTGACCTTAATTTCAATATTAAGCCGCGTTTTTTTATCGCCGATGATGAGAATTTTTTTGGCAATTTCCTCGTTCAAGAATTTTTTTACCGCTTCGTTGAGATAACCGGTAAGGGTTGGTACAACCGATGCGATAATGCAGCCGGTGATTTTCAGACAGTCAATTTTATCGGTTAGAAAAAGCTCGATAATATCAACCGCATAATCATCGGCAGATTTCTTCGAGCTGCTGGTTAATCTCCATTTGTGAGTCAATTTTTTGCCATCAAAAAGTCCGATGACGATGTTGGTGTTTCCTATGTCGAAGGCGAGGAGCATCTTATTTCAATTTTTTGCAGGCATCTGAAATGCGTTGCATCGCATTTTGTAAAAATTCTTCGGAAGCGGCATAAGAGATTCTGAAAAAACCTGATGCACCAAATGCTATGCCAGGAACCACTGCTACCAACGCTTCTTCAAGAAGATAGCTGGCAAAATCATTGTCATTTTCAATGGTTTTTCCGGCTGAAGTTTTTTTGCCAAAAAGTCCTTGGCATGAAGGAAAAACGTAGAAGGCGCCATTTGGCTTGTTGCAATTGATGCCGTCAATTTTGTTAAGCATCGCAACCATCATATCACGACGTTTCTCAAAAATTTTTTTACTCATCGTGATGTAATCTTGCACTCCATTCAAAGCCTCAACTGATGCTGCTTGTGAAATAGAGCAGGGGGATGAGGTGCTTTGTGATTGGATCATCGCCATGGCTTTGATCAATTTTTCTGGCCCGCCAGCAAATCCAATTCGCCATCCGGTCATGGAATAGGCTTTAGAGACGCCGTTAACGACAAGAGTGCGTTCTTTTAAACGTGGCTCAATTTGTGCAATTGTTGCAAATTTTAGCCCGTCGAAAATTAGATGTTCGTAGATGTCGTCAGTTAAAACATAAATCTGCGGATGGCGCAATAAGACTTCGGCAAGAGCCTTTAATTCTTTATCGCAGTAGCATGAGCCGGTTGGATTGCTTGGTGAATTCAAAATCAGCCATTTGGTTTTTGGGGTGATTTTTTCTGCGAGAGAAGATGGCGAAATTTTGAAATTATTTTTTTCTGATGATTCAACTATCACCGGTTTTCCGCCTGCCAAAAGAACCATATCGGGATATGAAACCCAATAAGGCGCAGGAATAATCACCTCATCATCCTGATTGATTGAAGCAATCAACGCATTGTAAATCACCTGCTTGGCGCCAGTTGAAACGATGATTTCTGACGGTTTATATTCGAGAGAATTTTCGCGTTTGAATTTGGCAATTATTGCTTTTTTTAGTGTGGCAGTTCCGTCAACGGCAGTGTATTTTGTGTCGCCTCTTTTTATCGCTTCAATTGCGGCCTGTTTGATGTTGTCTGGCGTGTCAAAATCTGGCTCGCCCATGCTAAGCGAAATTATGTCTTTGCCTTGAGATTTAAGTTCGGCGGCCTTCATTGATACGGCAATAGTTGGAGATGGTTTGATGTTTGAAATGGATGTTGCAAGAAATGACATTTTACGATTTGACTTTTTTAAGGGTCGCGCGTTTTATGTGCGGCCTTGCCCATTTGTCAATCAATTAACTCTCAACAATGTCTGGAACAGTTGGTACCGATCCGTTATTTTTAGGATTAACTAGACCGCCGATGCTACTTGGCGTCAGCTACACTTTTGCGGCATTAAACGGTATTGTTTCGCTTCTTGCTTTTGTGATTACCAGCAAGTTTTTCTATCTTTTGATTTTATTGCCGGGAATGCATTTGGTTGGATGGTTTATCTGTTTGAAAGAGCCGAGAGCCATCGAACTTTTCATTGCCCGCATGTCAAAATGTAATGTCTGCCGCAACCGTTATTATCATAGCGGTACGAATTCCTACGATGTTTACTGATGCATCCTTACAGAACTCACAATTGCTTTGAACTCAACAAATCAAACATTGGGCAACAGGTTAAACTTTCCGGCTGGGTTCATTCAAAACGGGATCATGGCAGTCTGGTTTTCATTGATCTGCGTGATCACTTTGGCATTACGCAATTGGTTTTTGATGAAAAAAATCTTAAGGGAATTGCATCGGTAAAATTGGAGTCGGTTATAACCATCATTGGTGACGTGGTTAACCGCCTGTTTGAAGCGGTTAATCCAAAAATTTCAACTGGCGAAATTGAAGTAAAAATTGCTGAATTTTTTGTTGAATCTGCTGCCGAACAAATTCCCTTCCAAATAAATTCCGATGAAAATTCTTCCGAAGAATTGCGTTTAAAATATCGTTTCCTCGATCTGCGTCGCGACAAAACTCACAAAAATATTATCCTGCGCAGCCAAGTGATTTCAAGTATCCGCGAGGAAATGACCAAGCAGGGATTTTTGGAAATTCAAACCCCAATTTTAACCGCCTCTTCTCCAGAAGGTGCGCGCGATTATCTCGTGCCGGCTCGTTTGCATCCGGGAAAATTTTATGCTTTGCCGCAAGCGCCACAGCAGTTTAAACAGCTTTTGATGGTTTCTGGTTTTGATCGCTATTTCCAAATTGCGCCATGTTTCCGCGACGAAGATTTGCGTGCTGACCGCGCTCCGGAATTTTACCAACTTGACATGGAAATGAGCTTCGCAACCCAGGAAGATGTCTTCTCCGCCATCGAACCAGTCCTAATCTCAATCTTCCAAAAATTCGGAAAAAAGAAAATCGAAGCACAAAGCACGAAGCACGAAGCACGAACTTTCCCACGCATCACCTACGAAGATGCAATGCTAAAATACGGCATCGACAAGCCTGATTTGCGTAATCCGATTCTACTTTCCGACGTCACAGAAATTTTTCGCAATTCAGAATTTTCAATCTTTGCAAAACAAATAGAGCAGGGTGCAAAAATCCGTGCCATTCCAGCACCAAAATGTGCAGTGCAACCGCGTTCGTTTTTCGACAAAATGATCGAATTTGCGCAAGGCGTTGGTGCCAAGGGTTTGGCCTATATCAACTTTGACGAAAATGGCGAAGCGAATAATTCTGCCAGGGGTCCAATCGCCAAATTTTTAAGTGCGGAAAAACTTTCTGAATTGAAAAAAATTGCCGGATTAAACAATGGTGATGCCGTTTTCTTTTCCTGCGGTAAAGCTCACGAAGCTGCTAAAATCGCCGGTTTGGTGCGTATCAAACTTGGTAATGATTTGAAATTAATTGATGAATCGATCTACAAATTTTGCTGGATTGTTGACTTCCCGATGTATGAGTTAAACGAAGAAACCGGCAAAATTGAATTTTCGCATAATCCTTTTTCAATGCCGCAAGGCGGGCTTGAAGCTTTAAATTCAGCTGATCCGCTTTCAATCAAAGCTTTTCAATATGACATTGTTTGCAATGGTGTTGAGCTATCGAGTGGTGCGATTCGCAATCACAAACCGGAAATCATGTATCGTGCTTTCGAACTTGCCGGCTATGGCCGCGAAGTGGTCGAACAACAATTTGGCGCGATGTTAAACGCTTTCAAATTCGGCGCTCCGCCGCATGGCGGTCTAGCTCCCGGCATCGATCGCATAGTTATGCTTCTTGCCGACGAACCAAATATTCGTGAAGTAATTCCTTTCCCAATGAATGGCAAAGCACAGGATTTGATGATGAATGCACCGGCAGAAGCTTCACAAAAACAGCTGCGCGAATTGTGGGTTGAATTAAAAAATATAAAAAAGTAATTTCGTTTAATTGGGAATGGTATTCCCAGATAAACGAAATATAGCAGATGTTAAAAAGAACCATAGTTCCCACTCTTGAAAAATTATCACGCAGTTTTCCGGTCTTGATGTTAAGTGGTCCGAGACAAGTTGGAAAAACTACTATTCTTGAAGCATGCCTGTCTTCCAAGCGTAATTACGTGACACTTGACGATCATGAAGTGCGTGCTATGGCGCAGAAAGATCCGGCGTTGTTTTTACAGACATATAAGCCTCCTTTGGTGATTGATGAGGTGCAATATGCGCCGCAGCTTTTCAGCTATATCAAAATTATTGTGGATAGGACCAAAAAAAATGGTATGTTCTGGTTGACGGGTTCTCAAAAATTTCATCTGATGAAAGGCATTACGGAAAGTCTTGCTGGAAGAGTCGCTATTGTTGATATTCTTGGTTTTTCACAGTCTGAAATTGCAGATCGTGCCAATAAATCAAAACCGTTTTTGCCAACAAAAAAATGGCTGGATGCGGCGCGAAAAAATGTAAAAAAAACCAAAAATCTGAAAGAAATTTATCATGATATTTGGATTGGTTCTTATCCGCGCGCTGTTTTGGGTAGAAAAGATACTCGTGAAGTTTTTTACAAATCTTACGTTCAAACCTATATTCAGCGTGATGTGCGCGATCTTCTTAAGATTGAAGATGAAACCGCCTTCAGAAGATTTCTACGTATTTGTGCTGCAAGAACCGGACAGCTTTTGAATTATTCCGACATGGCGCGTGATTGTGATATTGATCACAAAACCATCAAATCCTGGTTGTCAATTTTGGAAACTTCTGGTTTGGTTTATTTGCTCCACCCTTACTATCGCAACGTTACAAAGCGTATGGTCAAAGCCCCTAAACTTTATTTTCTTGATACCGGGCTTTGCGCATTTTTGACGCAATGGCCAACACATGAATCTTTGGAGGCTGGCGCAATGTCTGGTGCAATTCTTGAGACTTACATCTTTGCAGAAATTCTTAAAAGCTATTGGCACAATGGCAGGGATGCCTATTTTTACTATTATCGCGATCTTGATCAGAAAGAAATTGATTTGTTGATTGAGGAGGGTGATGTGATTTATCCAATCGAGTTCAAAAAAACTGCAACTCCCAGCATTACAGCCACAAAAAGCTTTTCCACCTTGAAAAAACTTGGAAAAAAAATTGGTAATGGAGCAGTGATTTGTCTGCGCGAAACCGACATAGCACTTTCAAGGGAAGTGATGGCAATTCCAGTTTCATATCTATGAAAAAATTTTTGACCCATTTCTCGCAAAAAGTCGAAGTCAGAGATGGGTTTCTTCGGTTTTAAGACAGGCTCTAAGCAAAATTCTGTGTTTGGGATATTTCGTGCTTCGTGCTTCGGTAATTTTAACCCAAATTTTAACCCATGGAGCACGGAGCGTGAAAAAGATACAGAATTTTAAGAACAATCCCAAATCCTCCGGCGCTTCGCGCCACCTCCTTTTTCAAAGGAGGTCAAGAAAACCCTCTTTGAAAAAGAGGGTGGCATCGCACGTAAGTGCGATGACGGGTGATTTGAGAGAGACAAACTCTAATTCAAAGTTTATCTCCACAAATCCTCCGTCTGATTGCTTCGCAATCAGCCACCTCCTTTTTCAAAGGAGGTTTGGTTCGAAAACCCTCTTTGAAAAAGAGGGTGGCATCGCACGAAGTGCGATGACGGGTGATTTGAGATAGACAAACTCTAACTCTGAGTTTGTCTCCCAAAAATCCTCCGTCTGATTGCTTCGCAATC